>Ga0169931_10000851_pt1 | contig 50980 bp, 48 predicted proteins | sample Kivu_15m_20L_FD_129675 | JGI IMG/M metagenome (GOLD analysis project Ga0169931, IMG submission 129675) | Freshwater microbial communities from Lake Kivu, Western Province, Rwanda to study Microbial Dark Matter (Phase II) - Kivu_15m_20L... | ecosystem: Environmental > Aquatic > Freshwater > Lake...
AGGCAAAAGACACACGACCGAGGAAAAGATCCGCATCTTGCGGGAGGCCGACAGCGGCCGAAACATCAAGGAGGTCTGCAAGGACCGAAACATCTCCGAAGTCACGTTCCATCGCTGGAAGCGTCACCCGCACCCGGATGATCGCGCGTAAACCGACCAACGCCGGGAAATGAGCCCGCAGCGCGGCAAAGTCCGCGCCTCCGGCTTCCGTGCCAAATGCGCACTTCTCATACCCGGTGAATACCCCTAGCTCTCCCTGTCTGGGCTCACCAAGCTTCAGGTCCAACTCAAACCCAAATAACCACCATGGAATTCATCGTCCTGTTGATTCAGCTCGCCATCATAGTCGTCGTCATTGCCGGCGTCTGGAAAACTTTCACCAAGGCCAGCCAGCCCGGCTGGGCCGTCATCATCCCGATCTACAACGTCTATGTCCTGCTGAAGATCGCCAACCGCCCCTGGTGGTGGCTGCTGCTGATGTTGATCCCTCTAGTGAACCTCGTGATCGCGATCATTGTCGCGATCGACATCGCCAAGGCCTTCGGCAAGAGTGCGGGCTTCGGCATCGGCCTCGCGCTGCTCGGATTTATCTTCTACCCGATCCTCGGGTTTGGCAGCGCCACCTACACCCAGCCGGTGCGGACGGCCTGAGCCAAGGGTTTTCCGTCTGCTCAACCGTGCGCCTCCCCGGCGCACGGTTTTTTTATTTGCATTGGGTCTAAGACCCCGGAGCCAGCTCCGGCTTGGTCGGGATGTAGGAGCCTGCTTGCAGGCGATGCAGCACATGCGTGGCAGGCACGCGCTCCGAATCGCCTGCAAGCGGGCACCCTACAAAGGGTGCTGAGGTTGGCCGTCATTGCGGGCTTGATCAAGTGCCCCGGAGCCCTGGTCGCCTTCGGCGCCGCCGGAGGCGGGTAAACCTACTCCGGGGATTTTTATTCGTAGCGCAGCGCCTCGATCGGGTCGAGCGACGACGCCTTCCACGCCGGGTAGAGGCCGAAGCCGATACCTATGGCGCTGCAAACCAGCAGGCCGGTCACGGCCCAGCCGAGCGGGAAGACCACCGCGGCGTTGAGGGCCATGCCCGCGGCGTTGCCGCCGATGATGCCCACGAGAATGCCGCCCAGCCCGCCGATAAGCGAAAGGACGACGGCCTCGAGCAGGAACTGCTGCAGGATGTTGCGTTTCTTCGCGCCGATGCTCTTGCGGATGCCGATCTCCTTGGTGCGCTCCGTCACGCTCACCAGCATGATGTTCATCACGCCCACGCCCGAGGCCAGCAGCGCGATGGCGCTGATCACAAACGCGCCGATCGCCACGACCCCCGCGATGTTGTTGAACGCCTCGATGAGCGAGTCGTTCGAGAAGACCTCGAAATCGTTCGGATCCTCGGGATCGAGCCCGCGCACGAGGCGCATCGCCCCGATGGCCTGATCCTGCACGCCGGACAACAACTCCTGGCTCGGCGCCTGCACGTTGATGCCGATGGAGCGGCCGGCGCTGCCGAAGGTCTGCAGCCAGCGCGTGATGGGGATGATGACGATGTTGTCCTGGCTCTGGCCGAAGGACGAGCCCTTGAGCTTGGTAACGCCGATGATGGTAAAACTCTGGCCGCTGATGCGGATGGTTTTGCCGAGCGGATCCTCGTTCACAAACAGCCGCTTGACAACGTCGTCGCCGATGATGCAGAGCGGCCGGCCTAGCACGACATCCGTCACGCCGAGGTTGCGGCCCGCGGCGATCTCGAGATTGCGCGCATAAAGGAAGTTCTCGTCGGCGCCGCCCAGGAGCACATTGGGGTTGGTCGAGCGTTCCGCATAGAACGCCCGCACGCCGCGACGTGCCATCGTGAGCGCCACGGTCGCATCCTCTCCCATCAGCTCCTTGAAGCGGGTCGCTTGGGCGTAGCTGATGTCTCGCCGGTTGGCAAAGCGCGCCCGCGGGTCGCTGAAGTTGATCGCAGGATACTTCGAAAACTGAAACGAATTGGCCCCGAGGACATTCAGCCCCGATTCGATGTTTGCACGCAGGCCGCTGATCACCGTCATCACGCCGATCACGGAAAAGACGCCCACCGCGATACCCAGCATCGTGAGGCTGGAACGCAGTTTGTTCGATTTGAGCGCGGCAAACGCCAGCTTGATGGTTTCCAGGGGATTCATCGGATTTTCGATTTTGGATTTTCGATTTTCGATTGGAGCCCGCGGCGCGCCAACGTTCGCCGGGACGCCACCATGATGGCCGTAAGTTCTTCCGCTTCCCGGTTCAACGGTGCCGTTTGAGTCGGGGTCATCAGGCCATGCTCCGTCACCAATTCCAACCAGAAGGCCGATTCATCCGCCTCTTCCTCCACCACCGCCAATTTGGAAATCATCTCCGCCGTGGAACGTGAGCGGCAAGCGGCGCGATAATTCGCCCCGACCGATGTGCCCGAGCGTCCCAACTGCCCGGCCAACACGTGCCCGGATCGCGTTTCCGGCAGGGAATCAATCAACTTCAGCATTCGCAGCGCAAATGCCTTCGTTCGTTGTTTGAGCTCCTTTTCAGTCATGACGGAAATCGAAAATCCAGAATCCAAAATCAGCTTTGCGCTATTCATAGCGCAAAGCCTCGACCGGATCGAGTTTGCTGGCCTGCCAGGCGGGGGCGAAGCCGCTGAAGACTCCGGTCAGGACGGAAATCACCAGGCCGGTGACCACCAGACCGCCGGAAAAGACGAGTGGAAACGAGGGCGCCACGGCGCCGACCGCCGCGGACAATCCTCCCGCCAGCGCGAGGCCGGCCAGACCGCCGATGAAGCAGATGCACACCGCCTCGATGAGAAACTGCAGGAGAATGGTGCGGCGGCGCGCGCCGAGCGCCTTGCGGGTGCCGATCTCGCGGGTGCGCTCCTTCACGCTCACATAGGTGATGTTCATGATGCCGATGGCGCCGACGAAGAGCGCGAGCCCAGTGATGAACAACCCCGCCAGCGCGATGCCGTTCTTGATGGGATCGAGCTGCTCGCGGATGGTGCCCTGCTCGTTGATTTCGAAATCGTCGCGTTGCTCGGGTCCGAGCTGACGGATGCGGCGCATGAGCCCGCGCAGTTCGTCCTTCGCCGCGGCCATCCGGATGCCGTCGTATTGCACGCGGATTTCGCCGTCATTCCGCGATGAAAAGTAGCGGCGAAAGGTGGTCAGCGGCATGGCCACCATCGAATCCCAGCTGAAGAGCCCGAGAAAACTGCCCTGCTTGGCCGCCACGCCGATGACCTCGAAGGTCTGGCCTTGGATGCGCACGGTCTTGCCCATCGGGGACTCGTTAGGAAAAAGCGCATCGGCCACATCGAAACCGATGACGAGCACGTTGCGGCCGGACTGGGCCTCAAATTCGCTGAAAAAGCGGCCCTCCTTCATGTCGGACTTCGACATGCGCGGATAATCGGCGGAGGTGCCAAGCGTCCAAATGTTGTTCACGCGGTATTCGCCGCGCACGATGTTGGTCGCGCGGTTGGCCGTGGGGACCGCCAGCTTGAGGGTCCCTTCGGGATGGGCGGCGATCCACTGGTTGATCTGGAAGGCGTAGGTGGTCTGGATCGGCCGGCGGTTGCGGTAGTTCCACCAGTCCTCGACATCGCGCCAAGGCCACTTGCCCACGTAAAGCACGTCGTCGCCGAAGCCGGCCATGCTGCGGTCCACGCCGACGTCGATACCCTTGATCGCGGTGCCCATGAGCGTGACGGCCACGATGCCGATGACAACGCCGAGGGCGGTGAGCGCCGAGCGCATCTTGTTCGCGCGGATCTGCGCCGCGGCGATCCGCACGGACTCGTTGAACTCGTAGAGAATTCGCCTCACGGGATTTTCGATTTTGGATTGGCGATTGTCGTTTTGAGGGAACGGCTCACCAAGGTCCGCCGGGAAGCGACCATGATGGCCGTCAGCTCATCCGCTTCTAGATGCAACGCCGCGACCTTGGCAGGCAACAGCAGCCCATGTTCCGCGATCAGCTCCAGCCAGAACGCCGATTCATCAGCCTCTTCCTCTACCACCGCCAACTTGGAGATCATCTCGGCCGTTGAACGGGAGCGGCACGAGGCCCGGTAGTTGGCACCAACGGAGGTTCCCGCACGCCCCAACTGCCCCGCCAGCACCCGCCCTGATCGCGTATCCGGCAGCGAATCGATCAATTTCAGCACCCGCAACGCAAACGCCTTTGTCCGCTGTTTGAGATCTTTCTCGGTCATGGCAGAAATCGAAAATCAGGATGCCGTCTCATCCGACTCGATCAGTCCGTCGCGCAGGCGGACGATGCGCCGCGCGTGGCGGGCCACGTCTTCCTCGTGCGTGACTACGATAAGGGTGTTGCCCTGGGCGTAGAGCTGCTCGAAGAGAGCCATGATCTCGATGCCGGTCTTGGAATCGAGCGCCCCGGTGGGTTCGTCGGCCAGGATGATCGAAGGGCGGTTCACGAGGGCGCGGGCGATGGCGACACGTTGCCGTTGGCCACCGGAGAGTTCGTTGGGGCGGTGGTGGACGCGGTCGCCCAAGCCCACATTCTCCAGCGCGGTGCGGGCGCGCTCATGGCGCTCGGCGGCGGGGATGCCGCCGTAGATCAGCGGCAGCTCGACGTTGTGCAGGGCGTCGGAACGCGGCAGCAGGTTGAAGCTCTGGAAGACGAAGCCAATCTCCCGGTTGCGGATGTCGGCGAGTTCGTCGTCATCCATCCCGGCGACGTTCTTGCCGGCAAATTCGTAGCGGCCGGCGGTGGGCGTATCGAGGCAACCCAGCATGTTCATCAGCGTGGACTTGCCGGAACCCGACGGGCCCATGATGGCGAGATACTCGTTGCGGCGGATTTGCAGGTCCACGCCGCGGAGGGCGTGAATGGTCTCGGCACCCATCTTGTAGAGCTTGGTGACGCCCTCGATCTCGATGACGAGGTCACCTGGCGGGCGCAGTGTCCGCGGCGTGGCCGCGGAAGGGGCGGGCGGCGTCATGGCGGTTACTTCTTGGCTTGGTCGCCGCCGCGCGGGCGCTCGATGCGAATGGCCGAACCGTCCTTGAGCGTGCGCGTGATGACGCTGAAACTGCCGCTCACGACTTCATCGCCTTCGCTCAGGCCGGACTTGATTTCCATGTGCGTGGAGTCGGCAATGCCGGTCTCGACCGACACCTGCTTGACTTTGGAGCCGTCGCGCACGAACACGACGCGCTGGAGCGCCTCGCGGTCGGCCCGTTCGTCCTCGCGCTGCTGGCGCTCGTTGATGGCCGCAGCCGCGCCCTCGCCCTTGGTTTCGCGGGCTTTCTTTTCCCGCTCCTCCGTGAGCTGATCGATGGTCTTGGCGCCTTCGCGGGAACGCACGGTCACCGACTGGATCGGCACTGCAACGACGTTTTCCACCGTCCGGGTCTCGATGTCGGTGTTGGCGCTCATGCCGGGGCGGATGCGGGCGTCCTTGTCGAGGATGCGCACGCGGACCTGGAAATTGGTAACTTCCTCCTGGGTATTCATGCCGGTCGTGAGTGCGGCGGAGGCGATCTCCTTCACCTCGCCGGAAAAACGCTGGCCCGGAAAAGCGTCGATGGTGATGCGAGCGATGTTGCCGGCCTTCACGTTGACGATGTCGTTCTCGTTCACCTTCACGCGAACCTCCATGCTGTCGAGGTTGGCCACCCGCATGATCTCGGTGCCGGCAAACTGGCCGGTGCCCACCACGCGTTCGCCCACCTCGCTCGACAACGAACTCACGGTGCCGTCCATAGGCGCGTAGATCGTGGTCTTGCTGAGCTGGTCGGCCGCCTGGCTCACCGAGCCCTCGGCCCGGCGGATCTGCGCCTGCGAAGAGGCGAAATCGGCGCCGGCCACCTCAAAATTGGTCTTGGCGTTGAGGTAGTCGGCATCGGAAAGCAGCTTCTTCGCGTAGAGGTCCTGCGCCTGGCGGTAATCCTGCCCGGCCTTGGTCAGCCGGGCTTGGCTGAGCACGCTGGCCGCGCGGGCGGAACTGAGCGCGGCTTCCTGCTGCTCCAACTGGGCCTGATAAAAGTCCGGCTTGATGCGCACGAGCAGATCGCCCCGCTGCACCGCCTGGCCTTCCTTGACCGGCAGCTCGATGATTTCGCCGGCAACCTCGGGGGAGATTTTCACTTCGACCTCGGGCTGGATCTTGCCGGTGGCGGTGACGACCTGGGTAATCGTCTTGATGACGGCCTTCTCGGTAGTGACGGCGATGCCACGCTCCTTGTTGCGGTTGGAAGTCACGCCGATGGCGATGAGCACGACGAACAACAGGGTGCCGCCGATGATGATCCATTTGAGCTTGGATTTCTTGCGGGGCGCGACAGCGGAGGGATTGGCTTGGTTCATGGGACGCGTTGCTGGAATTAGAAGGGAGAGGCTTCGGATTCAGCACCGCGTTGGCAAGCAGCCAACCCGGCCGCGCCAAAAAACGTGGAGGGGCCCACAACGGCCCCTCCACAACACAACAACTGATAATTACTGACGGTGCTGACAACTAACGGTGTCCGCGGAGCTGAAAACCGGTTTGCGACCAAACGCGCTCCGGCTGCGACAAGGCGCAGGCTGGAGGCGTTTAACGGCAGGCGGTCCATAAAGCTCGCTGACATGATGCCACAACACGGGCTCCCGTCCGAAAGTTACATGAAACTTTGATGAACGGCCCTTCCGGCGGATGGGCGGGACCGGCCGGCGGCTTCAACCCGCCACTCTCACCATGGGTCGGGCAACCGCGATCTCCGGATCAAAGTCCCGGCCATGACGCAGGTGCTCCACCCACTGCCACGCGAGCCAGGGCGCGTAGAGTGCCCCCCGGCCGCCGAGGGCGGCACAAACTCCCCGGCGCGGGTCGGCGGGATGCCGGCCGGCCACCGGGAGCTTGTCGCGCATGGTCAGGCGCACGCCGGCAAAATGGGCCCGCAGGCTGACCGGCGTGTTGGCCAGCCCGGCAGCGGCATCCAACAACTGGGCTCGGGCCGCTGCTGTCGGGTTCGCTTCATCCACGCCCGGTTCGTGTGTCGCCCCCACCCAAGCCGTGCCCGCTGCGAGCGGCAGGAGCCAGTGTCCCCGGTTCAGAATGACACCGGGATCGAGTCCCCGCACCTCGATTTGCAGGGTCTCGCCCTTGCTCCAGGCGAAATCCGCGCCCGCAAACGGCCCGTGGCGCGCCGAGGCGCCGGTGCAGTCAATCACCAGTTTATGGGCCGGATCCAATCGCGCCCAATCCACCGTCGCCGTCCGCAGAACGCCCGCATCGATCCAGCGCGCCCGCGCCGCCGCCAGCAGGGCGGGAACATCCACGCGGGCCGCGGGCGCGATCCAAAATCCGGCCTCATCCGCCTCGCCGGCAAACGGCGCAAGTTCCCCGCCCGCCTGCTTGGCCAAAAAGATCCTCCGCTCGTGCGCATCCCGAAACAGTCGCCGCACCCGCAATTCGCGCCACAGCGGGAGCCCCAGCCGCACTCCGATCTCGCGGTAGACCGTGCGGGCGAGTGGCAGCAGTTCCCCGATCCGCGGGATTCGCACCAGCCGCCGGCCGGCGATGGGGTTGATGATCCCGGCGGCCGCAGCCGAGGCGGCCCCGGAATGGCCGGCGTCAACGATGCGAAAATCCAGCCCCGCCTCCTCCAGCGCAAAGCCGAGCAGCGTGCCCGCCAGCCCCTGCCCCGCGATGAGGATCGGTGCGCTCACCGCTGCGCCGCGCCATGCAGCGCCGCACCCACGATCCCCGCCTCGTTGAAGAACTGCGCCGGCACGAGTTTCGCGCGCGTGCGCAGGTGCGGGAAAAACTTGGCGTGCTTCGCGCTCACCCCGCCGCCGATGATGATGAGCTCGGGCCAGAACATCGTCTCCAGCACCGCGAGATACTTGGTGAGCCGCCCGCCCCACTTGGCCCAACTCAGGTCTTTCTTCTCCCGGACGGATGCCGCCACATGTTTTTCCGCCGACCGGCCGCCTTTCCACGGCAGATGTCCCAACTCGGCCGGCATCACCACGCCTTGGTAGGCCAGGGCCGAACCCACGCCGGTGCCAAGGGTGAGCAGCAGGGTCTTGCCCGCAAACCCGCGGCCCGCACCAAATCTCATTTCCGCCAGCGCCGCCGCCGCCGCGTCATTCGTCAGCGCCACCGGACAACCGGCCACGCGGAAGAAAAGTTTGCCGGCATCGCAGCCGATGAACCGCGGATGCAGGTTGGCCGAGGTGCGAATCACCGGCCCTTGCACCACGCCGGGGAAACCCACCCCGATCGGGCCGGACCAGTCGAAGTGATCCACGATCTGCCGCAGGGCGCGGGCCATCTGCGTCGGCGTGAGGTTGGTCGGGGTCGCGATGCGGTGCCGCTCGGCCAGCAGCCGGCCGGTCTTGGTGTCCACGGGCGCGCCTTTCAGGGCCGAGCCGCCGATATCGATGCCGAGTGCTTTCATGCGTCTGCAGGCCAGCAGGCGTCCGGTTTATTGGCAATGCCCGTGTCCGTCGGCGCCATGGGCGTGGCCATGAGCCAGCTCGGGCTCGGTCGCCGGGCGCGCGGCCACAATCTCCACATCGAAAGTCAGGTCCACGCCGGCCAGCGGGTGGTTGGCATCAAGCGTGACGTGCTCCCCCTCGATCGCGACGACGGTCACGATGGGCGCATATTTGTCGCGCTCGGTCTGGAATTGGTCGCCCACCTTGAGTTCGCCGTCCACCGGCAGTTGGGTGCGTTTCACCTGCTGGACCTGCGCCGGGTCGCGCTCGCCGTAGGCCCGCGCCGCGGGCACCTGCACGCAAATCTTCACGCCCGGCGCCACGCCGCGCAACTGCTCGTCGAGGCCATCGATGATCTGGCCGGCTCCTTCAAGGTAAACGATCGGGTCGGCCCCGGCGGACGTGTCGAGCACGCGGCCGGCGGGATCGCGGAGGGTGTAGTGGAAGGTGACGACGCGGCGGTTCATGTTTCCTGGCGGAGAATTTCGAGCGGGGGATGGTCGGCGACCCCGCGGTTGGATAGCAAGCCCGTGAGCAGGGTGATGACGCTCACGGCCAGCACCGCCAGCCCGAGCGTGAGCGGATCCGGCGTCGCCGCCGTTTTGAACACAAACTTCGCCAGCAGCAGGTTGCCCCCGACGGCCAGCAGGCAGCCCACCAGCGCCGCCAGCACGCCGAGGATGGCGTATTCCACCAGTTGGATCTGCACGAGCTGCCGCCGGGTCGCGCCCAGCGTGCGCAGGAGCACCGTCTCGCGGATGCGTTGCCACCGCCCGGTGAGCACCGCCCCCGCCAGCACGATGATGCCCGTCGCCACGGTGAAGAAAGCCATGAACTGCACGACCAGCGCTAGCTTCCCAAAAATCGTGTCGAAGGTCTCCAGCAGCAGCGTGAGATCAATGGCCGAGACGTTGGGGAATGCCCGCACCACCGCCTGTTGCAGCCGGGCCGAATCCGCCGCGGTGTCAATCCGCAGCGCCGCGACATAAAACTGCGGTGCCTCCTCCAGCACGCCCTCCGGGAACACGATGAAGAAATTCGGCTGGAGCCGCTGCCAGTCCACCTTGCGGATGCCCGCGAGCCGCGTGCGCACGGCCACGCCCTGCACGTCGAATTCCACCTCGTCGCCCAACTGCAGCTGCATGTCGCGGGCCAGCCCTTCCTCGATGGTGATCGGGACGATCTCCTCCTCCGGCGCCACGCGCGGCACGATCTCGCCGCTCAGCAGGGTCTCGGTGTCGGTGAGGTCCGCCCGGTAGGTGGAGCGGTATTCGCGGCGGAGCGTCCAGCCGGGGATCCGGTTGTCCGGCTGCTTCAGCAAATCCTCCACCGCCTGCCCCCGCAGCGAACGCAACCGCATGGTGACAATCGGCGCCTGCTGGGTGGCTGGATGGCCGGCGTCGCGCAACAGCGTGTTCAGCGGCCCGATCTGGTCATCCTGGATGTCGAAGAAAAGCAGGTTCGGCCGGCCCGCACCGCCCGTCCCCTGGATCTGCGCCAGCAGGGTGGTCCGCGTGAGATAAAGCGTGGTGATGAGAAATGTGCCGAGCCCCAGCGCCAGCAACAGCAGCACGGTGCGGTTGTTCGGCCGGTGCAGGTTGGCGACGCCTTGGCGCACGACGTAGGGCAGACCGCGCGGCAGCCAGCGGTGCGCCGCCCAAGCCACCGCCTTGGCCAAGCCCGCCAGCACCGCAAACCCCGCCGCCAGCGCGCACGTGAATCCGAGCCCCAGCGTGAGGCTGCGCGTCTGCTCCACGGCGAAGCCCGCAATCGCGGCCACCAAGAGCACGCCCAACGCAATGCGCCATGGATCGGGCCGCGCCGGCCGGTCCGCAAACGCGGCCCGCAGCGCCACCAGCGGCGAAACCCGCCGCACCGCCAGCAAGGGCAGCAGCGTGAACAACACGCAGATCACCAACCCTGCGCCCACGCCGCGGGCCACTGCGGTCCAGGAAATGAAAAAATCCACGTCGAAAGGCAGCAGCCCGGCCATCGCGGCCGGCAGCGCCAGTTGCACAGCGACGCCCAGGGCCGCGCCGAGCAGGGATCCAAGCACGCCCAGCGCCAGACCCTGCACCAGATAGACCGAGAAACTTTGCCGCGCGCTGGCCCCTAGGCAGCGCAACACCGCGACCGTGGTGATTTTTTGCCAGATATACACATGGATCGCACTGGCCACGCCGATCGCGCCCAGAAACAGCGCCACGAAACCGACCAGGCTCAGGAATCCGTTCACGTTATCGAGCACGCGGCCCAGGTCGCGCTTCCGCTCCTCGACGGTGTCGTAGCTCATCCGCTCCGTGATGAACTTCTGCCGCATCTCGCGCTCGACCGCGGCGGGATCCATCTCCGGCGGCAGCTTGAGCGCGATGCGGTGCCGCACGAGGCTGCCCGGTCCGGCCAGTTCCGTCGCCGGCAATTGGCCGAGCGGGATGAAAGCCCGCGGCGCGAGCTGGGTGATCGCCACGGAGTCGCCCGGCACCTTCAGCACCGCCCCGATGATCGTGAACATGACCCGTCCCAACCGCACCGTGTCACCCGTTTTTAGACCGAACTGGCTCAGCAGTGTTTCCTCAAGCAGCACCACCGAGCCGCCGGCCGCGAGTTGCGCTGGCGCGTCGCCGGGCCGCGCCTGGAACTCGCCATAAAACGGAAACCGGCCCTCCACCGCGCGCACCTGCACCAGCCGGGTTCGGTCGCCTTCGGGCGAGGGAAAAATCATCATTGAGGAAAAACTCGCTTCCCGCGCCTGCTCGCCGCCCAGCCCGTCCAGATGCGCCGTCACCTCCGGCAAAAACGCCTGCCGCGAGGTGATCACCAGATCGGCCCCCAGCAACCCGCGGGCTTGGTCGTCAATGGCCACGCGCAGGTTCGCGCTGAACGAACCGATCGCGACCAGGGCCGCGATGCCCAACACCACGCTCAGCGAAAACAACACGAGGCGCCGCTGCGCCGCCCGCGAATCCCGCCAGGCCATTTTCAGGATGAAGTTCATGGAGTCACGGTCTGACTGTCACTGATCACCACCCCGCCTTTCAGCCGGATGATGCGCTGGCAGCGCTTCGCGAGCTCCAGGTCGTGCGTCACCAGGACCAACGTCGTGCCGCGCTCGCGGTTGAGCCCAAACACCAGCTCGGCCATGGCGGCGGCGGTCTCGCCGTCGAGATTGCCCGTGGGCTCGTCGCAGAACAGCACCTTCGGCCGGTTCATGAATGCACGGGCCAGCGCCACCCGCTGCTGCTCGCCGCCCGACAGTTGCACGGGATAATGCTCAAACCGCTCGCCCAGCCCCACGCGCACCAGCAGTTCGCGCGCCTCCGCTTCGCGGCCGCTTTCCCCGCGCAGCTCCACCGGCACGAGGACATTTTCCAAGGCCGTCAGCGTCGGGATGAGCTGGAAGTTTTGAAACACAAAGCCGACGTGTTCGTTGCGCACCCGGGCCCGCGCATCTTCGTCGAGCGCGCCAAGGTCAGCGCCCGCGAGCAGCACCTTCCCGTCCGTGGGCGTGTCGAGCCCGGCGCACAGGCCGAGCAGGGTGGTTTTGCCGCTGCCGCTGGGCCCCACGATCGCGAGGCTCGCGCCGGACGGCAGGGAAAAATTGACCTCCCGCAGGACGGTCAAAGCACCCGCCGGGGCCTGTGAGGCGTATGTTTTTGTGAGTCGCTCGACTTTCAGCATGTTCTCATCACTCATGATTGGAATCATTTACACAAACCGCGAATTGGCCCGAACTCCAGTTTGAGCGGTCGATTTCCTCCATGAATGTCCGCTGGCTCAGTCTTCTCATTTTTTTCTGTCCCGTTCTGCAGGCCGCCCCGCCGCCGCCCACCATCGTGTTTCTCGGCGACAGCCTGACGGCGGGCTACGGCTTGGAAAATCCCCTCGCCGAGGCCTACCCCGCGCTCATTCAGGAAAAGCTGCGTGCCGCGGGCCTGCCGCACCGGGTGGTCAATGCCGGCCTCAGCGGCGACACCACCGCCGGCGGCCTGCGCCGGCTCAGCTGGATCCTGCGCCAGCCGGTGGACCTGCTCGTCATCGCGCTCGGCGGCAACGACGGACTGCGCGGCATCGACCCCGCGGTGACTCGCGCCAATCTCCAGGGCATCATCGACCGGACGCGGGAAAAGTATCCCGCCGTGCGCCTCGTCCTCGCCGGCATGCAGATGCCTGCCAACATGAGCGAAGAATTTACCCGCGTGTATCGGGATATTTTTCCCGCCCTTGCTGAAGCCAACGGCATCGCGCTCATTCCCTTTCTCCTCGAAGGCATGGGCGCCGACCCGGCCTTCAATCAGCCCGATCTCATCCATCCCACGGCCGAGGGGCAGGTAATCATTGCGGACACGGTGTGGAAACATTTACGTCCCGTCCTATGAAGGCTGCCCATGCATTCTTCGTCTTGCTGGCGCCGCTCCTCCTGGTCCACTCACAGTCTCCCAGCCTTCGCTTGCAAGCCGCCGCCGGCTGGGCCGAAAATTTCGCCGCTCGGTCATCCCCACGGACCAGAAAAAGTCCGCACTCTAGGAAGTATCGACCGCGACCAGTTGGAGCCGGCAGTTGCGCGGCAGCGTTCAGGCAGCCGCTAGTCTGGAAACTGGCGCGCTCGTTGTGGAACGCTATTCGCTCAACAATCGCGTCACTTTTGGCCCGCATGTGTCGGCCCAGCATAAATTCGAACTCGGCCCGCGCGCCCTGCTGGCCGACCCGCAAATCTTCGTGATGGACGAAGCCACCTCGTCTATCGACACCGGGACGGAGCAGCTCATCCAGCAGGGCATGGCCAACATGCTCGCCGGCCGCATCAGCTTCGTCATCGCCCACCTCCTCAGCACCATCCGCCGCGCCGACCGCATTCTCGTCATCACCAAGGGTCTCATCGAAGAAAGCGGCACGCACGAGGAACTGCTCCGCCGCCGCGGGCATTACTACGAGCTTTACACCCATCAGTTCCGCCGGGAGCGCGAGCAGGCTGTGCTGGAGTCGGGCGCCTGACGTCGGCCTTGCGCCGGCCGCCGGGGCCATGTCTCATGACGGCATGCGCCGCCTGCTTCTCTCCGCCTTGCTCTTGCTGCTCGTCGCCGGCTGCGCCCGGCGGGAAACCGCGGTCGAGGCCGGCATCCGCACGCAGACCCTCCATCTCGGCAACGGCGCGGAACCGCAGACCCTCGACCCGCAACTCGTCACTGCGCTCACCGACGCCAACATCATGCTCGCCCTTTTCGAGGGGCTCTGCGCGCTCGACGAACGCACCTCGGAACCGCTGCCGGCCGCCGCCGCCCGCTGGGAGGTTTCGGCCGACGGCCTCGTTTGCACCTTTCACCTGCGCGAGAACCTGAAGTGGTCCAACGGCGATCCGTTGGTCGCCGCCGACTTCGTCTTTGCCTGGCGGCGCGCGCTCTCGCCCGCACTCGCCGCGGAATACGCCTATCTGCTCTTCCCGCTGAAAAACGCCGCCGCGCTCAACGCCGGCGAACTCACCGACTTCACCCAACTCGGCGCCGAGGCCGTGGATGACCGCACCCTGCGGCTCACGCTTGAGCAACCCACGCCTTATCTTCCCGCGCTCACGGTCAATCCCGTTTGGTTTCCCCTCAACCCGCGGGTGGTCGCGGCCGGCGGCGCCGCCGATCAACGCAACAACACCTGGAGCCGTCCTGAGAGCTACGTGGGCAACGGTCCCTTCGCCCTGCACGAATGGCGGGCCAATGCCCATGTGCGTGTTCGCCACAACCCGCATTACTGGGATGCCGCCGCCGTGCGGCTCAGCGCCCTGGTCTTTCATCCGGTCGAAAGCTCCGAGACCGAGGAACGCAATTTCCGCGCCAGCCAGTTGCACATCACCCACGGCCTGCCGGTCACCAAGATCGCGCCCTACCGCACGGATCAACCCGCCGCTCTCCGGATCGATCCGTTCCTGCAGACCATCTTCCTGCGCTTCAACACCACGCGGCCGCCCTTCGACCGCGCCGAGGTTCGTCGCGCCTTCGCGTTGGCGATTGATCGCGCCACCATCACCGGCAGCGTGCTGCGCGGCGCCAACCAGCCCGCCTCGCACTTCACGCCGCCGGATCTCGCGGGCTACACCGCCCGCGCCACCGTCGGCACCGATCCCGCCGAGGCCCGCCGCCTGCTCGCCGCGGCCAGTTTTCCGGAGGGCCGCGGGCTGCCCGTCATCAAGCTGCAGGTCCGTTCCGACGCCCTCCAGCCCGCCATGGCCGAAGTCCTGCAGGCCCAGTGGCAACGGGAACTCGGCGTGCGCACGGAAATCACCATTCTCGAACAGCGGACCTGGATTCAGAACCAGCAGGCGCTCGACTACATGGTCTCGGGCGCCGGCTGGATCGGCGACTTTGCCGACCCGCTCACCTTCCTCGATCTTTTCGTCGGGGCCGGAGGCAACAACTGGACCGGCTGGCACGATCCCGCCTACGACGCGCTCATCGCCGCCGCCGTCGGCGCCACGGACCCGGCCGCGCGCCGCGAGATTTTTCAACAGGCCGAGGCCCGGCTGCTGGCAGCCGCGCCCATCACCCCCGTTTTTTTCGGGACCAAAATTCATCTCGTGCATCCGTCCGTCCGCGGCTGGGAGCCCGCCTTGCTCGGCTTCCATCGCTACAAACGCCTTTACCTCGAGCCTTGAGCGGCACTCCGCCCTTGCCTGTCCATGACCGCACCGCTAATGACTTCATCCGTGGTTATTCGAGTTATCCGTGGCTGCATGTTCAGTCTGGCGCTGGTCGCCGCCTCATCCGCCGGAGCGGCGGAAATTGATTTCGTCCGCGTCTGGCCGGCGTGGCGTGACGCGGACTCCTTCCTGCAGATTTCCGAATACTTCGGCGGCAGCGAAAACACCGGGCGGCAGACCGTCCTGCGCTCGCGGCTCGGCGAGCGCGCCGGGTTCTACTTTCTCGTGCGCCTGGACAACGACCGCGCCGCCATCTCCGCCGCCCGTTTCGAGCTGAAGGTCATCCTGCCCGACTCGCCGCAACCCCGCACGCATCTCTTCTCTTCGGTCATCCCTGCCGGCCGCCATGCGTTCAACCTCGGCCTCACCGGCGAGGACTGGCCGGACGGAAAGACCCAGCCAGTCGCTTGGCAACTCCGGCTCCTCGACGCCGAAGGGCGCGAACTCGCCGTGAAGCACAGCTTCCTGTGGGCCAAGCCGGACGGCAAATGACCGGCGCGCTCCGCCCCGCCATGCCCGCCCAGTCTTGGTCCGCTTGGCAACCGCTCGCCGGCCAACCGCCGCTCGTGGCCGCGGTGCTCGCCGAGATTCTCGATGGCGGCCAGACCTTTCGTTGGACCCGGCACGCGGATGAAACGTGGCAAGGCATCTGGGCCGACAACGTGGTCCGGTTGAGTCTCCAGCCCGACGGCAGCCTGTTGTGGTCCGCTCCGGCCAAACTCGCCTCACGCACGAAGCAGGCGCTGCCCGCTTATCTGGGCGGCGGCCGGGATTTCCGTGCACTCGCCGACACCTTGCCCTGGCGCAGCGATCCGCACCTCGCCCAGTGTCTCGCAGCCTTCCCCGGTCTCATCATCCCGCGCCAGCCCTTTGGTGAAACCCTGCTGTGCTTCCTGTGCAGCGCGACCAAGCAAATCGTGCAGATCAAGCAGATGGTCACGCTGCTCGCGGAGCGGCACGGCAAGGTTTTTGCGCAGACCGGCGAGGCCGAATTTCACCGCCTGCCCACCTGGGCCGAACTCGCGGAAATTCCTGAGCCCGCACTCCGTGCCTGCCTGCTCGGCTTCCGTGCCCGCTACATCAAGGAAACCGCTCTCTATCTGGCCGCACGCCCCAGCTGGCTGGAAGAAACCGAGCATCTGCCCTACCCGGCCGCGAAAGCACGGCTGCTCGAGCTGCCCGGCGTGGGCGAAAAGGTCGCGGACTGCGTGCTGCTTTTCGGGGCGGGCAAGCTGGAGGCCTTTCCCGTGGACACATGGATCCTCAAGGCCATGGTGCGCCACTATCGGCTCGACGGCTGGTCTCCCGCCCAAGTCGCACATTTCGGTCGCACCCACTTCGGGCCCCTCGCCGGTCTCGCCCAGCAATACCTCTTCGCCTGGGAGCGAAAATTCGGCCGCCGGGAAAAACCGCCGATGCCATGAAGCCGGGCGGTCCCGCGATCGGTTGCGGGCACAACGTCTCCAGCGACCACAAACTCATGTGCTCCTGTGCCGGCATGGACGCTTAATGCGGAGCCCGGAGCGTGACTCACCACAAAGTTCACAAAGGGCACTAAGGCCAGAACCTTGGTGTTCTTTGTGATCTTAGTAGTGAATATCTGAATCGGGTTAGCTCGAAAACAGGATCGTCTTGTTGCCGTGCACGATCACGCGGTCCTCGAGGTGGTAGCGCAGGCCGCGCGATAGCACGGCGTTTTCCACGTCCTTCCCCAGCCGCATCATGTCCTTGATCGTGTCGCTGTGGCGGATGCGCACGACGTCCTGCTCGATGATCGGGCCGGCATCGAGTTCCTCGGTCACGTAGTGACAGGTCGCCCCGATGAGCTTCACACCGCGCTCCTCCGCCTGATGATAGGGTTTGCCGCCGACGAACGACGGCAGGAAGCTGTGATGGATGTTGATCACGCGGTGCCGGTAGCGTTCGCACAGCCACGGCGGGAAGATCTGCATGTAGCGCGCGAGCACGATGGTGTCGGGCTGGGCCGCGCCGATGAGTTCCGCCGTTTTTTCCAGAGCCGCCTGTTTGGCGGCGGCATCGGCCGGCACGGGCACATGGTGGTAGGGAATCCCATACCACTCGACCAAGGCCCGCAGGTCCTCGTGGTTCGAGATCACGCAGGGCACGTCGAAGTTCAGATCGCCGACCTTCCGGCGGTGCAGCAGGTAGGCGAGGCAGTGGTCAAACTTGCTCACGAGCAGCACCACGCGCTGGCGGCGGTTGGCATCGACCAACCGCCAGTCCAGTTTCAAGTCCTGCGCGATGGATTGGAACTCGCCTTCAAGGCGCGTCTGTGCCTCCGGGCCGCCGGCAATGACGAATTCCGAGCGCATGAAGAACATGTCGCTGCGGGGATCGTTATACTGGGCGGCTTCCGTGATGGAGGCGCCGCGCTCGGCCAGGAAGGTGGCCACGCGGGCCACAATCCCGACGCGGTCCGGGCAGCAGGCAATGAGCCGCAAGCGGGCGGGTTCCGGGGCGCTCATGATTCGTTCAGCCGGTTGTAGGACACCTGGCAGCGCACCTCGGTCTGCACATGGCGCTCGACCACGGGCCGGTTCGAGCCGCCGTTTTCTTCGCCCCAGACGAGCGTGACCTCGGAGCCGTCGGCGATGTTTTCATCGAGCATCGCGAGCGAGAACCAGCCCTTCACGTTGACGGTGTAAACCGTGTAGGTGGAGAGGCCGGCGAGCTTGCCGTTCACGAGCACCTTGTCGAAGGGTAGGATCGCGTAGTAGGCATTGGGCATCTCCATGTATTTGTAGCGGAGACCGTCGCCGAACTGGCTGCCGAAGATCTTGAGCGAGTCTTCCTTGCTCCAACGCAGCCAAAGCTTGCGGCGGTGCGGCTGCTTTTCGAGCTGCTCCAGCGCGGCGCGGCCGATGAAGTCGTGGTCGAACTTCACGTGGCGGCCGTAGCCGAGGTCCCACGGCGTCTGGTAATAGTCCGCGATGTTGGGCGAGCTGAAGCTGCCGCCGAGCGAGGCGTTGGCCTCGAAACCGCTGGCCGGCAGCCATTCGCGGTAGGCCTTGAGCTGCTCCGTCCAGATGGCAGGCATCGGCGAGGGAATCCAGCCGCTCTCGGGCGACACGGTGGAGTAAGAACGGGCGCCGCCCTGCACGAGGCCGAATTTTTCACCGGCCTTGAGGATGGCCTCGCGCACGGCTTCGCCGTCCTCCGCCGGACCATGCAGCTCGAGGCCGCCCATGCGGGACATGTTGTGGTTGAGCGCGCGCACCTTGCGGCCGGCGATCCTGAGGTCGCCGAGGTTGAAGAACTTGATTTCGGGAAACTCACCCTCGTGCACGCTCTTCAGCAGCTCAAGCGCGTTCGGGCCTTGGATCTGGTAGCGGTAGATCAGGCGGCGGCCGGCGTTGGCCACGGTGCGCTCGTCGCGGGTGACCTTCACGTCGTAGCCGCCCTTGATGGCGTTGTATTCCACCCAGTTCGGCACGGAGGGACGGCCAACGACGCTGACTTTGTTCTCGGCGTGGCCGAAGAGGATGGCGTCGCCGATTACGTGGCCGTCGTGGTTGCAGGCCACGATCTGCTTGGCCTTGTTGGGGCCGAAATTCTTCATCGTGTTGACGGCCACATCGGACAGGAGCCGCATCACGTCCGGGCCCTCGAAATAAACGTCCTTCATGTGGAAGGACTGGTCGAAGAGAACGACGGTGTTCTGCCAGGCGGCCTGCTCATCGCGCCAGTTGGAGTATTCCGGCTTGTCCGGGAACTGATAGCCGCCGACGGGGGCGGAGCGCAGCATTTTCACGGCGTCGCCGCCGAATTGCTGGAGTTTGGCTTCAAGGTTGGAGGGATTTTGCGTGCTCATGATTTTGGATATAATTTTGCGATTATTTTGGGATATAAAAGGCGGTTTGGCGGTAGGGGCCGATCTCCGAGCGGCCCGTCCGGAGATCGGCCCCTGCCTGTTGATAAATCAGTTGGTGGTTTGGGGTTAATGCTTTTTGGCGAGATGATCGCGACCGAGCCAGGTGTTGGCCCAGCTGGAGGTGCCGCGCAGGTTCTGGTCCTGGATGACCGGCGCATGGGCGAGCAGCTCCTCGGTCCGGCCCTCGTGTTTCAGGCGGTCGTAGGCGCGGGACCAGATGCACTCGAAATCATCCACCTCGCACTTGCCGTCGCGCGTGCCGCCGCAGGGCCCGTTGCGCTGGTTCTTGGCACAGGCGGACTCGGGGCAGAGGAAGGCGATCTCGGGCAACGAGCAGTCGCCGCAATCCTTGCAGCCAAACATCACGCTCTTGCTCGCGTGCTCGACGGCCCGCAGCCAGCCCGGACCCTGCATCGGATCCTTCGCGCCGGCGCAGAGCTTGGCCCCGGCCTTCGCGAGTCCCTTGCCCGGCGTGAACATCAGGTCGTGCGTAAACTTCGAGAAGCGGTAGCTGAACGTGACGTTGCGGGCGTTCGCGCGGCCGGGTGCAGTCGGACGCGTGGCGTCGGCCAAACCGGTCGCCTCATCCTCGCCGTAAACAAAATACTCGCCGGGCCGCGAATAGCGGATTTCGCGGGCGAACTGCTGCCAGTCTTCCGGGGCAAAGCCGCGCTCAATCTCCTGCACGCGGGCGATGTCGGCGGCATCATGCACGCCGCCCAGATAGGCGCCGCGGTAGCCAAGCCCGCGGTAGATCGCGATCTGCTTGGCCGCGAGTTCGAGGAAGAAGCCCTTGCCCTTGTCCGGACTCGTCGCGTAACGCTCGCAGAGGTCCGCGAGTTCGTCCGAGATCACGACCCCGGGGATGCGCTGGGCTCGGAACACGCGGGCCACACCCGGGTTGAGGACATAGACGTTGCCGACCAGCGGCACCCGGCCGTGGCCGCGCTGCCGCATCCAGACGATGAGTTCGTGGATCTTGCGCGAATCGTAGCCGATCTGGTTGATCAGGAACCGCGCGCCGGCCGCGATCTTCTTCTCCATCTTGAGGAGCTGCGGAATGATCTCGTTCTCGTGGAGCTTGAAATTGGTCACGACCGCGCCGGGAAAAAATTTCGTCGGGTCGAGCCGCACCGTCTTTTTCGCCGCGGCGCGCGTCACATCGAGCCCGGCGTTCATCCGGCCGAGCAGCGTGAGCAGGCCGACCGAGTCGATGTCGAACACCGGCTTCGCGCCCCCTCCGATGCCGTCGCCGGAATAGTCGCCGCTGAGCACAAGCAGGTTGTGGAAACCCTCGCTCGCGAGATGCCACGCCTCGCTCTCCAGCGCGTTGCGGTTGAAATCCTTGCACGAAAGGTGGATCACCACCTCGCGGCCGGTCGCCTGGAAGGGTCCGCCCAGCGCGGGCGCGGCGAGCATGGGATTGCCGCCGGCGTTGTCGGTGATCGAAACCCAGTCGATGCCCGGCGCGGTGGCGAGATCCTGCGCAAAGGCCACCGTCTTGGCCGCGCGCGTCTCCGTGACGGTGCCGCGGGTCGAGACCAGCTCCACCCCGAGCAGAAAATCCTGCGTGCGCTCAAATTTGTCCGGCAGCGTGGTCATGGCGGTGAAACGGCAACTTTACCCGGCAGGCGCGAAGCGGTGGGCTTCGGCTTCGGCAGCGCGAACGGAACACAGGGTGCGGGACATGGATGGAGGGGTTGGGCGAACGGGAGCTGAGTCTAGGCGAAAGCCGGCCATTCGTCTTGGTTTTTCGGGCTTGGCGCAATTGGCAGATCGGGCACTCTGGCTCCGTCATGCATGTCTCCCGTCCCATCGCCGTCACGCTGCCCGCCCATGGCGTGGCCTTCGCGGAGAGCATCCACGGGCCCGGCTTCCGGATGCCGGAGCGGGCGGACCCCTTCCACAAGCTCATCTACGTCCTGCAGGGGCGCATCGGCTTCAACGCGCTCGCCGGCGGTGAACCGCTGCGCGCTGGCGCCGGCGCCACGGTATGCGTGCAGGCCGGGGCGCGCCACCGCATCACCGACGACGAACCTCCCACCCTGCTGCTGCTTTGTTTTTCGCCGGAGTTTCTCAGCCGCGATCCCGCGCTGGAGCAGCTCTGGCGCACGCTCACCGCCGGCCGATCGGCCGCACTCCGCCCGGGCCATCCCGGCCGCGTGCGCTTCGAAAGTCTCTGGCGGGCCGGTATTGCCGAACAAGCGGGCCGTCAGCCCGCCCGCGAGGTGGCCGTGCGCGCCGTGGCGGCCAACATCCTTGTCGCCCTCGCCCGCACCCCGGCGGACCAGCCGATCGAGGCCGCGGCGGCGCGCACGGCCGCCGTGACCCGCGAACTGGCGGCCACCTTCTACGAATCCTGGAGCTTGGAGCGCGCCTGCGCCCGCGCCGGCATTTCGCGCCGGCACTTCAGCAAGCTCTTTCGCGAACAGACCGGCCGCACCTTCCTCGAACAACTCACAGAGCTGCGCCTCGCCCACGCCGCCGACCTCCTCCGGCAGGGCCGCCACTCAATCATCGGCGCGGCCTTCTCCAGCGGCTACGGCGACCTCTCGCACTTTTACCGGCTGTTTCGCCAGCGCTTCGGCCAACCACCCCGCGCGTGGCTGGAAAAACGGCACGGCGACACACGGGATTAACCACAAAGGACACGAAGAGCACGAAGGTTGGCGGGGATAAGTCTAACCGACGAAGAAAACCGCGTATAATTTGGCTTAATCATGGGCGCTGTCGCTCCTGCGTTTGCTTCTTTGTGTTCTTGGTGAACTTCGTGGTTACCCAACCTCACCACAATAAAGACACGGCGCGGCCTTGCGCCCAAGCGCGCTAGTCTGCTTGCTGCGCCTTGTTGCCATGAAAATTATCCGTCACCTCACCCCCGCCGGCCCTGCGTATGCAGCGCTGCAACCCGATGGTTCCGCCCGTGCGATTGCCGGCGACATCTACGGCGACCACCGGGTCACCGACCAAGTGGTCCAACCGGGCAAACTCCTCGCGCCGGTCGTCCCCACCCAGATTCTCTGCATCGGCCTCAATTACCGACACCACGCCGCCGAGTCCGGCGCCAAAGTCCCCGAGCGCCCCATCCTCTTCGTCAAAGGCATCAATACGCTGCAAAACCCCGGCGACCCCATCGAAATCCCCACCCGGCTCGCCAGCCACGAGGTGGACTACGAGTGCGAACTCGCCGTCGTCATCGGCAAGCCCTGCAAAAACGTCAGCCGCGACCGCGCCCTCGACTACGTGTTGGGCTACACCTGCGCCAACGACGTCTCCGCCCGCGACCACCAGATCAAGCTCGGCGGCGGCCAGTGGTGCCGCGGCAAGTTCTTCGACACCTTCGCCCCCCTCGGCCCCTGCCTCGTGACGCCCGCGGACATCCCCAATCCCAACGCTCTCAAGATCGCCACGATCCTAAACGGCGAGCGCGTGCAGGACTGGACGACGAGCGACATGATCTTCGACGTGCCCGCCATCATCGCCTACCTGAGCGGCAGCACCACCCTTGTCCCCGGCACCGTCATCCTCACCGGCACGCCGCACGGCGTCGGCATGGCCCGCAAACCGCCGCTTTGGCTCAAGGCCGGCGACTCCGTGAGCATCGAGATCGAGAAGATCGGCACCCTCACGAATCCCGTAGTCAACGAGGCCTGAGCCAAACTCGGGAGTATACCCAATCACATTTCCTGCCGGTGGATTAACCACAAAGATCACAGAGCATAAAAGCGGCCCTGCTCTATCCGCGCGCCTATAGATGCCTCAATTACCGAATGGATTTTGCGTTCTTTGCGGTTAAATAGCTGAGCGCATGAAACACGTCCACCTCGACAGCGTTCCTTGGGCGGAATGGTCCTCGCCGGGTGGCAAATTTCACGGCTTCGGCCAGCAGGTCTCGGAGGCGCTCGGCGCCGTGACCAACGCCAACCTCGCGGCGTGTGGCCATCCCTTTGACCTGGAAATCGGCCGGCTGCCGCCCGGGAAATCAGGCTGTCCGTTTCACGCCCATTCCGCCCAGTGGGAATGCTATTGGATCCGGAGCGGACGTGGCGTGATGCGCCACGGCAGCGAACGTCGCGAAGTGCAGGCCGGCGATCTCGCGCTCCATCCCCCCGGGAGCAGCCACCAGCTCATCAACACCGGCGACACCGATCTCACCTACTACCTCGTCGCTGACAATCCACTCACGGAGGTCTGGCGTTACCCGGACAGCAACAAGTGGGGCTTCAGGCCCGGCGGCGGCATTTTTCTCCGGCAAGACGTGGATTATCACTTTGGTGAGGAAGACAGCAAGGAGTCCCGGCAAATACCGTCTCCCCGCCCCGCTCCGCCGGAAACCCCCGCCAGCTTCGCCCACGTGGAAGATATTCCCTGGGACCATCGGCGCTCGCCCAAAGGCCGCTACGACAACCGGCGGCGCGACCTCTCGCTCGCGCTCGGCGGCATCCGCAATGCCGGGGTGCCGGCCGGCGGCCATCCGTTTGATCTGCAGATTCGGCGCGCCGCCCCGGGCACACTGCTGTGCCCCTACCACAGCCACGTCACACAGTGGGAGTTGTTCGTATTCCTCGACGGCCGCGGCACCGTGCGCACTCCGGAAGGCAACCGCGCCGTTGGGCCCGGCGATGTCGTGCTGCACCCGCCCGGCAGTCCGCATCAGACTATCGTCGCCGCGGACTCGGAACTGGAATGCCTCATCATCGCCGACAATCCGCCGGCGGATGTCTTCTACTACCCCGACAGCAACAAGTGGGGCCTGCTCACCCCGGGCAAATTCTTCCGGATGACCGAGGTGGACTACTTCGACGGCGAGGAATAGGCCGGCGGCTTGACGCAGCACGATGGCGCCGAGCAAACTTCCAGCGCATGTCCTCCACCGCCACGCACATCGAAAACCCCGATGTCATCCTCATCGGCAGCGGCATCATGTCCGCCAATCTCGGCGCGTTGCTCAAACGGCTGGAACCCGCCCTCCGTATCCAGGTTTACGAGGTCACCGACGAGCTTGCCCAGGAAGCCTCCCACGGCTGGAACAACGCCGGCACCGGCCATGCCGGCATCTGTGAGCTCAGCTACACGCCGACGCAGGCGGCCGACGGCACCGTGGATGTCTCCAACGCGATCAAGATCTTCGAGCAGTTTGAGCGTTCCCGGCAGTTCTGGGCCTATGCCGTCGCCGAGGGCATGGTCCAAAAACCCAAGGACTTCATCAACCCCGTCCAGCATATCAGCTTCGTGCACGGCGCCAAGTGGGTGGACTATCTCCGCGCCCGCCACGCCGGCATGGCCGCGCACCACTTCTTCGCGGACATGACGTTCACCACCGACCGCGCCACCATCGGCGGCTGGGCGCCGTTGCTCACGACCGGCCGCGCCGATGTGCCCATCGCCGCAACCAAGATGGACTCGGGCACCGACGTGAATTTCGGCGAGATCGCGCGCAAACTCCTCGGCTGGCTCGGCGCCCAGCCCGGCTGCGCTGTGGCCGGCGGCCATCGGGTGATTGATCTCGATCAAATTGCCGGCGGCTGGGATGTCACCGTCCGCGAGCTGGCCACCGGCGCCACCCGCCGCAACAGCGCGAAGTTCATCTTCGTCGGCGCCGGCGGTGGCAGCCTCCAGCTTCTCCAAAAGTCCGGCATTACCGAGAGCAAGGGTATCGGCGGCTTCCCCATCGGCGGCCAGTGGCTCGTCTGCGACAATCCGGACATTGTCGCCCAGCATCAGGCCAAGGTCTATGGCCAGCCGCTCGACGCTGCGCCGACGATGGCCGTGCCACATCTCGACACCCGCATCCTCGACGGCAAGAAGACGCTCCTCTTCGGCCCCTTTGCCGCGTGGACCACGAAATTCCTCCACAAAAAAGGCAGCTGGTGGGATCTGCCCGGTTCGGTGAAGCCGCACAACCTCGCCACCCTCCTCAAGATCGGCGCCACCAACATCCCGCTGGTCAAATACCTCGTGCAACAGGGCACCCAGTCGATGGCCGACCGCATGGAGGTCCTCCATGTGTTTTACCCAGCCGCCAAGCCGGCGGACTGGAAACTCATCGACGCCGGCATCCGCGTGCAGGCCATCAAGAAGACCGACGGTGAGGCCGGCATCGTCCACTACGGCACCGAGGTCATCACCAACGCGGACCGCACCATCTCCGCCCTCCTCGGCGCCTCGCCCGGCGCCTCGGTTTCCGTCCACATCGTGCTCGAGGTCATCCAGAAATGCTTCACACACCTGCTCGCCTCGCCGGAAGGTGCCGCGCGGATGAAGGCCATGATCCCTACCTACGACGTGGACATCAAGCAGCCCGAAAATGCCGCCTTCTACCGCACCCAAGCCCAGCGCGCCTCGCAGCTCCTGCAACTCTCCTAATTTCAATCTGTTTTTTATCAGTCCTACACGACCCATAAGACCTATTCAGCATGCCCAAAACTCTCTACACCGCCGCCGTCGATCTCGGTGCCACCAGCGGCCGCGTCATTCTCGGCGCCTGGTCGAAGAACAAGCTCACCCTCACCGAGGCGCACCGTTTTCCCAACGCCTACCGTGAACTCGGCGCCCACGCCTACTGGGAGCTCGGCACCTTCTGGCATGAAGTGACCACCGGCCTGTGCAAAGCCGTCGCGCTCCTGCCCAAGGGCGCGAAACTCGCCTCCGTCGGCGTGGATACCTGGGGCTGCGATCATGTGCTGCTCAACGATGCCGGCCGTCTCGTTTTCCCGCCGCACGCCTACCGCGACAACCGCACGCAGACCGGCCTGAAGAAACTCGCCGTTATGGGCGCCGACCGCATCTACGCCGCCACGGGCATCCCCAACGTCTTCTACAACACTAGCCTCCAGCTCGCCGAGACCGTCGCCAGTTGCCCGGCCGTCACCGATCTCGCCACGCGCTGCCTCTTCCTTTCGGACTACTTCAATTACCTTCTCAGCGGGAAGATGGAGAACGAGTTCACCGTCGCCAGCACCTCGCAGCTCATCGACGTGCATGCCCGGTGCGACTGGTCGCGCGCCGCGCTCGAGCATTTCCGCATTCCGCCCTCGTGGTTCAACGCTCCCGTCCGGGCCGGCACCAGGCTCGGCCCTGTCCGCGGTCTGCCCGAGCTCAAGGGCACGCAGGTCATCGCCGTGCCCGGCCACGACACCGCGTGCGCCTACGATGCGATGCCGGCCGCCGAGGACGGCAGCGACCTCTTCCTCAGCTCCGGCACGTGGTCACTGGTCGGTTTTGAAAGCGCCACGCCCGTGCTTGGCCCCGAGGCCGAAAAGGCCCGTGTCGCCAACGAGCGCACCGGCGACGGCCATTTCCGCCCGCTCACCAACGTCGTCGGCCTTTTCCTGCTCGAGCAGATCATGCAGGACTTCAGGCAACGCCCGCAGAACGACCAGCAATGGGCCGCGCTCATCACCGCGGCGGAGAAACTCCCCTCTCCCGCTGCGCTGCTCGACCTGACCGACGGCGCCTTCACCAATCCCGATTCCATGAAGGCCGCCATCGACGCGCAGTTGCAGCGGCGCAAGCTCAAGGCCCCGCGCGACCTCGCCGGCTACACCCGGCTCATCTGCGCCTCCATCGGACGGGGCCACGCCAACTGCATGCAGGCCTTCGAGCGGATGACCGGGAAAAAGTTCAACCGCATCTTCATGGTCGGCGGCGGCTCGAAAAACCGGCTGCTCTGCCAGGCCACGGCCGATGCCGCCGGCGTGCCCGTCGTCTCCTTCAGCCTCGAAGGCACCGCCGTCGGCAACATCGCGCGCCAGCTCATCGCCCTGAAAGCCGTCAAGGACCTCAAGACCTTCCGCCGTCTGCTCAGCGCCGAATTGGATCAGAAGGTTTACAACCCAAAGGCCTAATTCACCACGAAGCACGCAAAGACCACAAAGGTCCGATCTTTGTGCGCTTTGTGCCCTTCGTGGTTAACCACTACACCCTACCAGCGGGCGGACGAATTTGAGTCCTTCGCGCACGAATTCGTCGCCGTCGGGACACTGGTCCTGAAACATCCCGCGTTGGAAGCCGAAGTCGCCCAGCGCGGTGTTGTAGCTCTCGAACTCGACGAACTCCGCCGGCGTCCCGCGCAGAGCCGCGAAGATTTCCGGCCACGGCATGAGTCCGCCGCCCGGCACACCGCGGTCGTTTTCACAGGCGTGCAGCGCCATCAGGCGCGGACCGACCTTGCGAATCTCCGCCGGCAGGTCGCGCACCTCCGTCGCCAGATGGTAGGTATCGATCGCGATCCTGAGGTGCGGATGCGCGGCCAGCTCAACCAGGCGCAAGGCCTGCGCCGGCGTGTTGACCAAGTGCGTGCGAAACCGGCTCATCGGCTCGATGCCGAGACCGACCCCGGCCTGTTGCGCATGCGTGGCGAGCCCATGCAGGCCCTCGGCGGTGCGTGCATATTCGTCCGACGGCGGCCGTCGGCGCAGCACCTTGCCGGGCCGCCCGTAGAGCGCGCCCGAATAGGCCCGGGCGCCCATCGCCGCCGCCAGATCAATCTGCCTGCGATGCCAGTCGAACGCGAGCCGGCGGTTGGCCGGTTCGTCGTCCGACAAATCGGCGCCGTCCGGCCACTGTCCGCCGGGACCGATCACGATGCCCATGCCGGCATCGTGCGCCGCACGCTTTGTCAGCGCCGGATCAAACCGCACATCGTCACCGACGGCGATTTCCAACAGATCCAACCCAAGCCCGCGCGCCCGCCGGAACAGGCCGACCTCACGATCAGACCAGACCTCGGTCCAAAGGAAGATATGTCCGGCGTAATGCATCACAAAATGTGCAAATACGAATTAGCCACGGAGGCACAGAGCCACGGAGAGGCGAACCTGGAGAGTCATCTCCGTGTCTTCGCGTCTCCGTGGCAAATCCTCAGCGCAGGAACGCTTCATGTAATCCGCCATCCACGGTGACTACCTGGCCGGTGGTCTTGCTGAGGCGCTGGCTCACGAGGAGGAAATACGCCTCGGCCTGGTCGGCTGGCGTGATCGGCGCCTTCGTCAGCGTGCGGTCGGCGTAGAACTGCGCGAGCTTGCCGACCAGCGACTCCGTGGCCTCGTCGTCTTTGTAGGGAATGTTGTATTTCGCGAGCGAGCCAATGACGCGGTCGCGCGGGAACATCGCCGAACCCTGCACCACGGTCGCCGGGGCGACGCCGTTGACGCGAACCAGCGGGGCGAGCTCGATGGCAAGCTCCCGCACGAGGTGGTTGGCGGCGGCCTTCGAGGTGTCGTAGGCGATGCTGCCCTTCTTCGCCACGACGGCGTTGGCCGAGGTGGTGAGGACGAGCTGGCCTTTGAGGCCTTGGTCTTTCCAGGTCTTGAACGCCTCGTCGCCCACGATGTAGCTGCCGGTGACGTTGACGTTGAAGGTGAAGAACCACTTGTCGTCCGGGATGTGGCCGGTCGTGTCGCTGGGCCAGAAGACGCCCGCGGTGACGACGATCGAGTCGAAGCCGCCGTAGGCGAGCGCGACTTGGTCGAGCATCGCACGGACGCTGGCGCGATCGGTGATATTGGCGGCCAAGCCGATGGCGGGACCGCAGCCGGAGATGCCGGTGCCGGCGACGCCGATGCCTTGGCCGAGCTTGGCGGTGATTTCCTTCGCCGTGGCCTCGGCGGTCTCGAGCTTCATGTCCACGCACACGATGTGCGCGCCTTCCTTCGAGATGCGGTGCGCGGTCTCCTTGCCGATGCCGGAACCGGCGCCGACCACCACGATGACCTGGCGGGCGAGCTCTTTCTCGGCGGGCATGCGCTTCAGTTTCGCTTCCTCGAGGAGCCAGTATTCGATGTCAAAGGCTTCCTGCTGCGGCAGGGCGATGTATTGGTCGATCGCCTCGGCCCCGCGGATGACTTCGACCGCGCAGTTGTAGAACTCGGCGGTGACGCGGCTCTCGGACTTGTCCTTGCCCCACGCGATCATGCCAAGACCGGGGATGAGGACGACCGTCGGATTTGGGTCGCGCATCGCGGGCGAGTTGGCGTGTTTGCACTTCGCGTAGTAGGCGGCGTAGTCCTTGCGATACTGCTCGAGCCCGGCGGCCAGTTTCTTTTTGAGCGTGACGAAATCCTCGCTCTGGGGATTCCAGTCCACGTAGAGCGGCTTGATCTTGGTGCGGAGGAAGTGGTCGGGACAACTGGTGCCCAGCTCGGTGAGCCGCGGGGCATCCTTGGAGTTCACGAAGCGCAGGATCTTTTCGTCGTCCTGCACGGTGCCGATGAAGCGTTTCTGCTGCGAAACCTGGCCGCGCAGCCAGGGGAGGATCGCGGCAAACAGCTCGTTGCGTTTCTCAGGCGCGAGCGTGGCATATTTCGCCCCGCCGAAGGCCTTGGCGTCGCCGCCCTTCTCCGCGTATTTCTTCTCGATGAAGGCGGCGGCCCGCTCGATGCAGTCGAGCGTGTAAGTATAGCAGGCCTTCTCTTCGTTGTCCCACGAGATGAAGCCGTGCTGGCCCATCATGATGGACTTCACCTTCGGATTTTTTTGGCAGATGCCCTGCATCGCGAGGCCAAGCTCGAAGCCGGGGCGCATCCACTTCACGTAGGCCATCTCGCCGCCGAAAATTTCCTGGGTGAGTTTTTCGCAGTTGGCCGAGGCCGCGATCGAGATGATCGCATTCGGGTGCATGTGGTCCACGAACTTCGCCGGGATGAAGCTGTGCAGCGGCGTGTCGATCGAGGACGGGCGGGGGTTGAGGTTGAAAGTGGCGTGGCTGGCCATGCCCACCATCTCGTCCTCGGCGGCGGACTTCAGGCCCTTGTCGGCGCGGCCGAGATAAAGCGCCTGCATGCCGATGAGCTTTTCCTGATAGAGCGACGAGAAATTCTCGCGCTTCGACGTGCGCAGGTCGCCGCCGGAGCCCTTGACCCAGAGGACCTCGACATTCTTGCCGGTGAGCGGATCCTTTTCGATGAGCTTCGACGAGGTGTTGCCGCCGCCGGTGTTGGTAATGCGCTGGTCGCTGCCGAGGATGTTGGAGCGATAAACGAGGCGCTCGACCTGGTCGAGGGACGCGGCTTTCGCATCATCCCAGAGATAGTTCACGTATTTATAGGTAGGCATATAGAGTTGGGTTTTTAGCCGCAGATAACACGGATGGGCGCAGATTAAGCCGCATGACTTTCAGAATCCGTGGTCAAAGTGGCATTGGAAAGCTTCAGAGCCCCAGCGCTTGCTGGCGGTAATGTTCGTCGGGCCGGCCGGCAATGCGCTCCACCTGCGCGCGGGTGAGCGCCCGGGGCCGGCCGAGGAGGTGCGCGCCGGTGAAGACCTCGGCGGCTTTCACGGCCATCAGCGAGCTGGCCAGCACGGCCTCGGGCGTGCCGCCAAGCGCGATGAGGCCGTGATTTTCGAGCAGGATCACGCGCGGCGGCCGGGCGGTGCGCTTGATGAAGGCGAGCACGGCCCGCCGGATGGCTTGGGCTAGCTTCAGGCCCGGGTCCACGTAGGGCACGAGCACCGACTCGGCGCCGCAGCAGACGATCTCATCGGGACAGTGCCGGCGCTGCGCAAATTTGCGGGCCAGCGGCGTGCAGAGAATCTTGTTCACCTCAACCGGGTGGGTGTGGCCGACGAAATTCACGCCGGGCAGCGTGAGCAGCCACGCGTGGAACATCGCCTCGACCGAGGGCTTCTTCGCGGCGGAATCCACGCGTGCCGCGAGGAGCTTTTCGTCAATCGCGGTGTCGCTCAGGCTGCGGGCATCCAGCACCGCCAGCAGGTCGGCCATGCGGCACTCCGTGACGCCCGCCGCCGTCAGCCCGCCGAGGTTGGAGCCGCTGGCCTTGACGAGAAAGGTCGAGTCCGAAACGCGCACCGAGGTATTGCCCTCGCCGAGAATCGCCAGGCGCCGGTCCTCGCGACCGAGCTGGTGCGACAGGTCGAGCAGGCGGGCGAGCGGCGTGGGGGTGGACGGCATCGAGCTGCCATTCAGTGATAGATTTTGGTAGATTTCGACCAAAAACTAGCACAACCGTTAAGTAGCTTTACAACAAGGTGTTGTCGATGGTGCGCACCTCATCCACCCAGACGGCGATGGCCAGCATGGACTGGCCCGGGACCACCTCGCGCATGGGCTCCATGGTCACATGGTCCACGATGGCCACGTAGATGATCCGCACCCGCCGGTGCTGGCTGATGATGTGGGTGGCCTCGGCGATGATGCGGTCGGGGCTGCGCACGCCGGCAGCCGACATCTCGCAGGCCTTGGTCAGGGCTTTGCTGAGCGCGAGCGCTTCCTGCCGCTGACTGGTGGTAAACTCCCGGTTGCGCACCCCATGCGCCAAGCCATCGGCATCGCGGACGGTCGGCACGACGACCACCTCGGCCTCAAACCGCAGGTCGGCGGCCAGCTTGCGCACGATGGCCGCGCGCTGCGCCGTTTTCTGCCCGAAATAGGCATAATGCGGGCGCACAAGATTGAAGAGGATCGCCATCAGCGTGGTCACGCCGCGGAAATGCGCCGGACGCGACGGCCCGCAGAGCGGTTTGCTCAGTGTCTCTTCCATCACGTAGGTGGAGAATCCCCGCGGGTAGATCTCCTCCGTCGCCGGGGTGAAAACCGCCGCCGCTCCGCAGCGTTCACAGAGTGCAACATCATCCACCAAGCTGCGCGGGTAGTTGGCGATCAACTCGTTCGGGGCAAACTGCAGGGGATTGACGAAACACACCACCACCACGATGTCGGCCTTGGCCACGGCCGCGCGGATCAGGGCCTCTTGGCCGGCATGCAGGGCGCCCATCGTGGGCACGAGGGCGATGGTCCGCCCCGCCGCCCGCCACTGTTCCGCCGCTGTGCGCATCTCCGTCGTGGTCGTGATCGTTTGCATAGGATGATGACGCCGCAAAAACGTCGGGCTTGAACTAACGGGAGCTGCCGGGTTTGTTCAAGTTTTTCGCTCGCTTCGCCTCAGCTTCGCTGAGGACGAACCCGCCGTAGCCCTTTGGCGAAGGCGGGCTTCCCCGCACTCATCAATCTCTCACTCACCACCCATGATTCGCATCAACGAAAACTACACCAAGCTCAAGGCCTCCTACCTCTTCAGCGACATCGCCAAGCGCGTGACCGCCTATGCCGCCGCCAATCCGGCGAAGCCGGTCATCCGGCTCGGCATCGGCGACGTCACCGAGCCACTGCCCGCCGTGTGCCTCGACGCCTTCCACGCCGGCGTGAGCGAACTCGCCGACCGCGCCACCTTCAAGGGCTACGGCCCCGAGCAGGGCTACGCCTTCCTCCGCGAAGCCATCGCCCAGCACGACTACGCCGCGCGCGGCTGCAAGATCGACGCCGACGAGATCTTCGTCTCCGACGGCTCGAAGTGCGACTGCGGCAACATCCAGGAAATCTTCGGCACCGACATCCGGCTCGCGATTCCCGATCCCGTCTATCCCGTTTACGTGGATACCAACGTCATGGCCGGCCGCACTGGCGCCAACGTCAACGGTCGCTACGAAGGCATCACCTACCTCGAAAGCACGCCCGCCAACGGCTACGTGCCCGCCATCCCGTCCGTCGCCACCGACCTGATTTATCTCTGCTTCCCCAACAACCCGACCGGCGCCGTCGCCACCAAGGCGCAGCTCGCCGCGTGGGTCGCCTACGCCAAGGCGAACAAAGCCATCATCCTCTTCGACTCCGCCTACGAGGCCTACATCCGCGACCCGCAAATCCCCCACTCCATCTACGAGATCGAGGGCGCGCGCGACGTCGCCATCGAGTTCCGCAGCTTCTCCAAGACCGCCGGCTTCACCGGCACACGCTGCGCCTACCTCGTCGTCCCGAAGTCGCTCCAGGCCTACGATGCCGCCGGCAACGCCCACTCCGTTCACGCTCTCTGGAACCGCCGCCACAGCACAAAGTTCAACGGCGTCTCCTACCCCGTGCAAAAGGCCGCGGCCGCGATCTACACCGACGCCGGCAAGCAGCAGGTGAAGGCGATGACCGACTTCTACCTCGGCAACGCCGCGCTCATCCGGAAAGCCGTGACCGGCCTCGGTCTCTCCTGCGTCGGCGGCGACAACGCCCCTTACATCTGGATCAACACCGGCACGGATTCATGGGCCTTCTTCGACAAGCTGCTGAACGAGGCGCAGGTCGTCTGCACGCCCGGAGCCGGCTTCGGCAAGTGCGGCGAAGGCCACGTGCGCATCAGCGCCTTCAACTCCCGCAGCAACGTCGAGCAAGCCCTCGAACGCATCGCCAAGGCGCTGAAGTGAGCTGAGCGCTCACTGCCGGCCGACCGCCGCAATAATCTCCGCGCTTAGTCCGGCCACTGCCTGGCTGAGGGCGGCGGCGAGGCTCGCCTCGTTGCGACCGTCCCACGTGAGGCCGCCGGCCTCGTAGTGGCCGCGTTCGACCACCTCCGCGCCGGCGCCGGTGCTCCACAGCTCCCAACCGGCGCGGAAACGCACCGCACCCCCGGCCGCGCCTTCGCACGCCAGCACGCGCACGGTCACGTCGTAATCCCGCTCCTGATCGAGCGCAAAGGGCACCACGGCGACCTGCGCAACCGCGTCCGCCGCGAGCAGGTTCTCGCGCAACACGCGGGCGATGCCGGCGTCCAGCGCCTCGCCCCAGCGGGCATACTCGCGGAATTCGACCTCGTTCTCTCCTTGGCGCACGATCAACGCCCGCGTGCGGAGGTAGGCCGCCGTGTCCACGCTGCGCAGGCCCAGCACGGTGTCACCCTTCGCGGGCGCGGCCGCGGCCGGCGCCGTCAGCACGTAGTAGCGGGTCGGATCGGGCTGCGCCGACGGCAGCGAGCAGCCGGCAACCAGCAGGCTGAGGAGCAGGGATGCAAGGGCGGCGAAACGGGTCTTCATAAATCCTCCGGCGTTCATTGTGGCGGTTTCCGGCCCGTGAGCAGGGCGTTGGGGTTGCGCTCGAGAAAATCGGTCAGCCGCTGCACGGATTCCGCGGCCTCACCCAGCCGCGCAAGCGCGCGCGCGGCCTCTTCCCCCAGCCCGCCCTGCGCTTCGATGAAACGGCGGGCGGTAAGCGCGGACGCGTTGAACGACTCCAGCGTGGTCTTGGCTTGGGCGAGTGTTTCGTCGAGGCCCGTGCCGGTGCGGTCGATCTGGCGGTCGAGCCGGGCCAAGACGCGCCGCATGTCGGCGAGGGTTTCGTTGAGGTTGAGGAAACCGTCTTTGACTTCGGGGCCGGCCAGGAGGGCGTTGGCGGACTTGCCGGTCTCGGTCCATTGGGCCGCCAGTGCCGGGAGATCGAGTCCGTCCACCTGCCGGCGGGTGGACGCCAGCAGTCCGCGCAATTCCTGGGACAGGCCCGCGATGTCGGCTTTCTTCAAATCCGCGAGGATCTGGGTGAAGCTCGCTTGGAATTCCGAGATGGCCGAAGGCATGGCGGGCATGGCCGCGTATTTTAAATCGGTCCGCCGATTGAGATCGGGGTGCTCCGACGGGTCGGCAAAATCGAGTTCCACGTAGAGCAGGCCCGTGGCGAGGCCGATGACGCCGAGCTGGGCGCGCAGGCCTTTGTCGATCAGCCGCTGCAGCTCCGCCCGGTCGGAAATGTCGATCGGCGCGCCGGTCATATCCGCCACGATGCTGCGGTTAAACTCACACAGCACGGTGACGACCGACTGCTTCGCCGCTTCGTCGTACCGCACGTTGAGGTCCACCACCCGGCCGACACGCACGCCGCGGAGTTTCACGGGCGAGCCAAGGTCGAGGCCGTGGATGGTCTCGTTGAAATCCACGTTGAAGCGCTGGGGCTTGGAAAAAAGGCTGATGCCGCCAAACGACAGCAAAGCGATGACGCCGAAGGCAAAGGCGCCGATCACGAAGGCGCCCACGATGGCGGGGCTGACTTTGGTTTTCATGCGGGATCTTGGAGTTGATGGTGGCGGTGAATCGTGCGGGGGCAATCCTGCCCCGCGGCCGGGAGCAGGTTCATGGCGCGGCCTCCAGCCGGTCGCCCCGGTGCAGAAATTCGGTCACGCGCGCATCGCGGCTTTCCCGGGCCAGCGTGCGCGGCGGGCCTTCGGCGATGATGCCCTTGCTGGCCTTGTCGAGCATGATCACCCGGTCGGCGATGCTGAAGATGGACGCCAGCTCGTGCGATACCACGACGAGCGTGGTGTTGAACATCTCCCGGATCTGCAGCACGAGCTCGTCGAGCTTGCGCGAGGTGATGGGGTCGAGGCCCGCCGAGGGCTCGTCGAGAAAGACGATGGCCGGATCGAGCGCGAGCGCGCGGGCCAGGCCGGCGCGCTTTTTCATGCCGCCGCTGATCTCCGACGGGTAATAGTCCTCGAAACCGGTGAGGCCCACCTGCGCCAGCTTGAGCGTTGCCAGCTCCTCGATCTCACGGCGGTTGAGCGCGGTGTATTCCTCCAGCGGCAGGGACACGTTTTGGCGCAGCGTCAGCGAGCTCCAGAGCGCCGCGCTCTGGTAGAGGACGCCAAAGGTCTTGAGCATCTCGCGCCGGGCGGCGGGGTCGTGATACTGGAAGGGTTCGCCGTTGAATTTCACCGTCCCCGCCACCGGCTGGTGGATGCCAATGAGGTTGCGCAGCAGCGTGCTTTTGCCGCAGCCGGAACCGCCGATGATGAAAAAAATCTCCCCGCGCGTCACCCGGAAGGTGAGATTCTTCAACACCACGAGGCCGCCTTCGTAGCCGCAGGTCACGCCCTCGACGGCAATGGTCGGGGCCTCGGCGGGATGGGAGGATGCGGCGGCGGTTTCCATGCCTCAGATCCCCAGGATGTCGAACACGACCGCGTAGATGGCGTCGGCCACGATAATGAACAAAATGGCCGTAACGACGGCCGAGGTCGCCGCCTGGCCCACGCCGGCCGCGCTGCGGTCGGCTTGCAGGCCGCGCAGACATCCGGCGAGTCCCACGATCACGCCGAACGTCACGGCCTTGACGAGGCCCGAGAGCACGTCGGACAGGTCCACAATCGTCAGCATCTCCACCCAGAACGCCACGGGCAGGATATCGAGCACCGACCAAGCCACCGCCATGCCGCCCACGATGCCCACGCAGCTGGCGTAAAGCGAGAGCAGGGGCATCATGAGCGTGAGCGCGAGCAGCCGTGGTGCGACGAGAAAGTCCACCGGCGAGATGCCGAGCGTGGAAAGCGCGTCGATTTCCTCGTGGGCCTTCATGTTGCCGAGGTGGGCCGCGTAGGCCGCGCCGGTGCGGCCCGCGAGCACGATGGCCGTCATCAGCGCTCCCATCTCACGGACCATCGAGATACCCACCAAGTCGGCCACGTAGATGTCGCCGCCGTATTGCCGGAGCACGAGTGCGCCGGTGTAGGCCAGCGTCATGCCGACCAGGAAGCTGATCAGGCTCACGATGGGCAGCGCCATCGCCCCGCACTGCTGCATCTCGTGCAGGCAGTCGCGCCAGCGGAACTTATGCGGCTGCCGGGCCAGCTTGCCGAGGCTGAGGGTGCACTCGCCCACGAAATACGCGATCTCTCGCCCTTTCTGCCAGATTTGAAGCGTCGCGGTGCCCACGGTCTCCATGAAACTCTGTGAACGGTCGAAGGGCACGCTGGTCTCGTGCGAGCGCGCCAACTGGCTGAGCATCGTGCGGAGTTTTTCCGGCAGCGCCTCGCCGTCGAAATATGCCCCCGCCACCCGGCACCACTGTTGCACCTCAAACAGGACGAGCAGCAGCGAACTGTCCCATTGGCCAACCCCGTCCACCCGCACGGCCACACGTTGCGGTTCCCGGCCGGCGCGCAGATCCTCCCAGGCGGGCCGCGGGCCGGTGATCCGCCAGTCGCCGGCCAACGCAACCTTCAGCTCATCGCCGACGGCTTCGGCCGTGGCGCGGGCAGGCATAGCAACGGGTGCGGCAGACATGGGGCTGGTTGTAGCGACCGCCGGCCAAAGCAAAACCTTAAAAATGTTCGTATTCTTGCGTAGCCGTGCCGCAACGTGGGCCGGACATGCCTTTTCGCACGGTTCTCCTCGACCTTGACGGCACGCTGGTGGACGCCTTCACGACCATCCATCGCTGCTACGTCCACACCCTCCCGCAATTCGGCCGGCCCGCGCCCACCCTCGCCGAGGTTCGCGCCGCGGTAGGCGGCGGCCTCGCCCAAGCCATGGCACGGTTCCTGCCGCCGGAGCACGTGCCCGCCGCCATGGCGGTCCACCTCGCCTACTCGCAAAAAATCCTGCTGGAGGACGTGACGCTCCTGCCCGGCGCGCTCAATCTGGTGCAAACCCTGCACGCCCGAGGCCTCAGAGCCGCGGTGTTCACCAACAAACACGGTGATTCGTCCCGGCGCATCTGCGCACACCTTGGACTCACGCCTTTTCTTGCCGGCATTTACGGCGCCGGCGACACCCCTTGGCTCAAGCCGCAGCCGGAATTCGCCGCGCACGTGTTCTCCCGGCTTGAGGCCGACCCCGCATCCACCTTGTTGATCGGCGATTCGCCCTTCGACGCGCAGGCCGCCCGCAACGGCGGTTTCACTTGCTGGGCGGTCACCACCGGCACCCACGACGCCGGCGAGCTCATGGCGGCAAAGGTCGACCGGGTGTTTGCGGATCTGAACGCGCTGGCCCAAGCCCTCTAAGCGGCCCGGACGGAAGTCACGCCACGGCCGGCGGCAAACCGCGGCGAGTTCACACCCTCTCCGCCAGAATCGCCAGCTTGCCCTTGTCCCGGCCACCTGTCGGCGGGTCCACCATCTCGGCGGCGAGGATGCGAAAGCCCGTCCTGCCCGTGAGCGCGATTATTTCGTCCGGCGAATGCGCGTCGTAAAAAAACTCGTGGCCCCACATCGTGTCCCTGAACGGCGGGTGCGCGGAGCCACCGGTCGAGAACAACAGCCGCCCGCCGGGCGACAGCGCCTGCCAGGCCAGCGTCAACACCCGTTGGTGCCGGGCGCGTTCAAGATGAAAGAGCGCATCCCAGCACAACACGGCGGAAAACATCCGGCCCGGCTCCGCGGCATCCAGCTCCGCCTGTATCCAGTCGCATCCCGACAGAAATTCCCGCGCCTTGGCCAACATGGCCGCCGATTGATCCACTCCCGTCACCCGATAACCCCGTGCCACGATGTATTCCGCATTCGGCCGGCCCGTGCCGCAGCCGAGATCGAGCACCTCCACGCCCGGCGACAATCCCTCCAGCAATCGGTCCAGCAACGGCCGGTCCTGTGCCCGCAACGCTACCCGCATCGCCGCCCAGTCTTCCGCGATCCTGTCATAGGGTTGTTGCATGCGGATACTCCAGCGCCCCGGCGTCTTGTCACGCCGCCGGCACGATCACCTTGCGCGCGGGGAACTCGAGGTCGAAGGGCTCGTCCGCCGCCGGCGCGTGGTAGGTGCTGATGATGGCGTAGCGGTCCTTGCCCGCGGTGTTGGGCGTGGAGCCGTGCACCAGCCGGTCGGAAAAGATAATGGCCGTGCCGCGCCGGATGGCGCAGGTGACGACATCGCCCTCCCGCCAGCCCTGCTCCGCCAGCTCGTATTGGAAATCGCCGCTGGGCAGGCCCATTTTTACCATGCGCCAGTCCTTCTTGTGGCTGCCGGGCACGACCGTGAGCGTGCCGTTTTCCGGCTGCGTATCGTCCAACGGGATCCCCACCGAGAGCTTCGGCCGGGTGTTGCGCCAGTAGAAACAATCGATGTGCCACGGCGTGGGGAAAGTTTTGTCCGGCGATTTGTAAACGATCTTGTCGCTCAGAAACATCACGCCGTGCGGCATCACCGGCCGGAGGCTGTCCACGAGGCGCGCATCCTCCGCCAAGGCGCGAAAAGCCGGGTTGACTGCCGCCACATGCACATGGACGGAGGAGCCGGACTTGGCGTGATGGTCGAGCACGTGACGCGCCTCGGTCTTAAGCTGGTCACACTCGGCCGGCGTCAGCAGATCGGGGATGATCACAAAGCCGTCTCGCTCGTAGCTGGCGGCCAGTTTTTGGGGCGGAAGTTTTTTCATGATCGGCACCATGACTTACTCGCACGCGACCTGCAGAGTCAACGCAGGATGCCGGCCGCAGAATCGGCTTTATTCCCGCCCGGCTTCCGCCAGCGTCGGCACCGGGCCTGCGGGCCCGCCCCAGATGACCCTCACCGCCCTCGACTGGCTCATCATCATCACCTACCTCGCCGGCTGTATGGCCGCGGGCATCTGGATGCGGCGCTACGTGCGCGGCGTGGAAGAGTTCGCCGTCGCGGGCCGCGAAATGAACGTGAATCTCGGCATCGCCTCGCTCGCCGCCACCGAGCTCGGGCTCGTCACGATCATGTATACGGCGCAGCTCGGTTTCGAGAAGGGCCTCGCGGGCGCCAGCATCGGCGTGCTGATGGCCGCGGCCTTTTACCTCGTCGGCCGCACCGGCTTCATCATCAAGCCGCTGCGGACCGCCGGGGTGATGACCATCCCGGAATTGTTCGAGAAGCGCTTCAGCGTCCGCGTGCGCTGGCTGGCCGGCCTGTTCGTCGTCCTCGGCGGCCTGCTCAACATGGGCATCTTCCTTCGGCTAGGTGGCGAATTCCTCGTGTGGTCCACCGGCATGCCGCCGCACTGGCTGGAATGGGTGATGACCATCTTGCTCGGGCTCGTGCTGCTCTACACCGCGCTCGGCGGGATGCTTTCCGTGCTCGTGACCGACTACCTGCAGTTTCTCGTGATGGGGGTGGGCATCGTGGTCACCACCGTGCTGGTGCTCATCCACGCGGTAGGCTTCGAGCTCGTGGCCACGTTGCAGGCGGCTTGGGCGGGCTCCGCGGGCAAGAAACTCGATGCGCACCCCTTCAACCCTTTCCACGGTTCCAGCCTCGGCTGGGGCTACCTGCTTTGGATGCTCGTGCTGCAAATCGCCGCGGCCACGACCTGGCAGACCGTCATCAGCCGCGTCCTCGCGGCCAAGGATGCCGGCACGGCGCAGCGGATGTATCGGCGCACGTCGTTCTATTTCGTCGGCCGCTTCCTGCTGCCGGGTCTCTGGGGCGCGGCGGCTTTCGCCTACTTCGCCCAACAAGGCGGCCTGCCGGAAGGCATCTCCTCGCTCACCGCCATGCCGCATTATCTGGGCATCATTTTGCCGGTGGGCTTCATCGGTCTCGTCATCGCCGCGATGCTCGCGGCCGAGATGTCCACCGACAGCGGTTACCTGCTCACCTGGGCCACGGTGATCTACAACGACCTCATCACGCCCTGCCTCAAAAACCCGCTCTCCCCCCAAGGCCGCCTCCTGCTCACGCGGCTGCTCGTGCTCGGCATCGGCGTCTTCCTGCTTTTCTACGGCCTCTGGTATGAACTGCCCGGCAACGCCTGGGACTACCTCGCCGTGACCGGCAACATCTACCTCGCGAGCGTGTTCACCCTGCTCGTCGCCGGGCTCTACTGGCCGCGCGCCAACGCCCGCGGGGCCTACGCCGCACTCATCATGGGTGCGATCGGCCCGGTGACCTTCCTGCTCATCGGCAAAAAGTTCTCCATCCCGCCGGAGGTCGCCGGCTTCTCGGCCTTCGGCCTCGCGGCGCTGGGCATGATCCTCGGTTCGCTGTCTGTCCCGGCCTCAACCACCCGCCCCGCCGCATCATGAAAGACCCTTTCGTCCTTTTCTGGGCCGCCCTGATCCTCGGTTCCGTCGCGTGGTATGGCTTCCTCGTCTTCCACGTCGGCTTCAAGGCCGGCTGCGACATCCGCGACCTGATCCGCACCCTGCGCGACCAACAGGCCGGCGACAAAAAATCCTGAGGTCAGCGCCGGCGCGCGCGGTCCACTTCCAGCTTGAGCGCGTGAAGCGACACGTAGATGTCGCGTAAAAATGCGGCCAGCGCCGCGATCAGCAGCAGGATGCTGGCGGTGAAAAGCACCTTCAGGCTGCCGGTGAAGTCGGTCTCCAGCAGCGCGGCGGAAAAGATCGCGATCACCAGCACGCAGGCCACCAGCATGCTCAGCCCGGCGAACGTCACCGCCATGCGGATGAGCTTGGCGCGCCGCCACATGATCGTGAGCTGGTTCTCCAGATGCCGGCGGTCGTCGCCGGCCGCGGCCTGCACCTGCACCGCCAGCACGCGCGTGCGGTCCACGATGCGCGCCATGCGGTTGGTCAGCGTGAGCATCAGCGCGCCGACGCCGGAAATGAGGATCACCGGCGTGATCGCGAGCTGGATGATCGGCAGGAAGGCGGAAGCGGCGAGGGATTCCATGGGCAAATCGTCAGGCCTGCGTCCAACACGCGAGCGCAAGCGCCACGGCCGCCGGCACCGCCTGCACCCAGAGAATTTTCCGGCTGGCCGTCGCCGCGCCGAAGATTCCGGCCACGATAATGCAGCCGAGGAAAAATACCTTTACCGGATAACCGTCGGCGCCGGCATAAAGCCCCCAAACCAGTCCGGCGGCGAGGAACCCGTTGTAAAGGCCTTGGTTGGCCGCGAGGGCCTTGGTCGCCTCGGCCTTCTCCGCCGTCAGCCCAAACGCCCGCCGGCCGTAGGGCTTGGTCCACAAAAACATCTCCAGCACGAGAAACCAGAGGTGCAGCAACGCGACCAACCCCACCAGCACGTCTGCGAGGATTTTCATGGCCGCAGCGAAACCGGGTCAGCCCCCGCACGCAACGCCGCAAATCACGCATCGCCGGCGGGACGCCGCGCGATCAGCAGGCTCGCCGTCATGTCCTGCACGATCTTGCCGTGCTGGTTCAGCGTGCGGCTGCGCAGCTTGATGATACCCCGGTCTGGGCGGTGCGGCGACTCGTGCTTGTCCACGACTTCCATCGTGACGCGCAGCCGGTCGCCGGGGAGCACTGGCCTCGGCCAGCGGATGACATCCACCGACTGGCCGATCACGCCGCCGTCGAGCTGCATGTCGCTCCGCACCATCAGCCGCATCGTCACGGCCGCCGTGTGCCAGCCGCTCGCGACCAGCCGGCCGAAGAGCGTCTTCTCCGCCGCCACGGCATCGGTGTGAAAGGCCTGCGGGTCATACTGCCGGCCAAAGGCGACAATCTCCTCCGCCGTCATCTCGTGCTCCCCGGTGTGAAATTTGTCACCCACCGCCACATCCTCAAAATAGCGCATGCCCGGGAGCATGGCGGATTTCGGCCGGATGTCCAATACCCGCAGGAACCGGGTGCGACAGGAAGCAAAGTCAGGGATCAAAGTGGCATGGGCGTCCCGCCCATGGGATCGGAAACGATCCGCTCAAAATGACCAGTCATCCACGGGCGAGACGCCCGTGCCACTCCATGCGACGAGCCGATAGACTTCACCCCCGCAGGAACCAGACCGGCTTATTCTCGTTTGCAAAACCGGCCCGGCAGCTTTGGATGGCCGGGTGAGCACCGTGCAGGAAATCAAGACCGCCATTGCCCGGCTTCCACTGGAGGAGCGCGCTCTTTTGGTGGCCGAATTGTGCGGCTGGACCAACGACGCCTGGGATCGGCGGATGCAGGCCGACGCCGCGGCCGGCAAGTTTAACTCCCTGAACGAGGACTCCTCTGCCTACGAACCCGGCCGCACCAAACCGCTCGACGACATCCTGGAGCAGTCGTGAAAATCGCCAGCCGCGGCACCGAAAAGTTCTGGCGGCTTTACCGGCAGTTGCCCGCCGAAGTTAAACTGGTTGCCCGTAAAAAACTACCGGCTCTGGCAGGACAACGCGTTTCACCCTTCGCTGCATTTCAAGCCCATCGGTCGCCCAAACTGGTCGGTCCGCGTCGGCGATCACTACCGGGCCATCGGCCGCTTCGTCGATCATGGCTTCGTTTGGCAATGGATCGGCTCCCATGCTGAATACGACCGGGAGTTTGGCTGAACCCTTCCCGCGCGTTTCGCCTATTCCCGCAGTTGCCTCGGCCGGCTCCGGCGGTTTTCGTCCGGGGCATCCGTGGCCTCCCCCGCATCCGTCTCCCTCACCGGCGTCCTTGAACGCATCATCTTCTTCAACGAGGAGAACCACTACACCATCGCCGAACTGAAGCCCGATAACGCCCAAGGGGGCGACGCGCGCGTCACCATCACCGGCCCGCTGCCCGGCGTGCAATGCGGCGAGACGCTCCAGCTCACCGGCGAATGGACCAAACACGCGCAGCACGGCGCGCAGTTCAAGGTCACCGCGTTCAATAGCGAACTCCCCTCCTCTGTTTACGGCATCCGCAAATACCTCGGCAGCGGCCTCGTGCCGGGCATCGGCAAGGTTTACGCCAACAAGATCGTGGACGCCTTCGGCACCGACACCTTCAAGGTGCTCAGCGAGGAGTCCGCCAAGCTCCGCAAGGTCCCCGGCATCGGCAAGGTCCGCGCCACCTCAATCAAAGCCGCCTGGGAGGAACAGAAGACGCTCCGCGAGGTGCACATCTTTCTTCAGACCTACGGCGTCACCACCGTCCAGTGTGTGCGCATCGTGAAAAAGTGGGACACCGCCGCGCAGAAAATCATCGCCGCCGAACCCTACCGCCTCGCCCGCGAGATCGACGGCATCGGCTTCAAGACCGCCGACCGACTCGCCATCAACCTCGGCTTCGCCAACGACGCCCCGCCCCGGCTCGACGCCGGCCTCATCTACGCGCTCCAAACCCTCGAGGAGGAAGGCCACACCGGCATCCCGCGCGGCGACCTCGTGACCCACGCTGCCACGATGCTCGAAACCTCCGCCGAGCGGATCGAAGCCCGCATCGACGCCCTCATCACTGCGAAGGATCTCATCCAGCACTCGCCCGCAGATGCTCCGTCATCCGCACCCCGCGATCCGCAATCCTTCGTCCAGTTGCCGCACAACGACCGCTTCGAAACCAAGATCGCCGCCGTCGTGCAGCGCCTCAACGCCGTGCCCTCCGCCCTGCCGGCCATCAAGATCGACGCCGCCGTGAAGTGGGCGCAGGACAAGGCCGGCTTCGAATTCCACCCACTGCAGGCCGCCGCCATCAACGGCGCGCTCGCCCACAAATTCACCATCCTCACCGGCGGACCGGGCACGGGCAAAACCACGATCCTCCGCGCCCTCGTGGACATCCTGAAGGCCAAGAAAGCACGCGTCACCCTCGCCGCGCCCACCGGCCGCGCGGCGCAGCGTCTCGCCGAGACGACCGGCGGCTTCGCGTCCACCATCCACCGCCTGCTCGCCTACGATCCCGCCGGTGGCGGCTTCGTGCACAACGAGTCCAAGCCCCTCGCCACCGACTTCCTCATCGTGGACGAGTCCTCGATGCTCGACACACGCCTCGCCGCCGCGCTGTTGCAGGCCGTGCCCGTGCGCGCGCACCTGCTCCTCGTCGGTGACATCGATCAGCTCCCCAGCGTCGGCGCCGGCAACGTGCTGAAGGACCTCATCGCTCTCAGCTCTCAGGTTTCAGGTCTCAGCTCTCAGGCTTCCATCCTGCCTGTCACGCGTTTGCAGTTCGTTTACCGCCAGGGCAAGGAAAGCGCCATCGTCACCACCGCGCACGCCATCAACGAAGGGATCAGCCAGCCCCCGCCCGTCGCCAGCGAGGTCGCCAAGGCGCAGTCGTGGAGCGACCTCAACTTCATCGCCGCCGCGAGCGCCGACGACTGCCTCGCCAAGGTCATTGAGCTCTGCACGCATTTCATCCCGCAGCACTTCAAGTGGTTCAACCCCGTCGCCGACGTGCAGGTGCTCGCCCCGATGCACAAAGGCGTGGCCGGCGTGGCCAACCTCAACACCCGGTTGCAGGCCGCGCTCAATCCCCACGGCCGCGGCATCAAGACCATCAGCGGCGAATACCGGCCCGGCGACAAACTCATCCAGCTCCGCAACAACTACGACAAAAACCTCTTCAACGGCGACATCGGCACCGTCGTCAGCGTGGACCTGCAAAAAGGCACGCTCATCGCCGACTTCGACGGCGAGCACCACGCGTTCGACCGCGGTGAGTTCGGCGACGTCGCCCTCGCCTACGCCATCAGCATCCACAAGTCGCAGGGCAGCGAGTATCCCGTCGTCATCATCCCGCTGCTCAAGGGCCACTTCATGATGCTCCAGCGGAACCTGATCTACACCGCCATCACCCGCGGGCGGAAAAAAGTCTTCGTCGTCGGCGAACCCGCCGCCTGGGGCATGGCCGTCCGCAACGCCGAGTCAAAATTCCGCCACACCCACCTGCGGGAGAAAATTCTCACCGCTAACTGACTGCTGTCCATCCTGGCTGCCGCCCTTTCATCCCGCTCCGCCGCACTTCGTAGCTAATCGCTTGGCGGCGGGCGGGGTTTGGCTACGATCCGGCCAACTTCATCCCATGAAATTCCGCATCCTGCTCCTCGGTCTGCTCCTGCTCGCCCCGCTCGCAGCCGCCGATCTCGCCTTGGAAAACCTCCCGCCGCGCCCGCAGGCGCCCAACGACCAATCGGCCTACCGCCGGCTCACCCTCGAAAACGGCCTGCGCGTCATCCTGCTCTCCGACCCCGAGCTCAACAAGTCCGCCGCCTCGCTCGTGGTCCACGCCGGCCAGATTGACGATCCCGATGACCGCCCCGGCCTTGCGCACTTCCTTGAGCACATGCTCTTCCTCGGCACCGAGAAATATCCCGACGTCTCCGACTACAGCAACTACCTCACGAGCAACGGCGGTTACTCCAACGCCTACACGGCATCGGATCACACCAACTACCAGTTCGAGATCGCGCACGAAACTTTTGAAGGCGCGATCGACCGCTTCGCGCAGTTTTTCATCGCCCCGCTTTTCACGCCGGAGTTCACCGAGCGGGAGATCAGCGCCGTCAACAACGAGGCGCAGCGCTACTTGGAAAACGACGGCCGCCGCCTCTGGCAGGTGAAGCGCGAGCTCTACGCTCCCGGCAGCAGCGAGCGCAAATTTTCCACCGGCAACCGCCTGACTCTCGAGGGCACCACGCAGGACGAGCTGCTCGCATTTTATCGCAATCACTACAGCGCCGACCGCATGGCGCTCGCCCTGATCGGCCGCGCCTCGCTCGACCAACTGGAAGCTTGGGCGCGCGAATACTTCTCCGCCATTCCCCGCCACGATCTCCCGCCCATCATGCGCGAGCAGAAATTCCTGCCGCCGCTGCCCGCGCTTCGCCTCGCGCAAATCGAACCGGTGAAGGAGGTCCGCCAGCTCGCGCTCGAGTTTGCGCTCGGCCCCACCCGGCCCAACTTCGCCGCCAAGCCCGCCGAGCTCATCAGCGGCCTCATCGGCTACGAGGGTGCCGGCAGCCTGCTCGCCTACCTGAAGGCGCAGGGCTGGGCCCTCGGCCTCGGCGCCGGCGCCTATGAACGCACCACCGGCTACGGATCTTTCCTCATCAGCATCGACCTCACCCCGCAGGGACTGGAACAAAAGCACGACGTGCTGGCGGCGGTCTTCGCCCATGTGCGGATGCTGCGCGAGTCGCCCTACCCGGAAGCGTTTTTCCACGAGCGCGCGGCCATGGCCCGGCTCGACGAACTCTACCGCGACAAAGGCGAAGGAGCCGACCGCGCGGTCGATCTCGCCAACAACGCCCTCTTTCATCCGCTCGCCATCGCCGAGCGCGAGCCGTTCCTGTGGCTCACGCCCGATGAAGCCGCCTACCGCCGCGTGCTGAACCAACTCCGGCCCGACAACCTGCTCGTGACGCTCACCGCCAAGGGCCGGCCAAACGACCGGAAGGAGCAATACTTCGGCATCCCCTACAGCTACACTGAGGACCGCGGCCCGGCCTACACGGCACTGGCCAACCCGCCCGCCATCGCCGCGCTGCATCTGCCCAAGCCCAACCCGTTCATCCCGCGGCAGACCGATCTGCTCGCGCTTCATCCCGTGCGCGTGATTGATGAGCCCGGCCTCAGCCTCTATTATCTGCAGGACACCGAATTCGCCCGCCCGATGTCGGCCTTCGTCGGCAAGATCCGGCCGGCCGCCGAGCTGCTCGGGCTCGAAACCGCCGCGCTGCTGCGTTTCTACGTCGCCTGCGTCAACGAAGCCATGAGCGAGGTCGCGCAGGATGCCCAGCTCGCCGGCATCACTTACCAAGTCGCGGCGCTGCCCGACGGCCTCCGCGTGGGCGTCGGCGGTTACAGTGACTCCGCCGCCCGTTTCTTCGATTATCTCGGCGGCCAGTTGCTCGGTTTCAGCCTCGACGAAACCCGCTTCGCCGCGCTCAAGGACGGCATCCTCCGCACCCTCGCCAGCTACCCGCGCAGCGAGACCTACGAGATCGCGCGCGAGCGCAAGAACGCCCTCTCCCGCGAGGTGCACCACACCCCGGGGGAACAGCTTGAATTCGCCCGCACCGTGACCCTCGCCGACGTGCGGGCCTTCGCCCAAAAGTTTTTTGCGCAGGGCAAGATCGAGAGTCTCGCCCACGGCAACCTGTCTGCCACCGAGGCCATCGGTCTCGTCCGCGGCCTGCAGGCGCAGCTCAACCTCGCCGGGCTTCCCGCGGCACAAGTTGCCGAACGCCGCCTCACCGTCTTCGCGCCGGGCGAGGCCGTCGTGGACGCCGACCGCGTGCTCGGCAACAACTCCTGCATCTGGCACGAGTATCTTTTCCCCGCCGATACCGCCGAGTATCGCGCCGCCGCGCTGGTGCTGGGCAATTTCGTGAACGAGCCCTTCTACGCCGAGATGCGCACGCACCAACAGCTCGGCTACCTGGTCTGGGGCGGCACCAGCACCACTGATCGCCAGCTCTTCGCCTATTTCGTCATCCAGTCCAGCGACTACCCGCCCGATGAACTGCGCACCCGCGCCTTCACCTTTCTCGGCACGCTCGGCGAACAATGGGCAGCCGTTGACGCGGAAAAATTCGCCGCACTCATCGCCGGTGTCCGCGCCGGACTGCTGGAGAAGGAAAAGACCATCGAGGAACGGGCCGGCATGCTCTTCGACCGCGCCTACAACTTCAACGGCGACTGGGAGCGCAAGGCCGCCACCCTCGCCGCCCTCGGCCAACTCACCTCCGAACGCGTCCGCGAAATCCTGAGCGAACTCATGGCGCCGGAGACCCAGCGCGTGCGCACGATCCTGCTCACCGGCCGCGACCACGAGACGAAGACTGCCATCACGCCGACCTTCACCGACCGCGCCGCATGGAAAAAGACCCGCACGTTTGAGTAATTAGGTCAGTTCAAACAAAGCCGTGGCGTCGCACTCTGGCGCGGCAGCGCCGGTAGGGTCCGCTCTTCCGCCGTCGCCAAGGCTATGGCGGACAGGCCGAGCGGACCGCGTTCGGCCCATCGCGCCAAAGCTCAAATACTCCGGGCCTTCGCGCAACGATGCGCCGCCACAAAAATAAAAACCGGGGCGGAGGATTTCTCCCCCGCCCCGGCGTAGTTTGCTGCTTAAGCTGCGTCGGCGAGTTTCATCACCCGCCGCGACAGCGGCTGCCAAACCGAACGGTGGAGCGTCTCAGGGAGACGCACGGCCGATTCGATCCAGCTGCGTTTGACTTGAGTTTGCCGGGCCGGCACTGCGGCCTCAACGGCCGGCGGGCTGGTCATTTCCTCCTCCTGGGAGTTGTTTTCGAACTCGTAAGTGGCGAAAATGAGGCCCCCGGAGCCGAAGCCACCGGGCTGCACGACAAACATCGTTTTGGATTTCTTGTTCATGGTCGGACGGAGGATTCGGGCGATACGCTGAACCCTCCTGGCCGACCACGAACTACGAAAGAACGGACGCGAAAACCTGCGGACCGCCGGCCAACCGTCAAGCATCCGGCCATGGCTTAACTTGCTAACAAATCTAAACCAATGGCTTGCGTAATTCTTGTTTCCCCGCCGCTACATGAAAAGGGGCGGAGGATTTCTCCCCCGCCCCGTGGTTTTCTGTTTCAGGCTGCGAGTTCCGGCCGGGCCGGCCGACGTCCCAGCGCTTGTCGAAACAAACGCTGCCAGACCCCGGGCCGGCGGGCGGCTGTCTGCCCGCAGTTGGGTTGTTTTGAGGCCGACAGCGACGATCCCACGCGGTCGCCCCGGAGCATGTAGTCATCGGCGCGGCGCATGAGGCTTTCAGGCTCATACCACGTGATGCACGGCACTTCGGGACCAACGCGCAGGTTCGCCGTCACCGGCGATCTTGTCGTGTGGTTCATGGTCAAATGGAGACGCCGCTTGGCGGCGCCTCCCGCTTGACCACAAACCCGGCAAAGAACTTCCGCAGCATGTCTCCTGCGGCCGGTCCGTCAAATGCAGGTTCCGTTCCAAGTGCGTGACACCGTCACGCCCGCGCCTCACCACACCCGGCCGGCCTGCCGGGCCTCGATCTCTCGCTCGGCCTCGTCTTCCAGCTCGTGCAGAAAATCCAGCCCCGTGCGCCGCTCGATCTCGTCGATGGTGGTCAGGTAGCGGGCCGCCTCGCCGGTCGGCGTCGCCGCGTGCGGGATGAGAAAGGCCAGCGTGCGGAGCCGGCCCTCGATCTCGTCGATCACGATCAGGTAAAACGCCTCGGGCACGGCCACGCGGCCGCGCAACCGCTCCGGCCGGTCGCCGAAAACCGGACCCGTGATCGCCCACACCTCGCCGTAACGCGCCGGCCAGCTCGTGGCGATTTTCATCTCCAGTCCTTTCCACAGGCCGGCGTTCAACGCGTGCAGTTGCGGCACGATGTTGGACATGAGGAAGGTCTCGCGTTGCGCCGCTGAACCATGGCGCGTGGCGATGGCGTGGTTGGGCGCCATGTGGCCGCGGTCGTAGCCGCTGCCCGTGTAGTCATCGTGGCTGATCCGCGCCACGGTGCGGCGGTCGGTCTCGAAACGATCCGGCCGCGGCGGGGCCTCGGGGAAATTTTTCATGTCGGCCACGCGGTAGGCCGCCCACACGGGATTGCCGAGCGCATCGCTGTAGCCGACGGCATAGGCCTCGTTTGTCAGCACCCGGAAAGCCGGGGCCGCGGGGCCGGCCGGCCGTGGCGCCCCGCCATAGACGATGGCTTTGTCGCCGGCCGCGATCGTCCCCGCCGCGCTGTCGGCGTAGTAGAGCTGCCAGATGTCCCACGCCACATCGAGCGCCGAGACGCGCTTGTTCCGCTCGAAGGCGTTTTGCACCAGCCGGGAAACCTCCTGCCGGCGCGGCTCGGGCTGCGCGAGATACCAGCCGCCCAAAACCAGCGCGACGGCGAGGTTGAGCCACAACAGCCAGCGGCCGGCGCGGGGCAGCAGGCCGCGGGAGCGGGACTTGCGGGAACGTCGGGCCATGCGCGTTTACCGGCCGAGTTTGCGCAGGGCCTTGTTGATCCGCACCGGATCGCATTCGCCCGGCCGATAGTCCGGCCCCAGCCATTCCAGCCACTCGCGGCCCAGATCCGTGCCGGGCTCGGCGATGCAGGCCAGCATGTCGTGAAAGGCTTCCAGTCCGCCGCAATCCTCGGGCGGACCCGCCCGCTCGCCGGCCGCGCATTGCGGATAATGCACGCCTTTCTCGACGGCCTGCACCTTCTCCACGCGGATGTCCACCTGCCAGCCTTCGCCAAAATGATAGGTGTAGAGGCACCGCCCGCGGGACTCGAGATCGAGGTCGGCCAGCGTCACATCGCGGTCGTCCTCGACCACGAGCTCGTCGCGTTTCACGGGGTTGCCAAACCGCAGGTCGTCGAGGGCAAACTCATGCGTCTGATAGTCGAACCAGTCGAACGCCACCTGGATGGTGTCGTGCAGCCGCGAGAGCCACATGGACTCGCGCACGAGCAGCCGCCGCCAGACGCGCGGCGTCGTGTCCGCGACTTCCAGCCGCAGCACAAACACCTTCTCGGGGGTCTTTTTCTTGGCGGAGCCCTGCCCCTCCAGGAGTGAAATCATCCGCCCGTTCTAGGGCCGCCCCCACCCCGCGCAAGCGCGCCGATGCCGTCGCTCCGCCCGGCGCCCAGCGGCCCGGCGACCGGGTGATTGACGGCCCAGCGCGGAAACGGCAGGCTCGGGGTGTTCCCCAAAGCCGTGACCGGCCTCAAGTTTTCGAGCCACCCGGAGGGTTAGTCTAGGCGCTTGTTATGGGTTGATGTGGTGGGTTGGGTTTGCGCTGTCCCGACGGAGGGAGGCCGAAGGCCGACCGGAGTCGG
>Ga0169931_10000852_pt1 | contig 50895 bp, 40 predicted proteins | sample Kivu_15m_20L_FD_129675 | JGI IMG/M metagenome (GOLD analysis project Ga0169931, IMG submission 129675) | Freshwater microbial communities from Lake Kivu, Western Province, Rwanda to study Microbial Dark Matter (Phase II) - Kivu_15m_20L... | ecosystem: Environmental > Aquatic > Freshwater > Lake...
GGCGGACAGCGCGCTCTCGCTGCGCATTCGCGGACTGCCCGAGGGCGAACGCACGTGGACGCTCGACGCGCAGTCGGGCCCCGTGCAGCGGCTGGAGCTCGGCCGCATGGGCTCGCGCCACCTCGACCTCGACGTCGAGCTCGTCGCCGCGGGCGACGCCATCCCAGAGAACAATGCGCTCGGTGTGCGCGTGCGAGCGCGCGGCGCACTCCAAGTCGCGCTGGCATTTGCCAAGGCACAGAAAGCGACGGCGCGCACGCTCGCAGCAAGTTGGGGTGCGGAGCCGGGTCTCGGGGTCGAGCTCGTTGAAAACGCAGGGTCCGGTCCCGCCGCGGTGCGTTCGCTCGCGCCCGAAACGGACCTGCTCGTGACGCTGGATCTCGATCCGCGCAGCCTCGAGGTCGGCGCCGTGGCGCCGTTGCTCGCGCGCGGGGGCGGGTGGCTCGCGGCGGGCGGCTCCGCCTTGCTGGCGGGACTCGCTGCGCGCGACGAGAGCTCCGCGGCGCGCTACCTCCCGTGCGAGCCCGACGACGACGATCGCCCGCGCGACGTGCTGCTCGCGATCGACGTGTCCGGGAGCATGGACGGCGAGAGCTTCGATGCGGTGCGCAACGCCGCCATCGGGCTGGTCGAGAGGCTGCGACTGCGAGACGAGCTCACGTTGCAGTTCTTCACGGATCGGCTCGGCGAGGCGATCGCGCTCGGACGCGGTGCCGCTGCGCCGGGCAGCGGTCCCGAGATGGCTCGCAAGCTGCTCGAAGCGCGGCGGCCGAGTGGCCCGACGGACCTGCCCGCGGTGCTCGAGGAGCTCGTCGCCGCGCGCGAAGCGAAGCGCTCGCGGGCGCGCATCGTGGTGCTGACCGACGGTCGCGACCAGCGCGGCCTTCCGAGCGCAGTCGGACGCACAGCCGTCGCGCTGGAGCGTCTGAGCGAAGCGGGTGCGCAGGTGCGCGTGCTCGCCAGCGGCCCGGATCCGGATCTCGAGTTCTTGCGCGGCTTCGAGCGCCCCGAGCTCGGCTGCTCGGTGGCGCGGCTGGGCACGGATGTGGCCGCGGCGCTCGAGCGCGCCAGCAACGGGGAGCGCTGGGACGAGCGCGCCCGAGCTGTGCGCGTTGCCGTGGGCAGCGCAAGCGCCGCCGCGCAGGAGCAGCGTGTGGCGCTGGAGCGCAGTCCGGAGGTCGTCCGGACCCTGCGGCTGCGCGCGCGCGACGGCGATGCGGTGCTCCTCGAAGACGACGAAGCGCAGGTGCTCGCGGCTGTGCGGCCTGCGGGCGCGGGCGCCTGCGCCGTGCTCGCGACGCTTCCCGGGCCCGAGGGCAGCCCGGCGTGGGCGCGCGAGCCCACGCGCTGGCTCCCGTGGGTGCGGGCCCTCGCTCGCGGTCGCGCCGGTGCGCCTCCGGCGCCGTTCGCTCGCTGGAGCGCACCGCGCCGCCTCGAGCTCGGGCCCTTCGAGCCGGCGCTCGGGCGGAGCCTGCGCGCTCAGCTCGTCGATGCGGGCGGAGTGGAGAGCGAGCTCCCGCTCGCGCCGGTGCGCAGCGCCGCCTTCCCTGTCGGGACGTTTCTGGAGTCCGAGCTCGACAGCCTGCCCCGGCCGGGGTCGCGCGTGCGGCTGGTTTCACGCGATGACTCGGCGGGCGCGCCCCCGGAGGTGCTCGCGCTGCCGCCCACCTGCCCGGAGGAGTTCCTGCGTCCGCCTCGCGCGCTGAGTTTCGGGGCACCCTCCGCGGCGGCGGGAAGGGCTTCCGGGGGCTCCTGGCGGGGCTGGGTTGCCTTGGGCTTGGGGCTCGTCCTCGTGACCCTCGGAGCCGTGGCCGGCACCCTCTCCGGTCGCTCGGGTGAGGCCTGAGCCGCGCCGGGATCCGCAGCCGATCAAGCCGCTGGGGTCGGGCGCCGATAGGGGAGCCAAGGAGGGCTCTTGTGGCCCCAACTCCGCCCATGCGCCACGCCTCTCTCGCCGCGTTCGCCAGCTTGCTCCTCCTCGCCTCGTGTGCGTCGACCCCGGATGGCTCGGGGGCCTCCGATGTCACGTGGCTCAAGCCGTCGCCCAACCTGCGCCGTCAGATCGAGGACCAGATCACGCGTCTGCCGTGGACCCACGGACTCGAACGGGTAGAGCAGATCACGTGGTTCGCCGGCGTCGGCGAGCCCGCCTATCCGTACCTGCTCGAACTGTGCGCGGATCCGCGCGCGGCTGTGGCCGCGAGCGCCGTGGCCGCGCTCGGCGCGACGGGCGACAGCCGCCTCGTCGAGCCGCTGCGGCAGGTCGAGTGGAGCGCGGGCGATGACAAGGCCCTGCGCTTCGAGCGCGCGCGCGCGGCGATTCGACTCGGCGACTGGGGCCAGATCGGCGTGCTCGTCGACGGGCTCGAGGATGACTCGGCCTGGGTGCGCGGTCTCTCGATCGTCACGCTGCGCGAAGCGACGCGCATCGATCTGGGCTTCGACGCGAATGCCGACGAGCCGACGCGACGCGCCTCGGTGCAGCGCTGGCGCGAGTGGATCGCCCGCCGCGCGAACGAAGGCATCGTCGCCGGACGCGAGTAGCCACGCTCAAGGGAGCGTCTTCAGGCGCTCGACCAGGGCCACGAAGTTCGGCTCGAGGCGCAGGCTGCTCAGGTCCTCGTCGGCGAGCAGGTGCTCGGCGTCGCGATAGCCGAGCTCGACGGCGCGCTCGAGCTCGAGCAGGGCCGCGGCGCTCGCGTGGCACAGTGCGAGCGAGCACGCGAGGTTGTAGCGCACGGTGGCGTCGTCCGGCAGCAGCTCGACGAGGCGGCGGTCGAGCGTCAGGCCCTCCTCGTGGCGGCCGAGCCGGGTGAGCGTCGTCGCCAGCTCGGCCAGCACCTCGACGTCGTCCGGGCGATGCCGCGCCGCGCGCGCGAGGAAGTCCGCCAGAAACTCGAGGCCGAGGCGCTCGAAGGTGGCGCTCGCGGGGCTCTCTTGGGGCTGGGTCACGGAAATCGCTCGAAAATGCGCACCGACGCCCATCGAAACGGGCCGTCCGCGGCGCAGTATATCCAGTGCGATGGGCGTCGGGTCCGTTTGGCGGCGGTCTCCGGCTCAAGCTGCGCTGGGAGGATGCGATGAACGAGATCTACTTCTGCGACCTGTGCAACGAGTCCGTGCCCTTGGTCGACCTCGACGCCGGGCGCGCGACGCGCCTCAAGGGCCGCGTTGTGTGTGCGACGTGCCATCGCGCGATGGGTACGGCGCCGGCGCTCGGCGCCCCGGAAACGGCCGCTCCGCCCGCACAGCATGCTCCGCTGCCTGCCCCCGGAAGCATCCACTCGCACGGTCACGCGCATGCGGCGACGCACTCGGCGCCGAGTGGAGCGGGCGTGGCGCTGACGTTCGGGCTGGTGGCGCTGGCGGTGGCGGTCACCGTGGGCGTGTGGGCACGCGGCGCGCTCGACGAGGCTGCGGCGCAGCGCACGGCGGACCAGAGGGACGAGCGCACGCGCCACGATGCGCTGCTCGCGCGCGTCGACGCCGCGGCGCTTTCGGACAGCGCGACGCGCGCCTCGTTCGAGGCCCGCGCGCTCGAGGACATCACGGCCGTGCGCGGGGAGCTCGCGAGTCTGCGCGGCGACATCGGGGCCCTGCAGGGGCTGGTCGCGGCGCGGGTCGAAGAGCTCGGCGCGAGCGTCGGACGGCTCGAGCTCGCCCTGCAGAAGGTCGAGCGCCACGAGGCGGAATTGCTGACTCTGCAGCAGCACGTGGTCGATGCGCAGGCGGCGCTGCAGGCCTTGTCGCAGAAGCTCGAGCAGGCGCTCGCGCGCTCGCCCGCGGGGCTGGGCGCGGCGGAAGCGGCTCCCGCGGAGGATCCGGCGTGGCTGGCGCTGCTCGAGCAGCTGCGCAGCGCGAACGTGAGCGAGCGCTACGTCGCGCTCGTGGGGCTGGCGCAGTCGCGCGACCCGCGCGCCACCTCGGTGGTGCTGCCGCTGCTCGACGACGCCGACATCTTCCTGCGCATGGCGGCCGCGCGCGCGCTAGGCGATCTGGCCAGCGCGGAGTCGATCCCGGCGCTGATCGACACGCTCGACGACGAGGAGGCGCTCGTGCGCGAGGCCGCTTACTTGTCGCTGCGCTCGGTCACGGGCCGCGACCTGCCGTTCGACGCGCAATCGCCCGATGCGGCCGAGCGCGCCCGGCGCGTCAAGGCGTGGCGCGAGTGGTGGGACAAGGAGCGCCCCAAGGCGGGCCAGTAGCGCACGGGGCGTTCCTACGCCGCAGTGCGGCGTTGCGGTCGGCCTTCGCGGCCTCCTATCCTGTTTGCCCCCGTCGCCGCTGGAGCGACGGCCATACGCACGGCTTCCGCGCAGGATTCCCATGACCGCCACCCGCACCGAGAGCGACTCCTTCGGCCCGATCGAGGTCCCCTCCGACGCCCTCTACGGCGCCCAGACGCAGCGCTCGCGCCAGAACTTCAAGATCGGCGGGCACACGTTCTCGCGCCCGATGGTGCGCGCGCTCGGCGTGGTGAAGAAGTGCGCCGCGCAGGCCAACATCGAGCTCGGCGAGCTCGCGATGCTCGACAAGAAGCAGCAGAAGGCGCTGCTCGCTGCGGCCGACGAAGTGATCCGCGGCGACCTCGACGCTCACTTCCCGCTGGTCGTGTGGCAGACCGGCTCGGGCACGCAGTCGAACATGAACGCCAACGAGGTGATCAGCAACCGCGCCATCGCGCTGCTCGGCGGCGTGCTCGGCAGCAAGAAGCCGATCCACCCCAACGACCACGTCAACCGCGCGCAGAGCTCGAATGACGCGTTCCCCACGGCGATGCACATCGCCGCCGCCGAGCAGGCCGTGCAGCGGCTCCTGCCCGCGATCGCGGCGCTCGAGGCCGAGCTCGCGAAGAAGGCTGCGGCGTGGAAGAAAGTCGTGAAGATCGGTCGTACGCACCTGCAGGACGCGACGCCGCTGACGGTGGGGCAGGAGTTTTCCGGCTACGTCCAGCAACTCAAGGACGTGCGGCGCGCGATCACGAATGCGCTCCCGGGCGTGTACGAGCTCGCGCTCGGCGGCACGGCGGTCGGCACGGGTCTCAACACGCATCCCGACTACGCCAAGCTGGTGGCGAAAAAGATCGCCGAGGAGACCAAGCTCCCGTTCAAGAGCGCGCCGAACAAGTTCGCCACGCTCGCGGCGCACGATGCGCTCGTGTTCCTCTCGGGTTCCTACAAGACGGCGGCGGCGGCGCTGATGAAGATTGCCAACGACATCCGCTGGCTGGGCTCGGGGCCGCGCTGCGGCATCGGCGAGCTCAAGCTGCCGGAGAACGAGCCGGGCAGCTCGATCATGCCGGGCAAGGTCAATCCGACGCAGTGCGAGGCCCTGACCATGGTGTGCGTGCAGGTGATCGGCAACGACACCGCCGTGTCGGTCGCGGGCTCGATGGGCAACTTCGAGCTCAACGTGTTCAAGCCGGTGATCATCCACAACGTGCTGGAGTCGGCGAAGCTGCTCGCGGACGCCTGCGACTCGTTCCGCGAGAACTGCATCGCCGGGCTCGAGCTCGACACCGCCCGCGTGGACGAGCTGATGAAGAAGTCGCTGATGCTGGTCACGGCGCTCAACCGCCACATCGGCTACGACAACGCCGCCAAGGTGGCCAAGAACGCCCACAAGAAGGGCCTGACCCTGCGCGAGAGCGTCATCGAGCTCGGTTTGATGACCGGGGAGGCCTTTGACAAGGCCGTGATTCCGACTGACATGGTGGCCCCCAAGCGGGGCATGAGCATGGCGGGTGGCTAGGGGTTCCTGCGGGGCCGGCGGAGATTTGGGCTGACTCCCGTCCCGCCCGCCCCTACACTCTTCCGCCCCGAAGGGTCCTACCCACATGAAGATCAACACTCGTCGCAGCACGACCAAGCACGCCAAGAAGACCGGCTACCGCACGCGCCAGCGCACCAAGGGCGGTCGCAAGACCAACCGTCGTCAGCGTCGTCGCCACGGCAAGATCTGAGCGCTCGCTCGCGGCGGGCGCGCCGGCGCGACCGGCGGCCGCTGCAAGGCTCTGGCGCGTGCTCGATCCCCGCTCGAAGTTGCCCCACATCCTGTTCGCGTTGCACGCCGTGCTCGCGACTCTGTGTGTCGTTGGGCCGGGCTACAAGTGGTGGGGTTCGAGCGCCACGCCGTTCGTGCTCGGGCTGCCGTTCTCGCTCGTCTGGGCGATCGGCTGGCTGATCTCGGTGTTTATCTCGCTGCTCCTCTATGAGCGCTGGACGCGCTACTGCGAGGATGCGCGTGGGCAGTGACGCCACGCTGATCTGGGGGATGAGCGCCGACGCGTGGATCGTGTCGGGGATTTCCGTGCTGTACCTGCTCGGCTGCCTGTGGGTCGGGATGCGCGGCGGCAAGGATGCGAGCGACAGCGCAGTGGGCTACGTCGCGGGCGACCGCGCCATGGGGCCGCTGCTGATGTACTTCGTGATCGGGGCGACAGTCTTCTCGGCCTTCTCGTTCCTCGCGACACCGGGCCTCGCCTACACCTCGGGCGCCGCGGTGTTCTATGTGATCGGCTACGGGCTCGTCGGCTTCATCCCGTTCTACTTCCTCGGGCCGCGCGCCGCGCGCCTCGGGCGAGAGCGCGGGTACATCACGCAGGCCGAGATGGTGGCGGGGGAGTGCGGGCACCGACCCATGGCGGGCACGATGGCGCTCGTCAGCGCGCTGTCCTTCGTCCCGTACCTCGCGCTGCAGATGAAAGGCGCCGGACTGGTGGTCGAGCGCCTGACCGAGGGGCATGTGCCGCAGTGGCTCGGTGGAGCGGTGTGCTACGCGGTGGTGCTCGCCTACGTGCTGAAGAGCGGCGTGATGGGCGTCGGCTGGACCAATGTGTTCCAGGGCGTGCTGATGATGGGGCTCGCGTGGGCCTTCGGCCTGTGGCTGCCGTGGAAGCTCTACGGCGGCGTGGGCCCCATGTTCGAGCGCATCTACGAGGTGAAGCCCGAGCTGCTCTCCGCTCCCGGGACCAAGTCGTGGCAGTGGTTCATCAGCGCCGGGGTCATCTCGATGATCGGGTTCAGCTGCTGGCCGCACCTCTTCATGAAGGCCTTCTCGGCCCGCGACGAACGCACGCTGCGCCGCACGGTGGTCTTCTATCCGACCTTCATGGTGTTCCTCGTGCCGATCTTCCTGATCGGCTTCGCCGGCGTGCTGTTTCCGACGCCGCCGCCGAGTCCGGAGCAGGTGCTTCCGCACATGCTGATGAGCCTCGACCTTCCGGCCGTGGTCGTCGGGCTCTTCTGTGCCGGCGCGCTCGCCGCGGGCATGTCGACCGGGGATGCGATCGTGCACGCCTCGGCTTCGATCCTCGTGCGCGACGGCTGGATCACCGCGCTCGGACGGAGGATGACCTCGACCGAGGAGCGCCGCTGGGTGCGCGTGCTCGTGGTGGTCCTGATGGTCCTCTCCTACGCGCTCGCGGTGACCTACGAGGGCGACCTCGTGTCGCTCTTGCTCTACGCCTATGGCCCGATCGCGCAGTTTCTGCCCGGCAAGTTGATCGCGCTGTGCGGACGGCGGCGCGACGGAGTGGCGGTCCACGTGGCCATGCTCGTCGGCGTGGCGACCTGCGTCGTGCTGAAGGCCTTCCCGCAGTGGAGCCCGTTCGGCCTCCACGAGGGGCTCGTCGGGCTCGCGCTCAACGTGTTCGTGCTGGCGCTCCTCGCCGTGGCGCGCCGCGGACGCCCGGCTAGCGCGCAGGCTTGAAGCAGCGCGCGAGCGTCAGGTCCTGATCCCGGTAGGAACTACTGGACCGCCCTTCGGCGTAGAGCTTCTCGGGCACGCCGCTCGAACGGTAGAAGCGCAGGCGGAAGAACACCTGCCCGTCCTCGACGAGGAAAGGGACATCGTGGGCGCGCACCTCGAGCACCGCTGCCGTGCCCATGCGGCCACCGGCGGTCGTGTCCCGCCAGCCAAAGCCGTTGTCGAAGAAGCCCGCGTAGTTGTTGCGCATCTCGCCGACGTCGACGTCGACGGGCAGCATCTCGGCCGCGAGGTGCGGCGGGATCACCACGCGCTCGCGGCTGGCGAAGATGTAGAAGCTCCCGGGCGAGAGGATGCAGGTGCCGTTCTTGGCGAAGACCGGCTCCCAGAAGTCGCGGTGGTCGTGGGCGCCCTCGCGCGAGAAGTGCACGACGCCCGTGTGGTGCTGGGCACGCCAGCCGGCCGGATCTCGACCGGCGAGGCCGAGGCGCAGCTCGATGCCGCCCTCGTCGTCGAAGCGCACATCCTCGAGCGGCACGGGGCGCTCGCCCTCGAAGCACAGGGGCGTGCGCTCGTATTCCGCGCGCAGCTCGTCGCGCGTGAGCGCCGGACTGCCGAGCGAGAGCCGCAACTGGCACAGACGGTCGCCGCGCTTCAGACGTACGGGAAACGAGAGCGGCGAGACTTCGAGCCAGAGCTTGCCGTGGTAGCCCGGCGGCGCCTCGTTGAAGCGCGGGTGACCCGGCACGAGCACGCGCGTGAAGAGATCGCAGCGGCCGGTGGAGCTGCGCGGATTGAAGGACGCCGAGACACCCTGCGGGAGCGCGAGCTCCTCTTCGAGCGGCACGAGGTACACGAGGCCTTTTTCGAGCACGGCGCCGTCGCCGCCGAGCCACAGGCGGCTGGTCTCGAGCTGTTCGAGGCGTTCTTCGAGCGGAGTCGTGCCCGGCAGGAAGCCGGCGCGGATGCGCGAGGCGAAGGCGCCGAGGCGCAGGTCGAGGCTGGCCGCTTGGAGCTGGTGCTCGAGCAGGGCTGGAGCGCCCGCGGACGGCCGGAGCACGGAGCCGAAGCGCTCGCGCAGGTCGCGGTCGACGAGCAGGTGGCCCTGCGGCGGCTCTTGGGCAGTCATGGGGCGAACAGGATGACGTCGCTCCGCCCGGCGCGAAAGCCCTAGCCGCAGCCGATCGAGCGCCGCGACTCGTCCACGATCGTCTCGGCCTCGGCCACCGTGCGCCCGGCGAGCACGAGCACTTCCGAGCTCACCTGCAGCGAGCCCTCGACCTCTTGGGCCACCACGTGGGTCGCGCCAGCCTCGCGCAGTCGCTCGACGTCCGCACGGAACCGCGCGCGGGCCGTGATGGGCACCTCGGCGTTCAGGGCGCGCACCGCTCGCACGGCGCGGACCGTTGCGTCGGGGTCGTTCAGGAGCACGGCGACCTGCGCGGCGCTACGCACGTGCACGTGCTCGAGCAAGTCCGGACGCGTCACGTCGCCGAACTCGATCGGCTCGCCGCGGCTGCGTGCGACCTTCACGCGCTCCACGCTCAGGTCGAGGATCTCGTAGGGGAGGATCGCGGCCTTGAGCGAGTGCGCCAGAAGCTCGCCGCCCACGCCGTAACCGAGGATCACGACATGCCCCGAGCGGGCGCGCGACACGCGCTCGGCAAGCGGCTTCGCGGCGAGCAGGCGATCGAGCGGCCTCAGGCGCGCGGCCAAGTGCGTGAGCGCGGGCTTGAGCGATCCGGCGAGCGGCGCGAGCAGCATGGTGATCACGCTCGCGTTGAGGAACTCGGCCAGCTCGTGCTCGCTCTCGAGCCCCACGTCGAAGCCAAGCTGCGCGAGCACGAAGCTGAACTCGCCGATCTGGGCCACGCCGGCGCCCGCCAGCAGCGAGACGCGCACCGGGGCCCGCATGAGCAGGCCCGCGAGCGCGGCCAGCGCGAACTTCCCGACGATCAGGCCGAGTGCCAGCAGCGTGACGAGCAGCCACTCCTCGCGCAGCACCTCGAAGTCGAGCAGCATGCCGAGCGAGACGAAGAACAGGCTCGTAAAGAGGTCGCGCAGCGGCAGTACGTCGGCGAGCGCCTGATGCCCGTACTCGCTGTCGGCGAGCACCAGCCCGGCGAGGAACGCACCGAGCGACAGCGACAGGCCGACGAGCGAGGTCGCCCAAGCGATTCCGGCGCACACGGCGAGCACTGCGAGGAGGAACACGTCGCGGCGCTGGGTGCGCGCGACGGCGCGCAGCAGTGGAGGCAGGATGAAGCGCGCCAAGGCCACCGTGCCCGCCATGACGGCGAACGCCTTGCCGACGGCGAAGCCGATCGACGCGGCGCTCGTGTCGCCCGCGGCGAGCATCGGCACGACAAGCATCATCGGCACGACGCACAGGTCCTGAAACAGGAGGATGCCCACGGTCAGCTGCCCGTGCGGCGCATCCATCTCGCCGCGCTCCGACAGTCCGCGCAGCACGATCGCGGTGCTCGACAGCGCGACGAGGAAGCCCGCGAACAGCGCGCGCTCGAACGTGAAGCCCGCCGCCGTGGCGAGCCCGAGGGTCGCGAGCGTGGTCAGCGCGACCTGTAGTCCGCCGCCCACGAGCACCATGCGCGCGATGCGGCGCAGGCTGGCGAGCGAGAACTCGAGGCCGATGGTGAAGAGCAGCAGCACCACGCCGATCTCGGCCTGACGCTCGACGTCCTCGCTGCGATCGACCAGTCCCAGCCCCGAGGGACCGATCAGCGCGCCGGCGACGAGGAAGCCCGCGATCGCGGGGAGCCGCAGGCGATGGAGCGCGAGCACCGCGACGATGGCGGCGGCGAGCACAACGCACAGGTCAGCGAGCAGTTCGGCTCCGTGCATCGAGGCAGGCGAGAAAGATGGGGTCGGGAGGCGGCGTCGAATAAGGGGCGCTCGCACCCGCGGAGTCGGGCTTTCCCAGGGCGCGGGCCAGACTCTAGACTGTTCGCCCCAAAACTCCAGCACGGAGAGCCCCATGAAGCTTCACGAATTCCAAGCCAAGCAGGTCCTCGGCCGCTTCGGCGTCGCGACCCCGCGCGGTGTCGAGGCGCAGTCGGTCGACGCCGCCGTCGCCGCCTACCACGAACTCAAGTCCCCGGTCGCGGTCGTGAAGGCCCAGATCCACGCCGGCGGGCGCGGCAAGGCCGGCGGCGTCAAGGTCTGCAAGAGCGAGACCGAGGTCCGCGCGGCGGCCGCGGCGATCCTCGGCAAGACCCTCGTCACGCACCAGACCGGCCCCGAGGGCCAGCTGGTGCGGCGCCTGTGGGTCGAGTCGGGCAGCGCGATCGACAAGGAGTACTACATCGGCATCGCCATCGACCGCGAGTCGCAGGGGCCGGTGATGATGGCGAGCTCCGAGGGCGGCATGGAGATCGAGGAAGTCGCAGCGACGCACCCGGAGAAGATCCTGCGCGCCGCCTTCTCGCCGACGCAGGGCCTCGCCGCCGCCGAAGGCGCGCGCCTCGCCGCCGGGATCGGCATTCCCGCAGCCCTGCAGCCCAAGGCGGTCGAGTTCATGCAGGCGCTCGCCAAGGCGTTCTGCGAGCTCGACTGCTCGATCGCGGAGATCAACCCGCTCGTGACGACGAAGGACGGCCAAGTGGTCGCGCTCGACGCGAAGATCAACTTCGACGACAACGCGCTCTTCCGCCACGACGACATGGTCGCGCTGCGCGACCTGCACGAGGAGCAGCCGCTCGAGATCGAGGCCTCCAAGTACAACCTCAACTACATCAAGCTCGATGGCTCCATCGGTTGCATGGTGAACGGCGCTGGCCTCGCCATGGCGACCATGGACGTGATCAAGCTCTACGGCGGCGAGCCCGCGAACTTCCTCGACGTCGGCGGCGGCGCGAGCGCGGAGCAGGTCACCGCTGCGTTCAAGATCCTGCTGGCCGACCCGAACACCAAGGCGATCCTCGTCAACATCTTCGGCGGGATCATGAAGTGCGACGTGATCGCCCAGGGCGTCATCACCGCGGCGCGCGAGGTCAAGCTCTCGGTGCCGCTCGTCGTGCGCCTCGAGGGCACCAACGTCGAGCTCGGTCGCAAGATGCTGTCCGAGTCGGGTCTGCCGATCATCACGGCGAGCAACCTCGACGACGCCGCCTCGAAGGCCGTCGCGACCCTGAAGAAGTAGGAAGGAAGAGCACCATGAGCGTCCTCGTCGGCAAGCACACGCGCCTGATCTGTCAGGGTTTCACGGGCAAGAACGGCACCTTCCACTCCGAGCAGGCGATCGCCTACGGAACCAACCTCGTCGGCGGCGTGACCCCCAAGAAGGGCGGCACGCAGCACCTCGACCGACCGGTGTTCAACACCTGCAAGGAGGCGGTCGACGCCACCGGCGCCAACGCCACCATGATCTATGTGCCCGCGCCCTTCGCGGCCGCGGCGATCCTCGAGGCAGCGGACGCGGGGATCGAGACGATCGTCTGCATCACCGAGGGCATCCCGGTGCTCGACATGGTCAAGGTGATGGAGAAGCTGCGCGGCGGCAAGTCGCGCCTGATCGGGCCGAACTGCCCCGGCATCATCACGCCCGGCGCGTGCAAGATCGGCATCATGCCGGGCTACATCCACAAGCCCGGTCGCATCGGCGTCGTGTCGCGCTCGGGAACCCTGACCTACGAGGCCGTGTGGCAGCTCACCAGCCGCGGCATCGGCCAGTCGACCTGCATCGGCATCGGCGGTGACCCGGTCAACGGCACGAACTTCGTCGAGGCCCTGAAGCTCTTCAACAACGACGCCGACACGATCGGGATCATCATGATCGGCGAGATCGGCGGCAGCGCCGAGGAGCAGGGCGCCGAGTTCATCCACAAGCACGTGAAGAAGCCGGTCGTCGGCTTCATCGCGGGCGCGACCGCGCCTCCGGGCCGTCGCATGGGCCACGCTGGTGCGATCATCTCGGGCGGCAAGGGCACGGCGAGCGAGAAGTACGCCGCGCTCGAGCGCGCGGGCGTGACCTGCAGCCCGAGCCCCGCGCGCCTCGGCGAGATGATGGAGAAGCGCCTCGCGGATGCGGGGCTGCTCGCGGCCGCCAAGGGCTGAGCACGAGCTTCTCGGTGTTGTTCCGCGCCCCGTGTCGTTCGCGCTAGCGAGCGGTGCGGGGCGCAGGCTTGGTGCGCGCCGCGAACACGACCTTGTCGCCGATCCACGCCGGGCGACGCACCGGGACGATCGCGGTGACGTCGAGCCCGGCGGCCTCGAGCTCCGCTCGAATCTGCTCGTGGGTCAACGCACCGGGCGCTTTGGCGCGCAGGCCGAGCCGGTGGCGCGCGCTTCCGAGCCAAGCGCGCAGCGAGCTGCGCTGGCGGAAGTCGACGACCACGCCGACGCGCGCGACGCGGGCCATTTCGCGCAGAAATGCGGCGCGCAGCTGGGCATCGCGCACGAGGTGCATGAGCCGGATGCAGACCACGAGGTCCACGGAGCGGTCCGGCATCGGCAGGTGCGCGAGGTCGAGAGCTGCGAAGTGCACCGCGGGATACTTGCGCCGAGCCTCGGTGAGCATGGCGGGCGAGGCGTCGCCGCCCAGATAGCGCAGCCCGAGCGCGGGCAGAAAGCCGGAGAAGCGCCCCGTGCCGCAGGGCACGTCGAGCACGCTCTCGACCTTGGGGAGCGTGGCGAGCGCCCGCAGGATGGCGCGCTGCTTGCGGCGATCGCGGCCGGGGCCGCGCAGTCCGCGCCAGCGCTCGTCGTAGCGCGCGACGAGCTTTGGATCGCGGTAGGAGGCGAGCTTCTCGCGCTGTGCTTCCGGGTCGGACACGCGCGTGGCATGGTAGCGCCCATGTGGACGCCGATCCGCACGGCCGATGGCTCGTGGACGCTGCGCGACGAGACGCTCGGTCAGGCCTGCCACTCGCTTTCGGGAGCGTGGGAGCAGGCGCGGCTGCGGTATGCGGGGCCCTGTCGCATTCGCGAGGTCGGGCTCGAGCGCGGCGTCGTGCGGTTGCTCGACATCGGCACGGGGCTCGGGCTGAACCTCGCGGGAGCGCTCTCCGCCCTGGAAGGTACCGGTGCGCGCTTCGAGGCCGTGACGTTCGAGCGCGATGCCGAGGTGCTCTCGCGCGCACGCGAGCTCGCGGATTGGCCCGCGGACGTCGAGCCGTGGTTGCGCCGCGCTCACGAGGAGCTCGGCCGGGAGGCGCGCGACGGGGTCTCGATCCGGCTCGTGGTTGGGGATGCCCGCGAGCGGCTGCCCGCGATCGACGAGCTGCCGTTCGACGCGGTGTTTCTCGACCCGTTCTCGCCGCAGGTCGCGCCCGAGCTGTGGAGCGAGGCCTTTCTGGCGGAGCTTGCGAGACGCATGACGCCGCAGGCCGTGCTCTCGACCTACTCCGCCTCGTTCGCAGTGCGGCTGGCGCTCGCGCGCGCCGGGCTGGCGGTGGGGCGCGGACCGCGGGTCGGTGCGAAGGCCGAGGGCACGCTGGCGAGCTTCGAGCGGGCGCTGCCGCCGCTGGAGGGGCGCCTGCAGCGGCGTCTGGAGCGCCGCAGGGGCTTGTCCTAGCGGGGAATTCACGCACCCTTGGGAATCGGGCTGCGCTGGCGCTTACAATCTCACTCGGTCGTCGGTCTTCTCTCGGTCGCTCCAGACCCATCAGGACTCACCATGCTGGCTTTCCTCGGCAACCTTGGCTTCACCGAGCTCCTCGTCATCGCGCTGATCTGCCTGCTCCTCTTCGGCGCGCGCAAGCTGCCCGAGCTGGCGCACTCGATGGGCTCGAGCGTGCAGGCCTTCAAGAAGGGCATGCGCGAGGGCTCCGAGGAGGCTCCGAAGGCCGATGCGAAGCCCAAGGCCGATTCCCCCAACGGTCACCACTAGTCGGTCGCGCGCCGCGGGGAGAACCCGTGGCCGCGCCTCGTGCGATGGGTGCGCAGCGAGCGGATGTCACGGGCTTGCTGCTGTGCGGAGGCGAGAGCCGCCGCATGGGACGGGACAAGGCACTGCTCCCCTTTGCGGGTCGAGCGGTGATCGAGGGGCCGCTCGGCGCGCTGCGCGAGCTCGCTCCGCGCGTGCTGCTCTCGACGGGCGCCGCGCCGCGCTACCCCGAGTTGGGGTTGGAGTGCGTGCTCGATGTGCTGGGGGATGCCGGCCCGCTCGCGGGGCTGTGCGCGGGGCTCGAGGCCAGCCGGACGGAGTGGCTGGCGGTGCTCTCCTGTGACTTGCCCCTAGCTCGCGTGGATGTCCTTCGCGCGCTGCTCGCGCGGGCCGAGGAGGGCGGTTGGGACGCGGCTCTGCTGGAGCTCCCGCGCGGTAGCCAGCCGCTCTACGGGGTCTACCGCTCGACCTGCCTCGCACCCGTGCGGGCGGCGCTCGCGCGCGGCGAGCGGCGCATGGTGGCGTTCCACGGGGGTCTGATGGTCGGTTCGGTCGCCGCGGCCCTTGTGGGCCCTTCTGCGGAGCGTTCCGCGCTCAACCTGAACACCCCGGAAGATTTCAGGACACTGGAACAGGAAGCGCTTCGGGGCGACACAATGGGGCTGCCATGACTTCCCACGCTGCTCAACTGAAGGAGCTGATCGCGCCCGTCGCCGACGGGATCCAGCGCATGCGGGACACGATCGCACACGAGCTGCGCGAGGAGTCCCCGGCCGTCCGCGAGATGGTCGAGCACGTGGGGCGCTTCCAAGGCAAGCAGCTACGCGCGGCGCTGGTGCTGCTCTCCGGTGAGGCGACCGGCAACACCACCGACGAGCACGCGTCGATCGCGGCCGTGGTGGAGATGATTCACCTCGCGACGCTCGTCCACGACGACGTGCTCGACGGAGCGGAGGTGCGCCGCCGCGTCGCGTGCGTCAACCATCGCTGGGACAACCAGACCGCGGTGCTGCTCGGCGACTTTCTTTACGCGCGCGCCTTCGCGGTCTCGACCGACCTCTCCTCGCGCCTGTGCAGCCGGGTTTTGTCCGAGGCGACCCGGCGCATCTGCGTGGGGGAGATCGAGCAAGCGGCGGGGCGCTACGACTTCGAGGCGACGCAGGAGCGCTACGAGTGGGTCGCGGGCGCCAAGACCGCCACGCTGTATGCGGCGGCCTGCGAGCTCGGCGCCCGCTATCCCGGTGGTCGCGACGAGCTCGGCACGAAGATGCGCCAGTTCGGCTGGGATCTAGGGTTGGCCTTTCAGATCATCGACGACTGCCTCGACCTCACGGCCACCGAGGCCGAGGCTGGCAAGTCCGTCGGCACGGACGTCGAGGACGGCAAGGTCACGCTGCCGGTCCTGTGGGCGTACCGCCATGCGTCCGATGCGGAGCGCGCCGCGATCCGCGATGTCTACACGACTCCGGGGCTGAGCGAGCGTGTCGCGCGCCTGCGCGGCGCTTGCCGACTCGACGCCGGCGTGGAGTATGCACGGCATCGCGCCGATGGCCTGATCGCCTCGGCGCTCGCCAGCGTCCGCGAGCTGCCGCCGAGCGCGGCGCGGCGCTCGCTCGAGAACATCGCCTCGTTCGTTCTCGCGCGCAGCTTCTAGGGCTGTCGGCCGCGGATTGCGCGCCGGGCTGGTGGAGCGCGCTCGCGGCGTTATTCTGCGCGGCGACGACAGCCTCGCTTCCGCAAGAGAACCGCCCATGATCGAGACTCGCGCACGCACCATCGACGGCAAGGCCGCTGCCCAGCACGTTCGCGCACGCGTGCGCGAGCGCTGCGACCAGCTCAAGGCGCGCGGCGTGACGCCGGGTCTGGTGGTCGTGCTCGTCGGCGAGGATCCGGCCAGTCAGGTCTACGTCAAGAACAAGGACAAGGCGGCCACGGAAGCGGGCTTCGCCGTGCGCACCGTGCGTCGTCCGGCGACGACGACGCAGGCCGAGCTGCTCGCGCTCGTGCGCGAGCTCAATGCGGACGCGAGCGTGCATGGCATCTTGGTGCAGCTTCCGTTGCCCAAGGGGCTCGACGCGGACGCGGTCGTGCGCGCGCTCGATCCCGCCAAGGATGTCGACGGGCTGCACCCCGAAAACGTCGCGGCGCTCGCGCTCGGCTCCCGCGGGCTTGTTCCCTGCACGCCCGCGGGCTGCATCGAGCTGTGCGATCAGTTGGGCTTCTCGCTCGCCGGCAAGCGCGTCGTCGTGATCGGCCGCTCGATGCTCGTGGGCAAGCCGTTCGCGTTTCTCGCGCTGGCGCGCGACGCGACCGTGACGATCTGCCACAGCCGCACGAGCGACCTGCCTGCGGTGTGTCGCGAGGCGGACGTGCTGGTCGCGGCCGTGGGGCGCCCCGAGATGGTCAAGGCCGACTGGATCAAGCCGGGTGCCGTCGTGCTCGACGTCGGCATCAACCGGCTCGCGGACGGTCGGCTGGTCGGAGACGTGGACTTTGCAGGGGCGAGCGCCGTGGCCGGGGCCATCACTCCAGTCCCCGGCGGCGTCGGTCCGATGACCATCGCCATGCTGATGGCGAACACCCTGACGGCGGCCGCGCGCGCGAGCGGACACGCGGACCTCGCCTTCGGTCGCTAGGGGAGCGCGGGGCGGAGATGGCCTACAGCGACCCCGCGGACACAGCCGGTCAGTTCGCGCTGCCGCGCATGACGCCGGTGGTGAAGGCGCTCTTGATCGCGAACCTCGCGCTCGCGCTGCCGTTCCTGTTCCTCTACGACGCCGTTCCGTTCCTGCGTGGCGTGCACAACGCACTGGCGCTCGACGTGACCGCGTGGCGCGAGCTCGCACCGTGGCTACCCGTGTGGCAGCTCGTGACCTACGGATTCCTGCACAGTGCGAACGAGCCGATGCACCTGCTCGGCAACCTGATCGGCCTGTATTTCTTCGGCACGTGGCTGGAGAGCCTGCTCGGCGCGCGCCGCTTCTTGCTGGTGTACGTCGCGGGCATCGTTCTGCCCGGTCTCGTTCAGCTGCTCGTGGCCCTGATCTTCGGTCAGTCGCTGCTCGTGGTCGGCGCCTCGGGCGCCGTGCTGCTGCTCGTGGTGGCGATGGCGACGCTGCGGCCGCAGGCGATGGTGATCGTGCTGTTCGTGCCCGTGCGGCTGTGGCTGGTCGCGACGGTGTACGTGCTGCTCGACCTATTTGGACTCGTGCGCGGCGCCGGAAATGCGGCTCATCTGGTGCACTTGGGCGGCGCGGCGCTCGGGTTCGCCTTGGCGAAGACCGGCGCGCTCTGGTGGGATCCGTGGGAGGCCGCGGCAGCCCGCAAGCAGGCCCGCGCGCAGCAGAGCGCTCTGGACGACGAGGCCCGGCTCGACGCGCTGCTCGAGCGCATCCACAAGCAGGGCATCGCCTCGCTGTCCGACAGCGAGAAGGCCTTCCTGAAGCGCATGAGCGCGCGCCGCGGCAGCGGATTGTGACCCCCGCGCGGCCGAGGCTAGACTCCTCGGTCCCCGCGGCGGATCGCGAACGGGCAGCACGACGGCTAGGGCCGCCGGTGCCACGTCGGCGGCGCGGGCTAGATCCAGCGACTGCGCGCCCCATGAAGCTCCCGCTCCTCCTCGCGTGCCTCGGGTCCGTCTCTCCCTTCCTCGCCCACGCTCCAGCGGCGCCGTCGGCCGTGCGGGTGCAGGACCGGGCCGCGGAGTTCAAGGGCAAGCTGCGGCCCGCGATCGCGATCCGCAATTACGACGAGGTGACCAAGCTGCTCAAGTCCTATCAGGACGAGGCCGTCAACTACGTCGACGAGCTGGCGGCACAGATGGCTTCGGCGAACTCCGACGAGATCGAGAAGGAGTTCGAGCTGCTGACCAAGTGCTGGAAGGACGCCTACAAGAGCGACTTCGTCAGCAAGATCTACGTCTACCACTCGAACCTCGCGACCGACCCGCCGAAGCGCAAGCAGCGCTACATCCTGATCGACCAGTTCCGGACCTCGATGACGAAGTTCGAGGCCAATCGCAACGGCGCCAAGGAAGGCCCGACGTTCGAGATCTGCTCGTCGGAGTTCACGGCGATCACCGATGGCTTCGAGTCGATCGGCGACTACTTCATGGCGGCCCGCACGGCGAGCGCCGTGGCGATCTGCCACGACATCACCTATCGCGCGAAGGGCGACGAGGACCTCAAGAAGACCTGCGAGTACTACGGCAAGGCCACCGAGTACTTCGAGAAGGTCGACCTGAAGCACAACTTCTACCAGCAGTGCAAGCAGCGCTGGGAGTGGCTCGTGCGCGAGGGGTTCGGCGCTCCGGCGCCCGCGGATCCGAACGCTCCGACACCGCCGGCGCAGCCCAAGGCCGATCCCGCGGCGGCGCCCGTCACGGTCAGCACGACCTTCGAGGCGCTCAAGTCGATCGACGACATTCAGCGGCCGAACTACAACGCCGACGATCTCTACGCCATCTGGCCGATCGTGCCCTTGGGCGCGAAGGGCAGCTCGGGCGTGTTCCAGTCGTTGGAGAAGGGGCCGCTTGTGATGCGGCCCGACTCGTCCAAGGTGGCGCTCGACTTTGACCGGGATGGCAACCCGGAGAAGGTCATCCCGATCACGGGCAATGCGGCGGTGGTGGACTTCGAGCTCGGCGATGGGGCGGAGAAGCGTCGCTGGGCCTTCGTGTTCCGCACGGGGATCCAGCAGGACGTGTTCCAAGGCCTGCAGACCAATTTGCAGCCCGATGACCTGCAGATGCGCTTCTACGTGCTCAACGCCGGCAGCGTCACGACCACGGTCAACGGCACGCCGCTGCGCGTCCTCGACGACAACATGGACGGCAACTACGGCAGCGCCCCCAAGCCGTACTCCTATGGCGGCCTCGCGGACGGCATCTACCAGCCCGAGTACGACTGCATGGTGGTGGGCGCCGGCAAGCGCGCGCGTCCGTGGAGCAGGTACGCGGAGATCGGCGGGGGCTGGTACCAGCTCGAGGCCCAGAAGGGCGGCCTGCAGATCACCGCGACGCCGATGACGCTCGACACGGGCACGCTCAAGCTCGACTTCAAGGGACCCGCGCCCACGTGGCTGATCCTGAAGGGGACGGACAAGCTCGAGGGCTGCTACTTCGACCTCGTGGATCCGGCCAAGAAGCCGGTGTCCGTGCCGGTCGGTACCTACGAGCTCTTCGCAGGCGAGCTGCGGCAGGGCAAGAAGGCCCAGACGATGAAGTGCCTGATCCTGCCGGGCAGCGACACGCGCAAGTGGACCGTCAAGGCCGGGCAGGAGACGGTGGTCGCGCTCGGCGGGCCGTTCAAGTTCGAGTTCGCCTTCGAAGCGGCCGACGAGGCCGTCACGGTGAAGGGCCGCAGCGTCGGCGTGATCGGCTCGGCCCGCGAGCGCTACGAGCGCCTGTGGAACTGCGTGCCGCGCCCGGAGGTCTCGATCCGCAAGGCGGGCACCAAGAAGGGCGGCAAGCCCGAGCGCATGGGCATCGTGATGGACCTGCTCGAGCGCAACGAGGACGGCTCCTACAAGTACACCGAGATGGACACGTGGCGTCCGGTGGACAGCGCCTTCAAGATCCAGAAGGGCGAGGCCGTCGAGCTCCAGCTCGTCGAGAAGAAGAACAAGCTGCTCGGCGAAATCGAGAGCGACTGGAAGTAGCTTTCTCTCCCCGCGCGCCTCCCCAAAAGCCCCGTTCGACCGCACTCCGATGCTCGACCTCAAGTTCATTCGCCAGAACCCCGCTCTCGTGATCGAAGGTGCGCGCAAGAAGCGCATCGCGGTGGACGTGGAGGGCCTGCTCGCCGCCGACACCGCGGCGCGCGCCCTGCAGACGGAGGTCGATGCCCTGCGCGCGCGGCAGAACGCGCTCTCGAAGGAAGTGGGCAAGGCCTCGCCGGCGGATCGCCCGCGGCTGATCGCCGAGGTCAACACATTCAAGGCGCAGCTCGCGGAGCTCGAGGGCAAGTTCCGCGAGGCGCAGGCCGACGTGGACGCGCGGCTCCTGCGCATCCCCAACGTGCCCGCGGACGAGGTGCCCGAGGGCAAGGACGACAGCGAGAACGTCGAGGTCAAGCGCTGGGGCACGCCGCGCACGTTCGAGTTTGCGCCGCGCGACCACGTGGCGCTCGCTGAGGCGCAGGGCTGGCTCGAGATCGAGCGCGCGGCGCGCGTCTCGGGTTCGCGCAACTACGTGCTCAAGGGCGAGCTCTCGCTGCTCGAGGGCGCGGTCATGCGCTACGCGCTCGACTTGATGGTGAGCCGCGGCTTCACTCCGCTCTCGGTGCCGACGCTGGTGCGCAGCGCGGTGATGGTGGGCACGGGCTACTTCCCCGGAGGCGAGGAGCAGGCCTACCGCACCGACAGCCGCGATGACCTGTGCCTCGTCGGAACGGCCGAGGTTCCGGTGACGGCGCTGCATCAGGACGAGGTCCTGTCGCTGGCTGACTTGCCCGTGCGCTACGTGGCGCTCTCCTCGTGCTATCGCCGCGAGGCCGGCGCAGCGGGGCGCGACACGCGCGGTCTGTACCGCGTGCACCAGTTCCAGAAGGTCGAGCAGGTCGTGCTCGACGTCGCCGACGCGCAGCGCTCGATCGAGCACCACCGCGCGATCGTCGACAACGCTGAGTTCGTGCTGCAGTCGCTCGAGATTCCGTACCGCATCGTCAACGTGTGCGGCGGAGATCTCGGCGCCCCGCAGATCCAGAAGTACGACATCGAGAGCTGGATGCCGTCGCGCGGCGGCTACGGCGAGACGCACTCCGCGAGCCGCTTCCACGAGTACCAAGCGCGGCGCCTGAACCTGCGCTACCGCGACGCCGAGGGCAAGGTGCGCTTCTGCCACTCGCTCAACAACACCGTGGCGGCGAGCTCGCGCATGCTGATCTGCATCTTGGAGAACCACCAGAATGCCGACGGCACGGTGCGCGTGCCCAAGCCGCTGGTCTCCTACCTCGCGGGCCGCGAGGTCCTCGGACGGCCGGTCGCCTGAGAGCGAGCGTCAGGACGGTGCGAGGGGCGGGGCTTTCCTAGCCGCCCCGGCCGCCACCGCCACCGCCGCCCATTCCGGGGCCGGGAGGCGCGCCCACGGAACCGCCGACTCCGTTGCCGCGGGTTCCACCGCCTCCGCCGCCTGCTCCGTTGCCGCCGCGGCCACCACCGCCGCCAAGACCGCGTCCTCCGCCGGGAACGCCGCCGCCGCCATTGTTGGGCGTGCCGCCCGCACCCGCCGCGTTGTCTTGGGCCGCCGTCATGATCGGGACCACCGGGACCGGCTGAACTTCCATCTGGGTCAGCAGATCCTCGCTGAAGCGCACGATGCGCGTGTAGGTGACGATGCGCTTGTCGGCGGGCGCGATGCGCAGCTGCTCGTGGGAGAGGCGCGGAGCGAGCTCGAGCGTCAGGCGCACTTCGACGCGCTTGGGCAGCCCCACGTTCTCCTCGTCGTCGCCCCAGTCGTCGAGGCCCTCGACATCCTGCCCGTCCTCGTCGAAGGCTTGGATCTCCAAGTTCTTCACGTGGTCGTGGAGGAAGGTGTAGGTGCCGCCGTCGAAGGGCTCCTCATCGATGCCGAAGTCCTCGCGTCGGTACAGCTCGAGGAACTCGTCGTCGGTGGGGGAGAGCCGCAGCGCGTAGCCGACTTCGTTCACGTCGGCGCGCACGAGGCGCCGGTCGGCCTCCAAGAGCACGAGGCTGTCCGTGGTGGTCACGAAGTCGATGCGGTCGGCGTCGCGGCCGAGCAACACGCGGTTCTTGACGCGCAGGGCCTGATCCGACTCGCGGTCGTAGACCATGATGCCGCGCAGGTCGCGCTCGATGAGGTCCATGATCGCGGGGCCCGCGAGCTGGGTCTCCTGAATGTTGTGGATCGTGTCGCGGCTGATACGGGTGGCCTCGAGCAGCTGCGTGAGCGCCAGCATGATGCCGCTCACGATCATGAGGGCCACCAGCACCTCGACGAGGCTGAAGCCCGCGCGGCTGCGCAGGGATTGGATTCGCTCGTGCTCGTGCTTCATCGCGTGGTCCCCGTGCGGCCTTGGTTGCCCGTGCCGTTGCGACCGGAAGGGTTGCCGGTGCGTCCGCTCCCGCCGCCGCTCCCCGCGCCGGTGCCGGTCTCGTCCGTGGCGTCCGCGCCGGCCTCCGCCGCTTCCGCATCCTCGGGGTGCAGCTGGCGCCACGGCAGCCAGCGCTCGAGGATGTAGTCGTTGCGCATGTCCTGGATCTTCGGGAAGGTCACCTTGATCTGGATCTTCTCGTAGGCCTGATCCTCTTCCTCCTCGGACTCGTCCGCCTCCTCGGCGCGCTGCTCGCGTTCGCGGCGCTGGCGCTCGGCCTGCCAGTTGTCGAAGGCGCGCTGGTCCGTCGGATCCGGGCGGAAGTTCTCGTCACCGATCACGACCTCGTAGGCGAAGTCGGGATAACCCTCCTCGGCGTAGGTCCCGTCGAGGCGCTCGTTGTCGAGGTCGTCCGCGTACTCGCCGGACTCGATCTGGCCCAAGGTGAGCAGCGCGAGCTCGCGCGAGAGCTTGAGGTTGCGCGAGTACGCCGCGGTGAGCTTGGAGGCGTTCAAGACCTGCAGCATCCACGCGAGGGCGAGGCCGATGAGGGCGATCGTGACCGCGACCTCGGCGAGCGTGAATCCGCGACGCAGGCGGCGAGGGATCATTGGAAGTCGCGATCCTCGGGCGGACGCCGCTGGAACTCGCCGTCGTGGAACTGGATCAGGCCGGTGAGCGCCTGCACCTCGATCGTGTAGACGTTCTCGAAGGGCTGCTGCAGCAGCACGATGGTGTGGTCGCTGGCGCTGCCACGCGGGTCGAAGCGCACTTCGCAGCGGCCGCGGTTGATCAGCTGGCCGGCGATGGAGATCGACTGGAACTCGACGCCCTCGGGCAGCTCGTGCCAATCGAGCGCCATGCGCTCCTCGTCGTTGACCGCGAGGCCGCCGACGCCGCCCGCGCGGAAGGGCGTGATCACGCGGTACCCGCGCGGATGGCCGTCCTCGGCCTCGAAGTAGTACTCGACGCGGAACTCCGCCCCGCGCGACACGGCGTCCGAGCGCGTCTCCTGTAGCGTCGAGGCAAGCTCGCGCACGGCGGAGTTGAGCCGTGTGCGGGGCAGGAGCGCTTCCCAGGTGACGTAGACCAGAGTCGAGAGCAGCGCGAGCACGAGGATCGCCAGCATCAGCTCGATCAGGCTGAAGCCGGCGCTCCGGTGGCGGGCGCGCTGCTCGTCGGACACGGCCTACTTCTCCTTGTTGCGCATCGAGAAGTTGTCGATGTCCGCGTCGTCGCCCTCGCCGCCGGGCTGACCGTCCTTGCCGAAGCTGATGATCTTCGGCGTGCTGCCACCGGTGGCGGGCTCGAACACGTAGGGGTTGTTCCACGGGTCGTTGGGGACCGACGTGAAGCCCTTCAGGAAGGTGCGGCCGTTGTCGTCGGGCGTGACGAGGATCTGCAGATCGTCGGGGTAGCGCCCGCCGTTCTCGATGGCGTAGGTGTCGATGGCCTGCTCGAGGGCCGCGATGTCCATCTCGGCCTTCTTCTTCTGGGCGAAGGTCAGGCGGTCGAGCAGGTTGGGCACGACGAAGGTCGCGATCAGTCCGAGGATCACGATCACGACCATGAGTTCGGCGAGCGAGAAGCCCGCGCGCGAGCGGCGGGCACGACGGTGGAGGGAGAGGGTCATGGTGGTGAGGCCGCGCGGGGCGCGGCGGCTAGGAAGCTTGGACGACCGGGATCACTGGATCTGCCCGACCTTGAGGATCGGCAGCACGATGGAGATGACGATGTAGCCGACGATGAGCGCGAGGAACACGATCAGGATCGGCTCGAGCACGCTGGTGAGGCGCGCCGTCGTGATCTCGATCTCCTCGTCGTAGGCGGCTCCGATGCGGTCGAGCATCTGCTCGACCTCGCCGGATTGCTCGCCCACTTGGACCATGTAGCACACGACGGCGGGGAAAGCGCCGGAGGCGCGCATGGGCGTGCCAATGTCGGTGCCTTCGACGATGCGCGAGCGGATCAGCTCGGTGGCATCGGAGATGACGCGGTTGCCGACGACGTTGCGCGTGATTTCGAGGCTCTGCACCACGGGTACGCCCGACTGCAGCAGTGTCGAGAGCGTGTGGGTGAAGCGCGCGACAGCTTGCTTGCGCAGCAGGTCGCCGAGCACCGGCAAGCGCAGCAGGGTGCGATCGATCCACAGTCGGCCCGCGCCGTTCTTGCGATAGATGCGCTCGAACGTGAACGAAATCGCGCCGATGAGCAGCGCTCCGGCCCACCAGTAGTTCTTGAACAGGTCGCTGATCAGGATCAGCACGCGCGTCGGGCCGGGCAGGGTTTGGCCGGTGTCCGTCAGCATGGCCGTGATCTTGGGAACCACGAGCGTCATCAGGATGCTGACCACGATCACGCCGATGCCGACCATCATCGCGGGGTACGTGAGCGCGCTCACGACCTTGCGACGCAGCGCGCGCTGGGCCTGCATGTAGTCGGCGAGGCGCGTGAACACGACGTCGAGGTTGCCCGTCGCCTGACCGGCGCGGACCATGTTGACGTACAGGTCGTTGAACCAGCCCGGATGCTCGGCGAGCGCGTCGGCGAGCGAGGCACCTTGGCTCACGCGCTCGCGGATCTCGCGGAACATCGTCTGGGCGGCGCGGTGCTCGGTCTGCTCGATCAGCGCCTTGAGCGCCTCGATCAGCGGAATGCCGGCGCCGAGCAGCGTGCCCAGCTGGCGCGTCGCCGCCGCGACGATCTCGAGGTTGGCGGAGCTCGGACCCGAGCTTGCGGCGCGAATGGCGTTGAGCCGCGCGATCAGGCCCGGCCCCTTGCCCTTCCCGGAGCCCGACTCGACGCTCGTCTTCTGGCCACCGCGCAGCTCGCTGATTTCGCTGACGAGCACGTTGTCGCGCCGCAGCCTGGCGCGCGCATCGCGCGGCGTGTCCGCGTCGATGATGCCGCTCTTGGTGCCGCCACCTTGGACGTAGGCCTTGTACTGGTAGATCGGCACGGCGCGCTCAGCCCATGTCCAGCTGCGTCACGCGCAGCACCTCGTCGGGCGTCGTCTGGCGCGTGCGGATCTTGTCGACGCCGTCCGCGCGCAGCGAGATCATGCCGCCCTCGACGGCCTTCTTCTTGAGCTGCGTCGCGTTGGCGCCGTTCATGACCAGCGTGCGCAGCTCCTCGGACATCTCCATGAATTCATAGATCGCGGTGCGGCCCGCATAGCCCGAGTTGAAGCACTCTTGGCAGCCGGTGCCGTGGGCGATCAGCCCGCCGAGCTCCTCGGACGTGAGGCCGAGCTTCTTGCACTTGGCGGCCCACTCGTCGTTGATCGGCACGATCACCTTGCAGTGCTTGCAGATCGTGCGCACGAGGCGCTGGGCGATGACGAGCACGATCGAGCTCGACACGAGGTACGGCTCGACGCCTTGGTCGACGAGGCGCGTGACCGTGCTCGGCGCGTCGTTGGTGTGGACCGTGGAGAAGACGAGGTGGCCCGTGAGCGCCGCGCGGATCGCGACCTCGGCCGTCTCGAGGTCGCGGATCTCGCCGACCATCATCACGTCCGGGTCCTGACGCAAGAACGAGCGCAGGCCCGAGGCGAAGGTCAGACCCTTCTTGGCGTTGACCTGCACTTGGCTGATGCCGGGCAGCGAATATTCGGCCGGATCCTCGATCGTCAGCACGTTCTTCTCCGTGGTGTCGACCTCGGTCAGCGCCGCGTAGAGCGTGGTGGTCTTGCCCGAGCCCGTGGGGCCGGTGACGAGGATGATGCCGTGGTTGTAGCTCGAGTACTCGCGCAGCATGGCCTCGTTCTTCGCGCTGAGGCCGATTTCCTCGAGCGAATAGAGCTTGGCCGTCTTGTCGAGCAGACGCATGACGATGCGCTCGCCCTGCGTGGTCGGAACCGAGCTGATGCGGACGTCGACCTCGCCCTCGCCGATCTTGATCGTCGCGCGGCCGTCCTGCGGCAGGCGGCGCTCGGCGATGTCCATCTTGCCCATGACCTTGACGCGGCTGACGATGGCCTCGAGCGCCTTCCGCGGGATCGGATCCATGTCGTAGAGGATGCCGTCGATGCGGAAGCGGACCTGCATGCGGTCCGGGTAGGGGTGGAAGTGCACGTCGGACGCGCGCAGCTTCAGCGCCTGGAACAAGATCGTGTTGACGAGCTTGATGATCGGCGCCTTGTTGGAGGTGTCGAGGACGTCCTCGCCCTCCTCGATCTCCTCCGCGAGCCCGGCGATGTCGCCGTCCTCGGCCACGTCCGCCAGCGCTTCGTCGACGCCGTCGGCCTTGTGGCGGTAGGCGCGCGCGATCAGGCGGTTGATCTCCTGACGCGGCGCGAGCACCGGCTCGACGTCGGACCCATAGAGGGCCGAGAGGTCGTCCATCGGGTGCGGGTCGAGCGGGTTGCAGGTGGCGACCTTGAGCACGCCGTCCTGCTCGTCGATGGCGACGAGGTTGTAGTTGCGCGCGAACTGCACCGGAATGCGGTTCACGAACGTGCCCGGCGGAGTGGCCTCCTCGAGCGACTCGCGGAACTCGAAGCCGAGGTGCACGGCATAGGCCCGCAGCAGCGTGCTCTCGGGCAGGTACTCGCGCTGCAGGATCACGCGGTCGAGGGAGTCCCCCGACTCGGCCGCGAGCTTGCGGCATTCCTCGAGGCGCTCGCGAGAGAGCCCCGCGTCGACGAGCAGGTCGGAAAGGCTGGCCACGTTCGCTTGCCTACTTCGGGTTCTTGGTGTCCCCGCCGGTCGCGGGCTCGAGCTTCTTCGCCGGGTCGGCGCCGACCATGTCGGGCGTCGTCTCGCCGGAGCCGGGGCTGCGGAACAGCGGCACGTCGAAGCTGCCGAGGTCGACGGCGCCCTCGGTCTTGCCGAAGTTCGGGTCGATGATGCGCACGCGCTCGACCTCGATGCGCTCGGCGGCCTGCAGCTTCGTCTTGTAGCTCATCGCCGCGAGGTCCGAGAAGTTCGGGTCGCGCAGGATGTGCGGCGTCACGAAGAAGTACAGCGTGGTGCGGTTGTCGCTGTCGGAGTCGCGCCGGAAGAGCGCGCCGAGCAGCGGGATGTCGCCGAGCCACGGGATCATGGCCCGCGTGCGCACCTTGTTGTCGACGATGATGCCGCCGACCACCATGGTGTCGCCGTTGGGCACGTTGACTTGCGTGTTGATCGTGCGCGTCAATCGCGGCGGGGGAATGGCGCCGCTCGCTTGGCCTTGGAAGGTGGCGACTTCGAGCGCGACGTTGAGGCGCAGGTAACCCGAGGCCGAGATGGACGGCGAGATGTCCATCGTGATGCCGGCCTTCTGGTAGTCGTTGAAGTTCTGCTGCGTCTGGCCGCCCACGCCCGTGGCGGTGATCTGCGTCGTCGGCTGCTCGTCGAGCGTCTTGACCTGCGCGCTGCCGTTGTCCGTGACCAGCACGCTCGGGATGTTGAGCACGTTGGTGTCGGTGCGCCCTTGCAGGGCCACGATCAGCGCCGGCAGGTTGAAGGTGTCGCCGTCGAGCAGGCCGGCCGTGATGCCCTGCGCCGAGTTGAGCGGGATGCGCTGGTCGAACACGCCGTCGCCGTCGGAGTCCTCGAAGGTCGACAGGCCGAAGTTGGTCAGGCCGAAGCTGCCCGAGCCGGAGCCCGGCAGGTCCGCGCCGCCGAGCTCGACGCCGAGGTCGAGCGTCTCGCTGCCCGTGAGCTCGATCAGCGCGGTCTCGATCAGCACCTGCTCCTGCCGGCGGTCGAGGCGCTGGATCAGCTCGACCACTTCCTCGTAGCGACGGCGGCTCGCGGCGATCAGCAGCGAGTTGGTGGTCTCGTCGGCTACGACGATGACCTCGTTGTCGCGGCTCGAGAGGCCTTGCGCGGCGGGCTGGGCGGCGCCGCGACCACCGCCGGCGCCCGCGGTCACGCGCGAGGCGCCTTCGATGAAGTCCTCGAGGACTTCCGCGAGGTCCTCGGCCTTGACGTGGTCGAGCGCGTAGACGTGGTAGGTGCGCTCGGGCTCGACCACTTCGACGTCGAGGCGCGCGACGAGCTCCTTGATGGCGGCCATGTCCTCGGGCAGCGCCATCACGAGCAGCGAGTTGGTCCGCGGGTAGGTGAGGATCTTCGACTCGCCGCCGCCGCCGGAGATCTGGCCGGTCGCGCCCTGCGGGTTGGCCTGACGCTGGGTCTGGGCCTCGCGCTTGCGGGCCTCGAGCAGCTGTTCGAGGATGTCGGAGAGGTCCTCCGCCGCCGCGAACTCGAGCGGAATCACATCGAACTGCGGCGTGATGCCCGTGTCTTGTCCGGCGAGGTCGTCGACGAGCTTGAGGATGCGCGCGATCGACACGACCTGCGGTGCGAAGCCGCGCAGCACCACGCTCTGCGTGTTGGCGACCGGCATGATCGTCTGCTCGCTGCCTTGACCGCCCACGATGCCGCGCAGCGAGCTGCCGAGCGTGCGCACGTCGGTGTTCGGCAGGTGCAGCACGGTCATGATCTGCGTCGCGACTTGGTCGGCGTACTTGTCGAGCTCGTCCGGCAGGATGTAGATCGCCTCGTCCTTGAGCACGGCCTTGCCCGCTGCGGCCTGCGCGGGGCTCGAGGACTGGATCAAGAAGACGGCGAGGTGATCGGGGCCGACCTTCGTGATCGTGAACCCGTGGATGAACATCAGGATCTGATAGAACTCGTAGAACTCCGCCTTCGGGATGCGCTTCTCCCCGAACATGCGCACCTTGGCGTCGAGCAGGGCGGGCTGGACCACCTTCTGGTCGAAGTTGAAGTTCTTGCCCGTGGCAACCTGACACATCTTGGTCAGCCACAGGAGGTCGAGCGACTCGCCTTCCTCGTCGAGGTTCAGGATGTAGAAGTCGCCGGACTCTTGGATCTTGGGCACCGAGCCCTGCGCGGAGCCGGAGCTGGCGGTCGTCGCGGTCGAACCGCCGCCGGGCGCGACGGCCCCTGCGGCGGGCGCGCCACCGCGGTTCTGGCCGCGCGGGGCCGGATTGGCGACCGCTCCGCCGCCCGCGGCGGCGCCGGGGGCGCGGTTGCCCTGAGCGGCATTGGCCGGGGCGTTTCCCTGCGCGTTCCCGGGAGCGTTGGGCTGGACGGGCACGCCGCCCGCGGGCACGACCGGGGGCTGCAGCGGCGGCTGGGCCCCGCGCGCGAAGCCATCGACGGCCGCCTGATTGCGAGCCTTGGCTGCCTCGGCGGCCTTGTCGGCCTGCTCCTTGGCCTGCTTTTCGACCATGTCCTGCTTGACCGCATCCTCGTCGGTCTGGGCCATGACGGGGTAGGCCAGCACGGCGGCGAGGCACAGGGGCAGGAGGACGGGGCGGCAGCTCATCGGGGCGAGGTGTCCCATGAAAGGGCGTATCCCATTGAAAAGGCCAAACTTAGCGCGGCGAAGCGCGACTCGGTTCGGACTCTAGGAAGCGCGGGAAGGGGAGTCAAAGGGCTCTCTTCAAGCCTGCGGATGCGGGGAGGAAGGGTGTCGAGCGGACGGACGACGGGCCTTGCGCTTTCTTCCCGGCGGGCACTTGGTCCGGTTCGGGTGCGGGCCGCGCGGGCCTCCGCAAGGTAGGATCTTCGGCCCATGGAACTGCGGCAGCTCTTCGCGCCCGCCGACCTGCTCGTCGGCTTCGATCCGACGGACAAGTGGGATGCCATCTCCAAGCTCGTCCAGCATCTGGTGGGGCAGGGCAAGCTGCCCGCGGCCGCCGCGCCGGCGGTGGTCGAGCAGGTGCTCGCGCGCGAGCGGTCGATGTCGACCGGCATGGAGCGCGGCATCGCGATTCCGCACGCAGCGGTCGAGCAGGCCGATCACGTGGTCGCGTGCATGGGCATCGTGCAGCGCGAGCGCGGGCTCGACTTCGAGAGCATCGACGGCCAGCCGACGCGGCTCGTCGTGTTGCTCGTGATCCCGCGCTCGCAGAAGCTCTTGCACATTCGCACCCTCGCGGACGTGGCGCGCGTGCTGGGCAACGACTCGGTGCGCGAGTCGATCGTTTCGGCGGCGGACGCAGCGCGTGCGTGGGAAAGCCTCGCCGCCGGTGACGCCGCCACGCGCCGCTAGCGCGCAGGGCCGACGTGCGCTCGACGGCGCGAATTCTCGGCGCGGCGTGGCTCGCGGGCGCGGGCGGGATGGGGCTGCAGGCCGCGTGGCTCGGCGTGGCGGGGCTCGTCGCGGGGCAGTCCGTGGCGGCAGCCTACGGACCGGGCGCCTATGTGGCCGGGTGGGCGCTCGGAGCGTGGCTCGGGGGACGTTCGCACGCCACGGAGCGAGCGGAGAAGGCGCGCGGCATGGCGTGGGTGCTCGCAGGAAATGCGCTCGCCCTCGCGCTGCTCGTCATCGACCTGCCCTTCGTCACCGCGCGAACGTTGCTTGCGCTCGCGTCGTGCGCGCTGGGCTCTGGCTTTTTCCTCACCTGCGCCGCCCGCGCGCTGGGGCGCATCCATCCTCGCGCGAGCCTGAGCGCCTTGCTGACGGCGAGCTTGGTCGGCTGCCTGTGTGGTGCGCTCGGCCTCGGGCTGCATGCCACGGCGGAGTGGGGTCGCGACGGCGCGCTCGCGCTGTCGCTCGCGACGCTGGTCGCAGGTTTCGTGCTGCTCCCTCGACATGGGACCGCTGCAAGCGCCAGCGACGTTCGCGCGGTTCATCCAGACAGGCTTGCGCTTGCGATCGTTGCGGGTACCACGCTGTGGGGCCTCGGCCTCGAGTGGATCTGCGCGCGCGTCGCGGTGATGTGGATCGGGAGCGAGACTGCGCAGCTCACCCTCGTTGTTGCCGTTGCGTTGCTCGCGCTGGCTCTCGGAGCAAGTGCGTCGCGCCTGCTGGGTCGCTCGAAGCGCGCGCTCGTCGCGTGTCTGTGCCTGTGCGCGCTCGGAACGCTCTGGCCGCTGCGCGCTGCGGGAGCGCTCGCGGCGGTGCGCGAGTACGGTGACGTGGCACTCGCGCTCGTGCTCGTGGTTCCGACGCTCGCCCCGCTCGGCGCCGTGCTCCCGCTGCTGCATGCACGTGCCGAGGGCGAGAGCGGCCGGCGCCTCGGCGACCTGCTGCGCGCGGAGACTCTCGGAGCCCTGCTCGCCGGGCCGAGCCTGCATGCGGGCCTCGTCGCGCAGTGGGGCATCAGCGGTGCGCTCGCGGCGCTGTGCGGGCTCGGCGGGCTGCTCGCCGTGGCGTGGGCACTGCGAGAGCGGGATTTCTTGGGCGCTGGCGCTGCGATGCTGCTCGGCGCCGTGCTCGCATGGAGCGCCGCGACGGCCACGGCTCCGGCGCTCTCCTCGCCCAAGCTCGTCGATCCCGCGCTTCTCGTGCGCTCGTTCCGCGAGGACGAGCACTTCTCGGTCGCCGTCGTGGACGACGGAGTGCTCGGCGAGCGCACGCTGCTGACCGACCAGTTCCGCGCGGCGGGCAACGGTCCGGATTACCGCTACATGCAGGCACTCGGGCACCTTCCCGTGCTGCTGCATCCTGCTCCGCGCCGCGTCGCGGTCCTCGCGCTCGGCACGGGGACGACCTTGGGCGCCGTGTCGCTGCACGCGGACGTCGAGCACATCGAAGTGCTGGAGATTTCGAGCGCCGTCGTCGAGGCCGCACCGCTGTTCCGCGAGCTGAACCGCGGCGCGCTCGAGCGCTCGGATGCGCGCGTCGAGGTGGTGATCGACGACGGCCGCCGCACGCTCGGGCGCAGTCCGGGGCGCTACGACGTGGTGACGATGGAGCCGCTGCTGCCGGACTCACCGTTTGGCGTGTACCTCTACACGCCCGAGTTCTACGCCGTCGCGCGGTCCGCGCTCGCACCGAACGGGATCCTGTGCCAGTGGATTCCTCCGCACGCGCTCGAGCCCGACAGCTTCGATGCGCTGCTCGACGCGTTTTCGAGCTCGTTTCCCGATGCGCGCGCGTGGTTGTTCGGCACACAGGTCCTGCTGACCGGGTCGGCGCAAGCGCCGTCCCTGGCGGCGGATCGCTGGGGCGGCGCGACGGCCGAGCTGAAGAGCGCGCTCGCGGGCCTCGGGCTCGAGCGTGCAGATGCACTCGCCTCGCGCCACGTCGCGGATCTCGCGCGCTGGGAACGTCCTGCGCGTCTCCTGCGCGACTGGGACCCGTGGATCGCTTGGCGCGCGAAGCCTGCGGGTCTCGCTGTGCTCGGCTGGCTACCCGCGAACCTCGAGCGACTCGAAGCGCACGCGTCCAGCTTGCCCTGGGGCGATCCGCAGCGCGATCGAGTGCTCGCTGCGCTGCGCGAGGCGCGCCGCGCGCTCGGTTGGAGTGAGGTCGAGGTGCGGCGCGGTGAGCTCGATGCTGCGGGAGCACGCCAGCGCGCGCTGGCTCCGCTCGCGGACCTCGAGCGGCGCTGGACGAGCGATCCCGAAGTGGTGGCGTTCCGCGAGGAGGTCGAGTTCTTGTACGGCATGCGCTCTGGTGTCAGCGCGCTTGCGCGCGGAGACGCGCCCTCCGCGCTGGCAGCGCTCCTGCGCGCGGCGGAGGCCCGGCCCCTGCGGGCCGATGCACACGCCTACGTGGCGGCGGCTCTGCTCGCCGCGGGCGACGAGAAGGCGGCCAGCGCGGCGGCCGCTCGGGCACACCAGCTGTGTCCGCGCATTGCGGAAACGCCGCAGGGCCAACGCGCCTTCGCGCTCGGACTCCCGGCGAGCATGCTCGGCGGACACTGAGCGAGCTTCAGGCCCAGTCGTCGATGCGCTTGAGGATCGCGCGCTCGATCTGCGCGGCGGTCTGCTCGTAGGCCGAGCGCGGGCCGCCGATCGGATCGGAGATGTCGTGGCCCTCGGGGTCGAGCAGTGCGCAGTGGCGATCTTTCCCCGGCGGCAGCGCTTGTCTCAGCGCCTGCAAGTGCGAGCGGGTGAGCGCATAGACGCGATCGAGCTTCGCCACGACGTCGGGAAGCGCGACGTGCGCACGGTGGCCTGAGAGGTCGATGCCGCGCGCAGCAAGGGTCGAGACGGCGTGCTCGGAGGCGGGATCGCCCGGGTTCGCATACACACCCATGGACTGCACGGAGAACCCGAACTCGCCGAGGCGCGCAGGCGCGACGCCCAGTCGTTCCGCGAGCAGCGCGCGCGCGAGGCCCTCGGCCATCGGGCTGCGGCAGGTGTTGCCCGTGCACACGAAGCCGATGCGCAAGCCCAGCGTGGCGCGCAGCGCGTCGAGCTCGAACAGGCCGGTGCGCAGGAGGCGCAGCTTGCCCGGAGCGAGCTCGAGCACGGCGGCGCGTTCGGCGAGCCGCGACGGCCCCGCGTCGAGCACGCACGCGAGCTCGCCTGGCAGTCGCGCGATCAGTTCCGAGGGCTGGGCCGCGACCTCGACGGCCAGCAGCGGAAACGGCGCCTGCGCGACGAGCGCCGCAGGGATCGGATGCGCCGAGGCACGCCAGCGCTGCGGCAGTGCCAGCACCAGCGGGCCCGGCCAGTAGCGCTCGGCGAGGCGTCGCACGAGCGGGGACGGCTTGGGCAGGTCGTCGACCGCGCGCACGAGGCGCGCCGCGGGCTCTTCGCCGTGCGCCGCGAGCCGCTCGGCCGCGCCCGGCGCATCCGCGCGCGCGACCAGCATGTAGAGCGTCTCGCTCGGAACGCCGACGAGCCCGCCCCGCGCAAGCGCTTCGAGCGCTGCCGGGAGAGCCGCGGCCGGCACAGTCACATCAGAAGGAATGCGAAGCGGATCGGGGGACATCGGGGCCACCGGGTGCGGCGGGGAGTGCCTTTTGTAGCCTATTGCCGCCATCGGATCATGGACACGCCCGAGAACCGCAGCGCTTCGCACGCCCCGCGCCCGCGCACGTCGCAGGAGCAGCTCGCCTTTCTGGTGCGGCTCGCCGGCGGCTTGGCCCACGAGATCAAGAACCCGCTCTCGACGATCGCGATCAACCTCGCGCTGCTCGAGGAAGCCTGGGGCAAGCCCGGTCCGGGCCGCGGCAACGGGGCACCGGAGCTCACGCCGCGCGAGCAGCGCTCGCTGCACCGCATCAAGACCTTGCAGCGCGAGGTCGGCCGCATGGAGGCGATCCTCGAGGACTTCCTGCAGTTCGTGCGCGGCGCCCAGATCAATCGCTCGCCGCGCGACCTCTCGGCGATCCTGCGCGAGCTGCTCGACTTCGTGGAGCCCGAGAACCAGCAGGCCGGCATCCGCCACGTCGCGGATCTCGCGGTCGGCATTCCGCTCTCGATGCTCGACGAGACGGCGATCAAACAGGCGCTCTTGAACCTCCTGAAGAACGCGCGCGAGGCGATGCCGAGCGGCGGGGAGCTCCTCGTGCGCGTGCGCCGCGAGGGCAACTGGGCAGAGGTCCTGATCACCGACACAGGCGTCGGCATGAGCCCGGACGCGCTGGAGCACTGCTTCGACGAGTACTGGTCCGACAAGAAGGGCGGCACCGGCTTGGGGCTCCCGACCACGCGCCGGATCGTCGAGGAGCACGGCGGCACGATCCATGTCGTGAGCCAGCGCGGCATCGGCACGTCCTTCTCGATCTACTTGCCGCTCGTGGTCGAGATCGCGCGCGGCGGCGGCAACGAGCGAGCGGTCGATGTCGCGGCCGAGGTCGAGGCGCGCCCCGAACGCGACGAGGAGGCGCGATGACGACGCAAGCTGCCGTGAAGGTCCTGATCGTCGACGACGACGAGGCACACGCGGAGTCGCTCTCCGACCTGCTCGAAATCGACGGCTATTCCTGCGTGCTGGCGCACTCGGGCGCCGAGGGCATCGCGCGCCTGTCGGAGGAGACCTTCGACGCGGTCCTGACGGACCTCAAGATGCGCGACAAGAGCGGGCTCGAGGTCCTGCGCGAGTCGAAGACGCTGCAGCCCGATGCCGCGGTGATCCTGATCACCGGCCACGGCTCGCTGGAGACGGCCGTTGACGCGATGCGCAGCGGTGCCGCCGACTACCTGCAGAAGCCGGTCAACGGTGCGGAGCTCCGCACCCGCCTGCCGCGCGCGATCGAGGCTCGCAACCTGCGGCGCGACAACCTCGAGCTGCGCAAGCAGCTCGACGAGCGCTTCGGACTCACCGGCCTCGTCGGTCACTCGCCGCAGATGCAGCGCATCTTCTCGATCGTCCGACAGGTCGCGGGCACCACGGCGACGGTGCTCGTGCTCGGCGAGAGCGGCACGGGCAAGGAGCTCGTGGCGCGCGCCGTGCACGGCAATTCTCCGCGCCGCGAGCGCAACTTCGTCGCGGTCAACTGCGCGGCGCTGAGCGAAGGCCTGATCGAGTCCGAGCTGTTCGGGCACGTGAAGGGTGCCTTCACGGGAGCCGTTTCCGCCAAGGAAGGACGCATCGTGCATGCCGACGGCGGCACGCTGTTCCTCGACGAGGTGGGGGACATGCCGCTGCTCACGCAGGCCAAGCTGCTGCGCGTGCTCGAGACGCGCGAGGTGCTGCCCGTCGGCGGCAACACGCCGCGCAAGGTCGACGTGCGACTCGTCGCCGCGACGAATCGCGACCTGCGCGCGATGGTCAAGGACGGCACGTTCCGCGAAGACCTCCTGTTCCGACTGCAGGTCGTCGTGATCGACCTTCCGCCGCTGCGCGATCGCGCCGGCGACATTCCGCTGCTCATCGACCACCTCATCGGCGAGCTCTCGCGGCAGCACGGCCGCAAGTTGCGCGGCATCGCTCCCGAGGCGCGCACGGCGCTGTTGCGCTATGCGTGGCCGGGCAACGTGCGCGAGCTGCGCAACGTGGTCGAGAACATGGTGCTCCTCGCCGCGACCGACGTGCTCTCTCTCGAAGACGTGCCCGCCGAGGTGCGCGAGGTCGCGCGCGAGCCGCGCAAGGGCGGCGGCTACGAGCTCGCGGGCCGCTCGATGCCCGAGGTCGAGCGCGACCTGATCGAGGCCAACCTGCGCTTGTGCGGCGGGAATCGCGAAAAGGCCGCGCGCATCCTGTGCATGGGCGAGCGCACGCTCTACCGCAAGATCAAGGAATACAAGCTCTAGAACGGCGCGCGGCGCACCCCGCCGAAACGGGACGCGCCGCGCTGGTTCGAGCCGCTTCTTGGGGCTCAGGGGCAGATCGTGAAGCTGATCGAGTTCGACAGGCCCGTGCTGAAGGTGGCGCCCGGATCGCGCATCCACCAGCGGGCGAAGATGTTCGTGCCGGGCACGAGCGTCGGGTCGAGACCCGTCGCGATCCACTGGTTGAAGTCGAAGGTGTAGCTGCCGCCACAGCCCGGTCCGCCCATCGCCAGATGGACCGCCGTGCGGCGGAAGGGAGGCGCGATGCAGATCGAGCCGCCTTGGAACGGCGCGCTGCTCTGGGCCTTGCCGTAGAACATCTGGCCCGGGCGTCCCGTGATCACCTGCGAGCAGGTGAGCACGAAGCCCGCGGGCGCGCTCGCGCTGGCCACGCCAGCCGCCGTAATCGTCGGCGGGCAACCGAGGCTGTTGAGCTTGGCCGTGCAGAACGACTGGATGTTCGGGCAGTTGATCTGGCACTCGTCGGGCACGCCGTCGGCGTTCAGGTCGAGGCTCGTGCCGAACAGGATGTCGCAACCGTCGACGATGCCGTTCTGGTTGCAGTCCGCTTGGCAGCTGTCGGGCACGCCGTTGTTGTCGCAGTCCTGCGCGAGGCCCTGGGCAATCTCACACACGTCGCCGAGCCCGTCGCTGTCGCAGTCGGCCTGCCCGCTGTTGGCGTTGCTGGGGCAGTGTCGCAGGCGTCGCCGATGCTGTCACCGTCGACGTCAGCCTGGCCGAAGTTGGAGACCGCGGGGCAGTTGTCGATGCAGTTGGCCACGCCGTCGCTGTCGGAGTCGACGTCGGCGATGCCGCAGCCGCACTGGCCGGGAGCCACCTTGAGCGCGTCGTTCGGGCAGCCGTCGACGCAATCCGCGACGAGGTCCCCGTCCGTGTCGCTGTCCGCGACGCCGCAGCCGCAGATCCCCGGCGCCGTCTTGGCACCGTCGTTGGGGCAGCCATCGATGCAGTCCGCGCTGCCGTCGCCGTCGGAGTCCACGTCGCTCACGCCGCAGCCGCAGGCACCGGGCGCAACCTTCGCGGGATCGTTCGGGCAACCGTCGAGGCAGTTGACCGTGCCGTCGCCGTCCGCATCCGCATCGACGATGCCGCAGCCGCACTGGCCGGGGCTCGTCTTGAACGGATCCTGCGGGCACAGGTCGACGCAGTCCGCGCTGCCGTCGCCATCCGAGTCGACGTCCGGGCTGCCGCAGCCGCACTGGCCGGGCGAGACCTTCAGGCCGTCCTGGGGGCAGCCGTCGTTGCAGTCGAGCACTCCATCGCCGTCCGAGTCGACGTCGGCCACGCCGCAGCCGCACGTGCCCGGCGCGATCTTGTTCGCGTCCTGCGGGCAGAGGTCGTTGCAGTCAGCCGTGCCGTCGAGGTCGCTGTCCGTGTCGGCCACGCCGCAGCCGCACGCGCCCGGCGCGACCTTGCTCGCGTCCTGCGGGCAGAGGTCGTTGCAGTCCGCCGTGCCGTCTTGGTCCGAGTCCGTGTCGGCCACGCCGCAGCCGCACTGGCCGGGCGCCACCTTGCCAGCGTCCTGCGGGCACAGGTCGTTGCAGTCGAGCACGAGGTCGCCGTCCGTGTCGACGTCCGCGACGCCGCAGCCGCACGCGCCAGCTGCCGTCTTCAGCGGATCCTGGGGGCAGCCGTCGTTGCAGTCGAGCACGAGGTCGCCGTCGGAGTCGACGTCGGCCACGCCGCAGCCGCACGTGCCCGGCGCTACCTTGTTCGCGTCCTGCGGGCAGAGGTCGTTACAGTCCGCCGTGCCGTCGAGGTCGCTGTCCGTGTCGGCCACGCCGCAGCCGCAGATCCCGGGCGCCACCTTGCCGGCGTCCTGCGGACAGAGGTCGTTGCAGTCCGCCGTGCCGTCTTGGTCCGAGTCCGTGTCGGCCACGCCGCAGCCGCACTGGCCAGGCGCCACCTTGCCAGCGTCCTGCGGGCAGAGATCGATGCAGTCGGCGGTGCCATCCTGGTCCGCGTCCGCGTCCGCGACGCCGCAGCCGCACACGCCCGCCGTCGACTTCAGCGGGTCCTGCGGGCAGCCATCGTTGCAGTCGAGCACGAGGTCGCCGTCCGTGTCGACGTCGGCCACGCCGCAGCCGCACGTGCCCGGCGACACCTTGGCGGCATCCTGCGGGCAGAGGTCGTTGCAGTCCGCCGTGCCGTCAAGGTCGCTGTCCGTATCCGCGACGCCGCAGCCGCAGATTCCGGGTGCAACCTTGCTCGCATCCTGCGGGCAGAGGTCGTTGCAGTTGGCCGTGCCGTCGCCATCGCTGTCCACGTCCGCCACGCCGCAACCGCACTGGCCGGGCGCGAGCTTGGCGGGATCCTGCGGGCAGAGGTCGTTGCAGTTCGGCGTGCCGTCGCCGTCGCTGTCCGCATCGGACACGCCGCAGCCGCACGTGCCCGGCGTCACCTTGAGCGCGTCCTGCGGGCACTGGTCGTTGCAGTTGGCGACGCCGTCGCCATCGCTATCGACGTCGGAGACGCCGCAGCCGCAGGCGCCCGGAGCGACCTTGTTCGCATCCTGCGGGCAGAGGTCATTGCAGTCCGCCACGCCGTCCGCGTCGCTGTCCACGTCGGCGATGCCGCAGCCGCAGGCGCCCGGAGCGAGCTTGTTCGCATCCTGCGGACAGAGGTCATTGCAGTTCGGCGTGCCGTCGCCGTCGCTGTCGACATCCGACACCCCGCAGCCGCAGGTGCCCGGCTCGATCTTGAGCGGGTCGCTCGGACAGTTGTCGCTGCAGTCCACCGCGCCGTCGCCGTCGCTGTCGAGCGTGCACGGGCTGATGGCGAGCTCGAGGCGGTACAGCTGGCTCGCCACGGGCGCACCGTTTTCGAACACGCGGATCGCATAGTTCCCGGCGCTGCGCAGGCTCACGAGCGAGAGGACCTCGGGCTGCCCGGCAGGCGAGAGGTTGCTCGTCGCCACCAGCGCGCCGTTCGCGCGCAGCACCTCGACCTCGAGGTCCGCCGCGGCGAGCGCATCGTAGGGTCCGTTGTTGATGCAGCCGCCGACGCCGCTCGGGCCGTTGTCGTAGGTGCTGCCGACCGGCAGCAGCACAACGGTCGCGACCGCGGGCGTGGCCACGCTGAACGTGAAGAAGTCGCTCTCCCCATCGGCGTCGATCGAGAGCAGCGCCGCGTTGGGATCGGCGGCTCCGGAGAGCGGCAGCGGGAGGGCGCCGAGGCTGACCGTCGAGCCGACGCCGACGGCGCCGAGTGCGGTGCCCGCGGCGACCGAGTCGTCGAGCTCATTGGGGTCGCCGTACTGGCGTTGCATCGCGCGGATGTCGTCTTGGCGCGGGCCGTCGAAGCTCATCGGCACGAGCGGCTCCATCAGCTTCGTGCCGTCGTTGGGGCACGAGAGGTCGATGCCGGAGGCAATGCCCTGCGCCCACATGAGGTTGTTGCGCAGGAAGCGGTTGAGGTTGGCGGCATCGCCCCAGTTCTCGTTGCGGTCGAGCACGATGTCGCCGCCGCCGGGGAACGACGCCACCGCCGTCACCCCGCCGAGCGAGTCGAGGCGCTTCATCACGATGCGGATGTCGCCGCGGCTCGCGTTGCCCTGGGAGCCCCATGCGGCGCCGTCGTCCCAGTCCTGTCCGGGAGCGCTGACGCGCACGAAGTCGATCCCCGAGAGCTGCTCCCAGCGGTCGAACGACTCCTGCACGCGCTGGATCCAGCCCGCGCGGCCGCCTTGGCCGATGAAGAGGCCGTCCATGCGGGCGAACAGGCTGTTGAAGGCCGCGTTCTCGCCGATCATCGAAGGCACCTGCACGCCGTCCGGAACGAGGCTCCACGTGACCACGCGCGGCGAGCCTTGGGCACCGCTCCAGCGCGGCCCGACGAAGTACTCGGGGCGCGGGAACTGCGCCTGCAGGCGCGCCTGCTCGGCGGCGCTGGGCGGGTTCTGGGCGTCGAAGGCGATGGCGAGGACGTCGCCAGCTTGCGCGTGGGCGCTGGGGCTACAGAGAGCCGCGGCGGCGAGGGTCAGGAGAGCGAGCGAGGAGCGGAGGCTGAGGTTCGACATGGGTGCGAGTGGGAGGTCGATCGACTGCGTCGGTGTCGCGGAAACGGAGGGTGCCCGCTTCCACGGGTGTACTCCATAACCTAGCCGGGGTTCACGGGCGGGGTCGAAAGCGCGGCAACATTCGAAGCCTGTCAGGCTGGCAGAAGCTCGGAGGTGGGTGCCAGAACGGCAGCAAAAATGGCCTCGGCGGCCCTGCGAGGGCTGTTTTCGGGCTTCCATGGCCCGAGAAACGCGTGGCACGGAGTTTGTTTCCCTCCCGCGTCCGCACCTCCTACGAAAGCGACAGGAACACCATGGCGCAGCAAGGCAAGATCATCGGCATCGACCTCGGCACCACGAACTCGGTGGTGGCCGTGATGGAAGGCGGCGAGCCCGTCGTCATCACCAACATGGAAGGCTCGCGGCTGACGCCGTCGGTGGTCGCGTTCCAGGGCGAGAACCGGCTCGTCGGCGCGCCCGCCAAGCGTCAAGCGGTCACCAACCCCACCCGCACGATCGCATCGATCAAGCGCTTCATGGGCCGTCGTCACCGCGAGGTGGCGAGCGAGGAGAAGCGCGTCGCCTACAAGATCTCGGGGGGCTCCGAGGAGCTCGTCAAGGTCGACATCGACGGCAAGCAGTTCACGCCTCCGGAGATCAGCGCCATGGTGCTCTCGGCCCTCAAGGAGGCGGCCGAGGCCTACTTGGGCGAGCAGGTGACGCGCGCCGTGATCACGGTGCCGGCCTACTTCAACGACGCCCAGCGTCAGGCGACCAAGGACGCGGGCACGATCGCCGGTCTCGTCGTCGAGCGCATCATCAACGAGCCCACCGCGGCAACCCTCGCCTACGGCCTCGACAAGAAGAAGTCGGGCAAGGTCGCGATCTACGACCTCGGCGGCGGCACGTTCGACATCTCGATCCTCGAGATCGGCGACGGCGTGTTCGAGGTGCTCGCGACGAACGGTGACACGCACTTGGGCGGCGACGACTTCGACGACGCGCTCATCCAGCACGTGGCCGGCGAGTTCCAGAAGCAGACCTCGATCGACGTGCGCAAGGATCCGATGGCGCTGCAGCGCCTCAAGGAAGCCTGCGAGAAGGCCAAGATCGAGCTCTCGAGCGGCATGCAGACCGATGTCAACCTGCCGTTCATCACGGCCGACGCCAGCGGTCCCAAGCACTTGCACGTGACGCTGACGCGCGCCAAGTTCGAGCAGCTCGTCGACGCTCTGATCGAGCGCACCAAGGGACCCTGCCTGCAGGCGCTCAAGGACGCGAACCTGAGCCCGGACAAGATCGACGACGTGATCCTGGTCGGCGGCCAGACGCGCACCCCGGCCGTGGCCGCGATGGCGAAGAAGATCTTCGGCCGCGATCCGAACAAGTCGGTCAACCCCGACGAGGCGGTGGCCGTGGGTGCCGCGATCCAGGGCGGCATCCTCGGTGGCGAGGTCAAGGACGTGGTGCTGCTCGACGTGACGCCGCTCTCGCTCGGCATCGAGACGCTCGGCGGCGTGTTCACCAAGCTGATCGAGCGCAACACGACCATCCCGACCTCGAAGAGTCAGGTGTTCTCGACGGCGTCGGACAGCCAGCCCTCGGTCGAGATCCACGTGCTGCAGGGCGAGCGCGAGTTCGCCAAGGACAACCGCACGCTCGGCCGCTTCCACTTGGACGGCATCCCGCCCGCTCCGCGCGGCATGCCGCAGATCGAAGTGACGTTCGACATCGACGCCAACGGAATCCTCAACGTGAAGGCCAAGGATCGCGGCACCAACAAGGAGCAGAAGATCCGCATCGAGTCGTCCTCGGGCCTCTCGAAGGACGAGGTCGAGCGCATGCGCCGCGACGCCGAGGCGCACGCGGGCGAGGACAAGCGTCGGCGCGAGCTCGTCGACCTGAAGAACCAGGCGGAAGCGCTCGTGCACGAGACCGAGAAGTCCTTGGGCGAGCACAAGAGCAAACTCTCAGACGAGGACGTCAAGGCGATCGAGGCCTCCAAGGACGCGCTGAAGAGCGCGGCGGCGGGCGACGACAAGGCGGCGCTGGAGAAGGCCCTCGCGGACTTCCAGCGCGCGGCCCAGAAGCTCGGCGAGATCGTCTACAAGGAGAGCCAGGCCGGTGCCGGTGCTCCGCCTCCGGGTGGCCCGCAGGCTGGCGGTGCCCAGTCGGGTGGCCGCGGCGGCGCGCAGGGCGCGGGTCGCGCGAGCGGCGACGAGCCGGTCGACGCGGACTTCGAGGTCAAGCAGTAGACCGAACCGTCGGCGCCGCGCGCCGTGCAGGTTCGAACCGCACGCCCAGCTCTCCGTTGTAGGGGAGCTGGGCGTGTTCCGTAGACCGGCCTCGCGCGCGAGGTACGAGGGGCTCTCGAGCACGCTTCGACCTCACCTTCCGTGCAATCCGCCCGCCCGCCCTGCGGGCGCGTTGTCCTCCGCAAGCCCTGCCGCTACTGTTCTCCGCCCGTGATCACCGTACGCGATCTCACGCGCCGTTTCGGCCCCCACACCGCCATCGAAGGGCTCTCGTTCCACCTCGAGCCCGGAGAGGTCGTGGGGTTCCTCGGCCCCAACGGCGCGGGCAAGTCGACCACGATGCGCATCCTCTCGGGCTACCTGCCCGCGACGAGCGGCTCGGCGGAGGTGGCGGGCTTCGATGTGCTGCGCAGCTCGCTTGAGGTCCGCAAGCGCATCGGGTACCTGCCCGAGTCGGTGCCGCTGTATGCCGAGCACCGCGTCGAGGAGATGCTCGACTTCCAAGGGCGGTTGCACGGGCTGTCGCGCTCCGAGCGTCGCACCCGCATCCCGCGCGTGCTCGAGCGCGCCGGTATCGCGGATCGCTCGCGCGCCATCATCGGCGGTCTCTCGCGCGGCCAGCGCCAGCGCGTCGGCATCGCCGTGGCGCTGCTCCCCGACCCGCAGGTCCTGATCCTCGACGAGCCGACCAGCGGTCTCGACCCGCTCCAGCGCCTCGAGATGCGCAAGCTCTTGGTCGAGCTCGGCCGCGAGCACACCGTCTTGCTCTCGAGCCACATCCTGCCGGAGATCGAGGCGGTCTGTCCGCGCGTGATCATCCTCTCCAAGGGCCGCATCGCCGCGGACGGCACGAAGGACGATCTCGTGCGCAGCCTCGGCGGCGGCGCGCGGCTGCGGCTCGAAGCCGTGGTCGGTCCGGATGTCGCGGCTGCGGTGCGACTCCTGAAGGCGCTGCCAGGAGTGGGGGACGTGCGCGAGCGCGGAAGACTCGGCATTCACCACGTGTTCGAGATTCCGTGCGCGCAGGACTTGCGCGAAGACGTCGGCGCGCTCGCCAATGCCAAGCGCTGGGCCATCCGCGAGCTTTCGTGGCAACGTCCGAGTCTCGAGCAGCTCTTCGCGCGCATCGCACTCGACTTGCCCGGCGAGCCGGAGAGTGCCGAGCCCGCGCCGAGCGCCGCACCCGCCGCGAGCGCGAGCGTGCAGCTCGAAGTGAGCGCGCAGCTTGCGACCAAGCCGCCGCCGCAGGTCCGCCCGCTCTCGCCGTTCGAGAGCGCGCCCGCGCCCGCTCCGACGTCCACTCCGACGTCCACGCCGGCGAAGATCGTCTACAACCTCAATCCCTTCGACATGGGCGCGTCGCGCGACCTGTCCAAGCCCAAGCCGATCGATGGCCCGGGCGCGCCGCCGAAGGAGGGCACGTGAGCGGGGCCTGGACGATCTACCGCCGCGAGCTCTCGGGCCTGTTCCTCTCGCCTCTGGCGTGGGTGCTGCTCTGCAACGCGCTCGCGTTCAACGGCTTCTTCTTCGTGCTCTCCGTCCAGGGCTTGGGCGGCGACGTGCTGCAGTCGATGTCGTTCCTGCTCGGCGGCAGCTACACGTTCTGGATGCTGGTGGTGTTGCTGCCTCCGCTGCTCACGATGCGCATGTTCAGCGAGGAAGCGCGCACCGGCGTGCTCGAGTTCCTCCTGACGGCTCCGGTGACGGACTTCGCCGTCGTGCTCGGCAAGCTGCTCGCGGCGACGACGCTGATGGCCGTCCTGTGGTCGAGCGCGTTCGTGTACGGGCTCGCGCTGGCTGCACTCGGCGCGCCGCCGGACTGGGCGCCGCTCGTCTCGGGAGTGTGCGGGGCGACGCTGGTGTCCGCGCTGTTCTGCGCGGTCGGGCTCGCCGTGAGCGCCATGAGCAACACTCCTCTGCTCGCGGCGTTTTTCGCCACGATCGCGAACGCCGCGATCCTCTCGCTGCCGTTTCTCGATGCGCTGCTCGCGCTGCCTCCGGGCTCGCCGCTGCGCGTCGCGCTCGGCCATGCCAACGTGATCACGCAGTTTCAGGCGAGCTTCGTCGTCGGCGCGCTCGACACGAAGCACGTGCTGTTCTTCCTCGTGTGGACCGGCTTCTTCTCCTTCGTCGCGACGCGCGTGCTGGAGGCCCGCCGATGGTGGTGAAAGAGGCTTCCGGCGCGGGCCGCGGCGGCACGGGTGCGTGGTCGCGCTCGGCGCTCTTCCTGCAGGTGTTCGGCGTGGTGGTCCTCGTGCTGCTCGGCGCCGTGTTGGTCACGTACATCGCCACGCTGCCGGGAATGCGGCGGCGCTTCGACCTCACGGCGATGGGCAGCAACACGCTCGACTCCACGCTCACGGAGCTCGTGGTGAAGCTGCCCGAGCCGGTGCTCGTCGAGGTCTTCTTCCGCCCCTTCGACTATCCGCTCACGCGCGTCGGGGCGGAGGCGCAGGGCCGCATGTCGCAGCTCCTGCACGTCGCGCGCAACCAGTTCCCCGACAAGGTCAAGGTCCGCGAGCACGACCTCTCCGACGTGCGCAAGGTGTCGGTGCGGATGAAGGAGCTCGACCTCGAGGAGGACAATGTCGTCGTGGTCACGCGCGGCAAGCAGAAGGTCGTGCTGCGACTCCTGCGCGACATTGCGCGCGTCGACCCGGGCAATCCGCTGGTCGAGAGCGAGCCGACGCTCGAGGCCTTCCGCGGTGAAGAAGCACTGGGAGTCGCGCTGCTGCGTGTGTCGATCGACGAGACGCCGCGCGTCGTGTTCACGGTCGGGCACGGCGAGCGCGACCTGTTCGATCTGGAGAAGCCCGGCTCGGCCGGGAAGCTGCACTCGGCGCTGGTGGCCGACGGGCTGCGCGCGGATCGCTGGGACTCGAGCGCGGATCCGCTGGTGCCCGCGGATGCGCGCGTGATCGCGATCCTCGATCCGCAGCAGCCGTTCTCGGGCCCGGAGCTCGACGCGATCGAGCGCTTCGTCGAGGACGGCGGACGCCTACTGGTCACCACCACGGGCAACGCGGCGCTGTTTGGGCAGCCCGGGAGCCCCGAGGCGTTGATGGGGCGGCTCGGCATCGGTGCGCGCAACGGCTATGTGGCCCAGCCCATTCCCGACGGCTTCGGCGGCTGGCGCATGGGGCTCGAGCAGTGCGGCACGATCGTCGTCGCGGGCGCGGGGCTCGACCGACGCCATCCCGTGACGGAGTCCCTGTGGCGCGCCGAAGAGCGCGTCGGGTTGCCCAACGCACGGGCGCTCGCGCCGGAGGGGGAGCGGCCGCAGAACTCGGTGCTCGTCGACTTGCTGCGCAGCCCGGACATCTCGTGGCGCGACCTGCCGCAGGCCGCTGGGCGCGGCGACTGGCGCTTCGACCAGCGCAGCGAGGAGGCGGGCCCCTTCGCGCTCGCACTCGCGCTGGCGTTCCCGCCCGCGGACAGCCGCAGCGATTTCGAAGGCGAGCGTCGCGCCGCGCGCGTGATCGCTCTCGGGGCGCCGGACGTGTTCTCCAACGAGATCCTCGGGCGCAACCGCGACTTCGTGATGAACGTGTTCAACTGGCTCGCGCAGCGCGACTACCGGCTGGTGATTCGGCCGCGCGAAGTCGAGCGACGCACGCTCGATCTCGCGAACACGAGCGCGCTCACGACATTGAACGTGCTCGCCTTCGGAGTGTTGCCGGGACTGTGCGCGGTGCTCGGCGTCGTCGTGGCCTTCGCACGGAGGCGCTGACCCATGCACCTGCGCAAGCTGGCGATCCTCGTGGTCGCGGTCGGAGGGCTCGTGGCGCTCGCGCTGTGGCAGCGCGGCGAGCAGGACCAGTGGCGCTCGCAGGCCGAGGCGGCGCTGCTCGCCGGCTTCGACCGCACGCGCGTGCGCTCGATTCGCGTCGACAACCTCGAGCGCAGCCTGCAGCTGCGCATCGAGCGTCGCCCGAGCGAGTGGCAGATCGTGGATCCCGTCGAGTTCCCGGCCGAGATGGCGGTCATCGAGGTCTTGCTCGACGCGCTCTCGACGCAGCACGCGAGGCCCGCGCCGGATGCGGATCCCGCAAAGGTCTCGCTCGACCCGCCGCGCGTGGTGATCGAAGTGGAGGAGGAGCTCGGCGGCGAGGTGCTGCGGCGCAAGATCGAAGTCGGCGCCGTCGACCTCGATGAGAACTGGGTCTTCGCGCGCGCCGATGGCGCGATCTTCCGCACTGAGCGCGCCCTCGACTCGACGCTCGAGCGCGACCTGCCCGACTGGCGCTCGCGCTTCTTGCTGCGGACCTCGGCGCGGCAAGTGGTCGAGGTGCGCCGCAGCGGCAGCATTCTCTTCGATCCGGCGGGGCAGGCGACCGACCTCGGGCTCGTGGCGCTGTACGACGGCGGCTGGCGCGCGGTTGAGCCCTTCGAGGCGGCTCTCGACGGCGAAACCTTCGAACGCTTGCTGCTCAGCGCGTGCGCGATGCGCGCCTTTGCCTTCATCGACGCGCCGGGACCGCTGCGCGAGTACGGGCTCGATCCGCCGCGGCTGCGCGTCGAGCTCGTGTCGGGCGATGGCAAGCGCGAGGCGCTGCTGCTCTCCCCGGAGGGCGGCAGCGAGATGTGGTACGCGGCCAAGGAAGGCGCGCCGTATGTGTTCCGCGTGGGGCCGGACGCGGCGATGAGCATCGCTCCGCCGTCGGCGGGCCTGATCGAGCGCGAGTTCGCCCGTGCGGCGCGCGACTCGGTGATCAAGCTCGAGTTCACGCAGGGCGAGCGCGCGACGACGCTCGAGCGAGTCGAGCGCGGATGGCAGGTGCGCGCCAGCGAGGCGGGCAAGGTTGTGCTCGCGGGCGACGTCGCCGACGCGCAGGTGGTCGGGGATGCGTTGGGAGTGCTGGAGCGCGCGCGCATCGATGACTTCCTGTTCGGTCGCGCGCTCGCGGCGCAGGATGTGCAGGCTTCGATCCGCGTGCACCTCCCCGACGATGTGCAGGGTGGCGTGCTCGGGCGCGTCGTTCGCACGGCGGACGGCGTCGAGGCCGTCGAGTTTCGACGCGATGGCGACTCGCTCGTTTCCCTCGTCTCGAGCGAGCTGCTCGCGCTCGCGTCGCGGCCCGCGGATGCGTGGCGCAGCCTCGAGCTCCACCGCGTGCCCGAGATCGAGGTCGCGCGCATCGAACTGTCGCAGGGACCGGCCACGCGGACCTACGGCCGCGAGGACAAGGGGCGCTGGGTGCGCATGGGCACGACGCTGGAAGCCAAGGAGTTCGCCAAGCTGGTCGATCGGCTGCTCAACGTGCGCGCCGAGCGCATCCTGCAGCGCGGGGACGAGGCGTTCGTCGGCGCGGTCACCGTGCGCATCGTGCGCTACAGCGGCTCGGGGCTCGAGTTCAGCCTCGGCGACCTGCGCTTGCCCGATGGCAGCATGCAGACGGCCTATCGGACCGGGGACCGGCTGGCGCTGGTGAAGGGCGAGCCGCTGCAGCTCCTGCGCGGCCTGTTGCAGTCCGAATAGTCGCTCTCCGGGCGCTTGCCTGCGCTCGGAAGGGCTCCTAACATCCGGCCAACGATCGGCCTTCCAGGCCCCATGGTGGGGGGTGCGGGGCCGCGGAGTTCGGCACCATGACGCAGCCCCAGCCCACGGATTCCCCGTCGCCCGAGCAGGGCGGCGCGCGCCTCTCCCGCTCGCGCCGCAGCGTTCCCGAGCTCGAGGCGCTCCTGCGAGCGGACCCGGAGCTCGCTCCGCGCTTCTCGCACTGGCACCGGGTCCCGGCGCGGGCGGAGCGCAGCCGCGAGCTCCCCGCGTCGCTCGATCCGCGTCTGCGCGAGGTGTTGCTCGCGCGCGGCCAGTCGCGGCTCTACGAGCACCAAGCGCGCGCGATCGAGCTCGCGCTCGAGGGACGCGACGTGCTGATCTCCACGCCGACCGCCTCGGGCAAGACGCTGTGCTACGTCGCGCCCCTCGTGCAGAAGCTGCTCGAGACGAAGGGCGACGCGCGCGCGATCGCGCTCTTCCCGACGAAGGCGCTCAGTCAAGACCAGTCGACGGGCCTCAACGCGCTGATCGCCGCCCTCGGACAGGAGTGGCACAGCTTCACCTACGACGGCGATACGCCGCCGAGCGTGCGCCGCACCCTGCGCGATGACGGGCACATCGTGCTGACGAACCCGTGGATGCTGCATGCGGGCATCCTTCCGAACCACGCCAAGTGGTCCGAGCTGTTCGCGAACCTGCGCACGATCGTGATCGACGAGGTGCACACGCTCTCGGGCGTGTTCGGGTCGAGCGTCGCGAACGTGCTCCGACGTCTGCTGCGCATCGCGGCGCACTACGGCAGTCGACCGCAGTTCATCCTGTGCTCGGCGACGCTGCGCGATGCGGCGGCCCACGCGAAGCGCCTCACGGGGCGCGATGTCGCGGTGGTCGACGAGGATGGCTCGCCGTCGGGAGAGCGCGTGTTCGGCGTCTACAACCCGCCGCTGCTCGATCCGGTCGCTGGCTTGCGCGCGAATGCGCTCGAGGAGGCGCGGCGACTCGCCAAGCATCTGTGCGGCCCGTCGCGGCAGGCGATTTTCTTCTGCCAGCAGCGCACGGGCGTCGAGGTCCTCACGCGCTACCTCAAGGAGAGCGCGGCGGAGCTCGGCCTCCAGCCCGACGAAATCCGCGGCTATCGCGGCGGTTACTTGCCGCTGCATCGACGCGAGATCGAGGAGGGCCTGCGGCAGGGCAGCGTAAAGGTGGTCGTGTCGACCAACGCGCTCGAGCTCGGCATCGACATCGGTCGGCTCGACGTGGCCGTGCTCGTCGGGTACCCCGGCTCGCAGGCGTCGTTCTGGCAGCGCGCGGGACGGGTGGGGCGGCGCGGACAGCCGAGCCTGACCGTGCTGATCACGCGCTCCGACCCGCTCGACCAATACCTGTCGGCCCACCCCGACTATCTCTTTTCCGCGCCGCGCGAGCGCCTCGGGCTGGACCCTGACAACCTCGTGATCCTGTCCGAGCAGGTGAAGTGCGCGGCGTTCGAGCTGCCATTCCGCGAGAGCGAGCTCGAGACGGGCAGCTTCCGCACGGCGCCGCACGTGCCGGAGATCCTCGATTACCTCGCGGAGGAATCGAAGCTTCTGCTGCGCCGGGGCGACACGTGGCACTGGATGGCGGATGCGTATCCCGCACAGGACGTGACGCTCGCCGGCGGCGGTCCCGACAACGTCTTGATCCTCGACGTGGAGACGAAGAAGGCGATCGGGGAGATCGACCGCGAGGGATCGCTCACCACCGTGCACGAGGGGGCGATCTACCAAGTGCAGGGCGAGACGTGGAAGGTCGAGCGCTTCGACTACGAGAATCGCCGTGCCTACGTGCGCGCCGTCGAGAGCGATTACTTCACGGAAGCCGAGGTCGATACGACCTTGCGCGTCCTGCGGCTCGAGAAGCAGGCGCTGCGGGAGCGCGAGGGCGGGATCGAGGACTTCGCCATCCACACGGGCGAGGTGCACGTCACGACGGTCGCGACGCAGTACAAGAAGATCCGGTTCTACACGCGCGAAAACGTCGGCACCGAGTCGATCCACCTGCCGCCGGAGGAGCTCGACACGCAGGCGTTCGTGCTCACGATCTCGAACGAGACGGCGCAGGCGCTCGGACTCGCGGGCTCCGAGCGGGGTGCGGCTTGGCGCGGTGCTGGCGGACTGCTGCGCAAGGTCGCGCCGCTCTTTCTGCGCTGCCAGCCGCAAGACCTCGGGCTCTCGACCGAGGTGCGCTCGACGCACTTCCTGCGTCCCGCGATCGTGCTCTATGACCGCGTGCAGGGCGGCGTGGGGCTCGCCGAGGTGCTGTTCGAGAGCCACAAGGACGTGCTGGGCGCGGCGCTCGAGGTCGTGGCGCGCTGCGAGTGCAAGCACGGCTGCCCGGCCTGCGTCGGCCCGCGCGCGGAGTGCGGGAACCTCGGCAAGCTCGCCACTCGCAAGCTGCTCGAGCACCTCGTCAGCGGAGCCGCCGCTCGGCGCGTCGAGCCCGAAGGCGTGGCGTGACGGAGAGCTTCGGAGATCGCTTGCGCCGACTGCGGAAGGAACCCGCGGCGCCGCAGGCAGAGACGGAGGCGTCGACCGAACGAGCTGCGCTGCCGGAGTGGTTTCGGGA
>Ga0169931_10000853_pt1 | contig 50895 bp, 61 predicted proteins | sample Kivu_15m_20L_FD_129675 | JGI IMG/M metagenome (GOLD analysis project Ga0169931, IMG submission 129675) | Freshwater microbial communities from Lake Kivu, Western Province, Rwanda to study Microbial Dark Matter (Phase II) - Kivu_15m_20L... | ecosystem: Environmental > Aquatic > Freshwater > Lake...
CAGCCAAGGCTCGTCACCGCATTTCCGGAGTAAGTCATGTTCGTCTTGCACCAAACGGTTGCTCTCACCCACGACATACCTGATGCTGATCTGCAGTTGGGCGATCTCGGTGCTGTCGTTGCTATTTACGATCCAGAAAATATCGAGGTTGAGTTTGTCGCCGCATCGGGTCGCACCCAATCACTGTTGACTCTTTCCAGGAGCAGTCTTCGAGCGATTGGAGATCAGGATCTGATCGCAGTTCGTTTTCTGGCCGCGCCATCCGCCCGGTGATGAGCTTCAGCACGCAGATCCCACAGTCCGCTTCGCGCAGGGCGTAGCTGGCCTGCAGATCGCGGAAGTCGGTGCTGTCAGTGTCGCGCTTGCCGGCGTTGCAGCGGAAGCAGAGGGCCTGCAGGTTGCTGAGGTCGCCTGTGCCGCCGTGGTTGCTGGGCACGATGTGGTCCACCTCCAGGGCGCGCTGGTGCTCGTGTGCCCCGCAGCACTCGCAGCGGCCGCGGGCACGGGTGAGCACCCGGACTTTGATCGAGCCGCTGATCGGCGTGCGGTGGCGGCTGCGGTGGGCAAACACTTCCTCGCCGCCCACAAGGACGTAGCTGCCCTTCTCGCAGCTGGTGATGCCGTTGCCGGTGAGCACCTTGCCCACCACACGCTTGACGCGTTCGGGTAGCCGGGCTGGCTGTTGCCTGGCAAATCCGCGGCCGAACAGCTCCAACCGCTCCGCGGAAGCATGCGGCTACGGCATCAGCGGCTGGTAGACGTGGCTCATGCGCATGCGTTCGGCGATGGTCTGCCGCAGGCGCTGGTAGGTGGCGGAGGGGGGTGGGGTGTGACGGGGGGTGGCACTTGTAAGAGGAGGAACACAGGCCGCCATGTCAGAGAGTGATCGCCTTCGCCGGCCCCACTGCCTGGCGTGCCTACGTCCAGCGGGGGTAAGGTAACGGTGTGATCAGGTTGTTTCGTTGCCTCGATACCCAGGCCCTCTTCGAGGGGAGGCCTGTGAGGCGGTTTGGAGGCTTCGCTCGCGCGGCCTCCCGCAAGCTCGCCATCCTCGATGCCGCGGGATGCCTCAGCGATCTACAGATTCCACCAGGCAATCGCCTGGAGCCGCTCAAGGGGAGCCGCCATGGCCAGCACAGTATCCGCATCAACGACCAGTTCCGGCTCTGCTTTGTCTGGACGGAAGCCGGGCTAGAGGAGGTCGAAATCGTTGATTTCAACTGACTTGCTGCTGGTGCATCCGGGCGAGGTGCTGCTGGAGGAGTTCCTTAGACCGATGGGGATCAGTCAGTACCGGCTGGCGCTGGCGATCGGCGTACCGGAGAGCCGCATCAACGCGATCGTGAAGGGGCGGCGGACGATCACTGCCGACACCGATCTGCGCCTGTGCCGTTTCTTCTGCCTCAGCGAAGGCTTCTGGCTGAGGATGCAGGCCAGCCATGACCTGAAGCTGGCCAAGCAGGCTCTTGGGGGCGTGATGCACTCCATCGAACCGTTCCAGCCCACCTGATCTGGGGCTGGTGCAACGCCAACCCATCGGCCCCATGCCGCCTGGCGCAGGGCGTAGGTGGCCTGCAGGTTGCTGAGGTCGCCTGTGCCGCCGTGGTTGCTGGGCACGATGTGGTCCACCTCCAGGGCTTAGGTGTCCTATCCGATGACGTTCACGGTGGTGCCGTAGCGCCGCAACTGGCGTTCTGCTGTCAACAGCAGCATGGGTTCCGTCCTGCTCTTTTACACCAGCAGCCGATCAAAGGGATCGCGATGGTCGCCATCGGCCTCCAACTCCGCCACCGCCAGCAGATGGGCGTTGCGAATCGGCAACCAGTGAAAGCCCTGCAGCGGCACCTGGCGTTCCAACTCGAGCAGATCCACCTGCAAGCGGCCGATCGACACCTTGATCGCCATCTCCCACAGCGAGGCCTGGCTGACGAACACCTCGGCCTTCGCAGCCCTCAAGCGCTCCACCACAGGCTCCGGCAGCCGCGGATCGTCATTCAGCCACCACAGCACTACGTGGGTGTCGAGAAGCCGCCGGGTCACTGCAGCGTCTCGAACAGGCCATCCAGTGGTGCATCGAAGTCAGCACCGAGCTGGATCTGGCCGTGCATCGCCCCGGGCGCTGCCACAGGCTGGGCCTGAGTCTGCCAGCGCACCAGCCGTGCAATCGGCATGTCGGCCCGGGCAATCACCACCTCCTCTCCCTGCTCCACCATCTGCAGCAGCTGGGAGAGCTGGGTCTTGGCCTGGTGGATGTTCACCGGTTCCATGCTGGATCACCCTGAACGAAGTCTTGGTCGAGTCCGGCCATGGCGTCGCCCTGGCCCGTGGTTCGTAGGAGCGCCTGCTCGGTCTGGCTCCGCCGAGCGTGCGTTGCCGTCCCTATCGCTCAGGCTGAAGCCTGCATCCCTAGCCTCCACTGATCCCTGCCGGCCATCACCCGCGAGCACCGTGAGCACCCCTCCGATCACAACCTTCGCTGAGTTCGCGCAACGGGCCGACTATTCGCTGCTGGAGTCGCTCCAGCCGGATCCCCAGGCCACGCTGGATGGCCACGATCACCGGCCACGCCAGGTGTTCTCCGGTCATTACGTGCCGGTGAAGCCCACGCCGCTGCCAGAGCCGGAGTCTGTGGCCCACAGCCAAGCCCTCTTCAGTGAACTTGGCCTGAGCGACGCGCTGGCCCACGACGAACCGTTCCGCCGCCTGTTTTCCGGTGACATCAGCGTGGCGCGGGAGCCGATGCGCCCGTATGGCTGGGCCACCGGCTATGCCCTGTCGATCTACGGCAGCGAGTACATCCAGCAGTGCCCATTCGGCACCGGCAATGGCTACGGCGATGGCCGGGCCATTTCCGTGTTTGAGGGCCTGTTCAACGGCCAGCGCTGGGAACTGCAACTCAAGGGCGGCGGCCCCACGCCCTACTGCCGCGGTGCTGACGGCCGGGCGGTGCTCCGCTCCAGCGTGCGTGAGTTTCTGGCGCAGGAGTTCATGCACGCCCTGGGGGTTCCCACCTCCCGCTCGCTGACGCTGTACATGTCGCGGGTTGAAACGGTGCGCCGGCCCTGGTATGCGCCGAACTCCACTTCGTTTGATCCAGACATCCTGGTGGACAACCCCGTGGCGATCACAACCCGCGTGGCGCCATCGTTCCTGCGGGTGGGCCAGCTGGAGCTGTTTGCCCGTCGCGTCCGTCGCCAAGCCCATCCGGAGGCGCTGAACGAGCTGAGGTTGATTGTGGCGCACCTGATCGAGCGCAACTATCGGCCGGAGATTGATCCGAGCCTGGCCTTCAGCGACCAGGTGCTGGAGCTTGCCGCCTTGTTCCGCACGCGGCTCACCGCACTGGTGGCGAATTGGATCCGCGTGGGCTACTGCCAGGGCAATTTCAACAGCGACAACTGCGCCGCCGGTGGCTACACCCTCGACTACGGCCCGTTTGGTTTCTGCGAACGGTTCGACCCCGGCTTTCAGCCCTGGACCGGTGGCGGCGAGCACTTCAGCTTCTTCAACCAACCGGTAGCCGCTGGAGCCAACTTCCAGATGTTTTGGTCGGCCCTGCGGCCCCTGCTCGAGGGCAACAGCGATGCCCTGGCGCAGCTGGATCACATCCGCGACGGCTTTGCCGAAGCGATGAACCAGGAGCTTGTGGCGATGTGGGCCCGCAAGCTGGGCTTGGCCGCCCCTGATGCCGCGCTGGTGAACGAGCTGCTGGAGCTGATGGTGGCCTCCGCTGCAGACTTCACGATCTTCTTCCGCAGGCTGTCTGAGATCCCTGCACAACTCTCAGTGTTGAAGGAGAGTTTCTACCTGCCCAGCTCCGAGCAACTCGATGCGCAATGGCAAAGCTGGCTGGGGCGTTGGCGCGACCAGATCAAGGCCAACGGCAACCTCAGCGAAACCTCCGCAGCCATGAAACGCGTCAATCCCGCGATCACCTGGCGCGAGTGGCTGGTCGCCCCTGCTTATCAACAGGCTGAGCAGGGAGACGCTCGAGCGATCCAGGAGCTGCAGGCTGTGTTCAGCCATCCCTGCGACGCACCCTCAGCTGAGCTGGCGGCGACCTACGACCGGCTGAAGCCCAGGGAGTTCTTCAACGCTGGTGGCGTGTCGCACTACAGCTGTTCGTCCTAAGCCGATCGGTGTAGCACGGCCAGATGGGGTGTTTCATGTCATGGAATTCATAGGAATCGGCCTCGGTTCATGGCGCCTGTGCCAATCACGCGCTCTCTCGCCCTTGTTGCAATCGAGGGGGCACTTCTGTTACTCGGTTGTAATTTGGCAACGACGGCGCCGTCCCTGAGAATAGGTATTTCAGAACAAGCTCCGCTATCGTTGGAATAACTGCTGGTTTGTATAGCGCGTCGTTGGTTGCATATGCCTCACTTTCTTTCGCCCCTGCTGCTCGCGACCCAAGCGTTCTTGGTTTTTGTGTGTCTGCCCACCTACGGGGCCATGTGGCATGGCGCCCAAGAGCACAGGCAGAACGGTTGGGTGATCGCCATTTTGTGGACGATGGTCATCCTGATCAGCATGAAGGGCGCGCATGGCCTGTATCACGTGCTCTTTGACCCTCATGCGTGTGCGTGAGCTGTCCAGCGATGCCCGCTGTACTCACTTCCACCACTCCAGGCTTGGCGTTGCCGTCTCTGGCAGCCTGGTGCCATGCCCTGGACGCCCTACGCCGATTGGATCTTTACGGTGGTGAGCACCGGCAGCATCCTGCTGATTGCCTGGCTGGTGCTGCGGCCCAGGCGGTGACCCCATGCAGTGACCCCATGCAGGCGGCCTAGCCTAAAGCAGAGCTCCACGCCGCTTGTTGCTTGAACAGGATCACCGGACCATTGCGCAGGGCCTTGATCTACGGGGCGATCAGCTATGGCGGGCTTGTGTTGATCAACAACGCCGAGCTCGACCTGCCGAACCTGTGGGTCGCCTACGTGCCGATGTTGATCGGGGTCTATGTGCTGACCCAGTGGTTGGATCGCAAGATCCGCAGCTGACAGGGCGCTGCTTGCTTGACTCGCGCCCAAGGCGATCCACAAAAAAGGGGGCCTGTGGCCCCCTGGAAACTCTGCTGGGCTGATCCCTCAGCCGCTCACTGGTTCGTGTTCAGTAGTGAGTAATCAGTGGTGGGCGTAGTGGTGGCCGCGGTAGGTGAGCTGCTTGGTTACATCGTCGGGCTTGGGCTCGTCGTGGTGGGCATCCACGTAGGGCACGCCGCGATAGGACTTCGCCATCAGGTATTGGGCGTCATCGAGACGCTGGGCCTTGAGGATCCGGGTGCGGATCAGTTCGAGCACGTTCATCACGCTCTCCACAGTGTCCGCGTCCCCGTTGCCTGGCGCGGAACGGTCTGCATCCACCGCTGGGTGGATCAACGTGCCTTCATTCAAGCACCTGGTAGCGGTTGTTACCACATGATCCACCAGATTGCTTCCGTTTCGTTGCAATGGGGTGCGGTTCAGCTCCTGGGCTCAGCCATCACCAAGCTCCTCGCCCACAGCCTCAATCCGGTAGTATTTCCGATCGTCGGAGCAGCACAGATCGGCGTTGTACCGCTCGAGCACCGCATGGGCTGCGCCGTGGCTCGCGAACACCTGGCCGGCGATGCCGTCGCGGATGCCGTCGTCGCGGAGGATCTGATAGCGGCTCATGGCGTGCAGCAGGGCGATTGCCCGGGATTCAGTAGTAGCGGCCGGGATACTCGCCCGGATGATCGATCCGACGCACCCGCACGCCCGAGGCGGACTGGCCGGAGAAGCGCAGGATGTCGCTTCCAGACACCGAAAAGCCGAGATCCTGGGCCAGCAGCGCCACTTCGTCAGCCGTGATCGCGTCTTCCACCTGCCGCTTCAGGGCCGGATCACGCTGCACGCGGGCCAGGAAGTGTTTGAGCTGCTCGAGCGTCACCAAGAACCCCTGAGATCGCCACCCTAGTGCAGCCTTGGTGAGGACATTAGGCACACAGCGTCGCTACGTTGGTGAAATGAAGCCCTTCGCGTGGAGTCCTGAGATCAATGCTCAGCTGATCGTGGAGCGGCAACTCTGCTTCGAAGCTGTCGTCATCGCCATCGAGGGGGGAGATCTTCTGGATGTGCTGGAGCATCCCAACCCGCAGCGTGACCCAGGCCAACGGATCCTCATCGTTCGCCTTGAGGGATCCGTGCACTTGGTACCCGTCGTGGAAACCGACGAGCATTTTTTTCTAAAAACGATCATTCCCAGCCGTAAGGCCCATCGGCAGTACACCTCTGAAAAAATCGACCAAACCGAGCCATGAAGACGATTCCCGCCACTCCTCGCCTGGATGCAGAGGAACACCAGCTGCTCAACGATTTTGAGGCCGGTGCCCTGCGCAGCACCTCCAGCCCAGAGCTGCTGCAAGCGCTCAGTGAGTCCGCCAAGGCAACAGGCCTGAAAGACCAGCGCATCAACATCCGCATCTCCCGTGGAGACCTGCAAGCTCTCCGCACGCGTGCACTGCAGGAAGGCATCCCGTACCAAACGGTGATCAGCAGCGTGCTGCACAAATACGTCAGCGGAACGCTGTAAACCTGCCAAAACTGGCGATCGTCTCGAAAACCCGGGTTGCTCCAGGTTCAGATGCGCCGCTCCCTCCAGACTGCGGCGGCTGGCTTGCCTGATCTGGATGCGTTCCCACCCCCTGCCGCCGATCGCGGGCCGAGGAGCCGAGATCCTGGCCCTGGTGCAGCACCACCAGCCTGTGTTTGCCTCCCGTACCAGCCCCGACCTCTCGCAGATCCACTCGGCTTTCGCCTGTGCCCTGCACATGCACCAGCCCACGATCCCGGCCGGAGCAAACGGGGAGCTGATCTCTCACCTGCAGTACATGTTTGAACACCCCGGCGAGGGGGATAACCACAACGCCGAACCGTTCGCCCAGTGCTACCGCCGCCTGGCCGAATTGATTCCGCAGTTGATCAGCGAGGGCTGCGATCCACGGATCATGCTGGATTACTCCGGCAACCTGCTCTGGGGGTTCGAGCAGATGGGCCGCACCGACATCCTCGAGGCGCTGCGCTTTCTGGCCTGTGATCCCGCCATGCAACCCCACGTGGAGTGGTTGGGAACGTTCTGGAGCCACGCCGTGGCCCCATCCACGCCGATCCCCGATCTCAAGCTGCAGATCCTGGCCTGGCAGCAGCACTTCGCGGCCCTGTTTGGTGAGGCGGCTCTGCAGCTGGTGAAGGGTTTCTCACCGCCGGAGATGCACCTGCCCAACCACCCCGACAACCTCTACGAATTCGTCAAGGCCCTGCGGGAGTGCGGCTACCGCTGGCTGCTGGTGCAGGAACACAGCGTTGAAAACCTCGATGGCTCCGGCCTCAGCCACACCCAGAAATACATCCCCAATCAGCTGGTGGCACGCAGCTCCAGCGGCGACACGGTGAGCATCACGGCCCTGATCAAAACCCAGGGCTCCGACACCAAGCTGGTGGGCCAGATGCAGCCCTGCTACGAAGCCCACAGCCTCGGCCGCATGCCTCTGGGCGACACCACCATTCCCGCCCTCGTCTCCCAGATCGCCGATGGCGAAAACGGCGGCGTGATGATGAACGAATTCCCCCAGGCCTTTCTCCAGGCCCACCGCAAACTGGCCGGTGAGAGCGGTGGCCAAGGCGGGCGCACGGTGGCCCTCAACGGCACGGAATACCTCGAACTGCTGGAGGCCGCCGGTGTGACGTCTGACGCCTTCCCCCAGATCCAGGCGGTGCAGCAGCACAAGCTGTGGCAACACCTGGATGGGCCGGCCAGCCCGGAAGCGGTGCAGACTGCCATCGGCGCAATCCAGGCCAGCGATCACGGCTTTTCGATGGCCGGCGCTTCCTGGACCAACAACCTCAGCTGGGTGGAGGGCTACGCCAACGTGTTGGAGCCGATGAACCGCCTCAGCGCCGACTTTCACCAGCGGTTCGATGCGCTGGTGGCGGCCGATCCCGCCGTTACGCGCAGTGCGCCGTATCAAGAGGCCCTGCTGCAGCTGTTGCTGCTCCAAACCAGCTGCTTTCGCTATTGGGGCCAGGGCACCTGGACCGACTACGCCACGGAGATCCACCGCCGGGGTGAGGCCGCCCTCCATGGCCAGCCCTGAGCCACTGCCGCCCTGGCGGCCCCTGCTGCGGGGGGCGCGCGAGCGGGAGGGGCGCTCCCCCCAGGCCCGCTGGTTGCAGCTGGCCAGCGTGGCGGCCGATGGCACGCCGCGGCTGCGCACGCTGGTGTTCCGCGGCTGGGCCGGCGCCACGGAGTTGGATCTGCTCACCGATGGCCGCAGCGCCAAGGCTGCTGAGCTGCACCACCAGCCGGCAGTGGAGCTGGGCTGGCTGCTGCCCAAGGCCCGCTGCCAGTTCCGCCTGCGCGGTGCGGTGCTGAACCTTCCGGCGGAGCTGGAGGCCCGCGAGCGGAAACGCCACTGGCAGAGCCTCACCCCGGGCGGCCGGGCCCTCTGGGGCTGGCCGGCGCCGGGCGAGCCGCTCGAAGCCGAGGCGTGCTTTCCCTCCGAACTCGGCGAAGCGCTGCCGATCCCCGCCTGTTTCCAGCTGCTGCGCATTGGCCTGGAGCAGGTGGAGCTGCTGGAGCTCACCAACCACCCGCATCGCCGCCGCCGCTGGTGCCGCGAGGATGGCTGGGCGGAGCAGCGCCTCAATCCCTGATCTTTCCGCTGAAACGCCTCCCCCGCTCTGATGCCCAACCGCTGAGATGCCTCTCTGCTGCGATGCCCCACCACGCTGAGCGCCCCACAAAAATCTGCCCCGTGTGCCAGCGCCCCTTCCAATGGCGCAAGAAGTGGAAGGACGTGTGGGACGAGGTGCGCTACTGCTCCGACCGCTGCCGGCGCCGCCGCGGGGCTCCGGGTGCTGCAGCCGAGCCCCCCGATGCGGCAGCACAATCGTGACCACCAGTTCGGCCCCTCCTGCCATGTCCGCACTCCTCACCCCGCCCTTCAACCACGACAGCCTGCGACAGCTGTTCACCAAGCCCTACGGCGTGGCCGCGCCCACGGCTGAGCAGTGGCGGCAGGTGTATGCCGAGACCGTGCACTTTGAAGACCCCACCCAGAGCAAAGACGGCGTGGATGCCTACATCCAGGCCCAGCAAGGCTTGGTGCAACGCTGCGACGATGTGTTTCTGGAGGCCGATGCGGTGGCCATTGATGGCGACACCGCCTTCGTGGAATGGCGCATGGGCCTGAAGATCAAGGGGATCGAATTTCTCTACCCCGGCACCAGTCGCCTGCGCTTCGGAGCCGATGGCCGCATCGTTGACCATCGCGACTACTTCGACTTCGTGGGCCCCACCTTTGCGCCGGTGCCGCTGGTGGGCGGCTTCGTGCGCTGGCTTTACAAGCGTTTCGTGGCCTGATGGGCGCCAGCACTAGCACCATGCGCTTGCTCAGCTGGGACGACTTCGACCGAGCCGTGGACCACATCGCCGCCCGCTGCGCCGGGCGCCGCTTCAGCGGCATTCATGGCATCCCCCGCGGCGGGTTGTGTTTGGCGGTGGCCCTGAGCCACCGGCTGGCACTGCCCTTGCTGGCTGATGCCCGCCCTGGTTGCTTGCTGGTCGACGATGTCTACGAGACCGGCCTCACCCTGGAGGCCCACCGGCAGCTGCCCGAGGCCCAGGCCGTGGTGTGGATCAGCAAGGCCGAACCGCAGTGGTGGCATGCCGTGGAGGTGACCAGCTCCAGCGATTGGATTGTGTTTCCGTGGGAACTCCAGGCCGATGCCGCCGCCGATGAGCGGCGCTACCGCAGCTCGCGCAGCTGATCTGAGCCATGCCAGCGCTGCTCCGTCCCACCCTCTACCTCGCCTCCCCCTATGGCTTCTCGCCCCACTGGCGCACGCGATTGCTGCCGGATTTCATCACCGCCCTCGAGGCCCTGGGGCTGGAGGTGTGGGAACCCTTCAGCCGCAATGGCCAGGTGGATCTGGCCCAGGAGGGCTGGGCCTGGCGGGTGGCCCAGGCCGACCTGCAGGACGTGCGCGACGCTGATGCGTTGCTCGCGATCGTCAACGGAACGCCTCCCGATGAGGGCGTCATGCTGGAGCTGGGGGCGGCGATCGCCCTGGGGAAACCGGTTTTTCTGTATCGCGACGACTTCCGCCGCTGCAGCGACTCAGAGGACTACCCGCTCAACCTGATGGTGTTCAGCGGCCTGCCGCAGCACGATTGGCAGGACTACCTCTACGGCGCCATCGATGAGCTGGCTGATCCGCGCAAAGCCCTGATGCGCTGGTTGGGGGAGAAGCCACCTGGTGGCTGTGGCTAGTCCGCAGGTTCACCGTCTTCGTTGACGCTCAACCGGTGCCTGGCGCGGGATTCCAGGAGTTTCTTGGCGGGGCCTGCGGCCACCTCGCCGATCAGGATCGCGGTGCCCAGCATCAGCAGAATCCTGGCGGCGGAGGCAATCATGTGGATCGCTACCTCCTGCGAGGTGGCATGCAACGGAGCTGAACCGGAAGTGGTGGTGTGAGCCATAACGACAGACCTGAATAACATGGCCTTAGGCAAGACGCCAGAGCCCATGACGAGCTGCCCCCAACCTGCCGATCAGTGCTGCACCAGTCCTGCACAAGCAGCTCCTGCAGACGCGACAGCAGCCCGGGCCGGTGAGACGCTCTGACGTTGGGACTCAAGGCAGCCTTCCTGGTGATCGCCAACGGGCTGCGGCTGCTGAAGGGTCTGGAGCCCCTCACCAGGGCAAGCGCTCCCCATTGGCATGCCAGAAGCTGCCCGAGTTCTCCAGGTTGAGCGCCTCGATGCGGGCCAGCAGCCCATGCACCGACTCCTCCGGGCTGATCCCCTGGGGGTTAAAGTTGATCATGCGGGTGCGCACCGGGCCGGGGTGCAGGATCGCCACAGCGATGCCGCGGGGCTTGAGGTCGATCGCCGGCGATGTGCCGGCCATGTTTAACGCCACCTTCGACACCCGGTAGCCGTAGGAGCCGCCGGAGGTGTTGTCGTCGATGGATCCCATGCGGCTGGTCATCAGCACCAGCTTCGAGCCGCGCTGCAGCAGGGGCAGCAGGGCATGGGTGAGTTGCAGTGGTGCCAGGGCGTTCACCTCAAACTGGCGGCGCAGGCTGTCTGGATCCAGGTGCTCGAGGCTGGTGGCCTCCAGCACGCCGGCATTGAGAATCACCCCACCCAGCGGCAGGCCTGCCAGCCGTTCCACCAGATCGGCAACGGCGGCCTCACGGGTGAGGTCCACCCCCGCCTCGATGCGCACCCCCAGTGCCTCCAGCTCAGGCGAAGGGTTGCGGCAGACGGCGATCACCTGCTCCCCCCGCTCCTGCAGCTGGCGGCATTACTCCAGGCCGATGCCCCGGTTGGCACCGGTGACGAGGAAGGTGTTCAAGGCAAAAGAGTCGCGTGGGCCCACCCACGTTTAGCGGCGTCCGTTGACGATCACCGCGTTGCCAGAACCGCCAGTGGAGCCGGGCAGCGCCGGCACCACGGAGGTCTGGCCATCCCACTTGTCGAGGAAGAGCTTGTAGAGCACCTGGTCATCGAGGCTGGTGTTCAGCGTCTCGTAGCGCTTGGCTTCCTGTTCGGCGATCAGCACTTCGGTTTGGGCCCGCAGCAGCTGCTGCTCGGCGATCTGTTTCTGCTCGATGGCGGCGCGGTATTCCTCGGCGATCTGCAGGCCGGTCAGGTCGAGGCCCTGCACCGTCACGTAGTCGAACTTGCGCAGCTCCTCCGCCACCTTCTCCTGCACGAGCTCGGAAATGGAGTTCCACTCCGTGGCAATGGTGACCAGCTCGTATTGCGAGAACACGGATTTCAGCGCCTTGAGCAGGGAGGGCTGAATCACCCGGGGATAGATCTGCTGGTCATCGGTGGCAATCGTTTCGTAGATGCGTCCGGCTTCGGTCGGTTTCATCGCATACTTCACCGTCGCCGTGGCCTGGATCACCTGCAGATCCTTGGTCAGGGTGGAGAACTGCTCAGGTCGCACCTGGGTGCGCACGTCAAACAGCGACGTGTTCTGCACCAGCGGTGCCTTGATGTTGGCGCCGGGATTGCGCGGAACACCAGTCACCTTGCCGAGGGTGGTGACCACGGCCACGTTGCCGGCCGGAACGATGAACACGGTCTGGCTCAGCAGAATCGCCAGCCCCACCACCACGGCGATGATCAGGCTGAAGGCTGCTCCCGGCCCCTCTGGACTGGCGGCGGAGCGAAGGGGCGACTGCATCAGGAGAACCGGGACAGTTAACAACCCTAGGAACGGTCGTTGATGAACCAACGGCTCACAAGCTGGTAGCGCTGTTCATCGCCCACCTGGGGAGGCGCGCCGCCGCATTCGACCACCAGGTGGTCACTCGAGGCTCCACGGATCGTCACCCCTATCGGTGGGCTCAGACCGGCTGGGTCAACGTCCTGTTCTCACAGGGCCAGCAGGGCCCTGTGTTCATCGATCGGTGTCTCGGCTGGGCGCGGCAGCGGCGGCTGCGTCGCGAAGCTCGTGCACCGGCGCTCTCCCCAGGGCTGGCTGGGTTTCCGCTTGGCCTCGATCACCTCGGCCACCAGGGTGATGGCGTCGGTGTGCAGGCCTGGATCTCCGCCCGCTGCCAGCCAGGGGAGATTGGCGGAGTTGCCGCCTGAGCACCAGGGCAGCCGCCACATCGCGCAAAGCCTGGTCGGAGGCCGCCTGGCCCCAGCGATGCCGCACCTGGCTGAAGTGGTCGAGCTGCAAAGCCAGCAGGGCCAGGGGCTGACCGCTCAGACGGGCGCGACCGATCTCCGGCTCCGCTTGCTCCAGAAAGCTGCTTCGCTGCACAAAGCCGCTGATCGGATGCACGATCGCTTGGCGGCGCAGCTCGAGTTCTCTGGACACCAGTTGGGCCAGGTCCTCCAGCAAGCGCACCTGGTTGCCACTGAAATGGCGAGGCAAGCGATCGATGACGCAGAGCGTGCCGAGGTTGTGACCGTTGCGGCTCTGCAAGGGTGCGCCCGCGTAGAAGCAGATCTTCGGGTCATGGATGACGAGGGGGTTGGTGCAGAAGCGGGGGTCCTGGCGTGCATCCGGCACCACCATGGTTTCGTCGCTGGCAATGGTGTGGGCGCAAAAGGCCATCTCCCGCGGCGTTTCGGTGGTGTCCAGGCCGTGATGGGACAGAAACCACTGGCGGTCGCCATCCACCAGGGAGATCAGAGCGATCGGTGTTTCCAGCACGGTGGAGGTCAACCGCACCAGCCGCTCTAAATATGCGTCGCCGGGATGATTCAGCACCCCGATGCGTTCCAGGTCCCGTTGCCGCAGTGCTTCGTCCGCGGGAATCGGATAGTCGGGATACGGTGTAACCGCGTGCCGTGGATCTCCAGCCTAGGAAGGTTGATCTCGCCATGATTGAGGGATCCCGAATGGCTGCGATCCCATGCCCCTCTCTCAGGAAGCCTGCATCCCCTGCACCGAAGGTGCTCCCACCCTCAGCGACACCGAGCTTGTCGCCCTGCTGCTGGAGCTGCCGGGTTGGGAGGTGATCGAGGCGCACCACCTGCACAAGGCCTGGACCTTTCCCGATTTTCAGCAGGCCCTCGATTGGGTGAACCGTGCTGGCGCGATCTGCGAGGCCGAGGGCCATCACGCCGAGTTCACTCTGGGCTGGGGCCACGCTGAAGCGCTGGTGTACACCCACAAGGTGGATGGACTCACCCGCGCCGATGCGGTGCTCGCAGCCAAGTTGGATCAGGCCTAGGTCGAGGTGCTCCGGTCGAGGTGCTCAGGTCGAGGTGCTGGCACTTAGACCGGTTGGGCGGCGTTCTTCACACAATCTTCCGTAGAGAACCTGCTGCTCCAGCCTCGATCTGCTCCAAATCTCCATAGGGTCCGCAAAACGTGTAGTTCCGTCATGGCTTCCCGGGAGGAGCTCCACTCCAGCAGTGATCTGTTTGAGCCCCGCAGCTTGGAGTGGCAAGACAACGGTGAGCTGGCTGCCAGCGAAGTCTTTGAGCTGGTCAAGCGTTTGCGGGCGGTGGAATCTGGCGAGCACGTCAACGAGTTGTGGCGGCTCAGCCAGAAGCCCTGAACCCAACATTGCAGCGCCCGCACTGCAGATTTGCGTGCATTGAACACCGCCAGATCGCATCAAACTGATGACAGCGATGGAAGGAGGATGTGATGTTTCTCAACTTGCATGATGCAAACGACGAGAGCCTGGTGGAGGTGCTCGATCTGAAGCACCTGATGGATCCGTTTGTCGCCGATGTGCTGGTGCGTCTCCATGCCGGGGAGGAGCTTCAGGAACCGGGTCCCGTTCGGAAGGATCATCTGGTCTTTCCCTCCGGGGAGGTGCTTCCCCGCTGCTGGTTGCAGCACAACGGTCAGGCCTGAGGCCTTCCGCCTTTGGGGGAGGGCGCCATCGTGTTGGCCTGGTTTGCTCCCGCTGACAACAAAGCCCCGCTGAGCCCCTGGCCCGCTGCTCCCGGAACGTGATCCGCTGACACGCCCGACCAAAAGGACGGAAGACCGACAAAATTGCCGCACCTTTTATCGATATGCGCAGTGGCGTGCTCCTCAGGTTTTCCGATGTCCGGTAACAACCTTGAGGCGAGCGACCTCACCCTGCGGCAGTTGCGCCACCTGGCCAGCAACCTCGGCATCGGGCGCTACAGCCGCATGCTCAAGGAGCAGTTGCTGCGAGCGATCGAGCGTCAGGCGCCCTCTCCCGGCGAGCCTGGGCAGGGCCCGGCTGATCTCCGCGCCTTGGAGGCGGGCATGGCTCCGGCCCCTCGGCCGGAAGCCCAGACCTCGGTGGTCTTTCTGCCGCGTGATCCTCAATGGGCCTATGTGTTCTGGGAGCTGTCTGATTCCGATCGGCGTCAGGCGATGGCCGACGGAGCCAATCAGTTGGTGTTGCGCATCGCCGATGTCACCGGCCTGGGCGATGGAGGCACCCATCCCCACACCATGCAGGAAGTGGTGGTCAACAGCCATGCCACCGAGTGGTACCTGCCGGTTCCCCTGAGTGACCGTGTCTACCGGGTTGAACTGGGGTATCGGGTTGCGGGGGGTGGTTGGCGCTCGTTGGCGTATTCCGCCGTGGCCCACGTGCCCTCGCTCCATCCCAGCGAGCTGATCCTGGATCAATTCGTGCCTTTCACCCTTGAGGCTCCGGTGACGGAGGCAGCCGCTGCGCCGCTGCTGTCCGAGGCCGCGCCGGGAATTCACGAACGCGTTCACCAGGTGGCCACCTCCACCTGGCGGGCGACGGGCCGCGGTTCTGAGGCCTTCCATGAGATGGATGCTTTCGCTGATTCCAGCCAGGGGCTCAACGCCTCCGGTGCTGGTGTTTGGGCCAGCGGCCGCACTGCATCGGGTGCCGGTGGGGTGGCCTCACGCCAGCGCTCCTTCTGGCTGGTTGCCGATGCCGAATTGATCGTCTACGGCGCTACCGATCCCTCGGCCACCCTGCGCATCGGCGAGGAGTTGGTGCCCCTCGCCGAAGACGGCACCTTCCGTATCCAGGTGCCGTTCCGCGATGGACAGCAGCTGTATCCGATCACGGCGGTGGCGGCCGATGGCGAACAGCGCCGCCACATCACCCTCGACTTCAGCCGCTCCACCCCCGACGCCAACGTCAACACGGTGGAGGACGCGGTCGCCGAGTGGTTCTGAGGCCCTCAGGGCACCAGATTGACGAGCTTGCCTGGCACCACGATCACGCGGCTGGGTGGTTTGCCCTCCAGCCATTTGCTGGCGATGTCACTGTCCAGGGCCAGGCGCTCCAAGGTGGCCTTGTCGGCATCAGCGGGCACGTCGAGGTTGCCCCTTACCTTCCCCTTCACCTGGATCACCAGCGGGATCGTGTCGCGCACCAGGGCGCTGGCATCGGCACGCGGCCAGGCCTGGTGGTGCACGCTCGTTTGGCCATCGGGATTGCCCCCCAACCGCTGCCAGAGCTCCTCGGCCAGGTGCGGCGCGAACGGCGCCAGCAGCACGAGCAGGGCATTCAGGGCTTCGGAGGCCACGGCCGGGGAAGCCGCCTGCACGTGCTCGCCCATGGCGTTGCTCAGCTTCATCAGCTCTGAGACGGCCGTATTGAATTGATAGTCGCCGTCGAGGTCGTCGCTGATCTCGGTGATCGCGGTGTGAACGGCGCGGCGCAGCGCTTTGTCTTCCGGGCTGAGGGTGGAGAGATCGCTCTCTGCACCGTCGGCGTCCAGTCCAAGGCCCCGCGCCACGGCCCCCTCCACCAGGCGCCAGAGCCGCTGCAGGAAGCGGAACTGACCCTCCACATCGGCGTCATCCCACTCGAGATCCTTCTCGGGCGGGGCCTTGAACAGGATGAACATGCGGGCGGTGTCGGCGCCGTACTTGTCGATCACCACAGCCGGATCAACGCCGTTGTACTTCGACTTCGACATCTTTTCGTAGAACGTTTCCAGCACCTCGCCCGTGATCGGATCCCGGGGATCGCTGGGATCGGTCACATCGGCCGGGGCGATGTACTTGCCGCTGTGGGGGTTCTTGTAGGTGATGCCCTGCACCATGCCCTGGGTGAGCAGGCGCGCGAAGGGCTCATCGAAGCCCAGCAGGCCCCGGTCGCGCAGCACCTTGGTGAAGAAGCGCGAGTAGAGCAGGTGCAGGATGGCGTGCTCGATCCCGCCCACGTACTGGTCCACCGGCAGCCAGGAATCCACCGCATCCCGGCTGAAGGGCAGCTGCGTGTTGTGGGGATCGCTGTAGCGCAGGAAGTACCAGCTGGAGCACATGAACGTATCCATGGTGTCGGTTTCGCGCCGGGCGGGTTTGCCGCAGCAGGGGCAATCGACACGCCACCAGCTCTCAAGCTGGGCCAGGGGCGAGCCGCCCTTGCCCTCAAGGTTGGCGCCCTTGGGGAGCTCCACCGGCAATTGCTCGGCCGGCACCGGCACCACGCCGCAGCTGTCGCAATGGATCACCGGGATCGGGCAGCCCCAGTAGCGCTGGCGGGAGATCAGCCAGTCGCGCAGGCGATAGGTGGTGCGGGCCCGACCCCAGCCCTCCGCTTCCGCCGCCGCGGTGATGGCTTTTTTGGCCTCTGCGCTTGTTAGGCCATCGAAGCGGCCGGAGTGAATCAGCACCCCGGCTTCCGTCCAGGCACCGCCCGCGTAAGCGTGCTCATCGCTGCCTTCGGGGATGATCACCTGCTGCACCGGCAGTTCGTACTGGCGGGCAAACACAAAATCGCGCTGGTCGTGGGCGGGCACGCCCATCACGGCGCCGGTGCCGTAGTCGGCCAGCACGTAGTCGGCGATCCACAGGGGAATCAGTTCGCCGTTGGCCGGGTTGCGCACCTGGGCACCAATGGCCACGCCGCGCTTGGGTTTGTCGTCTGCCGTGCGCTCCTGCTCGCTCTGGCGGCTCACCAGATCGCAGAACGCCTCCACGTGGATCACCTGCTCCGCGGTGGTGAGCGAGCTCACCAATGGGTGCTCGGGCGCCAGTACCACGTAGCTGGCGCCAAAGATCGTGTCCGGCCGGGTGGTGAACACGGTGATCTGCTCGCCGGTACCTGCGCCCTCGGCATCCACCACCGGGAAGCTGAGCTCGGCGCCGGTGCTGCGGCCGATCCAATTGGCCTGCATGGTGCGCACCCGCTCCGGCCAGCCCTGCAGCTTGGGCAGATCGTCGAGCAGCTGGTCGGCGTAGGCGGTGATCTTCAGAAACCACTGGCGCAGCTTGCGCTTTTCCACCAGGGCACCGGAGCGCCAGGAGCGGCCTTCGCTGTCCACCTGCTCGTTGGCAAGCACCGTCTGGTCGATCGGATCCCAGTTGACCGTGGCGTCCTTCTGATAAGCCAGGCCGGCCTCCAGGAACTGCAGGAACAACCACTGGGTCCAGCGGTAGTAATCGGCGTGGCAGGTGGCCACCTCCCGGTCCCAGTCGATCGAGAGCCCCAGGCGCTGCAACTGGGCGCGCATGGAGGCGATGTTCTGATCAGTCCACACGCCCGGATCGATGCCGCGCTCAATCGCTGCGTTCTCCGCCGGCAACCCAAAGGCATCCCAACCCATCGGATGCAGAACCTGTTTGCCGCGCATGCGCTGCACCCGGGCGATCACATCGGTGATCACGTAGTTGCGCACATGGCCCATGTGCAGGTTCCCCGAGGGATAGGGAAACATCGATAGGGCGTAATAGGGCTCGCCATCAGCAGCGGGCGTGCGGTGCTGACCGGCGGCATCCCACTGCTGCTGCCAGCGGGATTCGAGAGCCTGGGGTTGGTAGCGGGGTGCGTCGCTCACAGCAGCCAGGCCTGGTTCAGAGCTGTGATCGTGCCACAGCCCAGTTGGTCAGAGCAGGCTCAGCCCAGGGCGCGGATCGTGCAGGCTGCAGCACGGTTGATCAAGGTGAGGGGACGCCCTTCCGCCTGGCTGAGGGCAAGATAGGCAACGTCCTGCCAGTGCAGGGTTCCCTCCAGTTCACCGACACCCATCACCTGAACGGCCACGGGAGTTTTGTGGCGGATCAGATCCTGCAGATGGCGAATGCTCGGCTGGGAGGTATCGAGAGCCGTCGAGCGCTTCTCGAAAAAGCTCTGCATAGGATTTGGTCGTGGCTGCCTTTGCCCCCATCGTGCTCCAGTTCAGCAAATATCAAGGTCTGGGAAACGATTTCCTCCTGCTCGATGCCCGGGGTGCGGGCAGCAGCGACAGCGATCTGGGCCTCACTCCGGAGCGGATTCAACGCCTGTGCGACCGCCGCTTTGGCGTGGGCGGTGACGGGGTCATCCTGGCCCTGCCACCCCGGGAGGGTGGAGAACTGCGCATGCGGATCTTCAATGCCGATGGCAGCGAACCTGAGATGTGCGGCAATGGCATCCGCTGCCTGGCTCGCTTCCTGGCCGACAGCGACGGGGATGCCCCGGGCCGGCAGTGGCAGATTGAAACCCTGGCCGGTCGCATCGTTCCCGAGCTCTGCGCCGACGGCACCATCCGCGTTGACATGGGCGCCCCCTTCCTCGAGCCCGCGGCCATCCCCACAAGCCTGCCGCTTGGGGAGGCCGGGGTCGCCCAGGGGAGCCTGGAGGTTGGGGGTGAAACCTTCGCGGTGGGAGCGGCAGGCATGGGCAATCCCCATGTGGTGATTCCCGTGGACGATGTTGCGGCGGTCGATCTCGAGCGTTATGGCGCCGCCTTGGAGGTGCATCCGGCCTTCCCCGCCCGTACCAACGTGCACTTCGTGCAGGCCCTCAGCCCCACCCATCTGGTGATGCGGGTGTGGGAGCGGGGTGCTGGGCCGACCCTGGCTTGTGGCACCGGTGCCTGCGCCACCTTGGTGGTGGCCCATCGGCTCGGCTTAGCGGAGCGCCGCGCCCGCCTGGATCTCCCTGGCGGACCTTTGGAGATTGCCTGGGACGCCACCAGCGATCACGTGTTCATGACCGGTCCGGCGGTGGCGGTGTTCGACGGTGTGGTGACCCCGGAGCTCTGGGGCGAGGAGCCTGCTGCCAGTGCTGCAGACGCCACCACCGCAGCGCCCACCACCGCAGCGACCGTTCCAGCACCCACCCCAGCGGCTACCCCAGCAGACATCGACTGCGCCACAGCCTGCGTCAACGGTTGCGTTCGCCCCGAGGCCTGTCCCTCGGCGGAGGCGCGGGCTCGCGTGGCGGCCCTGCTCAGCAGCAGTTCCCTCGACGAGCTTGTTGCCTTGGCCACCAACTCCCTGGAGTCGCGGACGCGAGCGCGCGTGGAGCGGGACAGCGGCTTGTTCCGTTAGGCCCTTGGCTGCCTCCGCACCGGCTGCCTTCGCACCGCTCTATCTCGATGCCTGCGCCACCACCCCGCCGGCGCCTGAGGTGCTCGAGGTTATGGCCGCGGTGCAGGCTGAGGCCTGGGCCAACCCCTCGAGCCTGCATGGTTTTGGGCTGGCGGCCGCCGAGCAGCTGGAGCGCAGCCGTTGGCGCCTCGGCGAGCTGCTCGGCTGCGCCGCCAGTCAGCTGGTGTTCACCTCGGGGGGCACCGAATCGATCCACACCGCCCTGCTCGGGGTCGCCGGGCAGGGGTCTCCAGGACGTCTGTTGATCTCCGCGGTCGAACACCCGGCCACCCTGGCCGCAGCGGTGCAGGTGCAACGGCTCGGCTGGCAGGTGGAGATCCTGCCGGTGGACCACCTGGGGGTGGTTGATCTCGAGGCCCTCGATCGCTTGCTGGTGCCTCCCACGCGGCTGGTCTCGTTGATCTGGGGCCAGAGCGAAGTGGGCACGATCCAGCCGATCGAAACGATCGGGGCCCGCTGCCGCGAGGCCGGCGTGTTGTTGCACGTGGATGCGGTGCAGGTGCTGGGCCACCGGCCGTTGGCCTTCGATGCCCTGCCGATCGATCTGCTCAGCCTGGCGGCCCACAAGCTGCAGGGGCCCCGGGGCGTTGGCGCCCTGTTGGTACGCCAAGGCGTGTCGCTATCCCCCTTCATCGGCGGGGGCGGCCAGGAAGCAGGGCGGCGGGGTGGCACCGAGCCGGTGGCCCTGGTGGCGGGGCTCACCCGTGCCCTGGAGCTCTGTCAGGCTCGCCTGGGGTCCCACGGGGGCCAGGATCCCATCGCCGATCTGCGTGATGGTCTGCTGGCCCGTGTCTTGGAACTGGAGGGGGTGTGCCTCAGCGGCCCCGATCCCCGCCACGCCGCCGATCCGCCCCGTCTGCCCCACCATCTCAGCCTGTTGGTGGCCAACCCATGCGGCACGCCCCTGTCGGGCCGAGGGCTTGTGCAGGCCCTCTGGCAGCAGGGGTATGCGGTGAGCAGTGGATCGGCTTGCAGCAGTGGGCGTGCTGCCGAAGGGGGGCTGGCTCCCAGTCCGATCCTGCAGGCCATGGGCTATGCCGATGCCGAGGCCGCCAGTGGTGTGCGCCTGAGCCTGGGGCCCTGGCTCACCGCCGCCGATCTGGAGGGGGTTCCCGCGGCGCTTGAGCAAGCCCGGGTGCGGCTGCAGGCCGTACTCTCAGCACGCTGACGCCTTGGTCAGGGAGCCCTTAGGGTCGGCCGACCCGTGCTGGCTTGATGCTTCCCCCCGACCTGCGCTCCGCCGAGGCTGAAGCTCTGACGGCGATCCAGGCTGCTCTCAGCGGTGGTGCCAAGGGTCTGTGGACCGTGGAGCTGCGTTTTGAGGGCCTGCGGATTTTGCCGTTGGCCCTGCGTTTGCAGGCGGCCCTCAGCCCGGCATTGCCCAGCCCGCGGCTGTTGTGTCCGGATGCCGGTGCCACGGCCCTGGCCCAGCGCGATGCCCCGGATTTCGCCGCCCGCATCGCCAGCCTGCGGGATCAGATGCGCCTGCAGCAGGCCGACGGCGGCAGCGAAGGTGTGCTGCTGCTGGTGGCCCCCTCCCCCGCCGACTACGAGGAGGTGGAGCAGGTGTGCGCCCTGCACCGTGGCGCGGTGGTGCTGCTCAACGGCAGCCTGGAGGATGCGGCGGTGGGCATTGGCAGCGTCGCCCGGGAGCGCCGCAAAGGATTTTTGTCGGGATGGCAAAGCGCCTATGCCCTGATTCCCTCGGGTGATGGAGCGCTGCGCCGCGCCTGTCCTGATCCCTGGGAGCTCTACCGCTGCGATCCCGATGGCTACCGCTTTGTGGCCCACTTCGATCAGAAGCCGGATGCGGAGCAGCAGGCCCTGGCTCTGGCCGGTGAGGGCGGGCTGGGGCTCGGCGGCAACCTCAAGGTGATGGATGCCTTCATCGAGGGGCTGCGCAACTAGGCACACGACCCGCCCCCTGCCCTGGTGGGTCGCGGCCCTGGTGGGACCCGACGAACCTCCGTACACTTCGCCGAACCCTGGATCAGCCCGATGGCCTCCGAGCGCGACCTGTCTTCAGCACGCAACGGCCGCTCCTGGAGCCTGGTGGATCTCGGCGCCGCCGCCGCGGTGGTGCTCGCCGCCGTTGGTGTGATCTGGAGTCCCAAACTCAGCGGGGCCGTGGCCCAGGCCACCGGTGCCCTCACGCCGGTCACGGTGCTGGTGGATGTCCGCGGTGTGCCGGTGGCGGATCCCACCGCCTTGATTCAGGCGGCGCAGCGCGAAGGCAAGGTGGCCATCGTGATCCGCAACCAGCCCCATGGATCGGTGGATGTCAAGCAGGTTCTGCCCCTGCAGCGCCGGCTGACGGCTGTGCAGCCCAACGGCACGGTGGTGACGGCGGCGGATCCGAACCAGACCACCATGGGCAGCCTTGATGCCCGCTTTGTGCTGCAGGGCCAGGGCCGCAAGAGTGGCGGCGGCGTCGTCTTCGGCAACCAGAACCTCAAGGTCGGCGCCCCCGTGGAGATCGAGGGCTTGCAGTACCGCGTCGGGGGCACGGTGAGTGGCCTGCAAGCTGGAGGCCAGTGAGATGGGCTCCATCCGTGGTTCCCTCCAAGCGGCTGCCGGACTGATCACGCTGGCGGTGCTGCCGGCGGCAGCCCTGGCCCAGCAGGCCCCGGCGATCACCGCCTATGCGCTGGAGCCGGCGCCGCTGGCCACCCTGCCGCCGCTGCCCCCTCCGCTGGGCCTGCCCCAGTTGCAGGCGCAGGTGAGCTGCCCGGCGCTGCAGCAGCGGCTCCTGGCCACCGTGGGCAGCCAGGCACCGGTCTGGAGCATCAGCATTGCCGATGGCCAGGGTCGTCTGCTTGCCGATCTCAACGGCACCCGGCCCCGCATCCCGGCCTCCAACCAGAAACTGCTGAGCACGGCCTACGCCCTCGATCGGCTCGGGCCCGATTACCGCCTCAACACCCAGCTCTGGCGCCTCAGCGACGGCAGCTTCCGCCTTACCGGTGAGGGCGACCCCGACCTGGCCTTGCCCCAGCTGCAACGCTTTGCCAAGTTGGCCCTTGGAACGGGCGGCAGCAGCGGCGAGCCTCCCTCGCTGGTGCGTCTGCAGATCGCCGAAGAGCCTCGCCAGGCCTGGTGGCCGCAGGGCTGGCATCCCGACGACCGCTACTACGCCTACGGGGCACCGATCACACGGCTGGCCATCACCAGCAATGCCATCCACGACGCGGTGATGAATCCGCCCTCCCGTCTGCAAGCCCTGCTCCAAAAAACCGTGGGCCAGCAGGGCGGCAAGGTGCAGGTGTCTCAGGTGTCGTCGCGCGCGCCCCTGCCGGGCGATGCCGTGCTGCTGCATCAGGAAGCGTCAGCTCCGATGCACAACCTGCTGAGCCTGGCCAACACCGAGAGCCACAACTTCACCGCCGAAGTGCTGCTGCGGCAAGCCGCCGGCAGTTGGGATCTGGGTGAGGCCGCCCAGCGCCAAACCCTCTGGCTGGGTGAGCAGGGCCTGCCGATGCAGGGGGTGCGCATCGCCGATGGTAGTGGTCTTGACCGGGCCAATCGCCTCACCAGTCGCTTCCTCACGGCCCTGTTGCTGCGGATGGATCAGCACCCCTATGGCCGTGCCTACCTGGCATCCATGGCTGTTGCCGGCCAGCGGGGCACCCTGCGCAATCTCTACGTGGGGACCCCTCTGCAAGGCCAATTCTTTGGCAAAACCGGCACGATCAGCGGGGTGCGCTCGATCAGTGGTGTGCTGCTCACCAGTGCTGGCCCTCGCTACGTGAGTGCGATCAGCAATGGAGCCAGCTCCCCAAACGACACCATCGGCCGGGTGCTGCGCCAGGCGCAGAACACCCAGCTCTGCCCGCTCTAGCCCGCCAGCTGCTTCAGGGTGTTGGCCACCCGCCGGCGGCGGCTCACGGGCTCCTCAGTGCCGCTGGAGGTTGCGTCCGGGGCCTGGAGTCGCACCAGTTCGCGCCGGCCCCCCAGCACCACCTGACTCATCTCCTTGAGCCGGCCTTCCAGTTCGCCCAGCACCTGCTCGGCATAGCGATTGGCACCGTCCTGGATGGTGGCGGCCTCCTGGCGGCTGCGGGACACCAGGGCATCGCATTGCTGCTGGGTCTGCTGGCGGAACTGCAGGGCGTCGTTGTGCAGCCGCTCCGCTTCGGCCTGGCTGTCGCGCTGCACCCGCATCCCCTCCTGGCGGATCTGCTCCAGCTCCGCCATCGCCTGTTGCCTGTTGCGCTCGTGTTGCTCCAGCAGCTGACGGTTGCGTTCGGCGGCCTCCTGCTCCAGCTGCTGGCGGCGGGCCGCAAACTGTTGCTCCATCTGGGCCATGCGGGCCTGGTGTTCCTGCTCGGCCTGGGCCACCTGTTGGCGGGCCTGCAGCATCAGCTGCTCGCATTGCTGGCGGGCCTGGTCGCGCAACTCCGCCACCTGCCGCTCCGCCTCCTGGCGGATCGCGGCGCTGTTGATGAGCTGTTCCCGCTCGCGCTTGCCGGTGGCAATGATCTCGTCGGCCTGCTGGCGGGCCTGCCCGATGAACTCCTCCCGCTGGCGGATCAGCTCCACCGCCTGGCTCAGCTGCGTTGGCAGCGCCTCCCGCAGAGCATCCATCACTTCGATGGCGTCCTGTTCGTTCACCAGGCGGCCACCGCTGAAGGGAATGCGGCTGCCTTCGAGCACGATCTCCTCGAGTTGATCGAGCTGATCGAGCACGGTGATGGTGGCCTCGGCCATGGACGGCTCTAAATGGATGTCCGATTAAAAAGCCTGGTTAGGTCATCCGCCACTGCAGGGGGCACCATGTGGCGCACATCGCCACCGAACCGCGCCACCTCCTTCACCACCGAACTGCTCAGAAAGCTGTGGCGGACGGCGGTAGCGAGAAACAGCGTTTCCACCTGGGGGGCCAGACTGTGGTTGGTGTGGGCGATCTGCAGCTCAAACTCGAAATCGCTCAGGGCCCGCAGCCCGCGCAGGATCACCTGGGCCTGGCTGCGACCGGCGAAATCCACGGTGAGCCCGTCAAAACTGCCCACCTCCACGCCACTGAGGTGGGCGGTGGCGCTGCGGATCTGCTCCAGCCGCTGCTCCAGGCTGAAGGCGGGCTGCTTGCTGGGGTTCTGCAGCACCGCCACCACCACACCGTCAAACAGTCGGGCCGCCCGCTCGATCAAGTCGAGGTGGCCCAGGGTGAGGGGATCGAAACTGCCGGGGTAAAGGGCACGCATCCAGCCAGCCTATGGGCGCCCCTGGCGTTTCTAGAGTTGGATCAGTTCCGTACGCCCTCGGGCGCTCTTGCCGCCATGGCCCCGATTGCTTCCCTCAACGCCGAAGCCAAGAAGACGCTGCTGCGCAAGATTCCCCATGGGGTGTTCATCTGCGGCGTGGCCGAAGGTGAGGAGGTGAACGGTTTCACGGCCAGCTGGGTGACCCAGGGAAGCTTTGAGCCTCCCCTGGTGGTGATGGCGGTTCGGGCCGACAGCACCAGCAACGGCATGATCCAGCGCACCGGCAAGTTTTCCCTGAACGTGTTGGCGGCCGACCAGAAAGATCTGGCCGCCGTGTTTTTCAAGCCCCAAAAAGGGGTGGGCGGGCGCTTTGACGCCGCCCCGTTCCAGCTCGGGGAGCTGGGTTTGCCGATCCTGGAGAACGCGCTGGGGGCGGTGGAGTGCGAGCTGGTGGGTCAGGTGGCCCATGGCGACCACACTGTGTTTGTGGGTGAGGTGAAGACCGCCACCCTGCACCGCGATGGTGCCGCCCTGGAGCTGGGCAGCACGGGCTGGCAGTACGGCGGTTGAGCCTGCCCCTGCTGCAGCAACCTGATCGGCTCAAGGCCCGGCTGAGGGAGGTTCCCCCCGAGCCGGGCTGCTATCTGCTGCGCGACGCCAGCGACCGCATCCTCTACATCGGCAAGGCCAAGCTGCTGCGCAACCGCGTGCGCAGCTACTTCCAGAGCGGCAGTGGCCACGCCCACAGCCCGCGCATCTCGCTGATGGTGCGCCAGGTGGCCGAGATCGAATTCATCGTGACCGACAGCGAAGCTGAGGCGCTGGCGCTGGAATCCAACCTGATTAAGCAAAACCAGCCGCACTTCAACGTGCTGCTGAAAGACGACAAGAAATACCCCTACCTCTGCATCACCTGGAGTGAGGCCTACCCGCGCATCTTCATCACCCGGCGGCGTCGCTTCCGCTCGCCCCTCGATCGCTTCTATGGCCCCTATGTGGATGTGGGCCTGCTGCGCCGCACCCTGGCCCTGGTGAAACGGGTGTTTCCCCTGCGTCAGCGGCCTCAGCCGCTCTACCGCGACCGCACCTGCCTCAACTTCGACATTGGCCGCTGCCCAGGCGTTTGCCAGGAGAAGATCAGCTCAGACGACTACCACCGCACCCTGCGCCAGGTGGCGATGGTGTTCCAGGGGCGCAACGAGGAGTTGTTGGAGCTGCTGCACGAGCAGATGGGCAAGTACGCCGAGCGGCTCGACTTCGAGAGTGCCGCCCGGGTGCGCGACCAGCTGCAGGGCATCGACACCCTCACGGCCGATCAGAAGATGAGCCTCGGCGACAGCTCGGTAAGCCGCGATGTGCTCGCCCTGGCGGCCGATGCGCGGGTGGCGGCCGTGCAGTTGTTTCAGATGCGGGCCGGCAAGTTGGTGGGTCGGTTGGGCTTCACCGCTGATGCCATCGGCGCCGATGGCGTGCCCCTGGAGCCTGGCCGGATTCTGCAGCGGGTGGTCGAGGAGCACTACAGCCAGGTGGAGCCGGTGGAGATCCCGCCCGAGCTGCTCTTGCAGCACCCCTTGCCCCAACAGCCCCTAATCGAGGAGTGGCTGGTGGAGCGCCGCGGCCGGCGCGTCAAGCTGGCCGTGCCCCAGCGGCAGCAGAAGGCCGACCTGATCGAGCTGCTGGAGCGCAACGCCAGCTACGAGCTGCAGCGGGCCCAACGGGGTGCTGAACAGCAGTTGCTGGCCACCGAAGACCTGGCCCAGCTGCTGGAGCTGCCCAGCCCGCCGCGGCGCATCGAGGGCTACGACATCAGCCACATCCAGGGCAGCGATGCGGTGGCCTCCCAGGTGGTGTTCATCGATGGGCTGCCGGCCAAGCAGCACTACCGCAAATACAAGATTCAGAGCAGCTCGATCCGCGCCGGCCACTCCGACGACTTCATGGCCATGGCCGAGATCATGCGGCGGCGCTTCCGCCGCTGGGCCCAAGCCAAGGCGGAGGGAGCGGATCTGAGGACCCTGCGCCGGGCTGCCAACACGGCCCTGCACACTGGCGGCCTCAACGACTGGCCCGATGTGGTGATGATCGACGGCGGCAAGGGCCAGCTCTCAGCCGTGATGGAGGCCCTACGGGAGCTGAACCTGGATGAGGAGCTGGTGGTCTGCTCCCTGGCCAAGCAGCGGGAGGAGGTGTTCGTGCCCGGGGCGAAGCAACCGCTGGAGAGTGAACCCGACCAGCTGGGGGTGCAGCTGCTGCGCCGCCTGCGCGATGAGGCCCACCGCTTCGCGGTGAGCTTCCACCGCCAGCAGCGGGGCGAGCGGATGAAGCGCTCCCGCCTGTCCGACATCCCGGGCCTCGGCCCCAAGCGGGTGAAGGAGCTGCTGGCCCATTTCCGCTCGATCGATGCCATCCAGCTGGCGAGCCCCGATCAGATCGCGGCGGCCCCGGGGGTGGGACCGGCGCTGGCCCGCCAGGTGTGGGACTACTTTCATCCCAGTGACGACCTCGCCGGCGAGGAGTTGGCCAGTTGAGGCGCCTGGCTTTCCCCCTGCTGCTCTCCCTGGCCCTGGGTCTGCTGCTGCTCCTCTCTCCAGCCCTGACCAGCCCGGCCCTCGGCGCGCCCGGAATCTGCGTTGGCCCGGTGTGCGGCGATGAGATCAGCCGCAGCGCCAAGCACCACTGGCAGTTGCGCCTGCGGGTGAGCGACCAGCAGGGCCAGCACGAGCGCCTGGTGGTGGATTGCCGCAATGGCGGCGTGAGCCCCTTGGCTGGCCCGGTAGAGCGGGGTTATGCCGCCGCTGTGGCGCGACGCGCCTGCCGCCTGGCCGGGGAGTCCCCTCTGGCCTAACGGTCGCGACCGCGCTGGGCGGCGTGTCCGGTTCTCCTCCCCTTGGCCGCCGTTGCCGCTGGAGCTGTAGCCCCAGAATAAGTGTTGATTCGCGCAAGGGCTGCCATGGCTTCGACCCAACCCCTCCGGGTTGCCGGCAGGAACGGTCCCCCGCCTGCCTTCGTGGCTCCGATTCTGGGTCTCGCCGCCGTGGGTGCCCTGGTGATGATTCCCCTGGTGGCGCTGGCGGCGATCCCCTTGGTGCTCGCGGCTTTGATGGCTGTGGGCGGGGTGGTGGCCTTCGGCCTCAGCGTTTGGGCACTGATTGAAGGGCTGGCCGCCTTTGAGCGTTGGATCGAGTCCGACGGGCGCTTCCAGCAATGACGGCGGGGCGTCACCTTCCCTGGGCCATGCCGTGAAGGGGATCTGGGTGCTGGGCGACCAGCTCTCGCAGAACCATCCGGCCCTGGCCTCCCTCGCTCCTGCCCAGGCTCGGGTGCTGCTGATCGAAAGCACATCGGTGCTGCAGCAGCGGCTGTATCACCGCCAGAAACTGGTGCTGGTGTGGAGCGCGATGCGCCACTACGCCGCTGCGCTGCGTCAGCTGGGCTGGAGCGTGGATTATGCCGAGGCGACCACCTTCGCCGCCGCTCTGCAGACCTGGATCACGCAGCACGGCATCCGTGAGCTGCACCTGATGGAGCCGGCCGAGCGTCCCTTCCGGATGGCGATTGAGCGGCTCGATCTGCCGGTGCCGTTGGTGTGGCATCGCTCCAACGCCTTCCTCTGGAGCCAGGCTGACTTTGCGGCCTGGGCCCAGCCCTACAAGCAGCTGCGCATGGAGCTGTTTTACCGGCAGGGGCGCAAGCGCTTTGGTGTGCTGATGGCCGACGACGACCAGCCCCTGGGCGGCCAGTGGAATTTCGACCACGACAACCGAAACGCCCCGCCCAAGGGGCTGGCCGGCCCCGAACCGCTGGGGTTCGAGCCCGATGCGACCACCCGGGCGGTGATGGCCAAGGTGGAGCACCTTGCCGCAGAACTGGCGGCGAGCGGGGCCGTGCCCCTGCCCGGGCTGAGTGAACCGTTCCGCTGGGCCGTGACCCGCGAGCAGGCCCTGGCGGCGCTGGAGCACTTCATCGGCAGCCGCCTCGATGGCTTCGGACCGTTTCAGGACGCCATGGTGAGCGGCCAGCCCACCCTCTGGCATGCCCTGCTGTCTCCCTATCTCAACCTGGGCTTGCTGCACCCCCTGGAGGTGATCCGGCGGCTGGAGCAGGCGGGCCTGGAGCGGGGCACCCCGCTCGCGTCGCTGGAGGGGGTGATTCGTCAGATCCTGGGCTGGCGGGAATACACCCACGGCCTGTATTGGTGGTTTGGGCCCGACTATCCGCAGCGCAACCATTTCGGCGCCGATCGCCCCCTTCCGGTGTGGCTGGAGCAGCTGGGCGGCAGCGGCATGGCCTGCATGGACACGGTGCTGGCGGAGCTGAACAGCAGCGGCTATGCCCACCACATCCAGCGCCTGATGGTGCTCGCCAACTACGGCCTGATCGCCGGCTTGGATCCCCAGGCCTTCACAGCCTGGTTCCACCGGATGTTTGTCGATGGCTACGACTGGGTGATGCAGACCAATGTGATCGGCATGGGTCTGTTTGCCGATGGTGGTCTCCTGGCCAGCAAGCCCTACGCCGCCAGTGGCAACTACATCAACCGGATGAGCACCTACTGCAAGGGCTGCCGTTACAACCCCAAGCAGCGCACGGGCCCAACGGCCTGCCCATTCAATGCCCTGTATTGGGACTTTCTGGCCCGCCACGCCGAAACGCTGCGGCGTAACCCCCGCATGGGCCTGGTGATGAAGCAGCTCGAGAAGATCCCTGGCGACGAGCTGGTCGCGGTCCGGGCTGCAGCGGCGGCCCACCTGGGCGTTGAAGCCTCTCCGGGATGATGGATGTGCGTTCGCTTCACCCCATGTCCACGCTGCTGATGGGTGGTCATGGTGATCCTCCCCGCACCCGCCGGCACGACTACGGACTGGTGGTGCTGCAGCTGTTCTGGCGGATGCGCCTCGATCTGCTGTTGTTTGCGCTTTTGGTGGCGGCGGTGGTGTGGCGTGGCCCCCTGCAGAGCCGCTGGACCCTGACGCCCATGGGCATCTCCGTTCTGGGGATCGCCGTGTCGATCTTCATCGCCTTCCGCAACACCCAGCCCATCAACCGCTGGTGGGAAGCACGCACCCTCTGGGGAGCCATGGTGAACCACAGCCGCAAATGGCGCGATGTGCTCCTGGCCTTGCTGCCCCACCGACAGCTCGCCACCCAGCGGGGGCGCTGCTTGATGGAGTATCAGGTGGCTCAGGTGTGGCTGCTCAACTTTGAGTTGCGCAATTTCTGGCGCGCTGATCTGCACCGCGGCGTGGAGGGTCTGTTGGGCGATCTGCAGCTGCAGCCCACAACCACTCTGCAGGAGGTCTGCCGGCAACGGGCTCAGGCGATTGAGCGGCTGCATCGTGATGGCTGGATTGATGGCTGGGGCCGGCAACAATTGATGGAGGTGAGCAACCTCTGCCACGACGCGATTGGTGGTCTGCAACGCATTCGCAACACCCCCATTCCCGCGTCCTACGACGTGTTCGTGCGCATGATCACCTGGCTTTATGGCCTGCAGTTGCTGTTGGAATTTCAGCGATCCAGCCACTGGCTGATCGGGGTGGTGCTGTTCATGGGCTTTCTCACGGCCGAGCGTATCGGTTCCTACGTGGAGGGCCCCTTCGATCGCGATGGCAGCAGCTTCTCGCTGCCCCTCAATGCCATCTGCAGCACCATTACCAATGATCTGATGCAACGGCCGCTGGATTTCGGCAGCTTCCGCCCCAGCCAGGATCCGGCACGCTGGGATTGACGGAATCATCGATCGCAACGCTGCTCAGCACGCCCCTGCCAAGGCTTGGCACAGGTTGTCCTGGTCTGGAGCGCCCGGTGGCCTGAGGCCCTACCTTGTGGCTCGCCCTGCCCACCACCGCCATGCCCCTGCTGGCCCTGAGCTGGCCTCCGGAGGCCTACCTCTGGTTCAAGACCCTGCACATCGTCGGGGTGGTGGTGTGGTTTGCCGGCCTGTTCTATCTGGTGCGGCTGTTCATCTACCACCGGGAGGCTGAGGAGCTCGATAACCCCTTGCGGCTGGCCTTTCAGGACCAATACGGGCTCATGGAGCGCCGGCTGGCCAACATCATCACCACCCCAGGCATGGTGGTTGCCGTTGTCTGTGCGGCGGGTCTGCTCAGCGTCAACCCGACCTGGCTCCAGCAGGGCTGGATGCACGCCAAGTTGGCGTTCGTGGCGGCGCTTCTGGCCTATCACGCTTTTTGCTACCGGCTGATGGGTCAGCTGCAGGCCGGCTGCTGTGGCTGGAGCCCGAAGCAGCTGCGCGCCCTCAATGAGCTGCCCACCCTGCTGTTGGTGATCGTGGTGATGCTGGTCGTGTTCAAGAACCAGTTCCCCACCGGCGCAGCCACCTGGTTCATCGTGGCGCTGGTGGTGTTCATGGCGGCCTCGATCCAGTTTTATGCCCGCTGGCGTCGGCTGCGGGCCGAGCGCCTGGCTGCCGGTGCCTGACCCCCAGCCAGCCCACCATCCGCTGCGACCCGTTCTGCAGCAGCTGACGCCGCGCTGCTGCCCAGGCCGGGTCAACTTTCACTGCCACACCACCTGCAGCGACGGCAGCCTGCTCCCCCACGAGCTCGCCGAGCAGGCCCTCGCTCTGGGCCTGGAGCACCTGGCGATCACCGACCACCACAGCATCTCCGCCTACGGGCCGGTGCTGGAACATTTTGAGGCTGCATCCCACTCAGGCCAATCGGTGCCGAGGCTTTGGCGGGGAGTGGAGATCAGCTGCCTGCTGGAAGGCTGCCTGGTGCACGTGTTGGCGCTGGGCTTCGGCGCGCAGCATCCCAGCCTGGAGCCCTACCTGCAGGGACAGGCCGTGGTTGGTCCGGCGCTGCAGGCCGGCGCCGTGCTGGAGGCGGGCCGCCGGGCCGGGGCGTTACTGCTGCTCGCCCATCCAGCCCGCTACCGCCTGCCCTTCCAGCGGCTGATCGCCGCTGCCGCTCGGTTGGGCTTTGATGGAGCAGAGGTCTGGTACGACTACCAGATGCAGCCCCGCTGGGCGCCCACACCGGTGGTGTGCGAAGCGATCGCCACCGACCTGCAGCAACGGGGCCTTTTGATGAGTTGTGGTACGGATACCCATGGCTTGGCGCTTCACGGCCGCTAGGGTTTGGCGACGCTTTCCCGTGCCAGTCGATGGGTCTGTTTGATCGTCTGTTCGCCCCCCGCGCCGGCAACGCCAACTCCGGCAAGTCCCCCGCCCAGCCGAAAAAGGAGGTGGAACCCTTCTTCCTCGATGCCGACGCCTCCAGCAGCATGGGCAATGTCGAGTTCATGCGGCGCTCCAACACGATCCGCCGCACCTTCCCCGGCACCGCCGACAGCCCCGGAAACAAGGAGATGGTGGCTGAGGTGGCCTCGATGGAGGCCAAGCTCGAGAAGATGTCCGAAGGCCTTGGCGGCCAGACCAGCCAACAGGAGTCGATCAACCTCACCGGCGGCATCCCCAAGCCGGTGAAGAAAACCTTCGCCCAGACGATGTCCCAGGCGGAGCTGGATCAACGGATGAAGGGAACGGCCTTTGGTGTGAATGTGCCCGGGGGCACTGCCGCCATCAAGAGGGAGAAGGAGCAGATCCAGGCAGACTCCCAGGCTCAGCCCCAGATCAGCCAGCAGCCCACCGGCAAGGCCGGCGCCATCGATCCGTTCAAGCAGATGGTGAGGGATCTCAACAGCTGAGCGCTGAGTTCAACGCAGTTCCAGTCAGCTTTGTTCGATCAAGCTTTCACTGTCCAACACCAGCTGGCGCAGATGCTCCAGCTGGTTTTTTTGTGCCCCGTCCCAGAGCCCCCGGTTGTGAGCTTCCAGCAGCCGCTCGGCCATGTCCCGCAGGGCCCAGGGATTGCTCCGCTCCAGAAAAATGAGCACGGCGGGATCACTGAGCCATTGGTCGCATAGGGCCCCATAGCCCCAGTCGGGCACACGGCCGGTGCTGGCGTCGTAGGCAAACAAATAGTCGAGGCTGGCCGCCATCTCGAAGCCGCCCTTGTAGCCGTGCTGCTGCATCGCCTCGATCCAGCGTGGGTTGAGCACGCGGCTGCGCAGCACCTTGTCGAATTCCCGCTCCAGGCGGTGCAGTTTCGGTCTGGCGCTGCGGGAGTGGTCGCCAAACCAAAGGGCCGGCCGCTGCCCCGACAGCTTCTCAACGGCGGCGCTGAGTCCCCCCTGAAATTGGTAGTAATCGTCGGAATCCAGTAGGTCGTGTTCGCGGTTGTCCTGGTTGTGCAACACCACCTGGACGGCGGCTAGCCGTTGCTCGAGGCCTTGCCGATCGGCTTGGGCCTCGATGCCCCCCTGGCCGGGACTGCCCGCCTGGCTGTCGTAGCGCCAACCGCTCCAGTTCAGGAACGCCTCGCCCAGGTCGCTGCGCTGCTCCCACTGGCCGCTGTCGATCAGCCCCTGCAGCCCCGCTCCATAGGCGCCTGGGGCTGAGCCGTACACCCGGGCGCTGTGACCGTCCCGCCGCCAAGCCGCCGCCAGCGGGTTGGCGGCATCCGGCTCCTCGAGCGCCGCCACGAGGGCGGTTGCCCGGTTCACCCATCCCACCAGCTGGGGGAACGCATCGCGGAACAGCCCTGAGATGCGCAGGGTCACATCCACCCGCGGCCGGTCCAGGAGGCTCAGCGGGATCACCTCCAGGTCCACCATCCGGCGGGTGGGCCCATCCCACACCGGCCGCACTCCCAGCAACGCCAGCACTTGGGCGATGTCCTCGCCGCCATTGCGCATCGTCGCCGTGCCCCACACCGACAACGCCAGGGTCTGGAGGTGGTCGCCCTGCTCCTGCAGATGCAGCTCCAGCAGCAGCTCAGCGCTGCGGCGCCCTAGGTCCCAGGCGGCCTCCGTAGGCAGGCCGCGCAGATCGACGCTGTAGAAGTTGCGGCCGGTGGGCAGCAGATCGGGCCGGCCCCGGGTCGGGGCTCCGGAGGGTCCGGCGGCGATGCGCTCTCCATCGAGCCCCTTGAGGAAGGCTTCCCGCTCAGCTTTGCCGCAGGCCAGCAGCCGCGGCAGCACGGCCTGGCGGAGATGCTGCAGGGCTTGCCGCACGGCCGGACCCAGCTCACCTGCCTCGCCCTGGCCGGGCCCGTTCTCCAGCAGCTCCTGCTCCACCAGCGCCAGGGCCCGCTGCTCCAGCAACGCCACCCCATCCCCCAGCAGGCGTGGCGACTCACCGCCAAAAGCAACCTGGAGCCGCCGCTGGTCGCCAGGTTCGAGCGGAGCGGCATCGGTCTCAGCCCAGGGGTCGAAGGTGAGCTGCAGGTCGCGGGCCAGGGCCTGGGTCAGGCCGGGTTGGTTGGCCAGGGGGCAGCGCACCAGGCAAAGCAACAGCTCGGCTAAGCGCTGGGCCTCCGGCAGGGTGCCGTAGGTGTGCAGCCCGAGCCGGATCTGGGCTTCCTTGAGTTCGCAGAGGTAGCCATCGGCCGCATCCAGGCGCGCATCCAGCTCCGCGGCGGTGCCCAGGGGCAATTGCAGGGTCTCCAGTTGTTCCGCCAGGGTCTGCCGCAGTGGGGCGGCCCGCTCGCTGCCGAGCTGGCAGGCCTCCCAGTATTCGTCGAGCAGCACCTCCAGTTGTTGCAGGGCACCATGCAGCCCGGCGCGACCCAACGGAGGGGTGAGGTGGTCGAGGATCACGGCCTGGCTGCGGCGCTTGGCCTGGGAGCCCTCGCCAGGATCGTTAACGATGAAGGGGTAAAGGTGGGGCAGCGGCCCGAGGGCCCACTCCGGGAAGCAGCCATCCGAGAGCCCCAGCCCCTTGCCGGGCAACCACTCCAGGTTGCCGTGCTTGCCCACGTGAACCACGGCATGGGCCCCAAAGGTCTGGCGTAGCCACAGGTATTGGGCCAGGTAGGCGTGCGTTGGGGGCAGGTCGGGGCTGTGGTAGCTGAGGGTGGGATCGCGGTCGTAGCCGCGCTCTGGCTGGATCACCACGGCCACATGGCCCAATTGCAGGCCACGCACCGGAAAGCCCTGCGTGCCCCCCGGGCCCGGGGTCTGCACAAGCCCTGCATCCCGTTCTGGGGGGCCCCAGTGGGCCTCCAGCTGCTCGCGCCCCTGCCGCGGCAGCTCCGCATACCAGGCCCTGTAGTCCGCCAGGGGCACCAGGGCCAGAGGCGGGCGGTGCTCGCTTTCCGGATCGTTGCTGCGGCCGGCCAGCAGCTGGTGGATCAGGGCGTCGCCAGTGCTGGGCAGGCCCTCGCTGAGCTGATACCCCGCCTCGGCCAGCCACTGCAGCATCAAGGCCGTAGACGCCGGCGTGTCGAGCCCCACGCCGTTGGCCAGGCGACTGTTGCGTGTGGGGTAATTGGCCAGCACCAGGGCGATGCGCCGCTCCCCGGCAGGGGTCAGCCGCAGGCGTATCCACTGGGCGGTGAGCTGGGCAATCCAGGCCAGGCGCTCTGGGTCCGGTTGGTAGCGCTGCAGGGCTGAGGCCAGGCGCTCACTGGCCCCCACCGTCTCCTTGAAGGCGCCGATGCGGGTGGTGAGCCTGCCATCTAGTTCGGGGAGGGCCACCTGCAGGCTGAGGTCGGTGGGGCCGAGGCCGATGCTGCTGGCCTGCCACTGGCTGCGGGGCTGGCTGCTGCACAGCAACTGCAGCACCGGCACCCCGAGTTGCTCCCACAGGGGAGCCCCCAGACCGGCCTCCTCAAACTGCACCGACGCAAACGACGTGCTGCAGAGCACCGCTTGCACCCCTTCCCGTTGCAACAGGTCGGCGACGCCCCGTTGCACGGCCCGATCCCGCAGCCCACTCACCCAAAGCGCCCGCGGGCAGAGTTCAGCCCGCCGCAGGGCCGCGAGGGTGGCATCGATCAGCGCCAGGTCGCCGGCTTGCAGCAGGGCCCGGTAGGCGATCACCCCCACCCGAGCTCCCGGCTCCTCGCGCCAGTCGTAGGGGAGGGGATCGGCCAGGGGTTCGGCGCAGGGTGGAGCTGGGGTCTCGCCATGGAGAAGCCCCCGCAGGCACTCCAGTAAGCGACGCAGGTTGCCCGGCCCGCCCTCCCGCAGGCAGCGGGCCAGGCCCACCGCCAGTTCAGGCGCCATCGTGCCCAGTTCGGCCAGGGCGGTCTCCTCCTCCGGCGTGCCGGCCAGCACCAGCAACTGGCGGCCTGGCTGGTCAGCCGCCCAGAGCTGCAGTTGTTCCAGCCCATAACTCCAATGGCCCCGCCCCCCCAGCAACCGCACCACCACCAGCCGGGCCTGGCGCACCGTGGAGCTGAGGTAGTGGTCGATCTGGGCGGGATGGGCCAGGGCCGCGAGGTTCAAGCCCCGCAGTTCAGCCCCCAACAGCTGCGGCTCCTGCGCCAGCAACTGGTCGATGGCCAGCAGGTCGGTGTCGGCACTGCTCAGCAGCAGCACCGGTGCCGGGGGCTGCTCCACCAGGGCCCCGACATCGGCAGCCTCCCCTCCTCCCGGTACCGACGCCAAGCGATGCATGACCCCATCCTGCTTGCTGCAGTGAGAAGATCGGGGCATCCCGGCCTCCGGCCGCCGCGTCTGCTCCGCCCGCTTCGCCCCACCATGCACCAGTTCCTGCCCTACGCCTGGTTTGGTGGCAAATGCGTGCCCTTTGCCGAAGCCACCCTGTCGGTGGCCACCCATGCCCTGCACTACGGCACAGGTGCCTTCGGCGGCATGCGGGCCCTGCCCAATCCCAGCGACCCCGCCGAGATCCTGCTGTTCCGCGCCGACCGGCATGCCCGGCGGCTGAGCCAGAGCGCTCGGCTGCTCCTCACCGAGCTGCCGGAGCAAACGATTCACGACGCCATCGGTTTTTTCCTACGGGCGAATAAGCCCACCTGCCCGGTCTATCTGCGCCCGTTTGTGTACACCAGCGACTTGGGAATCGCCCCACGGCTGCACAACATCGAAACCGATTTTCTGATCTACGGCCTTGAGCTGGGCGACTATCTCTCCCCCGATGGGGTGAGCTGCCGCATCAGCTCCTGGACCCGCCAGGAAGATCGTTCCCTGCCCCTGCGCGGCAAAATCAGTGGCGCCTACATCACCAGTTCCCTCGCCAAAACGGAGGCTGTTAAGAGCGGCTTCGACGAGGCCCTGCTGCTCAACAGCCGCGGCAAGGTGAGCGAGGCCAGCGGCATGAACCTGTTCATCGTGCGCGATGGCGTGTTGATCACCCCCGGCGTCGACCAGGACATCCTTGAGGGCATCACCCGCGCCAGCGTGCTGGAGCTGGCTCAGTCGATGGGCATCCCCACCCTGGAGCGCCCCGTCGACAAGAGCGAGCTGTTCATTGCCGATGAGGTGTTCCTGAGTGGCACCGCCGCCAAGGTGACACCCGTGCGTCGCGTCGAATCCACCGATCTGCCCAGCGATCGGCCGGTGATGAAGGCGATTCGCGAGCGCCTCACAGCGATCACGGAGGGCCGCGATCCCGCCTATGACCATTGGGTGAAACGGGTCCGCGTGGACGGTTGAGCGAGATGGGTACGGCAGTGGCACCCCGGGTAACGCAGCGGATGGTTTTTCTGGAGCGATTGCACGCGCCCGAGCGGCCCGTGCTCGTGTTTGACGGTGCCACCGGCACCTCGCTGCAGCAGATGGACCTGAGCGCCGACGACTTCGGCGGAGCGGCGCTGGAGGGCTGCAACGAGGTTCTGGTGTTCACCCGGCCAGATGCGGTGCAAGCGGTTCATCGCCAGTTTCTGGAGGTGGGTGCCGATGTGATCGAGACCGACACCTTCGGAGCCACCTCACTGGTGTTGGCCGAATACGACATCGCCGATCAGGCCTTTGCCCTCAACCAGCGGGCCGCCGAACTGGCCCGGGAGATGGCCGATGCCTTCTCCACCCCCGAGAAGCCCCGCTTTGTGGCGGGGTCGATGGGGCCCACCACCAAGTTGCCAACCCTGGGGCACGTCGACTTCGACACGATGAAGGCTTCCTTCGCCGAGCAGGCTGAAGGGCTGCTAGCCGGCGACGTCGACCTGTTCATCGTTGAGACCTGCCAGGACGTGCTGCAGATCAAGGCGGCCCTGCAGGGGATTGAGGCGGCATTCAGCAAGACCGGCCAGCGCCGGCCGTTGATGGTGAGCGTGACGATGGAGACCACTGGCACGATGCTGGTGGGGTCCGACATCGCCGCTGTGGTGGCGATTCTCGAGCCGTTCCCGATTGATGTGCTCGGCCTGAACTGCGCCACAGGCCCGGAGCAGATGAAGGAGCACATCCGCTACCTCAGCGAGCACAGCCCCTTTGTGGTGAGCTGCATCCCTAACGCCGGCCTGCCGGAAAACATCGGCGGCGTGGCCCACTACCGGCTGACGCCGGTGGAGATGAAGATGCAGCTGATGCACTTCGTCGAAGATCTCGGGGTGCAGGTGATCGGTGGCTGCTGCGGCACCACCCCCGCCCATATCGGCGCCCTGGCCGACCTTTCGGCTGAGCTGCATGCGGCGCCCCGGCCGGTGCGTACCCCCGAAAGCCAGCACGCCCGTCCCCTTTTGCAGGGAGAGCCTTCAGCCGCCTCGATCTACGGCACCACGCCCTATCACCAGGACAACTCCTTCCTGATCATTGGCGAGCGGCTTAACGCCAGTGGCTCCAAGAAGGTGCGCGAGCTCCTGGCGGAGGAAGACTGGGATGGCCTGGTGGCCGTGGCCCGCGGCCAGGTGAAGGAGAACGCCCACGTGCTCGACGTCAACGTCGACTACGTCGGTCGCGATGGCGAGCGGGACATGCATGCACTGGTGAGCCGTCTGGTCACCAACGTCAACCTGCCGCTGATGCTCGACTCCACCGAGTGGCAGAAGATGGAGGCCGGCCTCAAGGTGGCCGGTGGCAAGTGCATCCTCAATTCCACCAACTACGAAGACGGCGACGAGCGCTTCTTCAAGGTGCTGGAGCTCGCCAAGGCCTACGGCGCCGGCGTGGTGGTGGGCACCATCGATGAAGAGGGCATGGCGCGCACGGCGGAGCGCAAATTCGCCATCGCCCAGCGGGCCTATCGCGATGCCCTCGAGTTCGGCATTCCCGCCCACGAGATCTTTTACGACCCCCTGGCCCTACCGATCTCCACCGGCATCGAGGAAGACCGTCTCAATGGTGCGGCCACCGTGGAGGCGATCCGGCGCATTCGCACCGATCTGCCCGGAGTGCATGTGGTGCTCGGGGTCAGCAATGTGAGCTTCGGTCTGTCGCCGGCGGCGCGGATCGTGCTGAATTCCGTCTTCCTGCACGACTGCTGCGAAGCCGGCATGGATGCGGCCATCGTCAGCCCCGCCAAGATCCTGCCCCTGGCCAAGATCAGTGAGGAGCATCAGCAGGTCTGTCGCGACCTCATCTACGACCGCCGCCGTTTCGAAACGGACCAGCCCGGCGCGATCTGCAGCTACGACCCCCTGACCGTGCTCACCAGCCTGTTTGAGGGCGTGAGTGCCAAGGAGGCCCGGGCCTCAGGCCCCTCCCTGGCTGACCTGCCGGTGGAGGAGCGGCTCAAGCAGCACATCATCGATGGCGAACGCATCGGCCTGGAAGCCTCGCTCGATGAAGCGCTGCACACCTACCCGCCCCTGCAGATCATCAACACCTTCCTGCTCGATGGCATGAAGGTGGTGGGCGACCTGTTCGGCTCCGGCCAGATGCAGCTCCCGTTTGTGCTGCAGAGCGCTGAAACCATGAAGGCGGCCGTCGCCCAGCTCGAGCCCCACATGGAGACGGTTGAAGGAGAGAGCTCGGCCAAGGGCAAGTTTCTGATCGCCACCGTCAAGGGCGACGTGCACGACATCGGCAAAAACCTGGTTGACATCATCCTCACCAACAACGGCTACGAGGTGATCAACCTCGGCATCAAGCAGAGCTGCGAAGCGATCATCGAGGCCCAGCGGCAACACCAGGCCGACTGCATCGCCATGAGCGGGTTGCTGGTGAAGTCGACGGCGTTCATGAAGGACAACCTGGAGGCCTTTAACGCAGCCGGCATCGCCGTGCCGGTGATCCTCGGCGGAGCCGCCCTCACACCCCGCTTTGTTCATGGCGACTGCCGCGCCGCCTACAAGGGCCAGGTGATCTACGGGCGCGACGCCTTTGCCGATCTGCGCTTCATGGATGCGCTGATGGAGGCCAAGGCCGCCGATGCCTGGAACGATCACCAGGGCTTCCTGGGGCCGATCCCCGAAGGCCTGGGCCTGGCAGCCAGTGATGCTGCGGATGCGCCGGCTAGTGACGCTGAGCCGGAAGCGACGGCTGAGCCCGCCGCCGCCGCGGTTGCTGCGCCCGAGCTCGCCCCCAACGATGAGCGCTCCGAGGCTGTGCCGCAAGAGCCCGCCCTGGAGCCCCCGTTCTGGGGCAGTGCGGTGTTGACCGAGGAGCAGATCGATCTGGAGGAGGTGTTTGCCTACCTCGATCGCAATGCCCTGTTCGCCGGCCAATGGCAGCTGCGCAAGACCCAGCAGCAGAGCCGCAGCGACTACGAAGCGATGCTGGCCGAGAAGGCGGAGCCCGTTCTGCAGCAGTGGAAGCAGCGTTGCCTGGCGGAAGGGCTGCTTTCTCCTCGCGTGGCCTACGGCTACTTCCACTGTGGCCGCAGCGGCAACGCGGTGGTGCTGTTCGACCCTGCCGAGCGTGGGCGCGAGCTCGGTCGCTTTGCGCTGCCACGTCAGCGCTCTGGCAACCGCTATTGCATCGCCGATTTCTACCGTGATCTCGTGGTCGGAGCCGATGGCTCAATAACGCCAACCGATGTGTTGCCGATGCAGGCCGTGACCATGGGGGAACGGGCCACCCGCTTTGCCCAGGAGTTGTTTAAGGCCGATCAATACACCGACTACCTCTACTTCCACGGCCTGGGGGTGCAGATGGCCGAAGCCCTGGCGGAGTGGGTGCATGCACGGATTCGCCGCGAGCTGGGCTTCGCCGATCCAGCCGAGATGCCGCTGCGGGATGTGCTGGCCCAGCGCTATCGCGGCAGCCGCTACTCCTTCGGCTATCCGGCTTGCCCGAATGTGGCCGACTCCCGGCAGCAACTCACCTGGCTCGGGGCCGATCGGATCGGCCTGACGATGGATGAGAGCGATCAGCTGGAGCCGGAGCAGAGCACCACGGCTCTGGTGGCGCTGCACAGCCAGGCCCGCTACTTCTCGGCCTGACGTCCAGGCCGTCACGGGATCTGAGATCGCATCTGGGGCCTTCTAGCCTGGTCGTTCTTGTGAAGCACTGTCATGGCCATTGCCGGACCCGGCGGCGTTGATGCCGCCATCGCCTCGGGCATCGACCTCGACGGAACCCCGATTCCCGCCGAGATGGTGGCCCTCTACACGGAGGTGATGGACCTGGAGAGCCAGCGCGCCCGGAGTGGCGTTAAGAAATCGATGCGCAACCGGATCGTGAAAACGGGCTCCAAGCACTTCGATCAGGCCACCCTCGATGCCCGGTTGCAGGCTGCGGGATGGGAAGGACTCAAGCCGAAGGAGATTGCCTTCTTCTACGCCTGAGCCCTAGCTGCACATGTCTTCCAGGGTATCGATCACCTCCTGCTGAAACTCCTCCAGGTTCGAGGAGTCGCTGAGATCGATGCCCTCGCCGGCGGCGTTCTGGGTGAGTTCCTGGAAATGGAAGGCCCCTTCGCCGTGGGCGAGGAATTCCATGGCGGAGGGTTCACCGCTTTCTTTGTAGGCGTCGCAGAGGGCCAAAAAGGCCGCATCTTCGGTGAATTCCCAGCTCATGAAGGGGGCCGCGCTGAAAAACAAGGTGAACGCGCACACCGACCTTTAACGCCTACCCCCCGGAATCCGTCAACCACCCTGCCCAACTTTGTGCCGGTGTGTTGCCTTGGAACCTTGGGTTCGCGACGCACCTTGAAGGCCCTGCAACGGCGCGAACCATTGGCCAGACTGGAGGCACCGCCCAAAGAGCCTCATCCCGTGAGCGAGTTCAGCGCCGGAACCAGCCCCAACCTCAACGTCTTGGGTGAACCCCTCGTGGTGTGCGGCTGTGAGCCGATGACCGGCTGGTTTCGGGATGGTCATTGCCGCACCAATGCGGCCGACCTGGGTCGCCACAGCGTCTGCTGCGTGGTGACAGAGGCCTTCCTGCGCTACAGCCAGGCCCAAGGCAACGATCTGAGCACCCCGGCCCCGGCCTATGGCTTTCCCGGCCTGAAGCCCGGCGACCATTGGTGCGTCTGCGCTCCGCGCTGGCTGGAGGCCTACGAAGACGGCATGGCTCCGCCGGTGCGTCTGGAGGCCACGGAGGACACGGCCCTGGAGGTGATTCCTCTGGAGCTGCTGCAGGCCAACGCAGCCTGAGGCTGGCGCTTTGGCCCGGTGCCATGCCTACCAGGGAATGGACTGACCGTCCCAGGCCCAGAACTGGCCGCTCTGCTCCGGTGTGAGCCCTTCCAGAACCTTCAGCAGCTGTCTGGCGGCCCGCGCGGGGCTGAACAGCCTCTCCGGTGCCACGCCAGCCTGGAAGGGGCCGGAGAGGGCCGTGGCGGTGGTGCCTGGATGCAGCAGGCTCACGCAACCCTGAGGCTTTCTGCGCCGCCACTCCAGTGCCAGGGTGCGCAGCAGCTGATTCTGGGCGGCCTTGGCGGCCCGGTACGCATACCAACCGCCCAGGTGGTTATCGCCGATGCTGCCCACCCGGGCCGAGAGGCTGGCGAAGTGAAACGGGGCATTGCTCGGCAGGGCGGCATCCAGGGCCTGGGCCAGCAGCAGGGGCCCATAGGCGTTCACCGCGAAGCTCTGCTCCAGGGCGGCACGGCTCACCTGGCTGAGGCGTTTTTCAGGCTGCAAGCACGGCCCATGCAGCAATCCGGCGGTGTGGATCACCAGCCGCAGGGGGGGGAAGGTGTCGAGGCTGGGACTCAGCCGGGCCAGGCTGGCGTCGTCGACCAGATCCAGAGGGAGGTGCGTCACGCCCTGCCAGCTGAGATCCCCTGATCGTCGCCAGTCGCGGCGCGAGGCCCCCAGCAGTTGCAGCTGGGGTGCCCGTTGCGTGAGCTCCTGCAGCAGCGCCTGGCCGATGCCGCCACAGCCCACCACCAGGGCGCTGCCCTGCCAAGCTTGCAGGGGGTTGGGAGAAGGGAGAGCTGAAGACACGCAGACCCAGGACTGACGCCACAATCTCAGCCCTGGCGCATGATGGCAGCGCTTGCCTGCTGCACCGGAATCGATGGGCCTTTGCATTGCCGTGTTGGGGCTGGGAGCCTGGGGCCAGACGCTGGCGGAGCGCTGGCAGAGCCAGGGCCACACGGTGTCTGGATGGTCGCGGCGCGACGGCGGCAGCCCAGTGGATCAGCTGAATCAGCAGGATCTGGTGGTGTCGGCAGTGGCGATGTCCGGTGTGCCGTCCCTGGCCCAGGCACTGGGACCCCATTGGCCCGCAGGCTTGCCTCTGCTGAGCTGCAGCAAAGGGCTCGACCTCACCCAGCTGGCCACCGCGACCCAGCTCTGGGCTGCCCAGCTGCCCAGCACACCACTGGCGGTGCTGAGTGGCCCCAACCTCGCCACGGAGGTCAAGCAGGGGCTGCCAGCCGCGAGTGTGGTGGCCAGTGCCGATGCGGAGCTGGCCCAGCTGCTGCAACAGCAGCTCAGCGATCGGGCGCTGCGCTTTTACACCAACAGCGATCCGATTGGGACTGAAGCGGCCGGGGCCCTCAAAAACGTGATGGCTGTGGCGGCTGGAATCTCGGATGGCTTGGCCTTGGGGGCCAACGCCAAGGCTTCGCTGCTGTGCCGCGGTCTGGCCGAAATCGGTGTGGTGCTGGAGGGGCTCGGTGGGGTGACCAGCACCCTCTACGGACTCGCTGGGTTGGGCGATCTGCTGGCAACCGCAAACAGCCACCTCAGCCGCAACTACCGCTGCGGCCTGTTGCTGGCAGAGGGATGCAGCGAGGAGCAGGCCTACGGCCAGATCGCTGCCACCGTGGAGGGACCCCGCACCGCTCGGGCGGCCCTGCAGCTGGCTGCTCGCCAGGGCTGGCACCTGCCGATCTGCGAGCAGGTGGTGCAGGTGCTCGATGGCGCGGCCACTCCGGCGGATGCGGTGCGCGCCCTGATGGAGCGGGATTTGCGGCCCGAATGGGCGCAGCCATGACCAGCAGCAGCCCGCCGAGGGTTGAGCCGCAGCTGGTTCGCGGCCTGGTGCAGCGCCCAGCCGTGCTGGTGGAGGCCTTTGCCGATGGGCCCTGCGGTGGCAACGGCGCCGCCGTGGTGCTCCTGGACGAGCCCATGGGTAACCAGGCCCTGCAGGGCATTGCCCGCAGCCTCAATCAATCGGAAACAGCCTTTTTGCTGCGCCAGCACGACCGCTGGTACCTGCGCTGGTTTACCCCCAGCTGCGAGGTGCACCTCTGCGGCCACGCCACCCTGGCGGCCCTGCTGGCCTTGGACCATTGGCAGCTGCTGGGCCCCAACGAAGCGATCGAGCTGCTGACCCGCAGCGGCCCCCTGGCGGTGGCCCTTGACCCCAGTGGTGCCTCGGGCTGCCTGGTGCTCCCAAGCGATGGCCTGCAGCCGGCCGAACCCTCCCCGCCCCTGATCCGGCTTCTGGAGGGGCGCCTGGGCGTCGCCCCATTGGCTTACTGGGGATCGGGCCTGGGGTATCGCGTGGCGTTGCTGCCGGCGGCGGCGCCCTTGCAGGCCATGGCGGGCCTTGCCGGGGAGCTCCAGGGGCCAGATCGGGCCGGGCTGGTGCTGATGCAGGCCTGTGCCAACGATCTGGCCGAGCCGCCCCCCACCGTGTTGGGCCAGCCAGCCGATTACCAACTGCGCTTTTTCGCACCGGGACTGGGCATCGACGAGGATCCCGTCACCGGTTCGGCCCATGCCCTGGTGGCGCCCTTCTGGTTGGAGCGGTTGGGCCGCCGCTCCGTGGTGGGTTGGCAATGTTCGCCACGTCCTGGCGGCATGGTGTGCGAGGTGGTGTGCGAATCGGCGTCCTCAGGCATGATCCGCCTAAGCGGTACGGGCCATCTCCTGTGGAACGGCACATTGCGGGTGCACGCCGATGGCTCCGGAGCCGAGGCCTGGTCCTCCCTGTGCGCCCTTTCCTGAACTGGCCCGCGCTGCCGCTCAAGAGTGACCTGGTCCGCCGGTTGATGGTGGCTGCCCCCATGGCAGTGGTGGCTGTGGCGGTTGGTTTTGCTGCCCAGGGGCTGGTGCCCCGGCCCTATGCCGCAGCCCAGGGCGAGCTGCTGGATGCCCTGATCGACTCCCCACCACCGGCCCCGGACACCACCACCGCGGCGGAGCAGCTGCGGCGCCTGGAGGCCCGTCGAGCACCAGCGCAGGGCAGTGCCGCCAGCGTGGGGCTGGTGGAGCCCGAAGCGGGACCGGGTGTGAATCTGGACATCCGCGTCGCCCTGCTCAGCGCCGGTGCGGCACCGGATCTCACGGCCACTGGCCCCTGGCAGTTGTTGAGCCGAGAGGGCCAGCTGCTGCAGCAAGGAGACGCCGGAAGCCGGGTCGATCTGGCCAAGTTGTGGCAGCAAGGCCCGGAGGCTTGGCTGCAAACCCATGGTGGGTTGCTGCTGGTCAATGGACGCCCCTACGGCGGCCGGTTGCGGCTGATCCGCGATACCGGGGGCCTGCGGCTGGTGAACCACCTGGCCCTGGAGACCTACATCGCCGCTGTGGTGGGGGCTGAGATGCCCAGCAGCTGGTCGATGGAGGCCCTCAGGGCCCAGGCTGTGGCCGCCCGCTCCTATGCCTTGGCCCATATGGCTCGCCCGGCCAACCGCCATTGGCACCTGGGCGATACGACCCGCTGGCAGGCCTACAAGGGCCAATCCAGCAGCACCAATCGCACCAGTCAGGCCGCCGCCAGCACCGCCGGGCTGATCCTCAGCTACCAGGGCGCCATCGTGGAAAGCCTTTACGCCGCCAACCGCCAGATCAGCCTGGAGGCCCACGGCCATCTCGGCGCCAGCATGAGCCAGCACGGGGCCCAGGATCTGGCTCAACAGGGCTATCGCTACAACCAGATTCTCGGCCACTACTACCAGGGTGCGTCCCTGGCTCGTCTCAAGGCCGGTGCGGGCTGAGCGCACCTGGCAAAGGGCCCTGGAGCGTTCCCAGGAGGCCCAGCGCACCGGAGCCCTGGTGCCCCTGGGCACGGAAGTGGTGCAGGCCCCCGAGCTGGAGCCCTTCGTGCTGCGCCGTCTGCTCAGCCGTACCCCCAAACACCTCCGGGGTGGGGGGCCCAAACCGAACCCCTTCCTTCCCTGGGAACCCGCCCTGGAGGTGGACCGTCTGGCCTCCAACCATGTTGTTCTGCTGAACAAATACCCCGTGCAACCGGGCCACCTGCTGCTGATCACCCACGACTGGCAACCCCAGTCCGGTTGGCTGACACCCGTCGACTGGCAGGCCGTGACAGAGCTTGGTGCTGATACGGGAGGGTTGTGGTTTTTCAACAGCTGTGCCGCTGCTGGTGCCAGCCAGCCCCATCGCCATCTGCAAGTGCTGCCGCGCCATGCCGGAGAGCCCAGTTGCCCCCTCGCTGCTCAGTTTGCGGCCCAACTCGAGCCACCAGGGGTGTTGGCGGCTGACGCCGTGCCTTGGTCCTGGGCCTATCGGCTGAGCCGGCGACGCGATCCTCTGGGCAGCAGCGATCTGGAGGGCCTGTACTGCGAGCATGCGGCGCAGCTGGGCCTGGGTTGCCCCCAGCACGACCCCCAGCCCCTCCATCCCTACAACCTGCTCTTCGACGATCACTGGTTTCTGACGGTGCGCCGCCGCCAGGAGCACTGTGCGGGCTTCAGCCTCAATGCCCTTGCCTTTGCGGGCTATCTGCTGTGCACCGAGCGCTCGGATCTCACCTGGCTGGCTCGGGAAGGGCCCTGGGCCTTGCTGCAGGCGGTGGCCAGTGCGCCGCTGCCGATGCGTTGAGCGCCGTTCCGTAATTTCTCGGTTGCCAAAGCCGATGCGGCTGGGGCTGGTTGGAAAGGAAGGGGTTGCGGCCCCTTGCCGAACGACCACTGACCCATGAACGATCACGCCAAGCTCCCGATCCGTCCAACCGGCGCCCTGTCCCGCCGGGCCCTGCAGCAGCGCAACCAGCGGGTGAACCACTACCGCAGACTGGTCAAGCCCATCGCTGTCCACTACGGCCGCCGTTGCCCAGAACCCTTCGACGACCTGGTGCAGGTGGGTCTGCTTGGCCTGCTCCGGGCTGCGGAGCTCTACCAGCCTCACACCACCACACCGTTTGAAGCCTTTGCCAGGCCGCACATCCGAGGCGCGATTCTCCACTACCTGCGGGATTCAGCCCTGGCGGTGCGCTTGCCCCGTCGTCAGATGGAGCTGCACGACAAGCTGCGCCAACTCAAAGCCAGCTGGTGTGCCCGGCACGGCCACGAGCCCAGTGCCAACGATCTGCGCACGGCTCTGCAGCTCAGCCCGAGCCAATGGCATGATCTGCTGAGGGGCCAGGCGATGGGACGCCCCATGGCCTTTGAGCCCGGAGGGGATGAGCCTTTGGCCCTTTGCCGACTCGGCAGCGGCTTGGCTGAGGATGAAACCCTGCTCGACAACGATCCAGAGGAGCAGCGGGAGCACCTGCAGCGGCTACTCCTGCGCCTGGAGCCTGGCGTGCGGGAGGTGATTCAGAGGGTGGTTCTCTCGGGTTGGACCTATCGACGCACCGCGGCTTGGTTGCACGTGAGTCCGATGACCGTGCAGCGTCGGCTGAAGCGGGGCCTGGCGTTGCTGCGGGCGGCGCTAACCCCGCCCGCAGGAGCTGAACTCAGCTCTCGGCGGAGGTCGCATCCCGTTGCATCTGTTGCTCCAGCGTGCTGATCGCCGCGTTGACGGCGGCCAGTTGGCGCTCCACGCCATCACGCCAGAACTGCAGCATGCGCAGCTTGCGCTGCTGATGGCGTCGCCAGCTATCGCGACCGCCTTCGTCACCGTTGCCGCAGCAGCCCAGGGGGGGAAGCATGAGAAAGTGGACAAGTGCCCGAAGGTTCTAGCGAGCTAAGCGGGTCGCCTGAGTGTCGTGTTTCCTCTCCAGCAATGGCCTTGAAACACGCCTGGGCAAGCCTCTGTTTCCCCCTTGCAGCAGGGCTTTCGCGTCCATTGGGAAGGCATTTCCTCGATTCACCCGCCCAGCCCTTGCCGCCCTCCAGCGTGGGGGCAGTTGGTCACGGAGCTCGCGTGCGTCCGTTCCCCTTGTTGATGGCTGCTGCCCTCGGGGCGCCCATGGTGCTGCTTCAGGTGCAGCCGGTCTCTGCCTATGTGGCGTTGATGGCTGGACAGCAGGCTCGCCCCCTGAATGGCACCTTTACCAAGGTGCCGGTGCTGCATTCCAACCAACCCGAGGAGGTGGAAGGGGCCGGCATCCTGATCAATACGGCACCGGGTTATGCCTATGCCGCCGAAACTGGCCAGCCCCTGCGCAACGCTGAATACACCTTCAACGGGGAGTTCGGCGTGCACATGCACCACAAATACTTCCCGCCCAACCGCGGCCAGATTTCAGCCTCGGCGCGGCGTCCTGAACTCACACTGGGTCTGATTCTGATCAACCCGGGTGCCCGCCCTGTGCACATCCGTTTTGAGAACGGAGCGGTGCGCAACAGTTTTGAAGCCCCCTACCTGCAGCAATACAAGATGGGGGTGCGGCCCTTGGGGCCAAGACCCTGGAATACAGGGCCGGGAGATGCCACCGCCATTCAGGTTTTGCGGGGGCGCCTCGACTCCAAACTCAGCCAGGAGATCACCATTCCGGCCCGCAGCCGCATCGTGCTGTTTCAGACCCAACTGCCTGCCCTGGGCATCGCCAATGCCCTGCTGAAGGGACGCAGTGATGGGCCCTTCCAAATGGCTGTAGCGGCAGCCAAAAACCCCCAATCAGATTGGGATGTGCTGGCTGTTCTCGATCGAGGCCGCTTGGCTCCAGGCCGCGTTTATCTGAATCGGATCGCCGATATCAACGGGCGGCGGGTGTTCTCCCGGGTGGGTGGTGTTGCCATTGGTGATGCCTACCTAGCCAGCCTCAACCATGATCTGAACCAGCAGGGGCCATTGCACGTGCCCCTCACCACCACCCACCGCCACAACTTCGGCACCCGAGAGGTGCAAGTCAATCCGCTGGTGAGTCGGATGGTCGACTCCTCCCTCGACAATGTCGGCACCTATGGCGTGCGCTTTGATGTGGATCTCAACCTCAAAGGTTCCGGTCCCTATGAGTTGGTGCTGAGCCACCCCTCCGGCACCGGCAGCAGTCAACCCTTTACCGCCTTTCGGGGATCCTTTCAGGTGCGGACTGAGGATGGGTTGCAGGAGATGCACGCAGGATTGCGCTCCGGCCAGAGTGTGGCCCTCACCACCTTGAATCTGCGCCCTGGGATGGCCAATCCGGTGCGTGTAAGCCTGGTTTATCCCGCGGATGCCACTCCCGGCCATTTGCTCAGTGTGGTTCCCGCCAGTCAACTGGCCATGGTGCAAAACCAGCAGCGTCAGCTCGAAATTGCCCGCAGCACTGCGGCCACCACCACTCCTGGCCGCATTCCAATCCCCCCCGCTGTCCCCGACCCCACTGGCCCTGAGGGGGACCCGGCGGCGAGGGTGGCCCCACGCGTGCTTCATCAGCCTCCGCCCCCGCCCCCGCCCCCGCCGGTGAGCCCATCCCTAGTGGATCGCTACCAACAAGCGCTTGAGCCGCAACAACAGATGATGCGCGGCTTGATGGGCCGTTAGGGATGGCTTCTCCGGGTGATCCCCAACGCCGCCGGTTCAGCCTCGAGCTACCGGTTGAGCTGGTGGGGAAAATTGACGGCCTCAAGGCGGAGTGGGGCCTGCGCAGTCGCGGTGACATTGTCGAGCGCCTGCTGCAAGAACTCTTCCCCAGCAATGAGGACGGTGAGAACGACTTAGCCGCTGATCAGGTTTCTGCTGACGCCACCCTCGCCTCTGGCGACGCTGATCAAGAGTCGATATTTAACGAGCAGGGTGCGTTGGTGCTCGTCAGCCGAGGTTCAGGCGGCGAGCTCTGCCTCGATCTCGACGGCATCGACTTCGCCGTGGGGGAGACGATGCGCGTCAGCGCTCCGCCTCGCTCGGGCGGGATCGACCTGCCTGGGTTTGTCAGGCGTCAGTCGGATCAACTCAAGCGCAGTCTTCAGCCTCGCCAGCAGACGGTCGCAGCCTCGATCGAACCCCTGCCCCATGTGGGTGGCGAGATGGTGGAGAAGGCATTGGTGCGGGCCCGCACCCACTGGATCGAGCTCTACGGAAAGGATGCCAACGACGCCGTGCTGGAAGCGGCGATGGTCTGGTTGGCCCAAGACATCTGGGCCCAGAGTGACCAAAGTGAAAACAGACCGTTCACTTGGTCGTTGGCTTGCGAGGTTGTCGCCAACACGGCACCCTGCTGGGGCCATGAGCCTGCCAGTTTTGAACGGGTGATGGTGATGGCCGGTCTGCTGGAAGATCCTTTCAGCACGTCCACCCTGGAGGTGCGGCTGCCCACGCTGATTCGTCGCTTTGTGCATCGATTCCGCAAGCGACGCAAAGGCACATCGTTCCAGACCCTTGAGCACACCATGACCCTGCATGGGGCGCTCAAGCTGCTGCAGTTACCCACCGCTCCAGGCCATCGCCTCACCCTGGCGGAGATCCGTGAGGCCTATCGCGATCTGGCCATGAGTCATCACCCCGATTCCGGCGGGAGCGAGGAGACGATGCGTCGGCTGAATGAGGCCTATCAACTCCTCAAGGAGCTGTACCGCAATCATTAATGTGTCTTGCGCGATCCATCCAAGTTGTGCAATGAGACTCGTGGCGGGTCTTGTGCAAGACTATCGAGAGAATGTGCCCCGCTCCTCGAGAGCATCAAGCATGGTCCCGGCAATCTTAATAAGGACGCGTAACTGGTCTCATTAATAGACCTAGGTGCTCGCTTCGCAATTCCGCTCGATTGTGTTGACCAGCTGCCGATACCGGGCTC
>Ga0169931_10000854_pt1 | contig 50893 bp, 59 predicted proteins | sample Kivu_15m_20L_FD_129675 | JGI IMG/M metagenome (GOLD analysis project Ga0169931, IMG submission 129675) | Freshwater microbial communities from Lake Kivu, Western Province, Rwanda to study Microbial Dark Matter (Phase II) - Kivu_15m_20L... | ecosystem: Environmental > Aquatic > Freshwater > Lake...
AGTAAGAATGGTTTCGCATAGCGGACAAAAGCCTTATGAGGCCGATTCCTTGATTCGCCGAAGAGTTCATTTTCGTAGCGGTACAAAAACTCGTAAATCCTTTCGGCAGATGGCAAATCTCTCAGATACGCGGTGTTGAAAGAGATGTAATCGTACGCCTTTTGGGCCGCCTGCCTTGCCCACCTTGCCATTTCAAGACTGGGTAGTTCTGGGTCTTTGGCTCCCAATGCCACCATCTCCAAGATGGTAAGGATTTTTCGTAATTTTTCGATAGCATTGGCTCCAACATCCCATTTTGGTAATTTGGCTTTGGTCGCGATGTTGTCGAGCATTGTATGCCTGAGTTTTCCGATTCGGTAATCAAAGTCATCTAACTTTTCTTTCTCGGGAAAGAGATTGTATTCTCTCTCTTCGCGTTCAATGAGTCTTCGTCCAACGGAAAGAATACGATGAACAATATCCTTCCCAGTTTTCGAAATTCCCAATCTATCTTCCATTCTGGTAAGAGTGGAGTCTACATCTTTCCGAAGCCAATCGATACTCATGTTCATTCTGTACTTCACAAAAGAAAGAACTACGTATACCTTGGAATTGGCATCTTTTTTAAGAGCGTCTTCCAATCCCCAAAATCCTAGCTGAGACACTCCCGATTGGAACGGTAGTAGAGTATCGTTCATACCGCTCGTTGGCTCGCCCTCTGGGAAAAGTACAAGTTTGCCCCCTTTAGAGGAAAGGATCTCCCTGCTTTTTTTCATTGACTCTCTATCGGGAGAACCAGCTAATATGGAGAATGCGCCAATATTTTGGATGAATTCTCCAACAAACCCTGCTCCCCATTCGAAGACCTCCCTGGATGCCATGTAGTGGAAGCGAGAGGACATGATGTTTGCTGCCGTGTAAGCAACAGGAGGCTCTTTGGTAGTAGGATGATTGGAAATATATACCAAAGATTCCTTTTGCAAGGATTGAAGCATCTTTTTGTCCTCAGGGCTGATCGAGACTTCATCCAAATTGTGGACAACTTTGAACAAAATTGGCATGGAAAAATCGGTAACCCACATGAGAGGCCAATTGAATTTGGGAGGGATAAAGCTTTTGGTTGACATGGAGGGAAACTTGTCCCACTTTCTCAAGGGAATCTACTACTTTTTTCAATGGCGCTTATAGAAGAATTCAACCAGCAAGGTACCTTTCTCTTTCGATGGAGGTCCTACGTTCCAGGATGCATACTCCTTTTCTGTTTCCTATACCTACCCCAGGTTTCCTACTACAAAGGCAGTTACTCTAACAACCTGATATGGTTGGGGATGACCTTCGCGGTTAGTAGCATAGGACTTTTCGTTCGGTGCTTTACCATAGGATTTACACCAGCCAGAACCTCTGGCCGAAACACAAAAGCTCAGGTAGCTGATATTGTAAACCAAACGGGGATATACTCCCTCGTTCGGCATCCTCTCTATTTAGGAAATTTTTTGATCTACCTCGGGCCAGTATTAGTTCTGCGAGATTTGGCAATTGCATCTGTTTTTGTTCTGTTTTTTTTGGCCTATTACGAGAGAATCATGTTTACGGAGGAGTATTTTCTCCGGAATAAGTTTGGTGAAACTTACCTAAGTTGGGCAAACCGAACTCCTGCCTTTCTTCCCAGGCTTACTGGTTACACAAAACCCAAGCTTCCCTTTAGCTTTAAAAATATCTTGAAAAGAGAGTATCCCAGTCTTTTCGGAATGATTGCCATTTTTACTCTTATGGATCTGGTTCAGGTTTACTTCCAAGAACCAAATCTAGCTTTGAGCGGTAATATCTGGAAGCCCTTCCATAGCTATTTCTTTGGTTCGGGAGCTTTGTTCTATCTTCTGGCGCGCTTTCTCACCAAAGCAACCAAGCTTTTGGATGTAGAAGGTCGTTGATGATTCGTCAATTTATCCCCAAACTCTAGCTATGTGGATAAACTTCCAATGAGCCGATTGACTAACGGTTGGAAAATTCCTTCCTCTCCTCAGGAAAGAAGAGAGTTGAGAGAATCTTTTGCAAAAACTGTTCGTGAGATGGAAAGTGAGAATCCAATCCTCATTTTTAAGGAACACATGGAAAATGGTTTGTTGCACAAAGCTGCCTTGCAAGATTCAATGAACCAACTAACGACATATGCCAACCTCTACCAAAGCATAAAAGAGCTGGATGCCATTCTTCAATCAGACCAATGAATTCCTTGGATACAGCCAATTTGCTCTTTTGGCAACTTCAATTTGATTCCGTAGATCCAAATTCCTTCTCCGTATTCTTCTAAGGTTTTTAAATTCCAGAGATTCTGGATCGAAATCATTCTCTGTCGAGGTTCAAGTACCCCTTTTTTCGGAAAGAAATCCTTTGGCATACGTAGCTCAGCATCCACATTGATGGATTCCCTCAAAAAAAGTTCATAGGGGATCTCTGTAGTTTCAAGGGAGGGGCAAATTTCTATAAATAAATTCTTTCGCGGGATTGGAGGGAAGCGACCGCCATCCCAAGAGTGCGTGAGCCCAAGTTCTACAGCCAAATTCCAGTTTTTGTCCAAAGGATTCTTGTCCCAGCGAAAAGGAGGATTTGCCGCATAACTTTGGATCTTTGCTTCAGTACTATGGTACAAGATAACAAGACCCGAACCAATTCCCAGAACCCAAATCCAGGGTAAATAACGAATCACAATAACAAATTCAAAGAAATCCTGAGGAATTCAAGAGAGAAACAGTCTACAAAGTATGCCCCTTACAGAAATCGGAGTCCTAGGTGGAACGGGTTTGATCGGCAATCACTTGACCCAAACTGCTTTAGCGAAGGGTTACAAAGTCCGTTTTTTCTCTCGTTCCGGAAAAGGACCAAGCCACCCCAATTTGGAAATCATAAAGGCAGAAGTGCCATCCACCGATCAATTAGAAAATCTGCATGCGATAGTAAACCTGGTCGGAGAACCGATAGCGGGAGTTCGTTGGTCTGAGGAAAAGAAAATAAAGATAAGAGAATCAAGAGTGGACTTCACTAAGGCATTGGTTTCCCAAACCATGACCTGTCAAAATCCTCCTTCGGTATTCTTGCAAGGATCCGCTGTTGGTTACTACGGGATGTCTGAAAAAGAACATTCCCCTTTCTCTGAAGATCATTCTCCTGGGAATGAATACCTGGCGGATCTATGTGTAGACTGGGAAATGGAAACTCGAGCTTTGACTTTCAAAAAAATTAGAACAGTTGTTATTCGGACAGGTATAGTACTTTCAAAAAACGGAGGTGCTCTCGCAAAAATGCTTCTTCCTTTTCAAATGGGAGTGGGAGGCCCTATTGGAAAAGGGCAGCAGGGGATGAGCTGGATTCACGAAACCGACATGACCAATGCGCTTCTTTATTTGATAGAAAACAATAAGGCGGAAGGACCTTTTAATTTGGTAGGACCTAATCCGATTAGCAATCGTCAGTTTGCTAGGGCAATCGGCAAGGTCTTGTCTAGACCCTCTTTCCTTCCAGTTCCAGAATTTGCGATGAATGCTCTTTTTGGAGAAGGGTCTGTCGTGGTTACCCAAGGGCAATATGTAGTTCCTACAAAACTCTTAGGATTGGGATATTCTTTTGCCTTTCCCGAAATAGAAGAGGCATTGAGAGAGATTCTCAAAACCAAGCAATAGTTAATACCTCGATCCATCCTATTTTTGTATTGCAGAAAATCACAGATTACTTAAACTAAAAAAAATGTTACGGAGATCTAGAATGAAGCAAACAACCTATCTGTTCTTAGCCATCCTTCTTGCTGTCACGGTGGCTTGCGGTGGAGAAAAACCTCCAGAAACCACGGAAGTGATTCCTACACTTCCTCCTGAACTAGCCAAAGGAGAGGAACTTTACACACAAAATTGTGCCTCTTGCCATGGTGAAAAAGGAGCGGGAGATGGTGCTGCGGCTCAAGCCCTGAATCCAAAACCAAGAAACTACAAAGCTCCAGCCTCAGAATGGAAAAATGGAAATACTGTAGCGGGAATCACCAAGACCTTGAAAGAAGGTATCAAAGGTTCTTCCATGGTTTCTTACTCGGGATTGGGTGAAGAGAGCATCAAAGCGATCGCCGAATACGTGGAATACCTAGCAAAGAACTAAACGGCTGAGGGGAAGACAAGGGTCTTCCCAAATCTTTCATGAATTGTCCAAAAGACCCTCCCTGCCAGCTTCCTTTGCCGGAAAACCAGACTAAGACTAGACTGGAATACTCTTTTTGGGGCATGGTTGGGTTATATCTCGTTGGCATCAGCGCCACACCCAAGGCTGAAATCGTTTCTTGCAAGCCGTGTCGTAGAGTATTGGAAAGGCGAAAGTTATCTAACAAGGGACAAAAGCCTTGACCGTGGCCATCGAGCTGGTAGTCTGGTGGGGCAATGCCTGAAGATTTTCGAGTTTCTGTTACTTTTGAAAAAGGAGGGGAGCTTCCCATTCTTAGAATTGTAGGAGAGATCACCTCCGAAGCGGAAGAGTCCATCAACAAGACCTTTGATTCTATCGCGAGAGAAAAGCGGAGCCGAGTGCTTTTGGACTTTGCTGAGACAACCTATATCAATTCAGCTGGAATAGCCACTCTGATCTCTCTGATTACCAAATCTTCAGAAGAGCAAGGCAAAGTGGAATTTGTGGGGCTCAACTCCCATTTTAAGAAGGTCATGGACATCGTAGGACTTACGGATTTCGTAATAGTCCACGATTCTCTAGAATCCGCTCTATCTCCTTGAGTTTTTTTTCCCTTTTTCCATTTTAGGAAGAGAAGAGGGAATTCCATGTCTGAAGTTGAAATTCGCCACAATGGCAGAACCTATAATTTCCCAGTTTTGGTAGGAACCGATGGCAAAGAGGGGATAGATATCTCAGATTTCTATAAAAAGACGGGTCTTGTGACACTCGATCCAGGTCTTTTTAACACGGCCTTGGGTTTGTCTAAGGTGTCCCGTAGAGATCCAGAAAATGGAACCTTAACTTATAGAGGTTATTCGATTGAGGAATTGGCGTACCAGTCCACATTCGTAGAGACTGCATATCTACTGATCAATGGAGATCTTCCCAACAAACAAGAATTAAGTGATTTCTCGAGTAGACTTTCTAAGCATAGCATGATCCATGAAGATATGATCAATCTATTTGATGGATTTCCCGGAGTAGCTAATCCACTAGCAGTACTTAGTGTTATGGTGACTTCTCTAAGTAGCTACTACCAAGAAGATTACGAAGAAAAACTTGAAATAGGAGTAGACCTTATTGCAAGACTCCTTGCAAAGATTCGAACGATTGCCGCTTTCACTCATAAACATGCCATAGGACAGCCATTTGTCTATCCAAAGGATTCTAATTCCTATTGTACTAACTTTCTTTATATGATGCATACAATTCCAGCGGCAGGAGACTACGAAGTTTCTGAAGAATTCGATCGAATTCTCAATCAGTTGTGGATTCTCCACGGTGATCACGAACAAAATGTATCCAATACTGCCGTTCAATTGGTAGGTTCTACGCAAGCCAATTTGTTTGCGTGTATCTCAGCGGGGATTATGGCGCAGTGGGGAGCAAGGGAAGGGGGCAGACCAACAGCGGCTTTGGATCTAATCCAAGACATTGTCAAAACCAAAACTCCCGTCAAAGACTACTTGGAGAGGTTTAAGACCGGCGAAGCCAAAATGCATTCCAATGGATTTGGCCAAAAAGCCTATGATGTCGTAAGCCCAAGAGCAAAAGTAGCGAGGAAACTTTTCTACTCCTTTTACCAAAACCGAACTTTAACTTCTATAGAAGAAACTGCAATGAAAATAGACGAAGTCGTTTGGTCCGATTCGTATTTTGTGGACAAACTCCTTTACCCGAATTTAGAATTCTATTCGGGAGTTCTGTTTCATACCCTCGGCATCCCCAAATCTATGTTCAGTGTAATACAAACTATCGGTAGGTTGCCTGGCTGGCTTGCTCATTGGAAGGAACAACGTAAAAAAGGTGACTTTAGTAAGTTTCGCCCCAAACAAGTGTATGTGGGAGAAATACAAAGGAATTACATACCGATCCAGTCTCGAATTTAGAAGCGGATCGTAATATTTTTCCCGACTCCAATTCGCTTTTCGAAAAATGCTTTGAAATAAGGACAGGTAAATAGCATTTGACTCCATTTTACTCATGAGTAAAATGGATAGGTATACATTTTAGAGACTATGAAAACTAGCCCCAGATACAACCAGAAGATGATTCAGGATGATCTGAAAACCAAGATGGTTTTGTTGTCTGGTCCTAGGCAAGTGGGAAAAACTACATTGGCGAAACAGATTCCCCTTAGTGAATATCTGAATTGGGACATAAGCAAACACCGAGAACGAATTTTAAAAGAGGAATGGCCAATAGATAAGAAAATCTGGATTCTAGATGAGATTCATAAATTTCGAAATTGGAGAAATCTACTCAAAGGCCTGTACGATGAATTCCATGGGAAATCTGAGATCATCGTAACTGGATCTGCGAGATTAGACGCATATAGAAGAGGTGGAGATTCTCTCCAAGGTCGCTATTTTTTTCACAGGCTTCATCCTTTCACTTGGAAGGAATTGAAACTAAACCTAGCATCAGAAATATCACTATTGTGGGAGTTTGGTGGCTTTCCCGAACCTCTTTTTAAACAGAGCAAAAGTTTCCATAAACGGTGGCTGCGAGACTATAGAACTCGTTTGATACAAGAGGACTTAGCCTCCCTGGAGAATTTGCAGGATTTAGGAAACTTAGAACTTTTGCAATTGCTACTCCCAGAAAGAATTGGATCTCCTCTATCCTATGCTTCCCTTTCTCGTGATTTGCAGATCAGTCCCAAAACAGCTCTAAATTGGGTGAATGTTTTAGAGAGATTGTATTCAATTTTTTTGGTTCCGTCTTACCAAAAAAATACGATTCGTTCGGTAAAAAAAGAAAAGAAACATTACCATTGGGATTGGTCTCTTGTCGAGAACCCAGGCGCTAAATTAGAGAACCTAGTAGCCTCGCATTTGCTCAAATGGGTGCATTTCAAACAAGACACAGAGGGTGAGGATTTGAATTTGTACTATTTCCGAGATACTGACGGAAGAGAAGTTGATTTTGTAGTAGCGAATCTTAAGAAACCTATCCTCGCCATCGAAGTTAAGTTATCAGATGATGAAATTCATAAACCACTTAAATATTTTTTGAATAAATTTCCCGAAACAGAATGTTGGCAAGTCCACCTTAATGGTAAGAAAGACTACCAATCCCAAGAAGGGATTCGAGTGGCACCTGTTAGCAAGCTTTTAGAAAAATTGGTATAGGTCGTAGAAGGAAAATCTATTTAAAGCCAAGCGATTGTCGTATGAATTTCAAATTATTCCAAGGATCTTTATCGTTTTAGAACATTTTTCTCCTTGAAAATATTTTTGTAACACTTCGTTGAAAACTGAATCTGCATTTCTTGTGAGGCTAAATAGGGTCATGCAAGATTTGAGTTTTATATCATCGGGACTCCCTAAGATTTCGTAGGCAGTTTTACCGTCAATTTTGAGTAAAGCTTCCCTAATCTCAGTAATATGCCTTTTGGCTGAGAGAAGGTGACTGTCCTCGAAGCGATATTTATCTACTTATATTTTGCGAAGATCAATTGTTACATATGAGAGAATTTATCCGTATATAGATCTAGGACTTTTTTTATCATCGATTGATAAGGCACACCTGATTTCTTAGATTGTTCTTTAAAGAAATTGATGCTTTTTTTACTTAAAAGAATAGTGACCTTTGAGTTCTCTTCTTTCAGGATTAACTTTTCAGGAGGAGGCAAAAAATCTTCAACAGTGATTGATGCATCAATTGCTTTTCCGATTGAATCGGGAGCCTTTTTATAGTTTGTTTTCTTTTTCATAATTTTTTTTTCCTTCTCTCCAAAATCCAGCACCAAAAATTCGAATCTTATCCATTCGCATTGTGAATCTTACTGTAAGAATACGATCATCTATTAAACCGAAACAAAAGTATCTTTCTTCGGATTCATCTGAATGTAGTAGATCTTTTGATATAATCCTGAAAGGATCTAGAAATGCCTTTTGTGCATTATAGAAATCTATGCCATGCTTCAATCTATTTTCCTGATTCTTTCTTTCATCCCATTCAAATTCCACAGTTTAATTTATGAAAAAAAATAGGTATGTCAATACATATTTTCATATGTATCACAATTTTTGATATCTTTGGGAATTTAGTTCGTGACAGTAAATTTCAAAACCAAGCCAAAAAAATTCATCAATACTAACTCATAACATGTTTCCGCATTTTCCTAGGGAAGAATCAAATTAGAACTCTATCCCATTCTTTTCTCGTATTCGGAAAAAATTATTCCGAGCTCCTCCATAAATCCGACTAGAATGTTTCTGTTGTATGACATTAGAAACCTTTGAAGAAGAAGAGGATGATTCGGAATTCCTCGATCCCCTACAAATCCAGGAAGAGGAGAGATCGAATCCAGAACTTGAAATAGAATTTAAGGCAGTCAAGAGATATAGGAATTTTGTTTCTAAAGCTCTCGACCGGGGAGTGAGCCTGAAACAAATCCTCCCCTTTCGCGCTCTAGCTGAGATTGATGAGGATAGAAAAGATAAAATAGGGCTGAAAGAACTATTTCTTTCTTATTGTGAAAATTGCAATTATTCTTGGTTAAGTCCTGGAAAGCCTTTCGGGGTTCTAGAAGAAACCCTTAGAAAGTTCCAGGGAGATAGAAAAGTACTAATTCCAATAGTTTCTCTCCTAACCGAAATATCTCGATCTTCTTTGTCTCCTGCGGCTTTCCTTAGATATGTGATTCTTCCTCGGTTGAAATGGGACCAGAATTGGAGGAATTGGGAAAAAAACCATTACTCGCATTTTAGAGAAATCCAAAGGATTCTTCTTGAAATTCAAAAGTGCCCTCAATTCGAAAAGCAAACGATAGGTGGAGAATCGATGCATCTTGCTCGTGACATTGTATTGGTAAAATACATTGGACTACCTTTGGCTAATTTAGAACCTAAAATTGTCTCGAATCTTGATTTTTCTCAAAACTATATTTCTCATTGGTCGGAAATTCAATTTCAGAATATTCTTTTCTTTCAGTTGCTAAAACAATCCATTCTACCTTTTTTGTTTCACTTTTCTGGTAAGCTCGAGGGATTTCAGATTTTTGCAATTCTGGAGAATCTGCCTCAACTGGAAAAGACTCTTCAGGAATTTTATCCAGACTCTATCTACAATTGGCAGTATTTGCCAAATTTTTTCTTGTACGAAAGAAACTTTCATCATGGAAAGGAGGAAAGGCTTCAAAAGGGATTCAAAATCCTAGATTTTTTTACAGAAATTAAAGGCTATTTGATTGCCTTACGGAAAGCATTGGAAACAAGAGCAGGAGTATCTTTGGCAGAGTATATCACCAAACAAATCATTTGGAGGAAGAATCCAAAACTCCCAGAACAGTTATGCGAACTGATTCTCCTTTTACCAAATCAAGGAGGACTACATGCTTACAAGTGGCATGTAAGACGCATGACAAAAGTGAATTCCAAAGAAAGGGAAACTTTTTTAAGTCAAGTTCAATCGAATAACGGATTTCATCCGGAGTTTCGTCCTCCGTTCTGGTTCTATGAAAGAGAAGGAAAGGAATTTGACGAAGAAGAACTCGAAGATTTGGGAAGAGAACTGGGTCTAGATGAATTCATGGACTCCCAAAAGAATTCTTTATCCCCGAGGATTTTATTGCAGGCCTATTATTCCAAGAATCCAGAGAACAAGGAGTTACTCGAAACAGTTCGCAAAGCTATATTGGAAGCAAAAGATCGAGAATTGACTCAGGATATGATTTCTAAGGTAGATGAAATTCATTCTAAAATGCATCGACTGCTATTAAGAACAACCATTAGAGGAATCGCAAAGTATTTTAGTTCATGGAAATCCGATTCTTTCAAGGAACTATGGGATACCTATCGTCCCGTTCATTCTCAACCTAATATATCCCTTTCCTATAACTTTCGAATGATGGATACGACCTCCGCTGATTCAGATCGTCTCCTTGAGGAAAAAATTCGAAAATCGATCCACTTGGATCTATTCTCCCTTATCCTTCAATATCTAGACTCAAAGACTGAGTCTTCCTTCTCAGAATTCACCGCAATCTTAGGAGAAGAACTCATCACACTACGAAGGGCTCGAGAAAACATAGAAGAAAGAATGCAATCCATTCTCAGTGAAGAAACAGAGACTAATTCTCATAAGCTGTCTAGTTTAGAAAAGTCATTAAAGGCAATGGATTCAAAAAAGGAATCTATTCTTCAGATTCTAGAGAATAGCTCCGACTGGAGTTTGGAGATGAAAGTCGTTACCGCAATATTCTATGCATCTCATAACTGGGAAGTTGCGACTCCTGGAATGGGTAATGTCTACACTATGATTCTTAGTTTCTTAAAGAATCAAGAGGAGATTCAGAATAGACTTTATGACCTTTTATCTGACATTCATATAAAAAATTTACAATTCTATCAGGTAGAGGCTCTTTATTCTTTTTTGAGTTTTGTTTCTCTTTCTTTTCAAAACTTACCGAATGTCCAAAAACTCTGGGAAGAAAAGGAATACCATAAGTTTTCCAATTTCTTTGAAATTTTGTCCAAGTACTCAAGTATCAAAAGAAACAATATCCAAGCTAGCGCTTTAGATGCCTGTCTAAAAAAGCTCTTTCAATTGGGCAAAATCTCTAGAGAAAAATCGAAATGGTTGGATTTTATAAAAAAATCCGAGTCAGAACCAACTTACAAATATTATACTATTACTTCGAACAAAGGGTTTATTGATGCTTACTTTGGAGATATGGGAGGAATCTGCTTATCGTATTGGCCTAGAAATATTCTAAGACCAAACCTAACTAACTTTAGAATGGTTGATCTTAATGAAAATAGAATTATAGGAATGTTCTTGCTTGCTCATTCCAAGGAACAAATTAAATCCCGCAAAATAACCGATTTCTACTCTGCCTTTGCCATCAATCCTCTTTTTTCAGCTCTACTCAAGTGGAGCACAAAAGAAAAGGTATTTTTTTATTTAAATGTTCGTTTAGTATTGGAAAAAATTGCCATTTTGACTGGAAAACCCATCTTTCTCGCGGGCAGAAACACCTACGGTTTGCTATCCGAAGGATTAGATTATGCTTACTTGATCAATAATCTTGAATCCTCGCTTCAATCTCCAAAAGTCGATAATGCCTATTCAATCGATATTTACTATGATAAAGAAGCCTATGCACAGGCAATTTACATCGTGGATCCCAAAGATGAAAAAACTTTCCATGCCCATCGTCTATTACGTATCCAATGGGGAGAATAGTTTAGAGCAAAGAACTATTCAATGCAACGGATTGGATACTTGCGAAGCATAGAGTCCGAAGTCATCAACATAGAATTGGTATCTATACAATGAGCAATTAACAAACGATCAAATGGATCTTTGTGAAAGGGGGGAAGCTTACTTAAAAAAAATACAGAGGATACTTTAAATTCATCCAAAAGAAATCCAGAGGACTCGATAAGAGGGGGTAGAAAAATCTCTGGCTCTTTGGGTAAAATCAATTTGCCAAGATCAAATTTAATTTGAATCTCCCAATAGCTAATTGGATGAATATAAAACTGAAAATTAGGATTGAGTAAAACTTGTTTTTGATTATGACTCAGCCTTAAAGGATCAGAAAGGCAGAAGAGTAAAATTTGAGTATCTAAAATAACTTTTGTCATTATCCTAATTGATAAACAAATCTTCTATTTCTGAATCTACTTCCTTCCAATCTCCATTGAATTTAATGAGTCCTTCCGCCAATCCCAGGACAATAGGCTTTGTAATTTTCTGGTTAGCAATTCCTATAAGTTCTGCGATAGGCTCATTTCTTTCACAAATTACATAAACTTTGCCTTTTTTGGCTTGTTTCACATACTTTCCTAAGTGAGCTTTGGCTTCACTTAAATTGATTCTTTGCCTATGTTTTTCCATAATTATAAGACTACTTTTAGTCTAAAAGTAGTCAAGAAATAATCTGAAAACGACCATCCCTTCGTTGGGCGAGGAAATTAGCTGAGGCTGTGGGAATCTTTTGAAGAACAAATTGTTGAGAAGTTCCGCTTCATTCCAGTTTGTATTTTTAAAATCGAGATACTCTTTCCTTTCTCTTTGATAACCCTTCCCAGGCTTTGGTAAGCTCGCTTTTGCCATAAAACTAAAAAAAGGATTGCCTACTAGATCTTCATTCTCCAGCCTTTCGACTTTTTTCAGCCTGCCTTTCGTCCACTTCCAATTTTTATTGAGATTTCTTTTTCTTTGGTATAGTAAATTTTCTCTTTCTTCCAATTCTTTTCTATCCCTCTCTTTGAAATACCTCCAACGGGAATAAATGTCTGTTGCTTGGCTTAAAAACGCCCTTTCAAAAAGACTTTCATTGCTTCGCCTTTTGCTCTTTTGATTTTTCATTGGATTCACAATACCATAAAGTAGACCAACATTCGGAAGATATTATTCCGAATGGGCGAAATATCTCGAAAGAAATTTAAGAAAAAGGTAGACATTATATAATAATCTTATAGAAATATAGAATGGCACTTTCTATCAAGGATCCCAAAACTGATAAATTAGCTAGGCGAGTTTCTTCGATTACTGGGGAATCAATTACGGAAGCTATCCAGCATTCTTTAGAGGAGAGACTTAAAAACCTCGAAGCCAAGAATCAAAGATCCATTGATTGGAATCGAGTCAAAGAAATCCAAAAGAGAGTCAAATCTCTAATTCCAAAGGGAATCCATTCTTTAGATCACGGAGAAATCTTGTACGGTCGAGATGGTCTTCCTAAATGATTTTAGATACATCTGTACTTTTGAGTATTTTATTTCAAGAAGAAGACTCAAATGAGTGGATACAGGCGATCAACCATAACGATAAGGATAGAGTGTCGATGAGCGTTGCTAATTATTTGGAGGCAACCCTTCGGGTTGATTCACTCAAAAACTCTTCACTTTCTGCAAACTTAGAAGAATTAATTGAAACTTTGGGCATAGAATTACTTCCTGTTTCAGTTAACCAAATCAAATTGGCCAGGGAAGCCAATCTACTATTTGGCAAAAATGCAAAATCGAAAGCAAAATTAAATTATGGTGATCTTTTTGCCTACGCATTGGCGAAAGAAACGAAAAGACCGTTGCTCTTTAAAGGAAACGATTTTAAACATACCGGAATACAATCTTATAATTTTCATAAGCACTGAAAATTCTTTCAACCCTCTACTATCCCATCTTTCCAAAAAATCTTGACTGGTTTTGCAATTCGCTTCGCATAACGAATTGTAGACCAATTTTACTACAACAACGAACTACTACACTTATCCTTAAGCTAATTGACTCCTAACGAGTTTAGGAAAAAATTTAGTTAAATAAGGAAAAACAGATCTATGCCAATACATTTTTTGCTTCGGGGTTTCCTTAGACAAAGACGAAACCTCATGGCAAATCATGAAAGAATCGATCAAACCCTATAACCGTGGCCGATTTTTCTGGATATTTTCTAAAAGTGCTCTTTGAATTTACAATTTGAAAATGAGGAACTGACAGTTGTTCTTGGAATTTTAAGTATGTCTTATCCAACTGAATATCAGATAATTTAACTTCAAACATGCAGATTGGTTTGCGTTTGTTGGTAAGGAGAAAATCTACCTCTTGCTTTTCTTTATTTCTAAGATAATAGAGTGAAAGATCAGCTTGGCCTGTGTCATTGTAAAAGTAAACCATTTTTAGCAAATGACTGGCTACCATGTTTTCGAATCTTGGTCCAGGACTTTCAATCGTACTCCAATCGTACAAATAGACTTTCGGTTCTTTTTTTAGACTTCGAAGGATTCGATGAGAATACGGAGGAATTGAATAATGATAATAGACTGACTCAAGAGCGTTTAACCAACGAGTGACCGTTGTATGAGAAATTTCTAAATCCTCCCGTATGCTACTTCGGCTGAAAGGTGAACCCACTTTATCGGGCAATATACTAGCAAGCACTTCTATTTGGTTGTTGCTGAGAAATGGAGATGTGTCCCTTAAGTCTTGCCTAACAAGGAGCTCTAATCTGTTTTTAGTCCAAATGGAATGGACTCCTTTCGATTTGGCGAGGAATACTTCGGGGAAACCACCCCATTGCAGCAATTCCACCTGAATCTGATGGGCTTCTTTTTTAGATTCTGAAAAATCTGAACTTTGGATTTTTTTCAGAAAGCTCAAAAACGAAATGGGATTAGGTCGCAAAATCTCTCCGAGACTAAAGGGCATTAAATGAAAATGAATAAACCTACCGATTAAACTGTCTGATCCTTTACGAAAGGAGTTCAAAAGGGCGCTTCCAGTAACGATAATTTTTACTTTATCTCCCAAAACATCATATACTCCTTTTAATTCATTTTTCCATCGAGGGTTCTTGTGGATTTCATCCAAAACCAAAATCGGATCGGATTCCGACAGCAATGACTCAGTGAATGCAACACTTGATTTGCTCCACTCTCTCCTAAATTTCAGATCTTCCCAAGTGAAATAAGATCTACCTTGGCCTAAGAATTGCTTTGCGAGAGTGGTTTTGCCAGATTGTCTTGGGCCTGAGAGAAAGAGCATTTTACCCCGATCTAAGGCCAGTTTTTGAGCAAGATTCTGAATGGAGCGAATAAGCATTATGACCAAATTAGCGAGGTCAAAAATTTAGTCATGACTTTTTTAGCGAGGGCAAAAATTTAGTCAGAGCGAAAACCAAGATAAAATCCCGATTAGGCGGTTACGAGTCTATATCAGTTTGTTCTTTGGCATGGATGGCAATGTTTGACGGATGCAGGAAAATAAACTTCCGAATTATAAAAATTCGCAATTTCCTTAGGTATTCCGAAAGTAAGAAATTTTTCTTTGCAAAACCCGATCCATTTCTCGCAAATTTTCTTTGGAAAGATTCTAATTGTTTCATTTCTTCCGAGTTCATAAATAGCTCTCCAGTATCAAACGTAAAACTCTATGTTTCTTTTGATTGTAGGTTCTAAAATCATTTTCATGGTAAGAATGATTTTACGTCTCGTAACCTCTGATAGTTCTGAATCCGAAAAAATTTCTTTTAAGTATTCGAAGGCAAGAGATCTATCTTCACTCGTCTCGCGAAACCATTTGTAAATCATCGCTACGAGGGAGCCATTTCCGAATCCATCTTTTTTCAATTCCTTTTGAATCGCTTGAAGGATTTCCAATTTTTCTGAGTTAGATTCCATATCTGTATCATCCTTACCTTAAGAGTATACAGGAAATAGAACCCCACATTCGGAAAAATTTTTTCCGAATAGATACAATTCCAATGATACAATGGGTTTCATGATTCCAACGTTTTACAGAAAAGAGATGGTTCCAGCGGAACGCGTTGGTTTTTCCCAAAGTCCTCAAAAGCCAAAGTTACTTTTAGAATATTTGCAAAATGCGGGAGTTTCTGAATATTTTCCGATCGTTTCCCATTGGGAGCCCTACTCAGCAACCGATTTTCATATCGCCCATACAAAAGATTACGTAGATCATTTTTTTGGAGGAGTAGAACCAGAGGCCTCTTCGAATGGTCTGCAATGGAACCCAGAATTTGCGAATTCGGTTCGATTTACAAATGCTTCTCTTTACTATGCTATTTGCTATGCGATAGAGAACCAAACGGTGAGCTTCAGCCCAACTTCTGGGTTTCACCATGCTACACCTGAAAGCGGACGGGGTTTTTGCAGTTTTTCTGGGCAAGTGATTGCATCTCTCAAAATCTGGAGAGAAAAAAAGAAGAAGGGTGCCTATATTGATTTAGATGGGCATTTTGGCAATTCCATTGAAGATTCTCGAACTTTCTGCCCCGATTTAAACGAAGCCATCCCGATCAATTTGAATCCGAATGGATCCCATTCCCACTATTTGAAAGATGCCAAAACTAAATTTGAAGAAGTTCTGAGTCTGGCAAAAGAAGGAAAGATCGACTACTTTGTTTTTTGTTCGGGTGCTGATTCTTTGGAGGATGATGACTTGGGGAGCCATTTGAGTTTAGAAGAATGGCTACACCTCAAAGAGTGGATGTACGATAAAATTTCTACATTGGATTCTGCAAAAAAGAAGTTTCCCTCCACCATTTCACTCTTTGGTGGTTATCGACAAGATCACTATGAATCTGTATTAGATGCCCATACTCAGGATTTACTGCTTTGTTTGCGGAAACGTTTTGGGATGGAACAAAAAGTTCCTTCGGTCTACCGAAGGAGGTAAGAAAAATCTTGATCCTTAAAAACGATAGGATCGGACGATTGGCCATTTTTACTTACACGTTAAAATAGCCTTGACCATTTTAACATCCATGTTAAAATAGCCATATATGGATCGAACTCTCATTCCGTATTTGAAAAAAGATTTGAGGAACAAAATGGTTTTTCTGGGTGGGCCCAGACAAGTGGGAAAGACCACTCTTGCAAAGAAAATTTTAAATGACCTTCTTTCTTCTTCGAATTACTTCAATTGGGACTTTGATGAAGATCGCAAAAGAATTCTCCAAAAAAAATGGGATTTGAAACCGGCCATTGTTCTGGATGAAATCCATAAGTATCCCAAATGGAAGAATTTTCTCAAAGGTGTGTTTGACGTACAAAAAGAGGAGCACCAGTTTCTAATTACGGGATCGGCTCGATTAGATCTCTACAAAAAAGGCGGGGACTCTCTTCTTGGGCGGTACCATTACTGGAGACTCCACCCACTCACTCTCAACGAATTGCCAAAAAAAATGAAACCGATAGATGGATTTCAGAGGCTGATGAAAGTAGGGGGATTCCCTGAGCCATTTCTAAATGCTAATGAAACGGAAGCCAGACGATGGAGAAAGGATCGTTTTCAAAGAATCTTAAGAGAAGACATCCGTGACTTAGAGAGAATCCAGGAGATTCAGAATCTTACAATTCTTGTCGATCTATTGAAATCTCGCGTTGGCTCATTGATTGTCCTATCGAACTTGGCTCGTGATCTTCAAGTGGCTCCAAATACAATAAAACGATGGATTGAGGCATTGGAAAGAATGTATCTGGTCTTTACAGTGAGGCCCTATACTGAGAGATTATCCCGATCTATTTCAAAACCTTTCAAAGTATATTTTTTTGACAATGCGGACGTTGAGGGAGATGAGGGAGCACGGTTTGAGAACCTTGTTGCAGGCCACTTGCTCAAGCAGAATCATTTCTTGGAAGATAGCCAAGGTTTTACAATGGGCCTTCACTTTATCCGAGACAAAGAGGGCAGAGAAATAGACTTTGTTGTCACCAAAGACAAAAAAATAGAAAGCCTAATTGAAGTAAAATGGAAAGAAGACACAGTATCGAAGCATTTGCAATATTACTCGGAGCGTCTCTCTCCCCAAAAATCCTTGCAACTGGTGGCAAATTTGCCAAAGCAATACCACCAGAATCAAATCAAGGTTTTAGATGCCGTAGAATATTTAGCCTCCTTATAAAATTGAAGCAAATGTACGGACACAACGGATTGCCTTCTAAGATTTGTTTCGTAGGGTTTTATCCATACAAATAGCTAATCTTTTGGATAGTGCTTTATAAACAAAAAAGTTTTTCTGCTCTATCACTGGTTCAGTTGTAGCATTTTTTGGCCCAATTCTTGGACCCGCCGATGAAACCTTAACTTTGTAAGCCATTTGGAGAATGATGAATCGAAAATAGATACCCGCTTTGCAATTTCTTTGTAATGATTTTTACTGTTGATGCATTCTTTCAGAAACTCCACTCAGAGAGAGTTTTATAATTACAAAAGATACTTGTATCCTTAGTCAAAGAATCACCAATCCCCAGAAGCCCCGCCCCCTCCTGAGTCGCCCCCTCCGCCTGACCAACTGCTATCGGATCCACTTCCCCAGCTGCCTCCATCGGACCAGCCTCCTCCACCTATCCAGTAGCCACCGCTAGAATAGCCCGTCCCCCAAGAAGAATTCCTTCCAAAAAGAAAAGAAACCATTTGCAAGACGGCAGTCATTGCAAGCGAAATCAACGTAGAAGCAAATTGAAAAAATACAGGAGCAAGAAAGAAGAATCCAAGAAATAAAAAGACAAACCTTAAGCAGCCGTCTCCTTTACCAGCTAACCAAGAAAAGAGTAATCCAAGAGCGATTGCAAAAAATATTGTATTCCCTTTGAGTTTAGAACTTTCTTTTGGTTTCCAAGTATTCGTATCCTTCGGAGAGGGAGTGTAGCTTCCATCAATAGAAGCCAAGATATCGGCAATCCCTAGTTTTACTCCTTCATCAAACTCACCTATTTTGAACTTCGGTTTCATTGAGTTTTTTATGATTCTATAAGCAACCACATCGGGAAGACTCCCTTCTAGCCCTCTTCCCACTTCGATCCGCATTTTCTTATCTGAAAGGGCTATCAATAGCAGGATTCCGTTGTTTTTTGACTTTTGACCTAATTGCCATTTGTCGAAAACTTGAATAGCTACTGAGGCGATATCTTCTCCTTGCAAATCGGGTACAATTAGAACCGCAACTTGGTTAGAAGATCTTTGTTCCTCAGTAATGAGAGCTTGGGTGAGCTCAAACTTTGTCTTTTCGCTGAGAAGTCCCACCAAATCTGTGACTGGTGCTTTGAGTTCTGGGACTTCAAAGGCATCCAAAAAGGCGCTAGGAAGGCACCATACCAAAAACAGCAGGAAAAAAGAAATTTTCTTAAATGACAAATTCATTTTTATCATTTAATTAAGCTTCGTACCACCTGATCTAAGTTCATCGCTGATTTCATTGGGATTCACTTTTTTTACTCGAATTTCATATTTTTCTAAGAGATCTCCACAATACCAAATCGCCTCAATGATACCGTTTTTTTTGTCTCTGAACTTCATTCCTTTTACAATTATATTCACCACCTCAGTCCATTCCGAAGCAGGAACAGCTTTTACAATTCCCGTATCAGGTAAAACAACCGTCATCCGCTCCTCCAGTGAAATATAAAGCAATATTCCTATCCTTGCTTCAGTCCGAAACACCTCTTCTCTTAAGAAAGCTTCTCTGGCAGCTGAATGAACAAAGCGAGACTTTGTTTTGCTGTCGACAACATACAACCGAAACTTTGGAAAAAAAAGTCCAAGTGCAAATCCAAAGAGAGCACCGAACCAAACAGCCATTACGCCCTCTTGCAATCCGATGACCCAGCCAGAGTCAAAAAACAAATCATAAAAAATAGCAAACAAACCAAATACCGCACCAGATAAAAACGATAGAATAAAATTTGCTTCTCTGTAATGATGCGAAGCTTCCGCAAAAAAAGGAACAATTTCTGCAGAGGTTTTGGCTTCTGCGTCCTTAACCGAGAGTTTGATTTCTTTTAGATCTGCATCAGAAAAATACTTAGTTAGACTTCCCATGACTTCTTGGTCTATGCCCAGCGGTGCGTCTGTAAAGAAGAATTAGAACCGAGTGTCCAAAACTATTGTCAAATTCACGAGAAAGAGGTGTAAAATCGTGAAAAAGAAGAATCGTTTTGCCAATTTCGGGTCAGGGTTTAACCAAAGATATCGTGCAAAGCTTAGCAAGATCATAGTGAGAAATACCACCACGACTAAGTAGGCTGGACCCAAATCAGGTTGGACCAAAAAGAACAAGCCGCAAGCCACTGAGTAAAGAACACTATAGGCAAATATCTGTTTTACGGTCTTCCCTATTCCCGATACAACAGGCATCATGGGAATCCCAGCAAACTCGTAGTCCTCTTTGAGAAAAATGGCTAGCGACCAAAAGTGGGCTGGAGTCCAAAGAAAAATGATCAATACCAAAACCCACGCGGGCAAGGGGAGACTATTGGTTGAGGCAGCATATCCAATGAGAGGCCCCACACATCCGGAAATCCCTCCGATAACAATGTTTTGTTCTGTCCTTGGCTTAAGCCAAATGGTGTACAAAAAAACATATAGCACTAAGGCAGCAAAGGAACAAAGAAAAGCCAATAGGTTTACAAAATAAAAAAAGAAGAGAAAGGAAATGGCAAGTGAACCAAAGCCAAGGACTAATGCTTGGTTAGGTGAAACCAGCCCAGATGGGATAGGTCGCTCCTTGGTTCTGTACATCTTTGAATCTTTTTCTCTTTCCACGTATTGGTTGAAAATAAAGGAAGAGGAGCCCATAAAATAAGTTCCCAACAATACGAACAAAACAAAGTCCCAACTGGGTGAAGTTTGGGAGTCCAGGTAAAGCCCTGGAAAAACAGTGGCAAGCACGAGGCTTGTCACCCGCGGTTTTGTCATTTGATTCCAGATTCCCCACCACTTTCTCATTGGGATCGTTGGAATTGATGGAAGCATGCCGTATAAAAGGATAAAAAGACCATGGCTGCGTTAAGTGTATGTAAGGCGGTAATACCCTTGGGGATCAAGTAAATCACATTGATAGCTCCCAGAAGGATTTGCAGTAGGATTAGGTAGGAAGAAATTTTGAGCCATCTTTTGACCAAAACGCTTTGGTTTGTAAATATAGACCAAATCGCAGCCCCAAAAACTAGGCAAGCTACTAAATATCCGAAATACCTGTGTTCCAGTTGGTATCTTATGATACCTATGGGTTCGGGAAACCAGTCCCCGTAGCACCTGGGAAAGTCCGGACAAGCCAAACCCGCGTAGTTCGTACTTACCTTAGCTCCCAAAAAAATCTGATACAGAACCAAAATTCCAAATAGAGGAAGAAACCACTTTCCCTCTCCCTCCCAGCGAAAGGCAGTCCTAGGGTTATTCTCTCTCAGGACAATCGTATAACAAAGGGTCAAAAGCAAAATGGCATTTAAGAGATGCAAATTCACTGTTTTTGGGTCCAAGAGCTTGGTTACTGTCAAGGCACCTAGAACCACTTGGCTGCCCAAGAAAAGCAGGGTGAGTAAGCTCAGTATCCCGTATTTTTTTTTGCGGACTGGATCCTTCCAAACATAGACAAAGGCGCCCAAAATCAATAGGCCCAAAGCTCCCGAGTAGTAGCGGTGTCCGACTTCCATGAATATTTGGAACGTCCACTCTGGAACGAATTTGCCGTGGCAGAGAGGCCAGTCAGGGCAGGCTAGTCCCGAATCTGTGGCGCGTACGAGAGGCCCGTAGACCAAATTGAGCATCACAAGACCTGACAAAAGCGTGTAAATCCGTTTCATACCACCTCCAAGTTCTTCTTCTTACCCTAGCGGAAAATAAAATAAATGCACAAACCCATGAAAAGTTGTTTGTCTAATCTCCAACACTTTCTTCTTCTCTTCATAAAGGAGCTACCATGAGTTCACAAGACCTTTACAACAAAGCTGGATACTGGACCTTTCTCATTACCTTAGTCCTCAATTTGGTTTTTTTCGGCTACATATCCTTTGTTCACCCAGGAATTCCTGCCAATCCAGGCGAAACCTACGGAAACGAGTCTAAGTAAGAGATTGAACAACAAATTCGTTTACTTCTTTTGCGGGATTCTGGCTTTCCAAATCGAGGCCTATGATCCCCATTCCAACCTAACAAAAGACAATAAACTTCCTAAGGAACTGCAAAACATTGGTTTTTCAGATATCACGGGAAGGCAATTGGACACAGCCATTCCTTTTCAGGACACAGAAGGGAAGCCTACAACTCTCTCCCAACTCCTAAGCGATGGCAAGCCCGTGATCCTTTCTCCTGTTTATTACAAATGTCCGACTCTTTGCAATGTCCATATGAACGGGGTACTCAAAGTTCTTAAACAAATGGATTGGACTTTAGGGAAGGAATTCAATTATGTCGCATTTAGTTTCAACCCCCAAGAAACCAATGCCGTGAGTTCGCCCAAAAGACTTGCTTACCTCCAAGAATACGGGAGACCCGGAGCAGAAGGGGGGATGACTCTCCTGACTGGCAAGGAAGAAAGCATAGTCGCTTTCACACGAGAGCTGGACTTTCGCTACACCTGGGACGAGGAATCGGAGCAGTACATCCACGCCAGTGGCATTTATGTGCTGACCAAGGATGGGAAGGTATCTCGGATCTTCCAAGGGATAGATTGGAACCCAACCGACCTCAAACTGGCTCTGATAGAAGCAAGCTATGGACAAATAGGCAATTTTATGGATAAGTTTGCTTTATTTTGCTTCCAATTTGATCCAAAAAAAAACAAATATACTATATACGCCTACAGAATGATGCAAATTGGGGGGGCTTTGACCCTAATCGTTTTGGGAACGTTTCTGTATGGCACTTGGCGAAAATCTAACTTGAATACCACCAAAGGAGTGCATTAAATGTCCTGGATAACAACTGTTCTAGCCAATTCGTTCATGCCTGTGCCTGGCACAGACCTTGCCAAAGATGTGGACGCTCTGTACGCTTTCTTGATCATTTCCAGTTTGATCTCTTTCGTGATCCTAATTGGGGGAATGACCTGGTTTCTTATCAAATACAAGAGAACCTCAATAGACCAAAAGTCCGCCTACATCACTCACAACAACTTCGCGGAGTTCACTTGGTCTTTCATCCCACTTCTCATCCTTCTATTCATTTTTTATTGGGGAATGGTGCTCTTCAATGACTTAAGAATTCCTCCGCAAGATGTAGCTAGCGAAATCCATGTTACAGCAGAACAGTGGGCATGGACCTACCGCTACAAAAACGGAAAGGAGCTATACTCTTCGGCGAACGAAGCGATGGTTGTTCCAGTCAATAAAGCCACCAAAATCATCTTAACTTCTAAGGATGTAATCCACTCCTTTTACGTCCCTGCTTTTCGGGTTAAGCAGGACGCTATTCCTGGGAAGTTCACGGAGCTTTGGTTCACACCGAACCAGGTGGGAGAGTTTATCGTATTTTGCACCGAGTATTGCGGAACCAAGCACTCGGGGATGATGATCAAAATCAAATCCGTCCCGACAGAGGAATATGTGGCTTGGTACTATTCGGAAACCAAGGCTGCGACGGACCCTGCTAGCAAAGGTAAACTTCTTTTTGCCCAGAAGGCTTGCGTAGGTTGCCATTCCTTGGATGGAACTAGAGTAGTTGGACCGAGCTTTAAGGGACTTTACGGAGCCGAAAGAAAATTTACGGATGGATCCAAAGCCTTAGCAGACGAAAACTATCTCAAAGAATCCATCCTCGTGTCCAATGCCAAAATTGTGGAGAACTATGCTCCGCAGATGCCCCTCTACCAAGGACAATTGTCTGACGATGAAGTGGCCAACCTAATCGAATACATCAAAACTATCAAATAGGAGATATCCAATGAGTGCTACACAAGTAACAACACACCATGCGGCTCATAGCGAACACGACTACCTAAACCACCAAAAGGGAATATGGTCGTGGATGACCACGATCGACCACAAGAGGATCGGGTTGATGTACCTCCTAACGGTAGGTACCCTTTTCTTGATCGGTGGATTTTTCGCTATGGGGATTCGTCTCCACTTAGCGAAGTTTGGAGCGACACCGCTTCTAGAACCAGACACCTACAACAAATTCATGACATTCCACGGTGCCATCATGGTCTTCATGGTGATCATTCCTGGAATCCCGGCTTTTCTAGGGAACTTCGTCCTACCGATCCAGTTGGGAGCCAAAGATGTCGCCTTTCCCAGACTGAATTTGGCTTCGTACTACATTTTCGTAGCGGGAGCCCTACTTGCCGCTTCCTCGATGTATTTCAACCAGGTCGACACCGGTTGGACCTTCTACACTCCTTACAGCACAGCAAAAACTGGGAATGGAGTGATCCTTCTGGTTATGGGAGCCTTCACGATGGGTTTCTCTTCCATCCTCACTGGATTGAACTTCATTGTGACCACTCACAAGTTGCGCGCTCCAGGCATGACCATGGACAGAATCCCACTTATGGTATGGGCGTTGTATTCGACATCGATCATTCAAATTTTAGCCACTCCTGTGCTCGCTATCACTCTTCTTCTTCTGGCGGCAGAAAAGACCTTGGGTGTTGGGATTTTTGATCCAGATCTAGGCGGTGACCCAGTCCTATTCCAACACTTCTTCTGGTTCTACTCCCACCCAGCTGTCTACATCATGATCCTGCCCGCCATGGGTGTGATTTCGGAATTGGTGACTGCTTTTTCCAAAAAGACAATTTTCGGATACAGGGCCATTGCTTATTCTTCTGTGGCTATTGCTGCGGTCTCCTTTTTGGTTTGGGGCCACCACATGTTCGTTTCTGGCCAGTCGACTCTAGCTGGAATAGTGTTCTCCCTCATCACTATGTTTGTTGGAGTCCCTACCGCCATCAAGCTATTCAACTGGATTTCTACCATGTATAGAGGAACCATTAGTTTTCATGCTCCTATGCTTTACGCTATTGGATTCATGTTCCTTTTCACCATCGGTGGTTTGACAGGAGTTTTTTTGGCATCTACAGGAATCGATATTCACTTCCATGACACTTATTTCGTAGTGGCACACTTCCACTATGTCATGGTGGGTGGAACTCTGATGGCCCTCATGGGAGGCATTTTCTACTGGTTTCCCAAAATGTTTGGTCGCATGTCTTCCGACCTAGGAGGACGGATCTCCTGGGTGCTCATCTTTTCTGGGTTTAACGTTACATTCTACCCTCAGTTCATTCTGGGTGCCATGGGAATGCCACGAAGATACTTCGACTACCTTCCCGAATACACTAGCCTCAACCAGATTTCGACCGTAGGGTCTTGGCTGATCGGACTAGGTTTCGTGGTGGGATTGGTTACCATTATCCATGGTATCCTCAGAGGAGAAAAAGCGTCAGATAACCCCTGGGGAGCCAGAACTTTAGAATGGCAAACTTCTTCTCCCCCTCCTCATGAAAACTTTGTTAACACACCACAGGTAACCGCAGGACCTTATGACTTCCGTTAGTTCAACCGAATTCCAGCACCAGCACCACTTCAAAGACGCCGAGCACCAGTATGCCTCGGCGAAACAGGGAGTTTGGTTGTTTCTATGCACAGAGATCCTTATGTTTGGCGGTCTCTTTGTAGGCTATTTGATTTATCACTCTCTCTACCCGGAAGTTTTCAAAAACGGCTCCCACACTTTGGATTGGAAGTTGGGTGCAGTCAATACCATCGTTTTGCTTTTCAGCTCTTTTACCATGGCAGCTGCCATTAGCTACGTCCAAAAGGGGAAGAAGCAATTGGCGATCATCGCTCTTGCTGTCACCATTGCCTGCGCTGCGATTTTTATGATAGTAAAGTACTTCGAGTACGGGCACAAGTTTGCTGTGGGAACAGTACCAGGAAAGTTCTCTCTGGTGGATCCCAAATGCGGAGTGGGAGTGGCAAGAGAGAAATGCCGAACCAAGGTAGACCAAATCTTGAAGGATCCAGCTCTACAGGAAAAATACCATGTTTCCGCAGTGGAAGCGACCAAACTGCAGGCAGTCATTTCTAAGCCAAGATGGGAAATGTTCTACGGCTTTTATTTCGTTATGACAGGTCTTCACGGGCTGCACGTTGTGGCTGGTGCCGTCCTCATCTTTTGGGTTCTCCTCAAAACAATGAAAGGAACAGTTGGTCCAGCTTATTTCACTCCAGTGGAAGGAGTGGGACTTTTTTGGCACGTCGTGGATTTGGTTTGGATTTACCTTTTCCCTCTCCTTTATTTAGTAGGTTAAACATGGAATACGTTATCAATTACTCACTTTACTTCATCGCCATAGTAGCGGTGGCGACCCCCGTAATCGGTTTTGGAATCTTTGCTCCAGGGGTTGCTACCATAACCATCGTGGCATTCATTGTCAATTGGTTCTCTCAGTTCTTCCAAACAGGAAGGTCAGACCAATTCTTCAAAGAGAACGAAGCGAACCCTATCCTAAAGTTTGTGAAAGGGGACGCAGAACACAAAGAAGAGCATGCTTCTTCCGCCATGTGGGTGGAGGATAGCGAGGAAGAAGTCCATGAAGAACACCATGTGATTCCGATCAAAGTGTACGGCTTGGTTTTGGGATTTCTATTTGTTATGACCGTGATCACTGTGGCAGTGGCTCAAGTGGATTTGGGCAAACTCAACATGATCATAGCCATGGCTGTGGCATCGATCAAGGCTTTCTTCGTTCTAGCCTACTTCATGCACTTGAAGTACGACAACATGCTCAACCGAGTTATTTTTCTTTCTGCCTTTGGTTTTCTTCTCTTGTTGTTTGCTTTTTCCATGGGCGACATCGTTTCCCGAATCGCACCAGAGGCGCAATTCGAAACGCAAAAGTTCTACTAACCTAACCTAGAATCCTTTGGGGCGGTCTTTCTCTCTTTTGGACCGCGCCCCATTTCTTTTCCAAAAAAAACTCCTTTTTCCCATCTGGCACTCCGATCTTCCTAAGGAAAAGAGCTCGGAATCTCATGCAAAATATAGATTATTCACGCAAACTGAGACCAACACCCCAGATCATCCAACCTACATTTTCAACAGAGTTGCCAAAATTGAGATCCCCCTTTTTCTTATTTGTTGGGGCGATTTTGCTTTTCACTGCGGGGATGGTTTTCGGGATCAATTTGAACCAGAAGGAAAAGTCCTTCCAGCAAAACCAAGAAAGAAGCTTCTCGAATCTAGGAAAGGGAGAAAAGCCTAACCGAAAAGAAAGCAAAGCTCCATCCAAAAAGACCACCAATCTCGAAGAGAGCAGTTGGTCCCAAAACCTCAAGTTTCCTCCCAAAGACGACCAAATCAACTATTTGGTGCAAATCGGTCATTTCGCTCCCGAAGAATCCATGCAAATCGGTAAAAATCTGGCTTCCCAAGAACCAAGGCTTGCAGGACGTCTCTTTCGCACCTCCAATGGAAGGCTCTACGCTGGGTATTTCTATAGAATGGAAGATGCCAAGGAAGCCCTTGCCTCCCTTCAAAGAATCGGAGAGTTCCAAGACCTGGAAGTAAAGACCATCCGGTTTTGATTTTTTTTCCCTCTACCTTGACAGAGGGCTTTTTTCCTGATACAATCCAATTAGAGTATTTGTGGAAGTTATCATACCTACTTGGCTACCAAGAAACCGACAGAAAAACCCAAAGACCCTCGCTTCAAAGTAGGAGATTACGTTGTGTACCCCATCCACGGAGTGGGTGAAGTCACCGAAGTTTCCAAAAAAGTAATCCTAGGGAAAAAGAAAGACTGCTATATCATGGAGATCCGAGGCTCCAAAATGCAAGTTAGCATTCCCGTTGACAGAGCTGGTGACGTTGGCATTCGATCGATCATTGATAAAAAGGACATCAAGAGGGTTCTAACCCTTTTGAAAAAAGATGAGATCGATACCGAAGAAGACTGGAAAGTTCGTTACCAAAACAACATGAACAAGATTAAGTCAGGATCTATTTTTGAGGTCGCGGATGTTTGTCGCAATTTGTACAAGAGAGCCTATGGTAAGGAACTCTCAATCATGGAACGCAAACTTTACGAGAGTGCATACAACCTCGTAAAAATGGAAATTGCTTTGAGCAAAGGAGTTCCAACGGAAGAGGCAGGGAATATTGTATCAGATGTTTTGGCAGCTTCGGTCCAAGGGATGGCACCTCCCCCTCCGCCGAAAGTACATGATGATCTGGAAATGGAATGACTCCCCCAATACTCGAATCTTTATAAGGATTTGAGTTTTATGAAAAACACAACCAAGAGCTTGGGCACAGTTGCCCTGGCATTATTCTCTTTCTTTTTTTTCTATACGGATTCCAGAGAATGGATACTCTCAGGAGTTTTGTCCCTGGTCATACTCCTGTTGGGTCTGGCCTTGGCTTTTGGTGAAGGAAAGATTTTCCCCGATTGGAAGGCAGACACGGTATTCTGCGGACTTGTCGGAATACTTTTGGCTTTCGCTCTGGCACGCACCCCAGCCCTTGTTTTGCAAGAGTTGGGCTGGAGTACTTTTGGCCTCTTTTTTTACTTCGTAGCGCTGCCGTTTGGATGGAGCATTGGCGTTGCCTTCTCCCAAAAGCCAGGACTTGCGGTATTTGGCGGAGGGGGGAGCGGCGGTGGATTTTCCCTGACTGGAGCTCTGGGCGCCGAAACTTCCAAAACCAGAGAAAAAATCCTAGATACCTCTGTGGTCATCGATGGGAGAGTGTTGGACATCGCTGATACCCACTTCTTGGATGGTCCTTTGATTCTGCCGAACTTTGTTTTGAGAGAAATCCAATTGATTTCGGACTCACCTGATCCGATCAAAAGAGCCCGAGGAAGAAGAGGGCTTGACATGCTCAAAAAACTCCAAACCAAAGGGTCGATAGAAGTAAAGATCACTTACACAGACTATTCGGATACGAGAGAGGTAGACCAAAAATTAGTCAAATTGGCTCGTGATACAGGAGGCTCTATTGTCACCAATGACTTCAATCTCAATAAGGTTGCCGAACTCCAAGGTGTTAAGGTCCTGAATCTGAACAATTTGGCAAATGCACTCAAGCCAGTTGTTCTACCTGGAGAGGAATTCCCAATTACGGTGATCAAAGAAGGCAAGGACGAGAACCAAGGCATTGGCTATTTAGAAGATGGAACCATGGTTGTCATCGAGAATGGTGGTTATTTGGTAGGCAAGGAAATTCGAGTAGCTGTAACTTCCATTATCCAGACTGCCGCTGGTAAAATGATTTTCACAAAAGTACAAAATGCCCAGGGAAATTCGAATCGATAAGAAGCGATTCCAGAAAATTGCTGTCTCTCTCCTAGCCTACATTTGGTTAGGAGGATTTGCTACTTTTTCTTTTGCTCCGTTTTCCCAGTCTTATTTGGTCTGGTTCGTACCCTTCCCACTTTTTTACATCTCACAAAAGTATAGGAATCAATGGAAACTGCTACTCTATCATGGTTTTGGTTTTGCAATCTTCTTCTATCTATTTTCTTTTCATTGGATCTACCACATGATCACTGTTTTCGGAGGATTCCCTGATTTTTTAGCAGTGATTATGTTTGTATTCTCTGGAATTTTTCTAAACCTCAAATTCCCAGCATTTTTGTTGGTCTTTGATTGGTTGCGAAGGAGAATATCACTCAGCCGTTCCTGGATGGCTGGAACAGTTGCTCTTGCGACAGATCTGGCTTTGCCGCAAGTTTTTCCTTGGTATTGGGGTTCTGTGGTAGCAGAAAACAAGTACTTGGCGCAAACAGCTGAATTTGCGAGTGCATATGGTCTATCGTTTCTACTTTTTTTCCTTTCTTATCCCTTCTATTTGATTCTGAGACTTGGATACTTGTCCTGGAGAAAACAGAATTTTTCCCACTTTCGTAGATTTTTCATTCAAAAAAAAAGAACTTGGGATTTGGGATTATTTTTCTTCATCAAAGTTTTATTTTTCGGAGGTGGAATTTTACTCTATTGGCATTGGACAAACGCTGAACCAGTTGGATCCAGGACGGTCGCCATGATACAACCGAATGCTCCCTTAGAGTTCCGTGATGGTCGAAGTATCAAAGAAACTATGGATGAACTGATGGATCGTATCGATCGTTTGGCGGAGCTTACCTATCCAAAGCAATTGGACCTTATGGTGCTTCCAGAGTCAAGTGTCCCATTTTTTTCAGCAAACCCAACTTTGGTGAATCAAAGTATAGGAATTTATTGGTATAGATTTGATAGATTCATGAAACTTTTAGCCTTACGTCACAAAACAAATATCTTTATGAATGAGCTGGATACAAGGATCATTCAAATCAATGGAAAGGATCAAAAAAGATTTTACAATTCTACATCTCTTTATGACCCAAATGGAGACAGGCATATCGGATATGACAAAAATTATCTCTTGATCGGCGGGGAATACATGCCCTTTGATTGGATGTATGAACTCAGTCCGCAAACTTCTCATTTTGCTCCTGGAGAAAGAATGGAGCTCATTCCTTACTACTCTTCCGACTCAGATATTTTTCCTGGAGCCAAGGCATTGAGGTGGAAAGATACCGAGATATTTCCTGGAGATCAAATTCAAAATTTGATTCAAAACAAATTAGAACCAAAAGTCCTCGGGAAATTTTTGCCTCTAATTTGTTATGAGGTGATAATCCCTGAATACGTGCGACAATTCCAGGGAGACCCCGACTTCTTAGTCAATGTAACCAATGATAAATGGTATGGAAAATCTATCGAATCCTACCAGCATTATACTCTTGGAAGACTTCGCTCAATTGAATTTCGCAAATGGATGGTTCGTTCGACCAACTCGGGAACCTCCGTTTTCATAAACCACTTAGGAGAACCTTTAGAATCTGGTTTTAGTTTGATAGAAGATGCCACTACACAAATTGCAGAAATCAAAATCATTCCAGGTTATATGACTTTTTATCGTAAATTTGGGAATCTTATTCCTTGGACTTTGGTAGTTATAACAGGTATTTGCTACGCATGGAGACGAGCCTTTGTCTAGTAGAGCAAGACTTTGGTTAGCGACCTACCTCTCCTTTCTCTTGCACTTCGTATTGGCCTATATTTTTTTTGAAAACCGGCAAAGTATTTATGAAAAGACTCTTTGCGGCCCACCTTGGATTTACGCAGATGAGCCAGCCCTACAAGGTGAAATTTCACTAGAATTCTCTAGTCTGGGAGAAGAAGGAGACTCTCCCAAGAAAGGAGAGGGTGGGGAAGAAGATGGAGAGGAAGCTAATGGAGATTTTTCGAAGAGCAAGTACGAAGGCGGGAAATGGGAAAATCTAGTAAAAGACTTGGAGTCTGTTTCAAAACTTCGTGAGAATTATCAAAATGAATTTGAAGATCTTTTTCCGAACACCCAGGTTTCAGATTCTTATATCAAAAGAAACCGTGAATACGAAGATATCATTATTAAAGAAGTCTTTCCCACATTGAGAACTATTCGTGAGCCTTTTCATGTGGATTTGGAAGAAGCGGAAGACAATTTGCTCCAACACAAAGAAAGAAATCGTATCATCGAAGAATTTAGAAAAGGTCGAGATTTGGGAAATCCCATCACCATGAAGGTGGATACCCAGGGGGAGAGACCTCCCAAGGAACCTTTGGCAATGACTCGGGAAGATAGGGTGCATTACCTAGACAAGTCAATCAAAAAGAGTAAGGAAAAGCAGTTAGACGAATTCATCCAAAAGTACATGGGATACGACACAAACAAAGGAGATTTGAGTAAGTTTGTAAGAGATTTGTATTACGAAAACTTGCAGAGATTGGCTTATACTTTTAGCGGAGATATAACATATTTTACAATTGACTACTTCCAGGAAAACTTAAATAAGGAAGACTACTTGCGCCAGATGATGGCTCTACTCTCTCAGAATTTAGGTTCTAAGGTGGGAACCGAAATTCTTTTTACCTTAGAAAATATCTACGAAATCCAAGGTAGGGCATTGGATCTCTATTTCCAAAATTCTCCTCTGTACAAAACGTACTCTCCTGAGAAAAGAAAAGAAATCAGAATTGAAGCTATCAAGAGAGTCATAGAAAAGTACAAACCCATTCTTCAGGACAAGAAGATTCTTAATGCTGATGATGCCAACAAAGCTTTTGCTTTGAAGCGGATAGAGATTCTAGATACTCTTATTCGTCATACGCCAGATAGTTATAGAGCGAAAGATGCTACTTTTGAAAAAGGTAGGATTTTGTGGGAGCAGGGAGATCATAGAGAAGCTGTTAAACTTTGGTCTACAATCCCCAGAATTAGAGAATCTGGAGACTTCCTAAACCAAAAAACTGCAGAAAGCATTTTGTCAATTGCCAAAGGACAGACCGATTCATTGAATCCAGAAGTGGTAGAGCGAATTGATATGGCAATTCGATACCGACTCACTGAATTTCTAGAAGCAAAAAAGATCCGAGAAGACAAACTTCTTTGGAAGCGATCTTCTCCTCCTTAGGATCAAAGCTTTAGATTTTCGATTCCATTTTCTTGGAACTCAGTAGCCCACTTGTCGTGGAAGGGAGTTTCTTTTTCGATTCTTTCTTCAATTGCCATCGATTGGATAGAAGACTCTCCGTAGTTTCGAAAAAAATCTCTGTGTGCGAGCCTCTGGATCAAGTTTTCCCAAAAAACTTCATCTTCGTAGTCCTCGACCAAATCACTCAACCCACTCTCTTCCTCAAATTCGCGAGTGAGATAGGGTTCCCCCGTGTTTTGGTCGATTTCGATGCTTTGTTGCATCCCAAAGTTTTCCGCTTGGGCGTAAACATGTCTCACTACCTCTGCATAGCGACTGTCGAACTCCGAGTCGTCTTCGTTTTGCTCGAGTTTTTCTTTCGCCTGTAAGGTGGAAATGACCCAATCTCCGATGTAAACGAGTTTCATAAGTGTTTCGTACTGTTCTAAGGAGAGTTCCAGTTGCATTCTAGTCTCAAGGATTTCCTGATTCCAGAGGACGGAAAGGTTTTTTTAGGGACTCCAGTGAAATCTAATCCTCTACCAGCTGTTCCCTTTTTTTGAGTGGTCTGTATTTGTCGCGCACTGAGGCGCTCATGTCGTCTATGGCAAGCAAAACTTCGGTCGAATCCTCGTCCTTGGGAAGGTAGTAGATCCCCAAGATACGAATACTTCCGCTCGATAGAAAGACTCGGTCATTTTGGTCAAAATACTTGGCGATGGGAATGACGCAGTCCTTCCAACCTCGGAAATTCAATGGAGTAATGGGAATTTGTTTGGTTTCTTGGGTCTCCGTCTCGACCACCAAGTTTAGATTTCCATTGGTTTGGGAAGAGTAGATGGGCACCTTGATCTCTCTTACAAATCGATCCAAAACTTTCGGTTTCGGAAATTGCAGGAAAAAAGGGTAATTCGCGGCTTTGGGTATCCGTATGACCAGGGCTTGGGTTGATCCAGCTACAGGGGCTGTAAAATTCTTGGAGAGGAGGACCTCGGGAAGGGGAATTTTCTTGTCCAGCCGTGATTTGGCTATGGGAAGGGATTCTTCCTCCTCAAAGTTTTCGAGAGGGATATCTTGGTAAATTTGCACCTCTCCACCGACCAAGGTCCCAAAAAAAAGAAGGGAAAACAGCCTAAGAATCACCACAATCCAGTTGACAATACTATTCTCTACCAAAGATATACTTTATCGGTAAAAAGGAGAATTCCAACCAATGCAGGTTTCCAAGCCACTGCTGGCCTTTTTTGCAATTTCCACGGCCAGCTTCCTATTCGCCCAAAATGTCACGCCCGAATCGACAGATTCTACTGTAGAGAAAGTTAAAGAAGTCATAGACCCTCTTGTCAACCCTACATCTAAAAAGTCCAACTCTTCCTCTGAGACAGGTATACTTACCAAGGATACAATCTATGTAAACAGCAAGGTTGCTTTCACACTGGCAGCCAATGACGAGCAGTCCACTGTTGACTACATCGAATGGAGACCAAAAAACGGAGAGTATCGAAAGTACGTGCAACCCATTCGGTTGTCGGAAGAGGGTCTCACAGAGATCCAGTACCGCTCCGTAGACAAAGCAGGAAATGTAGAGGCTCCTAAGGTTCTCATTATCTTGGTAGACAATACGGCTCCCAAAGTAACTCTTCAGCCTGCGGAAACGCTTTTTTACATTGACGGAGCCCCTTATGCTTCAAAAAACAATAGTTATACGATTGTTGCAGAAGACAAGGGTTCTGGAATCGAGAAAGTAGAATACAACATCAACAACGAAGCGAACCGCAATTACTCGGAACCCATCAAACTCGAGAAGGGCGGTGCAAACTTGATCAAATTCAATGCAACCGATAGATCGCAGAACCAAAGCCCAGAAGCTTCGATCATCATTATCGTAGATGACGTGAAGCCAAAAGTGGAGATTGTTCCTTCTGTTCCCCTTGTGGACATCAGTGGGGCACCTTACGCCAAGCGCGGAGCTATTTTTCATGTCAATGCCTACGATAGCGAATCTGGAATCCGAAAAATCTTGGTAAAAGTGGACGCCGAGGAGGAATTTCGACCTTATGTTGATGGATTGAACCTACAAACCCAAGGAGAGCACAAGATTTGGGCAAAGGCAGTCGACAATGTGGGGAACGAATCAGAAATCGTAGAATTGAAATTCTTTGTGGATCTCCTCCCTCCAGCCTCAAAAATCCAAAAATCTGAGGCTAGCGAGTAATTTTTAACAAAAAAAGGGACCAAAACCTCCTTTCCTAGTACCGAAAGCTCGTAGATGCTTCCCCTTCTACGAGCTTTTTTGTTTTCGGAACCGTGTTTGTTTTGTGATCGGGTCAATCGATTCACTTCAATCCTGGGTGTTTGCTTGCCTTGCCTTAGGCGGCTCAAGAGGTTTACGATCCACCCCGAATGTGGGTTTTGTGGAGATGACCACGAAGAAGAAGATTGGTTATGCCAATCTCGAAACCTTTTTTGGGACTCCTTGCAATTCCTGTGGCGCGCAGGTCCCAAAGAAAGACAACTCATTCATGCTTGCAAATCAGGAGTCGAGTACAGATTCACAGGCACTTTTGGAGTGATGGGCAAGTGGAAGCCTCCATTGGTGGACTCAATCTGTCTTGTACCATCACGGGACCCGGCACGAGGCAGATTTTTCCATCCTTCCGAAAGGCTCGTACAAAGGATAGCCGCCAAGCATTCGATTCCAGTTTTGGACAACCTGCTAAGAAAAGATTCGAAAGATAGGCAAGCGACCAAGAAAAGGTGGGAAAGGTTCAAGCATGCCAGTGAAGCCTGGAAATTGAATTTCCAACCTCTACCCGGCACCAAAATATTGTTAGTTGACGATATTTTTACTACTGGAGCCTCTCTGGGAGCAATCGCAAAGATCTTAAAAGAAGTTGGAGTGAAAGAAGTGCATTGCCTTGTTTCCTTTCGCAGTACAGAGGACGAAGAATTGCTTCCACCAGACTTGGAACCAGAAGAACCCTCTTGGGCAGGCATTTCTATTTGAAGATTCTTGCTTAATTCTCTAGGGAAATCAATATAGGGAAATGGATCCAATTCGTATAGCGTTCGCTACAGGGAGTAGCCATAAACTTAAAGAAGTTAGACAAATTTTAAATCCCAAGGGAATCGAGGTGATATCTCCCAAAGATTTGGGACTGGATTTCCAACCCGAAGAAACAGAAGAAACCTTCGCTGGCAATTCATTGATAAAGTCAAAGGAACTCTTTCATCGAACGGGGATTCCTTCTTTGGCTGATGATTCTGGGATTTGTGTCGAGGCATTGGGTGGAAGACCTGGAGTCTATTCTGCAAGATACGGGGAACCGCAATGGACTGACGAAGAAAGAACCTTGGGACTTCTTAGAGAATTGGGTAATAGTTCCAATCGAAAGGCGTTTTATTCCTGTGTTTTGAGTTTTGTAACCAAAAATGGGGAAGAATTGTTCGAGGGCTTGAGCTTTGGCATTATTGCCAATGACTACGATCGCATTGGAAAAAATGGATTTGGCTACGATCCCATATTTATTCCCGAAGGTAGCAATCTTAGATTTTCTCAAATGGAACCAGTCGCGAAGAACTCCCTTTCCCATCGAGGCAGAGCCTTCCAAAAATTCCTGGAGTTTCTTGAAAGCCCGAAAGGTCAAAAATTTTTACAAGACTAAGAATCTTTCTTTAAAGAGCAATGACTGGACCACCAGCCAAACGCTTGTAAAATTCTGCCCCTTCTCTTTCTAAAAATTCTTCATAAGTTCCTTTGAAATCTTTGATTCCTTCAGGTGTTACTTCGATTATGCGAGAACAAAGCGAGGAAATAAACTCTCTGTCATGGGATACCAAAAGGACAGTTCCTTCGAAATGTGTGAGAGCTAAGTTCAAAGATTCAATTGTCTCTAAGTCCAAGTGATTTGTCGGTTCGTCGAGAACGATGACATTATCCCCACCTAGAATCATTTTGCCTATGATTAGCCTCGATTTTTCACCACCAGAAAGAACATGAGTCGGTTTGTTTGCCATGTCTTGGCTAAAGAGCATTCGCCCTAAAATCGCGCGAATGTCCTGAAGTTCGTAACCCGAAGAATTTTTGAGAAGCCATTCTACCAAGGTATCAGAGTGGGGTTCTATGGCATCCCTTTGGTCTTGGGGAAAGTAAGATGCTTCGACAGAGTCCCCCCACTTGACTTCACCTATGTCGGGGTCGAGCTGCTTCAAGAGCAACTTGAGAAGAGTTGTTTTGCCAACGCCATTCGTACCTACAATGCCTACTTTTTCTCCTTTGGATATAGAAATAGAAAAGTCATTGATAATGGTCTTTTCCTCATAGGATTTCGAAATTGCTTTGGCTTCGAATACATCTTTCCCGAGGACTCTCTTTGCCTTAAAACGAATATAAGGTGATACCCTAGATGAGGGCTTAACTTCAACCATTTCTGATTTGATTTTTTCTATTTGTTTTGCCCGAGATGTTGCTTGTTTCGACTTACTAGCATTAGCTGAAAATCTAGAAACAAATTCTTGGAGTTCTGCTACTTTTTCTTTTGCTCTTTTGTTTTCATTGATAAGCTGGTCTCTGGCTTGTTCCGATGCTGTCATGTAGTCATCGTAATTTCCGGGAAAGACACGAATTGTATTGTAATCTAAGTCTGCTATATGGGTGGAAACTGAATTGATAAAGTGCCGATCGTGAGAAATCACAATAACGACTCCATCATAATTTGTCAAAAGGTCCTCTAGCCAATGGATGGTTTTGATATCCAAGTGGTTCGTCGGTTCGTCCAGAAGAAGAACGTCTGGTTTCAAAAATAAGACTTGTGCCAGTAGAACTCTTAGTTTAAAGCCGCCAGTGAGAAAATTAAGTGGTTTGTTGTGAACTGTCGTTGGAATAGCAAGACCCTCAAGCAATTCACCTGCAAGGGATTCCGCCTCATAACCACCGAGATCGGCAAACCTATCTTCAATCTCGGATATGCGAATTCCCTCTTCGTCGGTCATTTCTTCTTTTCCATAGATGGCGTCTCTTTCTTGCATGAGATTCCATAGTTCTGGATTGCCTCGAAGCACAGTGTTGAGAACCGTCTCTTTCTCAAACTCGTAGTGGTCCTGTTTCAGGTAGCCCACTCTTATGTCTTTGTCAATGACCACATTTCCCGCAGTCGGAGCGAGAATTCCTGCCAAAACTTTCATGAAGGTGGATTTGCCTGATCCATTTGCACCAATGAGCCCGTAGCGGCACCCTGGCTTGAATTTGATGGTCACTCCCTCAAATAGGGGTTTTTTCCCAAAGGAAACGGTAATGCCAGTAGCTGAGATCATAGAGCCAATTTTCTAAGGGAAAGTCTCGATTCAACCGACATTTCGAGTACTATGCCTTGGTTCTTTCTTGCGATCTTCTTTTTCTTAAGCTTTTCTGGAATGGCAGAACCCCATATCCCAGTGACAATCGGGGAAATTCTAAGTTCTGGGCACATGATCAAGACGGAAAAAGGGGTTTTTCGTCTGAGTGCAGGAAACCTTCATGAAGAATTGGCAGAGATTTCAGGAAAAAAGATCAGAACTGTTTGTCTTTGGCAAAATGAAATCTGTCAGATAGACCGCTATGAAATAGAACCTTTTGAAAATGGGATAGCTCCTGATTGGACCCTTAAACGTATCCCTCGTTATGTGACCAAATCGAAATTCGCTTTTAATCCACAAGTGACACCAGATGGAAAAATTCTATTTTGGACTGCCGTGGTTAGGGAGGGTTCCAGATCCACTCAGAAAATTTGGTACAGCAAAAAAGATACCAATGGTTTTTTCTCTCCAGGTGAACAGTTGCAAGGTTCCCTAAATAACAAACTTCCAAGCGCCGTAATATCAGCTTTGCCTGGCGGTAATGAGTTGTTTGTTTTTGGAAATTTTGGAGAAGAAGATCTCTTAGATTCTCTCAGAAAAGAGATTTCTCAAAAATCTCAAGAAGCTTCAAGAGAAGCTCTTTCTCCCAAAGAGTTTCATCTCAAAATGGTAAAAATTGAAAATGAATTTCGAGAACGCTCCGAAAAAATCCAAAATCGTGCCCCTCTCTACAAAACTTTCAAACAAGAGGCAGGGTGGACCTATCCCCAGCCCATAGCTTTTCCAGGCTTTTATAACTATTATAGAAAACCAGATAATCCTTATCAGCAGGTGTTTGGTGGCTGTGCTCTTTCAACCAGCGGTAGAACCATAGTTTATTCTGCCCAACAAAAAAAGAACATAGGTAAACTAGATCTTTACGTCACTCAAGTAGGTGATAAAGGATACTTCGAAGAGGGAGTGAATTTGGGACCTCTATTGAATACGGGAGAGGAGGAAATGGCTCCCTTTTTAGCTCCTGATGACAAAACCTTATATTATTCTTCCTCTGGTCGCAAGGAAGGAGTTTCTATTTTCGTTACAAAAAGAGAAGGGGAGGGCTGGACCCAGTGGTCGGAGCCTAGGGAATTGTCTCCCAACTTGCGAGGGGTCAATTTCTTCTCCATACCTGCTACTGGAAATTGGGCATACGTTTCTAGAGAAGGCGAACTTTTTATGGCTGCGATTCCGAGAGCTTTCCAGCCCGAAAAAGTCATGATTGTGAAGGGCAAGGTAATTGATGAAGAGGGGAAACCAATCTCGACCACAGTCACCTATGAATCCTTGGTAAAAAAGAAAGAGATGGGTTCTGCAGTTTCAGATCCAACTACCGGAGAATTCTCCCTAGTTCTTCCGTATGACGATAATTATGGTTTTTATGCCGAAAAAGAAGGGTATCTTCCCGTTTCCCAAAACCTGAATTTGGTGGGTCTGGATAAAGAAGAAGGAGAAAAACAAGTTCTAATAATTCTTCCAAGACTCAAAAAAGGTAAAGAAATCATCCTTAATAACCTGTTTTTTGCTTTTCGGTCAAGTGAATTGATACCTGAGTCAGAACCCGAATTAGATAGGCTCGCTGATATTTTGCAAAAAAATCCGCGCCTGAAAGTTGTCATCGAAGGTCATACAGACAATGTAGGAACAGAGGCTTTTAATAAAAAATTGAGTTTGGATCGTGCGACTTCTGTGGTAAATTATCTTAAGACAAAATGGAAAATTGTGGAAAATCGCTTAGGAACAAAAGGTTTTGGATCTCTTGAGCCACTCCAGGACAATGGGACCGAAACAGGACGAGCTCAAAATAGAAGAGTGGTGTTTAAGATCATAGAAGACTAATGGTTGACCTAAAAAAAATACCGATACCAAAAGTTCAAGTAGACACAAAACAAGTATTTGGTCTTGTGGGTGGGCTCATAGCCAAGATCCCCCCCCAAGTCCGGGATTTGATTCGTAAGGCAGTGATCACGATTTTCGCTTTTATGATGCTTTTTGCAATTTACAGTGGATGGACAAAAGGTTGGGAGGCCGCCAAACCGCAGGGTTTGCAGTTGGCACAAGACACACGTTCCCTTTTCCTAGAAGAAATTGAAAGAGATTACAATCGGTCTCGCAAAGACATTGAATTGAGTAGTCCGGAATCCATTCGCTTCGAAAACCTCCGCAAAATGGAATTTAGTTTCACACAAGAAAGAGAGACTTCGCAAGGAAGAGGAGGTCTCGTCCCAGAGTCACAGGAATTGTTGGGAACTGAATACGATTTAAGAAACAAGAGGTCTAGGCAAGACTTGCCTCCCCTCCTAACTCCCAATGGGGATGGGCTCATCACGCATCCAGAAGATATCGATCGGTTGGGAGCTTATGAGGAAAGCTTGCCAAAGGGAGTCTCCGAAGGGCCCCCACTCCTAGACCGCAACCAAAAGGATCAAACTCCCCTCGCAACCATTCCGAGCGAATCCACTGACGAAGATAATAAGTTTAGAGCCTTGGTGGACAAGTTGGATCTATTAGAGAAAAAATTGGCTGAAAAAAGAAAGAAAGAAAAAGATGCCAAAACCACGCCCGTTCCAGAAGAATCCAAATCTATGAAGAGTAATGGAGACAAGCCTCGAAGAGAGCTAGAAAAGGTCAGGTGAGGGTAGTCCACCTAACATTATTTATCTTCTCAGCTGTGTCTTTTCCTGGATTTCTATTCGCTGAGGAAGAGTTGCGACTGCCCTTCCCTGAGGAATTTGCAATCGAGCCTTCCGAAAAAGAGGCTCCTGATAATAAAGCATTGGAAGAAGTCAAAGAGAAACCCAAGGCGGTTGCCAATCCGAGCCCAAAAAAGAAGAAAAAAAAGGGGGATGGAGAGGACCCTAGTTTGGCTCCGTTCTTGAAAGCAAAAGCACTGCTCTCTCGTAAAAAAGAAACAGAGGCGGAAGCGTCTTTCAAAGAGTCGGCTAGCCAGGCAGGCGAGAGTACTAACAAGGCAAGAACAGACGCAAGTCAATTGTTAGCTTTGCAATCCAAGGATTCGGAAGCAAGTGGATTGGTTTCTCAGATCGAAGAGCCCGAAGCCAAAACCAAGGCACAGTTTGAATTGGCTCGTTCTCTAGAAAAGATTGGGAATGCAGACTCTCAAGAAAAGGCATATTTAGAATATATAAAATTGACAACTTCATTCCCAATTCATCCTGATCTAACACCTAGGTCTCATTTGGCGATAGCAGTTTTATTATTCCGCAAAAGAGAAGTGCGTCCCGGTCTTCATCATTGTATGACTGTAATCCAGTCATTTCCTGATTCGAGCTCTGTCCCTCTCGCTATCTTTTATTCAGCCAAGCTGTACGAACTTCCAGGTGAGGAAAAAAGCACAAGCAGAGCTATATCTTACTACAAAATGTATCTGCAAAAGACTGAAGGAAAAGAAATTCCCGCTGGGCAAGACTATAGGAATGAAGCCAAATCTAGGCTCAAATTTCTGGGGACTATTTAACTAATTGCGACGTTGACTTCCACTCTACCAAATTTGGAATAGAGATTGATAGAGAGAGTGGGTTTTTTGGTGAATCGGATAGAAGTGCTTTTGGAATCCTGGATATTGGGAGTTGTTATCTCTACACTCTGCCCGGCAGAGGAAAAAATGTTCATGGCATTCCCTGTTGTCATGTTGGCTATCTCGCCTAAGATGTCTTTGTATTCGTTTTGCACATCCTCATCCGACAACCCAGGTACGAGCTTTCTAGAGATCTTGTAAGCTGTATCGTAGTTCATGCTATACACAACTTCACCAGAAAACGAACCTACAACTCCTATCACTATAGCCACTTCGTGAGAAGGAGCTGGAGTGTCTTTGATTGCAATTTTACCTCGAATCATTTCTGTTTGGAGTACATCTCTAAATACAACCGTAGCTGCTTCCAAAAAGGGATTGATGAAGTCTGCTTTGATTTGCATTATTCTTTTCCGATCCTTTGGTTTTTCTGGATCCCATATTGTTCCCCCAAAGATTGTTGGATTTCTATGAAATAGCCCAGCATTTGGCTTCGGTTCTCACGAAACTCTTCTTGCTTCTTTATCGGAGTTCCTTTGTCCAAAATCAAATCACCAAATTCCAGATAAATCTGATCTTCTCCTACAGACAAAGGACCGATGGTTTTTTTCTTTCCGAAGGGTCGCTGGCCTATCGCTTCCCAAAAGATCTTTTGGGTGCCTAAGGAGAGTTTCTTCCCATTAGGAGTCTTCAGCTCCGTCCATTCTGAAAAGGGGGAACTGGAGGTCTGGATGGAGAGACCCAATTCTTTCGAGACAGCTTCTAGTCCACCTTCTGTTTTTGAAACTTCTTGTGCCTTACGTTTCCATTCTTCTAGAAGATTTCTCTTTTTTTCAAATTTGACTTTGGAAGCTAAAATCGACTTTCTTTCTTCAAAAGCTGGCTTAGGGAGCGACCCCTCTTCTTTGTCATATTCCTTTTTGATTTCTTCATCGCTAATAGTGACTTGCTTTTCGAGTTTGTCCATTAAATCCGAATCTGAATAAACTAGCAAACGAAAGGTGGTCTTGGCTGACTTACTACCCTCCTCTAACTCGAGTTCTGTTTTGGAGACAGGTAAATTTTGCAAAACAAAAGAATCAAACAGAGAATAGCCGACAGAGGAGTCCAAGCGATAGTCCATTGGGATGGATCTAAGGAGATTGAGGTAGATTTGCTCGGGAGTCTTAGAATCTTCGATGGAATAGCCCGCTTGAGAAGAAGTCTCTTTGTGAATCCTACGTGCTTCTTCCGACAGCTTCCTTTTGATGGAGACCTCTGAAACTGAGTAGCCTACGGACTTGGCCACATCCCTCATCACATACAACTCACGGATGGTAGAAAAAGCACAGGAATTGATAAGTTCCATGTTTTGGGCCATCTCTCTACCATATCTGGAATACTGGTAGTAGCAATCTCTTCGAGCGGCATTGAAGTAGTCTATCGGGACATTTTGACCCCCGATTTCTCCAGCCTTCGTGCTCGATTCCCCTGTCAAGGCTCCCAAGAAGCTCTTTTCCGCATCTCCAGGGAGTAGGGTTACGATCAACATGGAGACCAGTAGGAAAAGGAAGAGAGCCACTATAGAACGAATCAAATAGTCCTTCCAAACTCCTTTCCAATCCATATAGGGAAAGGTTTCTGAATCCAAAGTCGTGTAAAGAAAAATAGTAATCAAGGGAAACGGTAGAATATCGGATAATCAAAACGGTATGCTCTTCGCGGCTTTCGCCATGATATTGGTTGGTCTCTTGTGCTTTATTTATGTTTCCATGGGCACAGACAGGAAACCGGACTACCGGAATTCTGGATACCAAGTTCACCTCCCCACCCCCAGACCCTCTGATTGGGAAAGGGAAGAACAAATCCTTCGTGAGAGGGCTTTTGCCTCCCGAAAAGACAGGCCATCCATAGTGGCTTCCTCTGAGGTGTTAGAGGAAAGAAACCAGACCCTGAAGCCGATTCCAGAGCCAGAAACATCCAGTCTCCAGTTGCAGGGCATTCTCTACTTGGATTATGGGGGTAAGCTTCCTTTTGGACGGGGAGAAATGAAAGACACCATACTTTTGCCCGAGGATGTAAGGTCTCTTCGAAGGGTAGGGGAAGCCAAGCTCCAAGATAGGGGAGGAAGTCTGGAATTCCACTCAGGTCATGCCCAGTTCAGCTTTCCCTCCAGGGATTTGGATCAGGTTGTTCTCTTTCGTGAAGGAGTGGTTTTGATTCCCCGCGATCCCAGCCTACCCAAGCCACTATTTCTGACGAGGGAAGTCGATGAAATCAAAGAATTCCTTTCCCAAGCCAAAACAATCTGATGAGTTTTAGCATAGGAAACGACATCGTCGAAAACGAAAGAATCCAAGGTCTCTACGAACTCCACAAAGACCGCTTTTTAAAGAGAATTTTCACCCAAGATGAAATCCAATACTGCGAAAAACACAAAGACCCCATCCCTTTTCTGGCAGGGCGATTTGCCTTAAAAGAAGCCGTGATTAAAGCACTGGGATTGCCTCCAGGCGTCGTCCTGGATTGGAAAGAAATCGAGCTACAAGGGAATGAATTTGGAAAAAAAAGACTCGTCATCCACGGAAAAGCTTTACAATGCTTCCAAGAGAGAGGCTTCACCCAAAGTACAGTCTCTATCAGCCATGCGGACAAATACTCTACCGCTGTGGTTTTGTTGTATGGAGAAAACCTATGATCGCAAGCGCCAAAATGCAAGAAGTCCTCTCCTTTTACAACGAAGGGCTTCAACTTTACAAAGCACGCAAGTTCAAAGAAGCCAAAGCCCAATTCGAAAAGGCTTTGGAATTGGAACCCAATGATGGCCCATCCCAGCTATACGTGGAAAGATGTGATGACTACATTGCTGAGCCTCCTCCTGAAGATTGGGATGGGGTCTACAATATGAAAACCAAGTAAGCATGTCCAAAAAGACCAGTCAGACAGCCATCACGGAACATGGTGTTATATCTACAGTTTTGGGTCGTGAAACAGCGTTTAATGGGGTTTTGACTTTTTCGAAGCCTTTGCAAATCTCTGGTGAATTCACAGGCGAGATACAATCTGAAGGATTCTTAGTAATCAGTGAAGGAGCTCGGGTCAAAGCAAATATCAAAGCAGGAACGGTAATCGTGGGGGGGACTGTAATTGGAAATGTCACAGCAGTCCAAAGATTAGAAATGCTTAGCACTGGTAAAGTGCAAGGTAACATTAGAACTGCCAAGTTGCAGATTGCCGATGGAGTGGTTTTTGAAGGCAATTGTGAGATGTTAGATTCCAAAGAACCCCAGTAATTTACCTTGTGGACAGCTCATCCCTATAGTCTCATTTACTTAGGAGGTGTCGCTTCTTCCTTCTTCGGATTGATTTACTTTTTAAGATCCTTTCAAATCCCTATCAGTCGTTATTTTTTTTGGATCTGCCTAGGCACAGCCATTTGGAATTTGAACTTGGCTCTGGAACTTCTTTTCCTGCCCGAACCAGGACTTTCTGCATTCCTGTTTTTTGGGCATGCAGGAAGGCAGGTCTTTATTATCGGATTCGTTCTTGCTGTACTGGTTTACACTCATAATGACCGTTTTTCTACTAACACATTTTGGTCTTTTTTGTTCCTGGGTCCTATCTTTCTTTTGATTGGTTTTTTAACAGATCCCTGGCTTGGAGGATTCTTAGATTCTTCATTAAAACTGCAAGATTCTCTCGGATTTTTCTTCCAACACAAGAGCGGTTGGTTGGCGTTTTTAGTAGAAACTGGGATCGGTTTGGTATGGACAGGGCTTTGCATTTTCTTGTTAGCTGATGCTACCAGATTTACAAAAGGTAACGCAAAAAATCAAATTTTCCATTTGATGTTTGCCATTTTAGTTTTTTGGACTTTAGAGCTTTCTCATGAAATCGGATTAGAATTGGTTTATGGCTTTTACCTAACACCTCTATATGTTTCTGGGACCGTTGCTTATGGAATTGTATCCGGCGCCTATTCTAAATACTTGAATCTTATTCCATTGGCGCGGAATACAATTGTAGATGAGTTAGATGATCCATTTGTTATATTGGATACAAAAAACAAAGTCATGGATTGGAATTTGGCTGCGTCAAAGTTCTTACAGATACCCAAAGGCAAAAAAGCGGGTTTTGGTCTGGCGGATTATGCAGAAAATATCGGAATCCTGGATCGAATTGCAGATCTACCTTCTAAGCGCTCAGAAATGAAATGGGTCTATTCCGATGCAGAGAAAACATGGAGAGTGTCATTTAAAAAAATCAGGTCTGAAAATTTCCTACATATTGGTTCAATTTTAGTCTTTCATGATATAACAACGGAAACTAAAAATTCGAGGGATCTTGAAGAGATAAATAAAAATTTAAGTATTTCAAATATGACAAAAGATAGGTTTTTTTCTGTTTTGTCTCATGATCTAAGAGGTCCGCTGAGTGGCATTGGAACCTTGATTCAGTCGATATCTACAAAAGATTTGGATTCGGAAGGAAAGCAAATAACAAAAATTTTACTAGATGGAGTCAATGGTCTATCCAACTTGTTAGAAAATATTATCCAATGGGCCAAATTACAAAAAGGTCACATGGAATATGATCCGAAGCCGACCTCAATAAACCAAATTGTAAAAGATACATTGGAATTGTACAAAATTGCAGCAGAGCAAAAACAAATTCAGCTTATCGATGCAATTCAGTTTCCTGTCCTTTCCTTGTGCGATGAAAAAATGATTCAAAGTATTTTAAGAAATTTAATCTCCAATGGGATCAAATTCACTCCAGCCAATGGATGGGTAAAAATTGAGGTAGAAGCAAAAAATAAAGAGTGGGAAATTTCTGTGAAGGACAATGGAGCTGGAATGAGCCCAGCATTTCAGAACCAACTTTTTAAGGTTGATAGAATCATTTCTCAAATAGAAATCGGTAAAGAGAGCGGACATGGGTTAGGTCTTATCTTATGCCAAGAGTTCATTCATAAAAACAACGGCAAAATAACGGTAGAAAGCTTGCTTGGACAAGGCACCACATTTAGGTTTACTTTACCAAGGACCTAAATTATGAAAACAATTGCACTTATTACTGGAGCGACCGATGGCATCGGCAGAGTTACAGCAAGAGAACTCGCAAAGAAGGGCTTTGATCTTATTTTGGTTGGGCGTTCGGAGTCCAAATTGTCAGCCACCAAGGAAGAGCTAATTGATTTGGGAGTCAAGGTCAATACAGAATTGGCAGATCTAAGCCTTGTTAAAGAGTGTGATTCTCTTGTAAAAAGAGTTATTAGCAACTATCCAACGCTAGATGTTTTGGTGAACAATGCAGGAGCATTCTTTCAAAACAGAGAGTTAACTGAGGAAGGATTTGAAAAAACTTTCGCTTTGAATCATATTTCTTACTTTGTTATGGCAATTGGACTATTGCCCCTCCTTCAAAAATCCAAACAATCGAGAATTGTGAATGTAGCGAGTGCCGCTCATTTTGGAGTTACACTTGATTTTCAAAATTTACAAGGCGAAGGCAGCTATAGTGGTTGGGTCCAGTACCAAAGATCCAAACTCATGAACATCGCTTTTACTTATTCTTTAGCTAAGCGCATCTCGGGAAGTTCCGTGTCAGCCAATTGCCTTCACCCTGGATTCGTCAGAACCAATTTTGGAAGGAACAATGCAGGGTTTCTTAAATTCCTCTTGGTTTTGTCTCAGCAAGTTTTTGCCATTTCAGAGGAAGAGGGAGCCAAAACCTCGGTTTTTTTGGCTAGCGCACCAGAGGTGAATGCCTTCTCAGGGCTCTACTATGACAAATGCAGGTCCGTGAATAGTTCCAAGGTCTCCTACGATACAGGACTCCAAGAAAATCTCTGGAGTGCTACTGAATCCATCCTGGAGCGAGCTCGCTCTTGACATCCAACCCATACTCCTCGAGTATGGCGGAAAGCCCTAGGCAAAATGAACAAATCTCAAGCGGGCAACCTCCTTTTGGTCTTGTTCTTGGGTCTCTTAGCAGGGGCCGTAGCAGGAGTGGTTCTGGATAGACTTTTTGGGACACTCCTCTTGTCAAAATTCCTGCTTTCTGAGCCCTTGTTGCTGGAGCTTTACATAATCAAAGTCGAGATCCAACTCACCCCTGCTAGTCTTGTTGGACTGGTGGCTTCTGGATATCTCGCACTAAAAAAGGGGTAACTATGTCAGTAATATCGATGAAGAGCTTGCTTGAAGCAGGCGTCCATTTCGGTCACCAAACAAGAAGATGGAATCCAAAAATGAGCCCATATGTTTATACGGCTCGCAATGGCATTCACATCATTGACCTACAAAAAACAGTCCAAAAGACCAAAGAAGCATACGATGCCCTCAAGAGATTGACAGGTCAAGGTAAGAAAGTTCTATTTGTTGGAACCAAAAAGCAGGCAAGAGGAGCAATAGAAAGAGCAGCTCAAGCCTGTAGCATGTATTATGTGTCAAATAGATGGTTAGGTGGTTTACTCACCAATTGGAATACAGTCAAAAAATCAATCGCCAGACTGAAACGCTTAGAGCAAATGGAAGAAAACAATTCCTTTGAAGGCGAAGCCAAAACCAAAAAGGAAGCATTGGCTCTCCGAAGAGAGCTGGAAAAATTGAGACAGACTTTGGGAGGGATCAAGGACATGGCTACCATTCCTGAAATCCTCTTTGTCATTGATCCAAAGAAAGAAGAGATAGCCGTAAAGGAAGCAAAGAAGCTAGGGCTCAAAGTCTTTGCAGTAATTGATACCAATTGCGATCCTGAGCTCATTGACTACCCTATTCCAGGTAATGATGATGCTATTCGTGCGATTTCTTTGTTCTTGGACACCATGGCAAATGCTGTTCTCGAGGGAACGGGAGGGGAAGTGATCCAAACCAATTTTACCGAAGATATGGATGCGGAACAACTTGCTCTAGAATACCAAGGTGAGTATGACGAATCAGGGAAATTCATTATGGATGAGGAGTATTCTCCTGTTAGTCGAGATATTCCCGTTGATAGTGAAGCAATCCAAGCCGTTGAACTGAAGGTCGAGGAAAATTAATGGCAATCAATACGGATCAAATCAAAGACCTCAGAGAGCGGACTGGGGCTGGAATGATGGACTGCAAAAAGGCACTCGAAGAGTGCTCAGGTGATATCGATAAGGCGGTCAACTATTTAAGAGAAAAAGGCTTGGCAAAAGCGGCTAAGCGAGCAGGCAGAGAAACAGGAGAGGGGAAGATCATTTCTTACCTTCACGGAAATGGCAAAATTGGAGTTCTTTTGGAACTAAACAGTGAAACGGATTTTGTGGCGAACAATGCGGAATTTGAGGCTTTGGGCAAGGAGATCGCCCTTCAAATCACTGCGATGAATCCACTTTACATCAGCGAAGAGTCGATTCCTGCTTCTGAAATAGAAAATGAAACCAAAGTTATCAAAGCAACTTTGGAATCTGAAGGGAAGAAACCTGACCAGATCGACAAAATTTTACCTGGTAAGATGAAAAAATTTTACTCCGAAATCTGCCTTCTTCACCAGCAATATTTCAAAGATACAGATAAGACTATCAATGACCTTTTGCAAGAAGCAATTGCTAAGTTTGGTGAGAATATTACCATCCGCCGATTTGTTAGGTTTCAAGTAGGTGGGCAGTAAATACAAACGAATTCTCATCAAGATCTCTGGCGAGGCCCTCGCTGGAGAAGGAGAATTGGGAATTGACACAAACAAAACTTTTTCCTTAGCGGGTCAAATCCAAGAAGTCCAGGCTTCTGGAATTGAGGTAGCTGTCGTTGTGGGCGGTGGTAATATGATTCGCGGAGAGACTTTGGCAAAGTCTGGCATGGATAGGGCCACTGCGGATTACATGGGAATGCTAGGGACCATCATGAATGCTTTGGCTCTCCAGGATGCCTGCGAGAAAAAAGGAATGTTTACCCGAGTTCTCTCCGCTATCGAAATGAAGTCAATAGCGGAACCTTACATTAGGCGACGTGCTGTCCGCCATCTGGAAAAAGGCAGAGTTATTATTTTTGCAGGCGGAACAGGCAATCCCTATTTCACAACTGATACCACTGCTTCCCTTCGTGCAGTGGAAGTTGGATGTGAAGTTATCCTCAAAGCCACCAAAGTGGACGGTGTGTATTCCGCGGATCCCAAAAAGGACCCTCTAGCCAAGCGCTATTTGCAAGTTTCTTTCATGGAATCTATCAAAAGAAGGCTTAAGGTAATGGATTCAACAGCTCTGAGTCTATGCATGGACAACAACATGCCAATTATAGTTTTTGATATTTTTAAATCAGGCAATCTCAAAAGACTTATCGAAGGTGAAAATATCGGAACACTTATATCTAATTCAGATGAGGTGATTGAAGATGGTAGATGAAATTATCAAAACTATGCAAGGCAAAATGGACAAAACCATTGAAGCCCTCAAAAAAGATTTTATAGGGATTAGGACTGGTAAGGCGAACCCTCTTATGGTGGAGGACATAAAGGTCGACTATTATGGATCACTGACGCCCTTGAATCAGTTAGGTAAAATTTCAGCACCCGAACCAAGAGTTCTATTGATTTCGCCCTTTGATAAGGGGATTTTGAAAGATATTGAAAAGGCTATTTTAAGTTCGGGATTGGGCCTTACTCCCACAAACGACGGTTCTAATATTCGAATCAATATCCCTGAACTTACAGGCGAAAGAAGAAAGGAGTTGGCTAAAGTAGTGAAGTCAAAGTCCGAAGAAAAAAAAGTTGCGATACGTAATATCAGAAGAGATGCCAATGAGGATCTTAAAAAAAACAATGCGTCTATCTCTCAAGATGAGTTAAAGACCCATCAAGACAAGATCCAGAAGATAACAGATTCCTATATAGCAAAGATAGGAGATTTGGAAAAAGAAAAAGAGAAAGAAATCACTACCCTTTAGCAACCTAAGAATGAAAATCAAGAATCCACCCAAGCATGTTGCTGTGATCATGGATGGCAACGGTCGGTGGGCTGAGCATCGAAAATTGTCCCGAAGTGAGGGACATCGAGCAGGAGCCCAATCTGTTGAGAGGCTGTTGGATGCCGCTTTGAAAAATAAAATCCAAGTTGTTTCCCTCTATGCTTTTTCTACGGAAAACTGGAAAAGACCAGTTACCGAAATCCGATCTATTTTTCAACTTTTGGTCGAATTTATAGACAAAAGACTCGATGAAATTACCTCCCAGGGTATTAAAATTGTCCATTCAGGTTCCAGAAAAAGAATCAGTAAGACCGTTCTTTTAAAAATTGATGAAGCCTGTGCAAAAACAAAAAAAAATCACAAACTAATTGCTAACTTCTGTTTAAATTATGGAGCCAAAGAAGAGATTTTAAAAGCGTTTCAGAGGCTATATACGGATCGTATGGGTAAAAATGTTTCTGATTCCAAGTCCATAACTGAGGCTGAGTTTGAAAAATATTTGTATACACACCCGCTTCCGCCAGTAGATTTAATGATCAGGACTGCAGGTGAGCAAAGGATTTCCAACTTTTTGCTTTGGCAGGCTGCTTATGCGGAGTTGTTTTTTACTCCCACTTTGTGGCCTGACTTTGCCGAGGATTCCTTTGAAGAGGCTTTGAGGTTTTTTGAGACCAGGAAACGTAAATTTGGCGGGCTTTTATGAATGAGACTAAACTCCGAATCTTATCCGCTATCGGCTTAGTAGCCATTTATTTGGTGATGATTTTCCATTCTGGATGGTTTTATCTAGAGTTGATTGCATTTGCAATTTTAGCCACCTATGCTGGCCTCAAAGAGCTTTATGCCTTCTGTACAAGAGAGGATTCTAAGCCATTTTTTCTTACGGGATTTGCTTACAGCACAATAATACTTCTGGTTTATTACCTTCAATTCCTTGGCTTGCAATTTGAAGTTAGTCCACCTTCGCAATTGGTAAAGCTTTCACAAGCCTTACGTGAGGGATTTCATCCCATCCCATTGGTATTGATGGTCTTTTCGATTCATGTTTGGGTTCTCCAAATTCTCAAAAGACCGTTAGATGGAGCTTTGTTCTCTGCCACTGCAACTATATTTGGTGCTCTTTATCTAGCTCTTCCGATGGGAACTTTCTTTTTATTACGAGCAGAGCCCCAAGGGGCATACTTGATTTTTTATG
>Ga0169931_10000855_pt1 | contig 50864 bp, 45 predicted proteins | sample Kivu_15m_20L_FD_129675 | JGI IMG/M metagenome (GOLD analysis project Ga0169931, IMG submission 129675) | Freshwater microbial communities from Lake Kivu, Western Province, Rwanda to study Microbial Dark Matter (Phase II) - Kivu_15m_20L... | ecosystem: Environmental > Aquatic > Freshwater > Lake...
AAGCCTGGCAACGACCTACTCTTCCGTGCCTTAAGACAAAGTACCATTGGCGCTAAAGGGCTTAACTGCCGAGTTCGGAATGGGATCGGGTGTTACTCCTTTGCAATAATCACCAGGCAATGTCTTGTACATAAATAGTATTATTTTGTAAACATCTTAAATATTTTAGAGATCATCATTATTTAAGAAAAGTAGATAATTTAAAATATAATGTTATAACTAAAATTTAATCGCGGGGTGGAGCAGTCTGGTAGCTCGTCAGGCTCATAACCTGAAGGTCCTTGGTTCAAATCCAAGCCCCGCAACCAATTCAATAATTTTATTTAAATTAAAAAAACTTAATTTTAATCTAATTCATATTTATTTTTATAATCTTTAACTAAATTCTTGTTTTGATTGTCTTTATATAAAATAAAATTATTACAAACCAAAAGATCTAAATCTGTTCCCATAAAACAATTGAAGGCATCTGTAGCGGTGCAGACAATAGGCTCGCCTCTTACATTAAAAGATATATTAACTAAAACTGGATATTTGGTGATTCTTTCAAATTCCTCTATTAATTTATGAAACATTGGATTTGTTTCTTTATGAACTGTTTGAATCCTAGCTGAATAATCAACGTGAGTTACTGATGGAATACTAGATCTTTTAACATTTAATTTATCTATATTTAATATTTATTAATTTTTTTTCATAAGGTTTATCTAAATTTATTGCTATTTCTTTTTTTTTATAATCTGATTTTCTATCCAGTTGTAAGTTTTTTCTAAACCAATTTTAAGAGGTGTCTTACAATCCCAATTAATTTTTTTTCTAACTAAATCATTATTGCTTGATCTACCGCGCACTCCTTTAGGCATATTTAAATGGTAATTTTTATCTACCAAATAATTTGCAATATTTTCTAAAATTTCTATCATCTGATTAATCGACACTTGTTCTTCAGAGCCTATATTTAGGACATCTATACAGTCGCTTTCAAATAATTTTTTTGTCCCCTCTATACAGTCATCAATAAACATAAAGCTTCTTGTTTGCTCACCATCTCCCCAGACATCAATTTTTTTTTTTTTAAAGATTTTAGCTTCAGCTATTTTTCTACATAACGCAGCTGGAGCTTTTTCTCTTCCGCCATCAAATGTACCGAAGGGACCATACACATTGTGATACCTTGCAACTCTTGTTTCTAACCCAAAATCTTCATAAAAATGTCTACACATTCTTTCACTAAAAAGTTTTTCCCATCCGTAACCATCTTCGGGTTGAGCAGGGTAAGCATCTTCTTCTTTTAGACCCAATATAAAACTTTTTGATTGTTTTTCTATATTATAAACGCAAGCTGATGAAGAAAAAAAATATTTTTTAATTTTATTTGTTAAACTAGCTCGTAATAAATTTGTATTAATTAAAACCGAAAGCATACACTCTGTCTTATTATTTTCTATGAATCCCATTCCACCCATATTACATGCCATATTATAGATAAAATCGACATTTTTTGTAACTTTAAGACAATTGCTATAATCTTTTAAATCTAAAACAAAATTCTTACAATTATCAAAGATTTGAAACCATTTGTCTAAAGGTTTTATATCTGAACATAAAACTTCATGACCATCTTTTAATAAGGATTTGACAAGATGTCCTCCAATAAATCCTCCAGCTCCACATACTAAATATTTATTTTTCATTTATTATAAACGTTAATATATATAACCAAAATGATATTAAAAGTTATTAAAATTATATTCATAAATTTTTTAATTCTAATTGTATTAACGATTTTTTTAGTTTCTTTTTCTTATATTTTAAAAGTATTACTAGGTGGACCTGCTTTGTATGGGTACCCAAAATTTAAAATTAAAAATTCTGATATAATAAAATATAAAAGTGATTATTACAAAGTTTCACAAGTAAAAAATGATTTTTATAAATTTTATCAAACAGAATACTTTAAAAATTATAGTGGAAAATTTATTAAAGTCTTTTGTGGAAAAGAAGAGAATGGATTTTTAGACTTAATCTACAAAACAGATAAATTTGGTTTTAGAGAAAATGAAGATGAGTTGTACAATAAAGTAGATTATATTTTGTTAGGAGACTCATTTGTATTTTCTATATGCATAAATAAACCATACGATTTATCATCCCAAATTAAAAAAAAAACTAATAAAACTATTCTCAATCTTGGTGTGTGGGGAAGTCAGCCGTACAGTCAATTAGCTTATTTCTCAAATATTACCAAAAATACTAATATGAAAAATTTAATTTGGTTTTTTTACGAGGGAAATGATTATGAAGAACCGCTTATGGAAAAAATTAATACTTACAATCAAATATTATCAATGAATGAACAAGAATTATTTAAGTTTATTACTACAAGAACAGTTTCATCTTACACTGAGGAACTAGATTATAATAATAAAAATTTTGATAATTATATGATAAAAAATAAAAATATTGAAAAAAAATATTTTGAGATAACTAAAATTAAATTTTTAGAAAATATTATAGGTTTAAGTTCAATAATTAAATTTTTCAAAAAATATAATAATTTGTTGACTTACAGAGACTACGAAGAAATTGTCAGGAGCATGAACCTTATTCTTAATGAAAAAAAAGTTGAAAAAAAATATATTTATTATATTCCGAGTTATTTAAGATTAAGTTATACTAATAATTATTTAAATAATTATAACAATCAAATTCAACAATTAAATTTTTTAAAAAATCAAGTACAAAAAATTGCTGAAGAAAATAATTTCCACTTTATAGATGGTACAAAAAAATTTAATGAAGAACATTTTATTGATAAGATATTTTTTTATGGCTTGCCTACACACTTTAACGAAAAAGGATATGAAATGTTAGCAGACGACCTTTATGAAAAAATTATTAAATAATTATTATAATATTTTTTATTACTTTTCCAAAAATAATTTTTTTTAAGATTATATAATTATATTAATAATAAAAAAATAAAAAAAAAAATAAAAAATTTAAATTGTTTAAGACTTTATTATAAGTTATTTTTTTTTTCGAGATCGTGTATGCTTAAAAACTTTCCATTTAAATTTTTATTTTTATTTTTGATTTCGTTAAAATAATTCCACGCTAAAACAATAACGTAATCTAGATCCTTACTAATATATTTTTTTTTATTACAAATTAAGATATTTACTCCTGGTATTATTTTTCCAATCTTTAAATGATTATCTTCAATTGTTTCAAAAACTCCTGATTGAATTCCATAAAAGTTAAGTTTAGTTGTTGCTTTGGCTGGTGAACCATAGAAAACAATTTTTTTATTTTTTAATTTTTCAAAATTTTTTTTAAAATTATTTTTTAATTCATTGATTTTTAAACCGAAATTTTTAAAAGTTTCAAACTTGTCTATACCAAATTTTTTTTCTTCATTTAATATTTCCTCTACGGTAGATTTAATTTTAAATTTTTTAGTATTATTAGAAATATATGCTCTAATTGATCCTCCGTGAGTATTAATTTTTTCCACATCAAATAAAAATAAATTAAATTTTTTTAAATATTTGTTCAGACATGTAACTGACCAATAATTTACGTGCTCGTGATATATATTATCAAAAGTTAAATCTTTAAGCATGCTTAAGAGGTACTGCACTTCTATAATAAATACACCATCATTACTAAGTAATTTCTTTACCGCTTCAGTCATAGAGTTCAAGTCATTACTATGTGCAAATACATTTGATGCGGTTATTAGTTTAAATTTTTTATTAATTTTTTTTACTAATTCTAAATTAAAATAATTATTGAATGTTTTAATTTTTATTTTTTTTGTTATTTCACATAAATTTTTTGCAGGTTCTACCCCATAAAGATTAAAAAAAGATTTTTTTTGAAATGGTATCAGTCCAATCCCGTCATTGCTTCCGATATCCATAATATTATCTTTATTTGATAATTTAAAAGCTACTATGTATTTTTGTGCAGCTTTTTCAAAATGTTTTTGAAATATTTCACTTGTCGATGAAAGATATAAATAATTATTGAACATTTCATCTGATTTAACACTGCATGAAAGCTGAACATTATAACAATCAAGGCAATAATTTAACTCTAGCGGATATACTTCTGTTTTATCTTTTTTAGATTCAATTAAATTGTTTGCTAATGGCTGAAAGCCTAATGAGAGAAATCTTTTTAAATTAGTTCCCTCACAACATCTACAATTAGATTTATAAGTTTCAATTAATTTTTTTTTCATTTTGTGATCAATAAGATTGTATGGAATTGTATGTGTAATTCCATAATTCTCATGTTCTCTTTCACCTCGAACAAGATTCAAAAATATTGTATCTTTGGTAAACAGCATCGCATGTGCCACGTTCGGTTTTGTTACTACCATTTCTCGAGAGTTAACTAGTCCTGTCTCAATATTTTCTTCATTATTAGTTAAACTTTTAATTACAGAAATAAACTGACCTTTAATCACTAAGCATTTCTGTTCTTGAATAGGATGAAAATGATTAGCTCTAACAGTATGTTTTTTGGATTGAATGTAACCAATTAAATTAATCGGTTCTGTTAATTCGTAGTTACTAATTTTTCCTCTTACGTCTATAAATTCTTTAGAACCTGTATATGTGTATTCTTTATCTTTTTTTAAACTTTGCTTTCCCCAATAGTTAATCATTTCTTCCAAACTTTGCTTAAGATTATATAAAAAACGAAAGCCAGTTTTTAAAATCTTTTTATTACTTAAAGTGTATCCTAAATTAGGTATCTCATCCCTAGTTTCAACAAGCTTAACTTTTGGATTTATCCTCTTGCACATTAGTGCAACTTTTTTAACAGTGACATTTTCTTTAGTTAAATTAAATATTTCATTATTTATCTCGGGTCTATCTGCCATGAATTTAAAACATCTAACTACATCAATAAGTGGCACTAAACTTTTAATCTGTTTTCCGCCCGAAAATAATTTTATAGTGCCGTTTTGTGAAGTAATCTTGGAAAAAAGATTTGGCATTATATTTATTCGCGCAGTATCTGTGGAATAACCATACACAGAACCTAATCTTAAAATTATAAAATTTTTTCCTGAATTCAAAATGTCTTTTTCATTTTGATATTTGCTTTTAGAATAAGCTAACATAGGTTTTGGCTCAGATATTTCAGTTAAGTTAATAGAGGTTTTTTTTAAACCATCAAATATAACATGAGTTGATGGAAAAATAATTTTAGCACTTTTTGACATAAGTTTAAGAATATTATTAGTACCCTCTATAGCAACTTTTGCTATTTCATCATCTTTGAAAACATTAGATTCTTTTTGAACATAAGCTACATCAGTTATCCCGGCTAGATGAATAACAATATCTGCATCACTAAATATTTTTTTTAAAAAATTTTTATCAAGTATATCCCCTTGGTAAAAATCAATATTCCACTTTCTAAGTTGAGAAACTCTTTCGGAAATAAATCTTTTGTCAATTACGACAATCTCATTATACCATGAAAATCCAGAGTAGATCTTACATAACTCACTGCCAAGATAACCTAAACCTCCTGTTATGATGATTTTTTTTTTCATAAAATTCTATTTTTTATAATTTCTTTAATAACGAAAAAAATATGATAAAATTTTATTTTTTTTCCCTCCAGTTTAGATCTACCGCTATAATTAACTGGAACCTCGTAGAAACTATTTGACGATTTTACACATTTTGCTAAAATTTCTGCCTGTTGTTCAAAACCACAAGTTTTTAAATTTTTTGGAATAATTAATTCTTTTTTAAAGCAAAAATAACAACAATAAATATCTGTAAAGGTAGTATTAAAAAAAATATTAAATAAAAATGAGAGAAAATAGTTTCCCATTTTGTTAAAAAAATTATGTGATTTAGTATATTTGTCATAATTGAACCTAGATCCCAGAATAACATCTGGATTAAATTTTAATATTAAATTTACAAATTTTGCAATATCTGATGGATCGTACTCAAGGTCGGCATCTTGAAAAATTACATACTCACCTTTTGAATATTCTAATGCTTTCTTAACAGAACCACCTTTGCCAATATTACTTGAATTATTTATGAGAATTTCATAAAGATCATTATTTGCTTCCAACAGTTGCTTCGTGCCATCAACTGAACAATCATTAACAACAATTACTTGATAATTTATCTCTTTTGGCTTTGATGTACGAAGTTTTTTTAATATTTGAACAATTGTTTTTTCTTCATTAAATGCAGAGACTATTATCGTCAATATCATTAAGTTAAAAAAATGACTGATTAATATTTTAATAAGCGTTTATAGTATTTTAAAGTAAAATTTCAAGAACAACTAAAAAAAAAATATGAATTTTAAGTAATTAGTAGAACTATCTTTAAGAAATTGAGAAAGTTATTGGAAAAAAAAATTTACTAATAAATATACACTATAATAGATTTTGTATTTTGAAAATAAATAAAAATCTAAGTCACAAAAAATTAGTTAAGTTTTTTAAAAAAATTATAATTACCAATTTTTTTATATATAAAAATATCTTCATAGGGATAACAATTAGGCTCCGCCCAACAAAGCAATTCTAGATTTATAGGTTTAGTTCCGAAACTATTTCTCATCGAAACTTGAGTATGTGGAATTAATATTTGACGAAGGAAAATATCTTTAAATTGAAATTTTTTGATATAATTTAATATTGATAAATCTACAATTATAAAAAAAATCGAAATGTACATAAAATTCAAAGTAAGTTTACTTAGCTTAATATTTCTAAATTGAGCGAAAATAATTAAAAACGAAGGTAAAAAAAGAAAAAACAAGTACTGACCCAATCTAGGATGGGGAGCTATTAAAAACCAGAAAAAAAATAGAACTAAAAATAAAATTAATGGTAAAAAAAATTTAAAACTGATCTTATTTTTTAAATAGGGTTTAAATTTTTTATCAAAGTTTAAAAATAAAAAAAATAAAGAAACTAAATTAAAAAATAAAAAATAAATAAATTCATTTTTTAAAATTAAAAAAAATTGGTCTAATTTTTTTTGCTCTAATAAATAAACTAAAAGTTTTAAATCATTTAAATACAATGTAAGAATAGAAAATAGTATAAATAAAATAGAGAATGTCAGAAAAATATTTTTTTTAAAAAAAATTAAAATTGGATTAAAATTAAATTTTAAAATAAGTAGTAAAAATATTAAAATACTAACAAAAAAAATAATAAAACTTTTATAAATTTTTGAAATATTATCTATTAGCAAGTTAATAAAAAAGTTGTTCCAATTTTTAATAGCTTCGTTAGTATCCAATGTATCTTTCAAATCAAACCAGTTAAAGCTGAAACATGAATATATAACTGGATAAATGATGCATCCAGAAATTATTAAATTCCTGATAGACCAAATAGTAAAAAAAATAATAAAAATAAAATTTCCAAAAAATAATTCTTTAAAAGAACTAAAAATCTTTTTATATAAAAATAGAAAAACTATAATTAAATTTATAATTAAAATTGACCCCGTAGGTTTAATTGCAAATGCAAAAGAGGTGCACAAAAGAAATATATAAAAAATTTCTGCGAAATTATTGTGTTTGTTAAAATCTATATAAATTAATTTTAATAAATATAAAAAGTGGATAAAAATAAATACTGAGAAAATTACGTCAACTGTTCCGTATTGCAATGGCGCATATCGGTACCACATCGGAAATATAAAAATTGCACAAATAATATAAATATTAAGATAACCTTTATTTAAATTAATATTGTCTTTTATTATCAAAAAAAAAATTAAAAAAAGAATTGATTGATTAGATGACAAAATATTAGCAAAAGATTTACTCCACAAAAAAGAATTAAAATAATTGGTAATGCCTGTAAGTCCATAACGATTATGTGCATTAGCAATCCCAAAATGAATATTTTGATCCTGCAAATTTTTTTGGAAAGGTAAATGATAAAGACCTGCATCAAAACCAGGATCAATATAGATGCTAAGTGGTGAAAATATTAAAGCTATTATAAAAAAAAATTTAAAATTTTTTTTAATTAAAAAAAAAAATTTTACGATAGAAAAAAAAAGAAATAAAAAAAATATAATAAAAATAAAAAAATTTTGCGTCGGTAAAAAAAAATTTACGGTTAAAAAAAAAAAATTTATAAAAAAAAAACCAGCAATAATTTTTTCTGACAGCATTGCATTACGATAAATTAACTTTGGTCCAGAAAATTTTAAAAAAAAATTACCTGCTAAAAGATATAAATTTAGTAAACAAAATATAATTAAAGAATTAATTACCATTGCGTTCTAAATTAATTTTTTTTAAAAAAAATAAAAACACCAGTGTAAATAAAAAGACTTAGAATTATTGAATAACTATATCCTATTATACTTCCAACAAATAATGGGGTAAAATTTAAAATAAAAAGGAATATTTGTGTAAAATAAATACTTTTGCTCCTTAAAATAATATGATGAATATGATTTCTATCTGAAGAAAATGGGCTACGCATTCTTAAAAATCTGCTAAAAAATAATCTTAACATATCATAGCCAGGCATACACATAATCAAAAATATTTCTTCAACACTTATTAAACCCAGATTATTGTACTGCTTAATAATAATATAAGCCGTCATAAATGAAATTAAATATATACCCGAGTTACCTAAAAATATTTTTCCCTTAAAATTTAAATAACAAAAGACTATAAGAAAGATTAAAATCATTAAAAAAAAACTATTAACTCCAAACTGATAAAAAAGATATGAGTATACTCCAAAAAAATAAGAACCAGATTGTAAATTAATACCATCGTACATATTTGCGGCATTTATAAATAGTAAAAAACAAAGAATTGTAAAAAAGATACCAAAATTATATAAATTAATATTTATATTCAAAAATTTTATAACAATGTTTTCTAATGATAAATTTTGGTCTAAGTGAATAGATATGGCAACTATTATAATAAATAAAAAAAATTTTAGATTTGCATTTAAATTTTTTTTATCATCAAAATAACCAATTAAGAAAATAATTAATGATGTAAATATAAAAATCAAATATTTCTGATAAGATAAAAAAATTTTATTTAGATCTTTAAAATAAAAATCATTAAAAAAAAAATATAAAATATTTATAAAAATTATATTTATTAATAAAAATACCCCTCCAATTAAGGGTGTTTTTATTTTGTGAATTTTTCTTTTATTAAGAGGATAATCGTAAACGTTTATAATTTGAGCAAACTTTTGATAGTATTGTAGCATCACTAGATTTAGAAGTAAAATTAAGAAAAGCACCTGTAATTTAATAAGTAGTATTTTTTTTATGCTCAGCTATAAAAAAAGCTAATATCAAAAAATAGGTTATTGACATCCAATTGTTAAAAAAACTTCCAGATGGCAATAAAGGGAATAAATTAGCAATTAAAGAAAACACCAATACTTTATAATAATTATATTTATAATTTCTATATTTTTTATAAAAAATAAACTTTAATGCTATGAATGCTAAATAAATATAAAAAATTAATACAAACAAAAATCCAAAAATACCTGTTTCTGCTAATAGTTGAACATACGTATTATGCGGATGTGTAGTGCAGGCATAAGGATTTGTTAAATAATATTTATCCTTTCTGCACTCATAACGAAACCCTTTTATTCCAATTCCAAAAAGTTTATTGTCATTAAAAATTTCTAGTCCTACTTTTATATGACCTTCGTGCCCTTGGGAAAAAATATTAATTTTTTTTAAAATTGTCGATTTCGTATTTTCATTAATTGATATGTTAGATTCATTCTTTCCTTCAAAAATACTAGCAATGGTATTTTTGATTACTCTTTGTTTAATATTTGGATTGGTGAATATAACAAGTGAAACTGCAAGAAAGTAAAGTATGAATAAATAATACTTAAATTTAAACGATGTTGTTATGAACAAAAGAGTTACAAATATCAAAGATACTGCGAATGCCGCTCTTTCTCCGCTAATTGTAATAAGAACCAATGAGCTTAATGCTAAAAAAATATAAAAAAAAGATTTTTTTTCATAATAAAATAAAAGAGCTATATAGAGTGGTAACAATTTAGTCAAAAAACTTCCAAGTATACTTTCACTATAAAATAAACCAGAAATTCTATAATCTGTAGGAATGTCATTAAAAGGTGAGCCATAATAATTCATTATTAAATTAAAATTTTGAGTTATCGAAAAATTTTTAAAATCTAAATAAAAAAGATCTACATAAAACAAATGCTGTGCATAAGCATGTATAACCAAAACAGTCAGAGTTGTTGTGATTAAGTATAAAAAAATTTTTCTAAAATTAGAGTAATATGTAATTAAATAAGAAATTAGAACTGAAAAAAAAATATATCTAAAATAAAAAAAAGATCTTACAATAGAATAACTAGGTTCATAATTCAAAAGACTTTTAATAAATAAATAAAGCCAAAATAAAAACAAAAATTTAATAAAATTATCAAAATAATTTTTGTTAATATCCTTCATGTATATAAAATATATAAAAAAAACTGATAACAAAAAAATTAGAGCTTCTGCAACAAACGCTCCTATAATAAGAGCTAAAGGAATTAAGCTTGCTACTAATGATAAAAAAAATAAAATATCAAATTGAAATTTTTTTTTTAGCTTAGAAATTTGAAACATGAGTTTTTTTTCTCAATTAAATATAACTAGTTATAAACCTTCTAAAAATAATATTATTATTTTAATTATATTATTATCATGGGTCCATCAATGGCTATCTATAGGGAGTTTTATAAATGTAGACTACAAGGATCTTTCACTTAAATCTATTTTAGGTTTTAGAAACCAGTCTTTATTTATATTTTCAATTAATCTTGTTATTTTTTTTTTTAATAAAGAAAAAAATATAAAAAATAATATTTTTTTTTATTTTTTGCTAATACCTATCTCCTACTTATTTGGCTTCATCAATTTATTCATAGATAATCCTAGTGGAACGGATATTCATTTACTTTGGCACTTAACTTTTATACTTCAAATGATCAATACATTATTGATATTGAATAATTTTAGCAAAATTGATGAAGCAAATGAGTCTCTTTTTATAAAAATTAATGTTCTACTAATATTTATTTATATAGCAATTGTTTCAATTACTTACGATTTTTCTTTGAAGGTAGAATACAATTTAAATTTTTTTAATTTTAAAACTACAACTAACATAAATGGAATTTGTAGGATATTATCTATAATAAATATTTTTATAACTTGTAATTACTTTATCAAAAAAAAAAATATTATGCTTTTGATTTTAGTTTTTATTATAAACTTTTTAATAATCAGTTCGGAAAGTAGACAGGGTCTTGTATTAATATCAGTACAATTACTATTGATTATTTTTTTTTGTTCACGAAAACAAAATATAATTAAAACAATGTTTAAGTATTTAATATTGCTAATAATTATTCCTATATGCTTAAGTTTTGTTTATAAAAATAATACAACGAATAATAGACTGTTCTTGTTACAGGGGGAATTAAAACATGAATTACAGGGGGAATTAAAACATGAATTACAGGGGGAATTAAAACATAAAAATTTAACAGGGAAATATTTTAATTTAATTTCAACAGGTAGATTTGATAAATGGATATTAGTTTCAAGGCATGTAATTGACTCAAAAATTAAAAATATATTATTTGGGAATGGTCCAGAATTTGATAGGAAAATTATTAATACAAGAGGAAATGACGTTTCAAACGGATTAATTTACTTGTTGCTTTGTGGGGGGATTTTTGGACTATTTTCTTTTTTTATTATAATAAAAAAATATCTAAAAATAATATTGAAAACATTTTATAATGAAAAATATTTATACAGGGATGTTTATTTTTGTTTTAGCATTTGTTGTATAATTTCTTTGGGTTTGAGATCCTTAGTTGAGAATGGATTTCTTGTTTATGGTGTTGATTTTTTGCTAATTACAAGTAGTTTTTTTTATGTAATAAAAAAACTAAAACTCATTTAAATAATGAACTATCCCACGATTTACATTATTTAAAATATTTTTTTTTAATATAGTTTTTTTTATTTTAAAATTAAAATTTAGTTCAAATATTATCTTTTTTAAAAGTTTCTTTTCATTTGAAAAGTCTACGAAAATAAAATTATTAGACGAAAAATAACTTGTGATGTTTCTATATTTATTATCAATAAATATTTTAACATTTCTAGACAATGCCTCTAATAAAAACATGGATAAATAATTTTCTGGAGAATAAAAAGTATATCTAGATTTTGATAGTAAAAATAATACTTTTTTATTCTCTATAATTTTTAAATTTGAATAATTTCTTAATGGCAAATTATTTCCGATAATTATTTTTTTATACAAATTTTTTTTATTCAATAAATTTAGCACTTTGAATATAATTAAATTCTTTTTTTGATTATGCTCTCTATTATAATAAATTAAATCAACATTTTTCTTTGTATTGCTTCGTATATGAGTATTTTTAAAGATCGAATTGAAATAAACAATTTGAAAATCAAAAATACAATTATTAATTATTTTTTTTGGTAGAATAGGCTTAAGTAAACTTGTTGAAAATAATAATTTTTTTTTTCTAATTTTAAGAAAAAAGATACTCATTTTAAAAAGCAATGGAAATAGATAGGCGCGTATAAATTGATTAATATTTCTAACGTTTCCATCATAAATGCTTCCTGTGATTGGTCCAAAAATAGTTCCCGGTGGTGAAAAAATAAATACAAAAATATTCCACAAGGGGTTAAAATTTATATAAGCAATTTTTCTTTGTAAAAAAAAATTTTTCCATAGCCAAAAAATTCCTACGAAGGGTGTAATATATTTATAAAAATAATTTAAATTAATTTGTTTGTTGGTCTTTATTTTTTTATTATGTATATTTTTGTTATTTATTTGAGTAAAATAATGTGGGGTCTTAATATAAAAATTATTTTTATTTCTTTTAATAACATACTCAACAAAACACCTTGCGAGCCTTCCTTCCCCTCTATAATCTTCGTAATCACAACACCAAGCATATATATCCTTGGGGAACCGTGCAGTTTTATCTTTCATTCTCTAAAGAGTAAGCAAAAATATCTGCATTAACTACTGATTTAAAAAAATTAAACAAATCCTTAGACAATCTTTGAACTCTTCTTTTAGAATCTGTTTGAAGCCTCCAAATAAACTCGATTCCAAGATTGTATAGAAATTTTGGACATTTTTTTTCTGATCCGCTTACAATTTTTAATCCACCACCAATACAAATAATTTTGCTGAGTGGATACTTTTTAAGTATCTTCGATGCAATAATTTCTTGTTTTGGTGTTGGTAACGTTAATAAAACTAATGAATTTTTTTTTACTTCAGGTATTTTCCTAGCCAGCTGTTTGTCACTTCCAAATGGCAGTGGGCTGAAAATAATTATTTTTTTATTAAACTTTTTTTTTAAAAAAAAATTAACTTTAGTATCTATATTTCCTATAATATGAATAAATTTAAATTTATTACTGATCTTAATATCCTTAATTAATTGATGTCCTGAAATTTTATTAATTTTACTATTAAAGAATTTACAAAATAATCCATCAGACCACAAATAAATATGTTTAGTCAATTTCAGTTTATTATCATAAATATTGCTAAAAAAAGCCAAATTAAAAGCTGATAACAAAAAAGATTTTTTTTTGTTTACAATTTCATTAATTTTCTTTTGACTATCTATAACATTAAAAAAAATAGAATTTTGTTTTTTAAAAAAGCAAATGTAATATAAGTAAAGTAACCCGGAAATAAATGTTCTTTTCCACAATGAGGGATTTTGTACCAATCTAAAAAACCATTCTAATCCTACAGTTCTAAAATATTTTGGCGCTCTGTAATAATTATTAACATAATAATCAAACACAGCGCCTATATTTATTATGTAATTGCAATGTAATTTATATCTATTTTTGTAAGACCATTTTTCTTGTTTGGGTGCAGTCATGCCGACAAATAAAATATCAGGTTTAAATTTATTTATTCTTTTAATTAAATTTTTATTTTCATAATTTGAAAAATTGGAAGAAAAAGAAGGGGAATAAGTCTCGACCCTAACATTTTTTTTTAACAGTTTTTCTTTTATTAATTGAGAAGTATTTTTATCACCGCCCAAGAAGAAAAATTTTAAATCTTTTTTTATTAAACCTTCAAAAAGATCGTATCCAGTTATTCTGTTAACGCAATTTAGCTTTTTAAACAATTTAAAATATAAATAAATCCCAATTCCATCTATTAAATTAAAGTTAGCATTCAGTAACGATTTATGAAAAGAGTAGTTTTTTAATGAGATTATGTAAGAATGTGGATTTAAAAAATTAATAATTATAGGATTATTTTTTTTTAATTTACATAAACTTTCTATTCTTTTTAATAAATAAGCTAATGTCCCATTAAATATTTTATAATTATAAAATTTCTCAAAAATCATTTTAAGATAAAGTTCTTTTGATAAATTATTTTATAAAAATTATTTTTACTAGAAATCACTTTAATTAAAAACTTTAACAACTCTTTTAATCCTTCTTTTATAGAAAATGAGAAATATTCTTTAATTGAAAATAATTTTGGATCAGATGATATCCCTCCGAGAGACAGTACAGATATTTTTGAATTAATTTTTTTATATCCAAATCTTTTGTTTTGGTTTTGCATCCATATTCCATCTGATAAAATTGTGAATTCTTCATTAAATTTTGTTTTTCTTCTGTGACTAGGGCAAACAAAAGATGGATGCTGACTAAAACTGTTCGAGTAAAAAAAATTATTATTTGGCTCAAAGGTTAGGTTGTTATATTTTAATATGGTCTTAAATATTAAGCATTTACTTGGATAAATTTCAGTGTATCTCTTGATTATAGATATTGAATTTTTTGAATAAAAATAGTCACCACTATTTAAATATAAAAACGAATAAGCACTGGACAATCCTTGGCCAATATTCATGGCATTGTATAACGATTTGTCTTTATTAAAAAAAAACTTTCTAAATTTTATACTATTATTTATGTTTATATATTTTTTGCTAATAACTAAATGCAAGTCGGGTTTTTTTTTTTGGTTACTAACAGAATTAAGAGTAAGAAAGAGTTTTTTTAAACAACCTGTATGAACTGTAATTATAGCCAATTTATTTGACATGATTACATAAATAATCTTCGTAAGTTTTCTTTAATCCTTGATATAAATTAAATTGAGGTTTCCAACCTAACTTTACTAATATTTTGTTTGATAAAAACTTTCTTGGCGTTCCGTCTGGCTTTTTTATATCACAAATAATTATTCCTTTAAATCCTACGACTTCAGCTATAATTTTAGCCAAATTCTTAATTGTATATTCGTAACCTGATCCAATATTTACAATATTGTATTGATTGTTTACGTGCTTTTTATACTTTTCTTTTTTAATTTTTAGCAAAAAAATAATTGCATCTGCCAAATCATCTGAATACAAAAACTCTCTTTTTGCTTTACCTGTGCCCCATATTTTAACTTTTTTAGATTTTTTAATTTTTGCTTCATGTATTCGTCTTATCAAGGCAGGTATTACGTGACTTTCTAAATTATGGTAATTATCATTTGGACCATAAAGGTTAGTTGGCATTAAACATCTATAATCAGTTTTGTCTTTATATTGTTTATTATAAGATTGACACATCATTAAGCCTGATATTTTCGCTATTGCATATGCTGAGTTTGTTTTTTCAAGCTCACCACTCAATAAATAATCTTCTTTAATTGGCTGCTTAGATTTTTTAGGATAGATACAGCTAGATCCTAAATATATAAATTTTTTTACTCCATTATTAAAAGCAGCATGCATTACATTTGACTGAATCATTATATTTTTATAAATAAAATCAGCTGGGAATAAACTGTTAGCATAAATTCCACCGACTTTAGCCGCTGCTAATATAACTACTTCAGGTCTTTTTTTCTTAAAAAAAATATCAACACTAGCCTGATTTGTGAGATCTAATTGAGAACTTTCTCTTAGAATTAAATTTTTATAACCTTCTGTATTTAATCTTCTTAAAATTGCTGAGCCAACTAAACCTTTATGACCGGCAATAAATATTTTACTTTTTTTTTTCATTAATATTTTTGATCAAATAACTATCTCTTGCTAATGAAAAATCATGATGCACCATTTCTTTTATTAAACTTCCAATTTTAATCTTGGGTTTCCATTGTAGAATTTTTTTTGCTTTTGAAGAATCTCCTCTAAGTTCGTTTACATCAAGAGGCCTAAAGTATTTTTTATCTACTTTTACAATAAGTTGTCCTGACTTAAGTTGACAATTCTTATTAATTTTTTTAAATATACTTTTTACATAACCTTTTTCATTAAAATTTTTACCCTTCCATTCTATTGAAAATCCAATCTCATTTGCACTTTTGTTTATGAATTCTTTTACTGTCATGCTGAAATCATTTGCTATTACAAAATCATCAGGCTTCTTTACTTGAAGCATTTTCCATTGCATGTAAGCATAATCTTTTGCATGCCCCCAATCTCTCTTAGATTTTAAATTTCCAATAAGCAATGTCTTTTCTAATCCGAAATAAATATTTGAAAGACTTGCTGTTATTTTTTTAGTAACGAATGTCCCTCCTCTTCTTGGTGACTCATGGTTAAATAAAATTCCGTTGCATGCAAATATATTGTAAGCTTCTCTATAATTTTTAGTTGTCCAATAAGCAAAAAGTTTTGAAGTTGCATAAGGAGAAAGCGGATAAAATCTAGTTCTTTCATTTTGTTTTTTTTCTTGTATTTTTCCATACAATTCTGAAGTCGAAGCCTGATAAAATTTAATTTTTTTTATTTTTTTTAAATTTTTAACTACTTCTAAAATTCTCAAACATCCCAAAGCATTAATATCTGCTGTATAAACTGGAATTTGAAAACTAACTCCAACATGTGATTGCGCTGCAAGGTTGTAAATTTCATCCGGCATGATTTTTCTTATCAAGTTAGCAATGGACGTTGCATCAGATAAATCTCCATAATGTAAATAAAGGGATTTATTCCTAACTGTGGGCGCTTGGTATATTTTTTCAATTCTTTCGGTATTAAATGATGAACTTCTTCTTATAATTCCATGTACAATGTAATTTTTTGAAATTAATAACTCTGCTAAATAAGACCCGTCCTGTCCTGTTATTCCTGTTATAAGTGCTATTTTTTTTTTCATAAAGATCCCCAGGTTTTACACCTGTTTTTAAATACAACAATTTTTTTTACCAATTCATTTAAAGAGTTTTTTCTCTGCATTTCAACTAATTTTAACATTTTATTTCCATTATTAATAAGATCTGATCTTAGATTAAAGTCAGTTTGAACTTTAAACATACAATCAGCTATTGATTCTAAAGAATCTGGATCACAATATAGCGCTGCATCCATAGTTTGTTCTTGTAAATGCTGAGAATATATAACTGGTACTCCATAAGCCCACGCTTCTAATGGCGGAATATTAGTGGGTCCAAAGTAAGTCGGCATAAGTAACGCAATAGCATTTTGATAAAGTTCGGACACTTCTTCATGTGTTAAAAAATCAAATATAAAAACATTTTTTTGCAAATTAAGCTTTTCTACTGTTTTAGTTATATTTTTCAAATTACCTTTATCCTTTCCACAAAAAACAATATTAAAATCTATATTAGAGTTCTTCAATTTATCAATTGCATATAAAATTTTAATATGATTTTTATGCTCCCAGAATTGAGCCGGGTAGAAAAAATAATTTTTTGGTAAGTTTTCAAATATTACAGATTTAAGATTATTTTTATCATACTTTAAAAGAGGAGACGGCCTGTTAGGAATTGTAATAATTCGGTCTTCGTCTTTTTTGTAAATTGAAGCTATTTTTTTTTTTAGTTCATCTGACTCTGTAATTACATAAGTAGATGGTCCTAAACAATATTGTAAAATTCTTTCTCTTAAATAAAAAATATTATATGAATTCACTTCGCTAAACTCTGGATATTCTTTGTGACAGATATCGTAAACAGTAATGGCATAATTAATTTGTTGTAAGTAAAATGGTTTTGGGGAAGGAGTAACAAAAAAAATGAAATCTACTCCTTGTCTCAAAAGTTTTTTTTCAAATGGTGTGTAAATTTTTAATTTGCTAAAAAAATAAGAACCCAGCAAACTACTATTTATAAAAGCAAAAAGTTTATCAAATAAAGATTCTGAAATATTGATATGATTAAGACTAAGTTTGTTTAAATAATATGAATTTTTTTTATGAAAGTTTATAATTACGAAATCAGAGTTGGTTTTTAAAGCAGCTTCTTTAATTATAAGCAACAAATCTAGTGACATTGAAAACCCACCACCAGCGTGTATTTCATTTTCTAAAACAGCAGCGATTTTCATTTTTAAAAGTTTTATATTATTTTAATATTGGGCTAGTCAGGCGATAGGTATCTGTTTCATACTCCTTGCCTTTTCGTGGACCTTTTGTAAAAACAATTATCTCACAATCTTTCAATGATTTAAATGCATGCGGCTCATTAGGTCTACATACCGCCAAATCATTTTTTTTTAATAAAACTTTCTTAATGGTTTTGGAGAAAACATTTTTTTTGTAAAAAAGCTTTACTGATCCGTTTATAATAAAATTCCATTGCGTAGTTTTTTTATGGTAATGATTTCCTCTTATTTTCCCTTTTTTGATAGTTATATAAGTTATTGAATTAATATCCTCTTGAATAATATCCTTGATAATACCTCTTTGATCTTTAAAATTTGTTTTTAATTTATATTTTTTCATTTATAATTTTTATAATCTATAATTTTAAGTTTAGGTATTGGAATAATAAATTTTCCCCCTTTTTTTAAAAAATTAATATTATTTTTTATAATTTCTTTGGAAAAGTTCCATGCTAATAACAAGGCATAATCAGGTTTATGTTTGGCGATATCACTATCTCTTAATACAGGTATATTTGCTCCTGGTGCGTATCGACCTATTTTTAATGATGACTTGTCTGTTGCAAAATCAAGATAACTAGTGTCAATTTTGGAATAATTCAATAAAGTCATTCCTTTTGCAGGGGCACTTACAGCTATAATTTTTTTTTTTTTTTTTTTTAATTTTGTTAAAAAAGATATTAAGTTGTATCTGTTTATTTCCACTTTTTTAGAAAATTGGATTAAACTTTTATTACAGTAAAGGTTTGTGCTAATCTCGTCTTTACAAATATTTTTTACATTTTTTGAGATTTTATAATTATTTATTTGTGAAATAAATATTCTTATTGATCCACCGTGGATATCTTTTTTGATTACATCGAATATTTCAAAGTTATATTTCTTTAAAAAGGAAAGAAGCGGCTTAACAAGAATATAAGAAAGATGCTCGTGATATATTGTATCGTATTCTAAATCTTTCAATAGATGTAAAAAATGAGGCGATTCTATTACCAGAATACCTTTTTTCGGTTCAATGATTTTTCTTATATTTTTAAAAAAAATATCTAAATCATCGATATGCGCAAAAACATTAGTTCCAGTAATAACTTTTGCTTTTTGTTTTTTTTTCCCAAGGTAACTTGCAAATTTATTATCAAAAAAACCATTGTATGTTAAAATGCCTCTTGCATGAGCTATCTTACAAATATTTTTTGCAGGATCAACTCCTAAGACTTTGATGTTTTTTTTTTTAAATCCTTCTAGTAAAATTCCGATATTACTTCCTATATCTATAACTAAATCTTTTTTAGATAGACTAAATCTGGAAATAATAGAATCTGCAAAATTATTATAATGAGTCTGTCCGGCCTTAGTAAGAGAAGATTCATATGGATAATCATTTTGATATAGGTATTCAGGATTTACAACAAAACTCAATTGTTTGAATCCGCATTTATTACAAGAATATACCTCTAAAGGAAAATACAAAGTTGGTTCATGTATTTTGCTATACTTTCTAAATTCATCTGATGGAGGTTGATATCCGAGATCTAAAAATTTAAATAAATCTTGTGATTTGCAGAGCCTACAATTTTTTTTATGATAACCGAATTCAGAGAATAAATTTTGATCTTTTTTCACAAAAACTTTATTTTTATTATGGTTTATAAATTGTATTATAAAATAATTTAACTAATTATTTTATTAAAATTTTTTATTACGTAAACTTGTTGTTTTTTATTCAAAGACAAACCTGATGGCAAATAAAAACCGTTTTTTGACAGATATTCGGAGACGGGTAACTTGATATTCTTAAATAAACCAAGTTTTTTTAGTATTGGTTGCTTGTGTAATGGCCAAAAAAATGGTCTGGTTTCTATTCCTACTTTTTTTAATTTTTTTACGATTTTCTTAACAGATAGCTTTGGCTTAGCAATGAGTACTCCATATACCCAATATATATTTTTACCATAAGGGGTACTTTCTAATGGCTTTATATAATTCTCATTATTGATCAGACCTTTGTTGTAAGCATCTCCAATTTTTCTTTTAATTTTTACAAATTCATCCAATCTTTCCAATTGAGCAATCCCAATAGATGCTTGAATATTAGTTAATCTAGCGTTCCATCCTAGACCATAATGAACAAATCTTTTAAAATTATTAAAGAAGATATTTCTTAAACTAAAACATCTTTCGGCAATTTTTTTATTATCTGTAACAATCATGCCACCTTCGCCTGTCGTTATATGTTTATTTGCATAAAAACTAAATGTAGAAATATCTCCAAAACTTCCACATAAACGATTTTTGTATTTAAGTCCGAGAACTTCTGCTGAATCTTCTATTAATTTAAGCTTAAATTTTTTTGCTATTTTAATCAAGGGATCCATATCAACTGGTAGTCCATAGATATGTGGCACTAAAATTGCCTTCGTCTTTTTTGTAATCAATTGTTCAATTTTATTAACGTCCATATTCCAAGTGTTAATATTACTATCAACTAAAATAGGTTTTGCTCCGATTCTAATAATGGGAAGAATACAAGATATTATTGTAAAAGATGGAAGTATAATTTCATCATTTTTTTTTATATTCAAAGAATCAAATGCTAATTGTAAAGCAACTGTTCCATTACTCACTGCTATCGCATATTTGCGATTAACTTTTTTTGCAAATTCTAATTCGAATTTATTTATATACTTGCCAGTAGACGAAATGTATCGTTCGTCAAAACACCTCAATAAATACTTTCTTTCATTTCCATTCAACAGGGGTTCATTAACGGGTATTTTTATTTTGCTCATTAATTTATTTTTTTAAAAACAAAACAAATATTTTTGTCAGTCTTCAAAGGATTTGAAAACTTCAACATGGCGTATCTACTAATTAATTCGAAACCATTTTTTTGTGCACTATAAATAATTTCTTTCAAAGAAAAATATCTTATTAAATGTTTTTCAGAAAAGGTACTAATAACTTTCTTATTTAAAGTAGTAATAAATTTAAACCTTATATCAATAATATTATTTTTGATAACTTTTGATATGGAACTTCTAGTAATGACATGATTATAAATTTTGAAAACTTTATAATCAGAACGTTTTTTAGTTTTAATTGCTCTGTCGTGCCAAGTGTCAAAAATTAACAGGCCATTATTGTGTAAATGAACGTTTGCTGTTTTAAAGAAATTATTTAGGTCTAAAGTTGTTAACATATAATTTACTACGTGAAACAAAGATATTGTAATATTAAATTTTTTATTGATTCTAACGCTCCTAATGTCATCTAAAATACATTTTAATTTAGGAATTTTTTTAGCGTACTTTATCATATCTGGACTTTTTTCGACCCCGTAAACTTTATAATTATTTTTTATAAAATATTTTGCATGATTGCCTGAACCCAATCCTAATTCAAGAATATCTGATTTTAAGTTTTTATTTTTTTTTAATATTGAAATAATATATTTAACTTCTTTACTATAATTTTTTTTTTATAAAAAAAATTATAAATTTCACTATAATTTTTACCAAACGTCATTTAATTTAAAATCTTATTAAAATTTTTTTTTTCAAAAAAATCCAACCAAGATTCTTTAGATAAATTTATAATTTTTATATTATTAATTTTAGCATAGTCTGCATAATTCTTATATTGACGAAACATTCTTAAATTATTCTCTAACTCTTTGATTATTCCAAGGTGCCACGGTTTGCTTGCGCCTCTAATTACAGATAGATTTTCATTATAAAAATTCATTATTTGCTTTCCATAATTCTTTAAATTATCGGAATCGCATCCGATCAAAAAAATTTCTTTATATCCCATATATATCATAAACGGCAAAACCATTAATGGTGAAGTGATCATATCAGGCAAAGGTTTTGTCAGATCTATTTTATTATTTAATTTTACATAACTTGAAAAATATAAATAAAAAATTTCTCTATTCTTTAGTAAATTATATTTACCAATATTTTTTTTGTCTTTAATACTTAAAACGAATTTTGTTTGCTTAGGCATATTATTGTCTGCTAACTTTATCCATTTTATCCAATCTTTAATTAAAATAGGCTTATGGTAAGGAGCTAAAAAATGAAACGCAGGCTTAATTTTTTTTATTTTTTTATGTAGAAAAAAACTACTTAATGTAAAACAGTCCTCATTTCTTAACTTCAATATATTTATATTTTTCACACTAGGACCAGTTGCTAATAAAAAACCTCTTTTATTGACTGAAATATTTTTTAAATTTTTATTTTTTTTTATAAAAGATTTGTAAATAAAAAATGTATATATATTGATTAGCAAAAAAAATATAAAATTAGGTACAATTTTTTTTAATAAATCAATCACTTTTTTATTGATCAAAATTTTTACTAGAAAATTTCTCTTTAATTTTTTTTAGTGCAAGGTATCTTGGGATTGCCAAATTTTTTTTTATATTGAATAATTGTTTATGTTTAAAAAAATTTAAAACTTTAGCTTTTTTTTTCATACTATAAAATACTAAAGCCAAACCAGCCTGGTCAACAGACCAAAAAGTATTTTTCAAATCTTTCATTTTATAGGCGTAAAAAGCAGATAATTTTTTCAAAAAGTTTTCACAAAATTCATTATTATTTTTAAAATAACAAATACCTGCAGCAAACCTTAGCCACGGTACTCTTAAATCTTGATCCATTAAACCAATATTATATTTATTTTTTGAAAATTTTTCATCTATATTACTTAAATTATAATTAGGAGTAAAATCAATATCATTAATAAAAGCATTCCTATTATAATATTGCATTAATTTTCTGCACAATATAAATCTTGCAAGCGTTATATAAACCTTATTTTTTTTTTTTTCCTTCTCAATTGATATTTTTAAATTTTTATACTTGTTTTCTAAATTTTCAAAAAACTTATAAATTTTAAATTTGATTTCATTTGATATGATATGAAAATGAATAATATGATTGTTCAATAATCTAAAATTTGAAATATAGTGATCAGCAAAGATTTTAAAGAAATTAAAATCACAAGAAATTAAGACAAAACTATCTTGGACGACTTCTTTACTCTCTCTTTTTTTTTTTATGTAGAAAAAATTCTTTTGAGAATTAAATTTATTGTCATATCCATAAAAATTTAAACTTTCCTTTATAAAATTTTCATACCTACAAAGACTTTTATTAAAATAATGTTCTATCTTTGCAAAACTTATAAAATCTATTGTTGCAGGATCTTTTGAGTTATAAAGGCCCTTTAAATACAAATTTAGTATTAGATTATTCTTAGAAAAAATTAACAATTTCTTTAATAGTTTAAAATCTTTTATTATTACTGAGCAATAGCCTAATCGGGCAATATCTGAATCATTCGTTATTAACTTTAATAAATAAAATTTTTTTAAAATCTTTTGTTCTTTTATTACTTCTCTCTTTTGGCTGTAAATATCTGCTAATAAAATAATTAGTTTTTTATTATTTATCTTAAAAACTTTAACATGAAATTCTAGAATTTTTAGAATAAAAAAAAATCTATATTTGACAAATATTTTAGAAAAACAAATTAATAATCTAAGATATTGAAATAATAAAAAGCTTTTAAATACCTCCATTATTTTAAAATATTTCTGGAGTTTTTTTTCCAATTTTTTCTTAAAAATTCTTCTGAAATTTTTCCTTCCCAATATCTGCCTGTTGCAAATCTATATTGATCATTTACATTTTCTAATTTGTTTATTTGAAAACTAAAATTTTTTACAAAATTATTATTAATCTTTGTGCAGAGACGCTTATATTCTTTCTGTAATTTTGTTTCAGGTAAAAAATTGTAATTTAGCATTTCTTTTACAGCAGCTAATATTTCATTCTCATTGTTTTCTTTCATTATTATATCGTCTTGTATATTCCAAGGATGAGTTGTTCTTTTATAGTTAAGAAGCATCTCCAGCATTTCTTTGATTGATAAATATTTCTTTCTAGATTTTGAATATAATGGTCTTATAAGACATATGTCACCCCTATTAAAAGGTAGGTTCCAAAAATTACCGCTATTGTGCAATAGAACTCTAGTTCTATGAATTCGACGAGCTGCATCAAGGGGCCCTGATGGTCCACATATAAAAAAAATACAGTTTTTTATTAAATAATTATCCATTTCAGCTGATCTAAAATCAGAAAAAGGATAGTCAATCAAATTTTTAATTTTGGGAAGTTTAGTCATGGAGGGATCCCCTAATCTAAAAACTAAAATATCTCTTTTGCAAATTTCTTTGATTGATGAAACAAAATTCATAATATCTAAGTTTAGTAAGTTTGATGTAAAATCATTTTTATAACCACCCTCTCTTACGTGAATGCAAACAAATTTTTTTTGTTTAAGACCTAATTTCCTCAAAATGTTTTCACATTTAACATTTGATTTTTTTAATATATTTATATCTAGATGCTCACAGAATTGTTTGTTCCAATTCAGATTTTTAAATTTGATCAATTTAAAATCTAAAGTTTTGTAACTTGGTCGCCATAAAATATCACTCCCGGCCATTGGTCTCCAGTAAAATCCTGATTTTTCAAAACTAAAAAATTTAGTTAGTATTCCGTGAACTAATTTAGAAAATAAAAAATATAATGAAAATAAATATCCACAAAAATTTTGAATAAAAGAATTATGCCTGAATAAAAAATATTTTGATTCTAAAGAAAAAAAATTTTTATCATAAAAATTTAAATAATTTAAAAAAGGAATTTTTTTAGTGAAAATTATTGCTAATTTTTTTTTTTCTTTGCGCGCTTTCAATACTCCAAAATAAATTTCTTCCGCTGCATTTCCAATAGAATCTGGATTGGGAATTAAAATAATTACTTTAAAGAGTATTCCTATTTTATATAATAAATAGTGATGTAAGGAAAAAAAAAATTTTTTTTTTGAAAAAATATTTTTTATCATAGAACAGAATAATTTATTTTAGAAATAAGGGATTATTTTTCAGAAAACTTGCTGAATACTTACCAAGTAAATTTCCATGATGACTTCTTATATTATATTTGATCAAATATTTTTCATAAATTTTCCAAAATTTAATGTTATCTTTATTTCTTTTTAAAGATTTTTTGCCTTTAATTATATTACACATTTCTAATACAACATCGTAAATTTCTTGTGGAGTGTTTTCAATTAATAATATCCCTTTCTTTTTAAAAATTTTTGAATTCCAACATAAACTAATTCCGTGTTCAAATATTTCTCTTAATGTTAAATCTCTTGATAGATTAGTTGAGTAATGTTTTTTGCATAAAAAAAGACTGTCCTCTCTATAAGTATTTAAATCACCGATTGGAACATGATTTACATATACAATTGGTTTACGAAATATTTTAGCAAATGCGTCAGGTCCCGTTCCAACAGATATATAAAATTCACAAAGATGTGGAATAAATATGTCCATAAATTCTGATTTATAAATTGAAAATGAATAATCAATTATTCTCTTATTTTGCGTAAATAATTTTTTTTTATTATGCCTCCCCATTCTAATAACATAATAACCTTTTTTGGTGAGCATCTCTGCAGTTAGAAGAAAGTTATCTATATTTGTATTTCGGTGATTGTGATAACTCCAATCAGTATCGGGGTGCTGTGAGTCAAGATAATAACTATTACGATCAACAAAACAAACAATTTTTTCTTTTTTTGTTATACCTAACTTTTCTAGAATTTTATAGCCCAGAATTTTTTCCTGAAAAGAAAAAATAATATTTTTATTTTTAATTTTATTATTAGAATAAATATTATTTGTATCCCTATCACTTTCTATTGGTTTAATTTTATTGCTACTAATTTTTAAAAATTCATTCAACAAATAAATTTGTTTAACGATAGGCCAGTTTATAATAATAATTTTTCTTTTCCAAATTTTTAATAAATAATGATTTGAGATAAAATTCTCTAAAAAAAAAATATCTAATGTTTTTTTTTTTTGAATGTATTTTTTATAAGATAAATATAAATCTACATTTTGAGCAAAATGTCCAATACGAGTAGTGGGCAAAGGAGAGACTCTAATATGTAGAATTGGTTTAAAAATATTAATAAAAATAAAAATTACTAAACTAAAAGGAAAAAAAGGTAGTGAAATAATAATTTTAAATAATTATAAAATTAATTTTTTAAAAAAAAGAAATTTATTTTTTTTAAATAAGTTTTTTACTTTTTTAAAATCTATCATTCTCTAAATAAAAAAATCTTTTATACATTTTATCATATAGTTGAGATGTTTTTTATTTAGATACTGATGCACAGGTAATGTAATTAGATTTTTAGCTTGCGAATTAGAAATTAGAAAATCTTTATTTCGATAATTATAAATTTTAGATGCTTTTTGATTATTTAGAGAAATAGGATAATGTACTTTAGCCTCAATTTTTTTTTTATTTAAATAAGATAATAACTGATTTCTTTTTTTTGTTAAAATCATATAAAGAACAAAGGTTTCTTTATTATTCTTAATTCTTTTTGGTATTGTAATATTTGGATGAAGCTTTCCTAACTCTTTATCAAGTATATTTGCATTTTTATTTCTTTTATTAATTATTTTATTGACATTTTTAAGTCTTTCTAAAGCAACAACTGATTGAAATGGCTGCAATCTAGTATTTACACCCCAAAAATCTATACGATTTCTATCAATCATTCCATGATTTCTGTATTTAAGAAGCCAATTATAAATTTTAAAATTATTTGTGACAATCATCCCGCCATCTCCCATGACGTTTAAAGATTTTAAAGGATGCATACTAAAAGCATTTACAATACCAAATGTTCCAGGAGATTTATTATTTATTTTACCACCGATTCCCATACAAGCATCCTCAACTACTTTTAAATTATATTTTTTTGCAATCTTAATTATTTTTTCAATATCAGGAGAAGCTCCCGCCCAATGAACAGGAATAATTACTTTTGTTTTTGGTGTAATTTTTTCAACTATTTTTTCACAATTTATTTGATACCTAGAATCACAGTCAACTAATACCGGTTTTGCTCCACAAGAAACAATTGCCCCTACTGTTGCATAAAATGTATTGCAAACTGTTATTACTTCATCATCTTTTGTAATACCTAAAGATTTCAAAGAAAGTATCAATGCATCAGTGCCACTATTTGTTGAAATACAATATTTAGCACCTATATAATTTGCAAATTTCTTTTCAAACTCAATTACTGTTTTTCCTATTGTAAAGTCTGAAGTGGTTATTATTTTTTTCCACAATTTAATATATTTATCAGTATTCTTGAATTCAAATGGAAGATAGTTGAAAGGTACAATCATAAAAAAATTAACTATATTAATAACTTTTAATTACAGTGACGTCGCTATTATCAAATTTATATATAATATCAAAATTTTCAATCAGTGAATATTTATGGGTGATTACAACTATGGTTTTTTTAGGAACAAGATTTTTAATTTCAGAAAAAACTTTACTTTCTGTGTAGTTATCTAAAGAATTAGTTGCTTCATCAAATATTATTATGTCGCTTTCTTTATATAAAGCTCTAGCAATTCCAATTCTTTGTTTTTGTCCTCCTGAAATCTTTACTCCAGACTCACCAATTATTTGATTTTTAATCCCAATTTTAGAGATATTAATAAAGTGCTCTAATTGTGAATTCATAATCGATTTATTAAATTTATTAAAATCTATAGTTTGCTCATCTTCTCCAAATGTGACATTATTTAAAAGCGTATCATCAAGCAAAAATATATCTTGGGGAACAAATCCAATTCTTAATGGGATATCATTTTTTGAATAATCAATTTTTTTCCCATCAATAATTATCTCGCCTGAACTAGGTTTAATTAGATTTAAAAGAATATTTACAAAAGTAGTTTTTCCGGAACCGCTATCACCAAATATACCAATTTTTTTTCCTTTTGGTATTTTTATAGATATATTTTTTAATATTATTTTTTTATTTAAATTCATTTTATCTTCATATGAAAAAGAAATATTTTTCATTTCAATTAAATTATAAAAAGGAATTTTTTCTTGCAAATTATCATGTAAATTAATTTTATCCATAGATTTAAATTCCGTAATTAAATTTGTGACGTTTTGAGAATAAAAACTTAAATCACTTAAAACATTTGTTAATTTAGGCACTGAAGGCATAATTCTTAAAATAATAAAAGTATACAAGCCAATGATTATTATAATATCCTGAAAACTTTTATTTGAACTTAATAAAAATATAATAACGATTGTTAGACAAAAAAGAGTAAAAATTTCTACAAATAATCTAGGAAGTTGCTGAAGAATAAATTGATTTTTTTCAATCTGACTGATGATAAATTTTCTTTTAAATATTTTTTTAGAAAAATAAGATGCAGCCGCAAATATTCTTATTTCTTTTATCCCACGAAAAATTTCTATAGTTTCTTTTAAAAGTTTTTCTTCTTCAAACATTTTATTCTTTCCCCAGTAATGTAATTTTTTTTTAGTGGTCTTTATAAAAATCAAAATAAAAAAAGAAAAAAACGAAAAGCTTAATAAAGTAGTTTTAAAATCATAAATTAATAATAATGTGAATAAAAAAATTACTAAAACTAATTCTGTAAACAAAATAAAATAATATTTGCTTATTAGAACTATTAGTGAGATCTCAACATTTAGATTTTTGAGAAAAAACGAACTATTCGAATTTACATAATTTAAATAAGGCATTTTTAAATAAGCCTGCATTAACTTCTGATATAAATTTATCACTAATTTTTGATAAAATTTACCTTGTGTTTTATAAGTAAAATATAAAAAAAAAAATTTAATTATAAAAAAAAAATTTATTATTAATAGAAATAAAAGTATTAAATCACTTTTTGAAAAGTTTTCCAAAAAGAGAGATAAATTTGGTATTAAAAATAAATAATTTCGACTAAATTCTTTTTCTACTAATAACCCTAAAAGCGGTATAGTTATAGCTATACCAATAGTCTCTAATAAATTCCCTAGCAAAACTAGAAATAAGCAAAGAATAAAGAAAACTTTGTTTTTAGTGCTTTCTAAAAAAAAAAACCAGTTTTTAAAATTTTCAATCATTAGAATATTTTAAAGTTTTTAATTAATAATAAAATAATAATTACACCAAAAGACAAAAATTATCTAAATAATAAAGAAAATTTAAAATATTTTAACTTATTTTTTCTTAAAATTGTTACTAATATGAATATTTTAAAAATTAATATTAGTTAAATTCATTTTTTAAATTATAAAACGTATGTAAGTAAATTATAATAATTAAATAGTATTAAGTAGATTTTAATAATTAAAATGATTTTATTTTTTGATAACTATATTACAGATAAAAGTCTCGGAACAATTTATAAAGATCTTAACGACGTTCGAAAGTCCAAAACTGTTTACCAAAAAAAAACTAGAAAAGAAATTTGTGCTTATACACTTTATAGTTATTCAAAAATTAAATTTAATTTTTGTTTAATAAATATAAAAACAGATAAAAAAAAAGATTTTTTTTTTCTTAAAAATTTTTGTAAAAAAAATTTTAAATGTAAAATTGATATAAATAATGCTAGGAGTGATAATAAAGAATCTTTTGAAAATTCCTTAAGTAGATTAAAAAAAAGTCCGGGAAATGAATGGATATTTGTAGCTGGCAATGCAGACCATCCTATAATTACACATGATTTAAATTTTTTATATAAATCTGTTGAGTTTGCAAATAAATTTTTGAAAATATCAGATTATGTTTCAATAATCTACTCTCATCAGGTGGAGTATCTTAATAATATGACTGATAAAAATTTAGTAATCACACATTTAAATAATTTTGCATATAAAAAAATATATGAGGATAATAACTTTTTAGTTTTGAAACTTAATCCCGGCCATAAAGCGCACACTTTGGCTATACAGATTATGAGTTTAAAAATGCTTACTAAGTTGATTCATTCAACTGATTTTACTGAGAAAATAATTTTTAGAACTGATGAAATGAACGGAAAATCTCTAAAAAATCATGTTTTAATAGTGCCAAAAAATAAAATATGTGACCATTATGACGGATACTCTCATCTTCCAATATTTGGATGTTATTTATCATTAAAAAAATATCCACCTCTTTTTATACCAGAAAAATTTTTTAGTAAAAAATTTAATATTTTTTACGGGTTTAAAAGAAGATTTAAAAACGGAGTAAATATTAACCCTTTTGCAAAAAATTTTTCTTTTAAGGATGAAAAAAAAGGCACAGATCTTAAAGTAGATATAGCAAAAATCCCATTTTTTTGGAAAGACAAAATAAATACAATATTAATAAATAAAAATATTGATGAAACAGCAATGATTTCAAAAGCTGACTTGATTAAAAATAATTTATTACATCCTTATCCAAAAAAAAATATTTTTTTAATAAAACTATTTATTTATTACCATCATTTAAAAAAAAAATTTTTTGAGAAAAAGACTAAGTATTATTCTTTTTTTAAAAAGATTATAAATTTAACAAATATAAAATATATATTGTAATTATAATTGTTATTTTATGCTTCTAATTAATTATGAATAAATTATTAGTTGGGGTTCCTTTTTGATAAACTGTCTACTATGGATAATAGCCAAATTTGATGAATATTTTCAATAATATTATAAATATTGGTATCAACATGAAAAGACATATTCCCTAATTTTTTGAGATTATTCTTTACATTAAAACCTGTGAAAGTGACAATTGATGAAAATTTAACTTTACTTTTTTTTACTGCACGAATCATATTTTTTGACATACCACTTGATGAAATTAAAATTAGAAGATCTCCATTATCTGCGTAAAAATTTAAAGCTTTATAAATCCAATTATCAAAACCATAGTCATTTGAAAAACAAGTAATCAAAGCAGAGTCTGAGAAATTAACGCATCTTACGTTGCCAACATTTGTTAAATCTAATGCAAAATGACTTGCTATTGCTGCACTGCCTCCATTGCCAAATATTATAACTTTTTTTTTTTTACTCTTACAATTAAGAATTTTTTTTCTTAATTTGAAAAGATTTGAGTTTAAATCACTATTCGAAGATATAAATTCTTTAAGAAGATTAAAATAAGCATTAAAATTAAAAAATTTTTTTTTCATTTTTACTTAAGTGTAAACTCAATATTTCGATCTAAATCATCAAAGTTTAAGCAATCTTTATTACCAATAGTATTTACACTTATCCCTGCAGCTATGGAACCTAAAAATAAAGCAATCTCTGGATTGACTTTATTCTTTAAAGCAAGTGATGAAATTGATAGCATAGCATCGCCCGCTCCAACTTTATCGATTGCTTGTTTTGAAAATGCTGGACAAAATATTGGTTTTACTCCAATTCTATACAAGCTAGCACCGAGCTTGCCTTGCGTTATAATTAAATTTTTAATTTTATTTTTACTTATTATAATTTTAGCTAAATATTTTAAGTCTAATTTTTCTTCTTTTAATTCGCGTCTAAGCTCTGACTCATTTATCACTAAAAGATCAATATATTTGTAATTATTTAAATTGTGATAACCACTAGATGCGGCATTAAGCTGAACATTTAATGCTTTAAACTTTTTTGTTAAAGAAAGAAATTTAGATGTTCGCTTGTCAATAAAATAATGGCCATAATCACAGATTAATATCATATCGGAATCATTTAAAAATCTTTTGATTTTTGAAATTAAAATTTTTGAAAAGTTTATTCCGTTTTTTTCAGGTAGAATATATGATCCTAGAAATTTATAGTTTGAATTTTTATCTATAAATCTTTTCTTAACTATCGTGGAATAATTTTTATATGGTTTTAAAAAATTATAAAATATATTTTTTGTTAATTTTTCATTAAAAAGTTTTTTATAATTTTTTTCTTTACCAAAAGGACTTACAACCTCAATCTTTTTAGAAAAAGTCGAAAGATGTCTTGCTATGGCCCCCGAACCCCCTAGGTACATTTCATCTTTATCTTCTTTTAAAACTAGATGTGGTTCTTTTCCAGATTTACCAATTATATCCCCAAAAAAATAATGATCTATTATTAACTCGCCTATTACTAAAATAGAAGTTTTTTTAAATTTTAAAATTTCTTCTTTAATATATTTATAACCAAATTTTTTTTTAATATTTTTAATATATTCTAGTTGATCACTATTTATAGATAATAAATTTTTATCACTTATGATTTTTGAAGAGCTATATTTTTGATCTTCCGTATATTTGATTTGCCCCCCAAACTTTTTAACTAATTTTTTTTCAAAATAAATTTTTTTTGTAGCATCATCTGAATTATTTTTATAATCAGGACCTTTTATAAAAAAATTAGGTTTAATTAAATCTATACTATCTTCTGCACTTTCCGTTTCGCAACAATAAATATAATCTATAGTATTTATTTCGTTTAAAAATTTTAATCTTTCTACTTCAGCAAAAAGCGGTCGGTTAAATCCTTTTTTAATAAATTTATCTTTAGTTACTGATACAATTAATATGTCAGCAATCTCTTTTGCACTTTTAAAATGCAATATATGTCCGTAGTGAACAACATCAAATACTCCATGACAAAGTGAAATTTTTTTTTTATTTTTCTTTAAATTTTGTAAAATTTTACTAAGTTCACTTTTGCTCTTAATTTTCGACATTACTTCAAATACCTAAACCATGCTTTAGTTGCTTTATTAATTTTTTTTGGAGTCCAAACTGGCGCATCTCTCCAGTCTTCTATGATATTAATCATCATTTTTAAACCTTTTTCTATAGAAATTTTTGGTTTCCAATTTATTTGTTTTGTTATTTTTTTAATGCATCCAAGAGATCTGTCCGGTTCGCCTGGTCTTTTCGGAATTTTAATAAATTTTCCTCCTATAATTTTAACGATAGTATTGATGGAAGTTTCCTTTCCACTGGCTAAATTATATATTTGATTATTCTTGCCTTTTTTTGCAGTTAAAATAATTGCATCTACCAAATCACTAACATGAATAAAATCTCTTGTTTGATTTCCACTCCCAACTACTGTTAAAGGCTTTTTTTTTAATTTTTGAGCTAAAAAAACTCCAAAAACAGCACCGTAGGCACCTGTAGTTCTAGATTTTGGTCCATAAACATTAAAAAATCTTAATGAAATATTTGGCATTTTGTAAACTTTAGCCCAATTCATAACTATTTTTTCTCCTAAATTTTTAGTTAATGCGTATGGATATTCCAAATTTATTTCTGAATTTTCATCTGTGGGATAATTATCAGGTATCCCATAGCAACTAGCTGATGCTGCATAAATAAACTTTTTTATCCTTGCTTCTCTGGATTTTTCTAAAATATTAAAAGTACCCACAACATTAGAGTTAAAATATTTTTCTGGATTCTCAATACTGGGGACAATATCTGCCAATCCAGCCAGATGAAAAACCCAATCTACTTTAGAAAAATATGAGGCTAATAATTTTTTTTTATTAGTTATATCGATTTTATGAAAATTTATCTTAGAAATAAATTTATTCAAATTTGATAATCTTCCTGTGCTGAGATTGTCCAAAACAATAACCTCATGTCTTAATAGAACTAATTTTTCAACTAAATTACTTCCTATAAATCCAGCTCCACCTGTAACTAAACATTTCATACTTTTAATTAAGAATTATTAAGAATAGGTTATCCACTTTCTTTTTTGTAAAAAATTTATTAATGATTTGTGCCAATTTTTTTTATAAAAGAGGCAACGGTCATCTACAAAAATATCATAGCTTGGTTTTCCAAAAATTAGCTTATCATATTTCAATTTCCATTTTTTTAATTGATTATTTGTAAAATCAAATCCTGCTTTTTTAGCTTTAAAACTATTTTCATTATTTCTCCCCATGAATCTTGCGGTAAAAATTTTTATATAAAATCCCTGAAGGTATAAAGTATTTATCAATTTAATATTATTTTTAATTGGTTTGGAATTTTTATAATCGCTTCCTTTTGTTTTACATATTACATTATCAATATCGAAACATAAAATCTTTCCTGGTTTTATTTTCATTACAGTAATTATATTTAAATTTTTTTAGAAAATAATATTTATAGACTAAATTATAATGATTTAATATACGCTAAATATACATATTAAAAATTAAACATAATTACTTCTTAAGAAATTTATGATAATTATTTAAATTTACTAAATAATATTTATAAATTTATAAATAAAATAATAATAAATTATTGCGATATTCCTAATATATATTCGGTCAGTTACTTAATAAATTAAATTAATGAAAAAAAAATGTGCGGTTATTGGATGTGGAAAAGCATTTCAAATATTGCATTTAAAAAATATAAATAAAAATTATAAAATAGAATCGATATATGATCCAAGGCCTAATTTATTAAAATTAATTTCAAAAAAAATAACTGTAAAAAAAAAATTTAACGATATTGACTCTTTATTAGAAAAGACTGACATAAAAATTTTTTTTTGTTTTTTGCCAAGAGATATTAGCTTTTCAGCAATTATAAAAATTATAAAAAAAAAAAATATTATTTTATTTTTAGAAAAACCACCAATTTTATTTCTTGAAAATTTATTAAAAATTAAATCTCTAATTAAGAAAAACAATATTAAGATTAAAATAGGATACATGTTAAATTATGACAAAAATGTTTTGCGATTTAAGAAGATTATTGAAAAAGAAAAATTAATTAATTATTTTAACGCAAGTTTTTGTATTAATTACAATATTAAATCTAATGATTATATTAGAACAAATGAAAATTATATTACTAAAAATCTATCTGTAGAAAAAACAATTTTATTTAAAAAATTTTCAACAAAAAAATTAATAGCTTATAAAATATTTCTAAATAGATATTCTCATTTAATAAATTTAATAAATTTTTTAATAACTGATTTTAAATTTATAAAGCTAAAAAAGTATTCATTAAATAATTACAAATATACTGTTAAAAAAAATAAATTATTGTTTGATATAGATTTTAATAATAAAAAAATATACGAAATTAAAATAAAAATTATATTTCCATCCAAGGTATGTAACTTAAAAATAGTCTACAGAAATAAAAAATTTTTTTCTAAATTATTTATTATTACTTCTAATAAAAATTTTTTTTATACTCAAAATGAAGACCTTTATAAAAAAGAAATTGAAAATATAAGCGTTAATAAAAAATCAGATACTAATCTTATTCAATACCAAAAAGTACTTAATATTTGCACCAAGTCCTTTATTAATCTATAAAATAAAATATTATATAAATTTTAAATTAGTTATGAAATTACTTAATAGAAGTTTTTTTTTAAGTCAAAAAGGTTTGAGTCCTGCTTATTTTTCCAAAAAAAAAAATATAACAATTAGCAATAGCTTAATTCTTAGATTGATTAAAATATCAGAGTACAAAAAAAGTGATTTAAGAATTTGCATGCATAACAGCACAAATGATAATCTTCAGACCATGATTAATATTTTGTTAAAAAAAAAAAAATATTACTATTCATATCATCTCAATACAGATGAAGTTTATCATATTATAAAGGGTAAATTGTTAATCATATATTATGAAAATAAAATAATGAATAAAGTATTATTATCCAAGGATGATAATAAGTTATGTTTAATTAAAAAAAAAGTTATCCATGTTACAATTCCACTTACAAAATTTTGTGTATTTCATGAAACTAGAATTGGTCCTTTTAGTCCTAAGGATAACTACAATTTAAATGAAGTAGCCACTAAAGATTATGTTATATAAAATTTTCAAAAACTGTTTTATTTGTAGAATTTGTGGATCAAAAAAACTAATTAAAGTTTTTAGTAACAAACCTAGTCCTATAGGCGAAGCTTTTATTAAGAAAAGAAAAAAAGATAGTACTCAAAAAAAATATCCAATTAATGTACTGATGTGCAATAAATGTGGTTTATTTCAATTATCAAAAATTATTAGCCCAGATGTTTTGTATAAAAAATATCTTTATTATAGCAAAACATCCAATGATTTATTAAAGCACTTTCGTAATTTTTCCAAATATTTATTTGTAAGATTCAAGATAAAAAAAGATGATTTAATTGTTGATATAGGTAGCAATGATGGAATGTTGTTAAATTATTTTAAAAATAATGAATGCAAAGTCATTGGAATAGAGCCATCTTTTTTACAATCAAAAGTAGCTAATAAAAAAGGTATAAGAACATTAAATTCGTTTTTTAATGAAAAAACTACTAAATTTATATTAGCAAATAACAAAAAACCAAAAATAATTACGGCGTGCAACGTTATTGCTAATATTGATAATTTAAATGCTTTATTTAAAAATATAGAAAACCTTCTTGCGGAGGATGGAATTTTTGTATTTGAAAGTTTTTATCTATTAGACTTAATTAAAAATAATGTTTTTGATTTTATATATCACGAACATTTGTCTTTGTTTGGAATCAAGCCTATTCAATATTTGTGCAAATTATATAAATTAGAATTATTTGACGTTCAAAGAATCAAAACAAAAGGTGGTTCTTTAAGATTTTTTATAAGAAGAGAAAAATCCGACAAGATTTCTTATAGAATGAAAAAATTAATTGAAGAAGAAAAAAGATTTAATTTATATAGTAAAAAAATTTTTATAAAATTTAGAAAAGATATTGATCAACAAAAAAAATATTTAATTACGGCTTTAAAAAAAACAGTTTCAATTAATAAAAATGCTAGAATAATTGGATTTGGAGCGTCTATAAGTTGTATCACTTTAATTTATGATTTCGGACTTGAAAATAAAATTAAGTTTCTGCTTGATGACAATTCTCTTAAACATAATTGGTTAAGTCCTGGTAGCAATATAAAAGTTATTAATCCAAAAAAATTTATTTTCACAGAAAATGATGTAATTTTGTTCTTAGCATGGCGCTTTCAAAAATTTTTTATAAAAAAACATAAAAAATTATTTTTTAAAAAAAATTACAAAATATTTCAGTTATTACCAAAATTTAGGGCTCTTAATATAAATTAAATTTTAAATAAGTTAAATATTGTATATAAAAAATATTATTAAGAATTAAAAAAGATATATAATGAAAAAAATACTTATAACAGGAGGGTCTGGGTATGTTGGGTCTGTCTTAACTCCTCATTTATTAAACAAAGGTCATGAAGTTACTGTTATTGATTTAATGTTATATGGAGAAACTTTAAAAAAACATAAAAATCTTACAATTATAAAAGGAGACATTCGTGATAACAAATTACTAAAAAACATAATTAAAGGTCATGAAATTGTTATACACTTGGCTTGCATTTCAAATGATCCAAGTTTTGAATTAAATCCAGCTTTAGGAAAGGAAATCAATCTAGACGCTTTTACACCGTTAGTAGAAATATCAAAAAATTTAGGCATAAAAAAATTTATATATGCCTCGTCTTCCTCTGTTTATGGAGTTAAAATTGAAAAAAATGTTAACGAAAGTATGTCTTTAGAACCTTTAACAGATTATTCTAAATTTAAAGCGGATTGTGAAAAAATTTTATTTAAATATAGTTCTAATAATTTTGTGACAACAATTCTTAGACCAGCAACTGTTTGTGGTTATTCTCCAAGACAAAGGCTTGACTTAGTGGTCAATATATTAACAAATCTTGCTTATCATAATAGAGAAATTACTATATTTGGTGGAGATCAACTAAGGCCCAATATTCATATTCTGGACATGGTAAGAGCATATGAATTATTTGTTAATCTAGATGGAGAAAAAATTAATAAAAAAATTTTTAACGTTGGTTTTGAAAACCTCACTGTAAATCAACTAGCTTATAAAGTTCAAAAAATTATTGGTACTGACGTTAAGATTAAAAAATTACCAACTAATGATAATAGATCTTACCACATTTCTTCAAAAAAAATTCAGGATGAATTAGGATTTATGACTAGCTTTAATATTTTGAACGCAATAGAAGATCTTAAGAGCGCATTTGAAAAAAAATTATTATTAAATTGTTTAGTGAATGAAAATTATTTTAATATTAAAAAAATGCAATCAATAAATCTTAAATAATGTAAGTAAGATTTTTATACCTAAAATATTATTTTTCTAAATGTTCTACGCTTTGGGGAAAATTAAAAAAATTTACTGTGTCTGTAAATTTTAATTTGAGTAAAGATTTACAGATTTTGAAAAAATTTTTTGCAAAAATAAAAAGTTCAAAAAATGTTTTGGTGTTTAATTCAAGAATATATACAATCAAAATTTCTTTAAAATCATTAACAATAAGAGATAATCCTTGCGATCAGGATTTAAATAAAAAGCAAATTAATTATATTTAAAAAGCAAATTAATTATATTAAAGTGTATTAGATAATTTTTTTTGAAATGAAAATACCTTATATAAATTTAAATTCTCAATGGAAAAAAGAAAAGAAACATCTGACTCCTATTATACAAAAAGTATTAGAAAATGGGATTTATGTTAATAGTAAAGAAATAGATTTATTCGAAAAAAATATCTCACATACATGTGGAACCAAATATGCGATTGCTTTAAATAGTGGAACTGACGCTCTTTTACTAAGTCTATATTTATTAGGAATTAAGAGAGGTGATGAAGTCATTACTCCACCCAACTCATTTATCGCCTCTACCTCTGTAATTGTACATATTGGTGCAAAGCCAGTATTTGTAGATGTTTTAGAAGATCAAAATATTAATCCGGAATTAATTGAAAGAGCTATCACTAAACGCACAAAAGCAATTATGCCGGTACATCTAACTGGCAGAATTTGTGAAATGAATGAGATTATAAGAATTTCAAAAAAATACGGAATCCCAATAATTGAAGATGCTGCTCAATCAATTGGGTCAAAATATTATAATAAATTTTCAGGATCTCTCGGAGAACTAGGTTGTTTTTCTGCACACCCGTTAAAAAATTTAAATGCTTGCGGTGATAGCGGTTATATTACAACAAATAATTATCAATTATATTCTAAGGCAAAAATAATGAGAAATCATGGATTAGTAAATCGAAATATAGTTAAAAGATTTGCATTTTTATCTAGAATGGATGTTTTGCAAGCCGCTATTTTAAATTATAGGATAAACAATTTGAATTTTATTATCACAAAAAGAAGAGACAACGCAAAGTATTATTTAGAAAATTTAGATAGAAAAAAATATAAATTAATCAATGAAAAAAATTATCAATTTAATACATATCATACTTTTGTAATACAAACTAAATCTAGAAATAATTTAATTAAATTTTTAAAAAATAGGGGAATAGAAACTACTATCCATTACCCAATACCTATACATTTGCAACCCGCCGCTAAATACTTAGGTTATTACAAGGGTTCATTTCCGGTGACAGAAAAACAAAGCAAAGAAATACTAACCTTGCCAGTACATCAGAATTTAAAACGTGCAGATTTAAAAAAAATTGTAAACTATATGAATAATTTTCAATCGTGATTAAAAAATTCGAAGAAGAGGCATTAAAAATTTCTATTGATAAAAGATCTAAATATTTGAGACGTTTGGTAGTCAATTGTTTAATATCTGCTAATAGAGGTCATATGGGTTCTGCTATGTCTTTGATTGAAATACTAAGAGTTTTATATGATGAAATTATTAATTTTGATCACAATAATAAAAATTTAACAAATCGTGATAGAATAATTTTAAGTAAAGGACATGGATGTTTAGCATTATATGCAATATTAGCTGATAAGAAATTTATAGATATTTCAGAGCTAGATAAGGTCGGTCAATTAAATTCAATTTTGGGAGGACATCCAGAATCATTTAAAGTTCCTGGAGTAGAAGCATCAACAGGGGCTTTGGGGCATGGAATGCCAATAGCTCTTGGTATGGCTTTAGCTGCAAAAATTAAAAAAGAAAAACATAATATATATGTAATTGTTGGAGACGGGGAAGTTAATGAAGGCTCCATATGGGAAGCGGCTTTATCAGCAAAAAAACATAAGTTAAATAATTTAAAAGTGGTTATCGATTATAATAAAATACAATCCTATAGTTTTACTAAAGAAGTTCTTGATTTAGAGCCTTTAAAGGCTAAATGGGAAAGTTTTGGATTTGAAGTTTCAGAGATAAATGGACACGATATAGCAGCATTAAAAAATAATTTTAATAATTTTAAAAAATACAAAAATGAAAAACCTTCGGTCACAATATGCCATACAATAAAAGGTAAGGGCTTTTATTTTGCTGAAAATAATCCATTATGGCATCATAAAAACTTTTTTACTAAAGAAGAGGTAGAAAATTTAAATGAGTGCCTAAAATGAGAAAATCTTGTCTAGATACAATATATGATTTAGCAAAAAATGACTCTAAGATATTATTTATTGGGTCAGATTTGGGACCCGGAGTCTTAGATGAATTTAAAAAAAATATACCTGATAGATTTTTAATGGAAGGCGTTTCTGAACAATCTATTATTGGAATGTCTGCAGGACTTGCCTTGGAAGGCTTTAAACCTTATGTAAATACCATAGCAACTTTTATTACACGAAGATGCTTTGAACAAATTGTCATTGACCTATGTCTTCATAATTTATCGGTTAGGTTAATAGGTAATGGCGGTGGACTTGTTTACGCTCCTTTAGGACCAACCCACCAAGCCATTGAAGATATATCTATTTTGAGAGTCTTACCAAATATAACAATTCTAGCACCCTGTGATGCAATAGAAATGAATGCTCTAGTTAGACAAACTTTAGATCACATAGGACCTATCTACATAAGAATAGCTAGGGGCGGAGAAGAAATTATTACAAATTCAAATGAAAATATAAAGATATCAAAAGGAATTCTAAAAAAAACACCAAAAGAACATTTATTTATAACGACAGGAGTAATGACTCAAGTTGCTTTAAAAGCTGCGGAAGATTTGAAGAAAAATAATATTGATTGTGGAGTTTTGCATTTAGCAACAATTAAACCATTGGATAAAGAAATCCTATCTTATTGGATACCAAAAGTTAAAAAAATAATCACAGTCGAAGAAGGATTGTTAGCGGGAGGGTTTGGGAGTAGTATATTAGAGTTTTGTAGCGATAATTTTCCTAATGATACTCGTAAAATATCAAGAATTGGTCTAAAAGATTCTTTTGTAGAAAAATATGGAACTCAAGAACTTTTGTTTGGGGACAATAATTTAACAAAAGAATATTTAACCGCAGAAATGTTAAAATAATATAATATTATTACATGACAAATTTTTTAAAAAATGAAGAAAAAAGAATATCTAAAGAATTTTTACATAAGGGTTATATAATAAAAAAAATAACAAATAAAAATTCCTTAGATTATATAAGTTTTTTAATAAAAAAAACAGCTGAGACAATTTTAGATAAAAAAAAAAATTCAATTAACCTAGATAAATTTCATAACGAGATACCTATTGAGAAATTAAATAATACAAGAGTAGATATTATAAATATTATGAATAAAGACAAAAATTTAAGATTTCATTATTTCAATTTAGCAAGAGATTTAATTTATATTTTGGCAGGCAATGAACTCATGATGCAAAAAAATATTAACTTAAGTATTCAATTCCCAAATGATAAAAGCTCTTTGTTACCAATACACTCTGACGTTTGGTCTGGAGACTCTGCATATGAAATTAATTTATGGATACCTTTGGTGAATTGTTATCGTACAAAATCGATGTATATCTTGGAACAAAAGCATAATAACGATTTTTTAGAATTCATGAAAAAAAAAAAAATATCGAGTAGTGAGGAAATTTTTAAAGTTTTAAGAAATAAAGTTAAATGGATAAAAATAAACTACGGGGAATTATTAATCTTCAATCAATCTTTACCCCATGGAAATGTGGTTAATTTAGAAAAAGAAACACGCTGGTCAATGAATTGTAGATTTAAAAGTTTTTTTTCTCCTTATGGAGATAAAAAAATTGGAGAGTTTTTTTTGCCAATTACAACCAGAGCAATTACAGAAATTGGAATAAACTTTCAATATCCATTTAACAAAAAAAATGAAGCTTAAAGGGTATATTTTTAGCAGACCATTCTTAAAAGAGAGGGTTCCTCAGCATATACAAAACATAGTTATTAGAGATTACTGCAAAAAAAAAAATATCTCTTACTTAATGAGCGCTACTGAGTATTCTGTTGAAGGAAGTTCTTATATATTATCTGAAATAATTGATAATTTAAAAAATTACGATGGAATAATTTTTTATAGTCTATTTCAACTGCCTTTTCTTAAAGAAGACAGATATAAAATTTATAGAATTATAATTAAAAAAAAAAAACAGCTTCATTTTGTTGTTGAAAATCTAGTAGCTAAAAATAAAATTACTTTTTTAGAGATTGAAAAAATTTATTTGTTAAAATTACAAACCTTAAATGTTGAAAATTCTGTAAATAAACTGGGGGAAATCAAAAATTATGTAACTTTAAACCATAAAAAAACTTCAAGAAATTATATAGAGAGAATGAACAATAATAAAATAGAGTGCATGATAGTTTCAAAAAAATATGACTATGATTATTGGGACGGAGACAGAAAGTTTGGTTATGGTGGATATAAATATATAAAAAACTATCATACACTAACCGCAGAAAAATTAATAAAAGATTACCAACTGAATAATAAGTCCAAAATTTTAGATATAGGTTGTGGGAAAGGCTATCTTATGTACGAGTTAAAAAAAATTTTGAAGAATGACAAAATATTTGGCATTGATAAATCAATTTACGCAAAAAAATGGTCAAAAAAAGAAGTTAAAAAAAATATTAAAATCTGGGATATAAACAACAAACTAGAATATAATGATAATTTTTTTGATCTCGTTATATCAATAAATACATTGCATAATCTTAAAATTAAAAATGTAAATAACTGTCTTGCTGAAATTGAAAGAATAGGAAGAAATAAATACATATGCGTAGAGTCTTATAGAAATGAAAAGGAGCAATTTAATTTGCAATGTTGGGCTTTAACGGCAGAAACCTTGCTAGACGTTACATCTTGGGAATGGCTATTTAAAAATTCTGGCTATAAAGGAGATTTTGAGTTCATATTTTTTGAATAGAAATTATTAAAAATTATAAATGAATATTTTAGAGTTTTATAAAAAAAACAAAATTATACCAACGCTTAAAGTAAATAATAAAAAATTAAATAATATCAAAAAACAGAGATTTAATTTTTATTTTAAACTTGGATTGCTTCCTGAAAATTTCAAAAATAAAGAAGTTTTAGAATTTTGCCCAGGCACTGCTTATAATGCTTATTATCTTTTAAAATTTGCCAAGATAAAAAATATTACTTTAGTAGATATCAATCCAGAGTCAATAAAACAAACGCAGAATACATTAAAAAATTTTAAAAACAGTACTGTACATAAAAAAGATATTAGAAAATTTAAAACTGCTAAAAAATTTGATTATATCATTATTGAAAATGCATTATCATGTTTTTTCCCTAAACCAGATTTAATTTTCAAAAAAATGGTAAAATTTTTAAAACCAGAAGGCTATATTATTTTAACAGTACAGGATGATATTGCATTATTTAGTGAAAGATTAAGATATTTACATTCTAAACTCATATTAAAAGATATTAAAGAAAAAAATAATTTAAATTTTATGAAAAAAATATTATCTTTAGAATTTAAATCACATCTAAAAACATTAGGAAACTCGACAAGATCTATAGAAGACTGGGTTACGGACAATCTATTATCTAAATACTTGGAAAATAAAAAATTTTTTTCATTCTTAAAACTTTACAAATGTCTTAACAATAAATTAATTATAAAAAATATGTCACCGAATTTAAATCCTGCTGATTACGAGTGGTATAAAAAATTTGATATCAAAATAAATAATTTTAAATTTTATAAAAATTATAATTTACAAAGAATTAATTTGATACATTACCAAGAAAAATTTAATGTCAATCACAATTTAAATGTCAAAACAATTATCAAATTAATAATAAATATAACTAATTTAATAAATAAATTTAATGCAAAATCTCCATATTGGTTAAAAGATCTTCAAAAAATAAAAAAATTCTTATTAATTTTATCTCATAACTTTTTAAAAATTAAAAAAAATAATAAAATATCTTTGAGTTTAATAGAATATTTAAAAGTTATCGAAAACCATTTACATAATAAAAGTAAATATAGCAATTTTATTAATTATAAAAAATTTTGGGGGCATGGAACAAATGCTATTTGCATAGCATCAATTAAATAAAAGAAGAGACTGTAATTAATTTATGATTTTATTTCTCGTAAGGACTTAAAATTTAAAAAGTATTTATGTTATAAATTATAAATATTATAATTTAAACAAATTAGATTAAATTATTTTTTATTAAATAACTTTTAATCTCATTTGAATTCAAGATTTTTGCTGTATCAGAGCAAAAATATTTAATTATATTTTTTACTTTAGACAACTTATGTTTATTAAGATTGTCAATTAAATATAAATTTTTATATATCTTTAATTTAAATAATTCGAACTCTGTTAATATTTTTTCATCTACTTTTTCGTTACCACGCAATCCTATTACATCTATATTAGGTTTTTTATTAAAATACTCAGATACTGTGAAAGCTAAATCGTAAATTTTCATAGAGTGGATTGTTTTAGGTATAAAAACTTCACCTCCTTGCATAATTTCTAGTGATGTAAGTATAGAATCAACAGCATCTTTAATACTTACAAAAAATCTTGTACTTTTAACGTCTGTTACTGTTAAAGTTTTATTGTTTTTCGCCTGCACTATAAACTTTGGCAAAACAGAACCTCTTGTGCCTATCACGTTTCCAAATCTTACAACTGAAAATTTAATTTTTTTACTTCCTTTGTTTAAATTAGAATTTACTACAAGTTTCTCTGCTAGCAATTTTGTTGTTCCTAAACATGTTGTTGGCTCAACAACTTTATCTGTACTAATCAATATAAATTTGGAGACTTCATTATGAATAGAGGCTCTAATTAAATTTTCAGTACCTATCACATTAACTTTTGTTGCTTCAAAAGGGTTATACTCACATATAGGAACATGTTTCATTGCTGCCGCATGAATTACAAAATCTATATCTTCTGTAGCTGTGATCAGTCTGCTCTGGTCCGTTATATCTCCATATATAAATCTAACATTATTTCTCTTCATTAGTTGAAAAAAATTTTCCTTACTATCAATGCTGAGGCTTAATGACAAATTATGCAAACCATTTTCATCGCTGCCTAAAATTCTAATAGTCGAACATTTGTATTTTAGCAGCTCTTTTACCACGGCACTGCCAATTGAGCCTGTGCCTCCAGTGATTAATATTTTTTTATTTTTTAGAAAATTTTTCATAATTATTACATTATTTAATAGGAATTTCTTTTTTGTGTTGTATCTAAAACATTTATTTTTTTTAAGACTTTTATTATCTTATGCGCGCTATTACCATCTCCATATGGATTTTGTAATTTTTTTAAACTATTAATATACTTTCGATTATTTAGACAGAATTTTATCTTATTTAAAATATCTTTTCTACAATAACCTACATTAACCACATTTCTTGGCTGCAACCTACCATTTTGTCTTGAGCCAATATTAATTACTGGCAATTTAAAAGACGCAGCTTCATGTATTCCAGAACTGGAATTGCCAATTAATATAGATGCCTTCATAAGTAATGATCTGTACTCGGATAATGTTAAACTTTTAGACCAATTTAAATTATTTTTTTTAATTTCATTTATAATTTCTAAATGACCAGAGTCATTATTGGGTAAAATAAATAAGGCTTGGGCTTTAGTATTTTTAATTGCCTGTATGGTCTCTAGGATTTGATTCTTAGACAATTTATGTTCTGTTGTAACAGGATGCTGAATTACTATAAAAAATACCTTTTTACTGTCAATCCGAAACCTCTTTTTAATTTCTTCATCTGTTAAAATTGGTTCTTGAAATAATGCATCTAATGATGGACATCCAACTATAAATATATTTTTTTTTTGTTCGCCCATTTTTATTAATCTTTTTTTTGCATCTAAATTAGCGACTAAATGATAGTTTGAAAATTTACTCATCGAATGTCTTAAGCTTTCATCTATTGATCCTGTTACTTCACCTCCCTGAATGTGCACTACAGGTATATTTAAATGTGCCCCCGCAACAGTTAGAGCAAAATTTGCTCCTATATCGAATCCTGTTAAAATAATGTGTGGCTTAGATTTTTTAATGATTAAGCAAATTTTTTTTAAAACATTTCCAATTGCTACTACCATACTTTCTCCATCATCTACCTTAGTTGAGGAAAAACTTCTTATTATATAATCAATTCTAAATTTATCTTTTTTAATTTCATCTATAGTTAGCCCATGATTTTTTAAAAGATGAGTTCCTGTTACAACTAAAACATAATCTAAATATTTTGAATTATTTATTAATTTTAATATTGTTTTAAATCTACTATAATCAGCCCTTCTTTCCGTGATTAGTAAAATTTTTCTTTTAGACATCATTTTTTTTTAATTGAAAACCTTTTTTAATATTTTTTTTGGCTTTTCTTCCAAGTAAATTTTTGTAATCTTTAACTTTAAAATAGCCACTATTTGGTCTTAAAGGAAATATATTTTTGGAATTCAAGATCTCACCTTTAAAAATATTTTTAACTGCAGCAACCGAAGCAAATGCAAAATCAATTGTTTTTTTTTCCTCTGGTAAAGATTTCTTTATATTGCCTCTTGATAAATAAACTTCTTTAGTTGCTTTGATTAACTCCTTAAGTTCAAAGGAATTCATAGAAGCTGAAATATCCGGACCTCTTCTATCTTTTGAATCGGTAAAATGTTTTTCAATAATTGAAGCTCCTAACGCAATTGATGCAATGGAAGTGTAAATATTTTGGGTATGATCGGACAAACCTACTACGGCATCAGGGAAATTTTTTTTTAATAGAGTTACACAATTTATACGCACTAATTTTGTTGGTGTTGGGTATATATTTGTGCAGTGTAACAATGCGAAGGGAATCTTATATTTTCTAAAAATTTTAACACTAGGTCTAATTGTGTCTATAGAGTTCATGCCAGTACTAAGAATTATAGGTTTTTTGAATTTTGCAATATATTCAACTAAAGGATAGTTGTTGCATTCACCAGATCCGATCTTGAAAGCAGGAACACCAAAATTTGCTAATCTTTCTGCTGCTTTTCTAGAAAAAGGTGTACTTATAAATATTTTTTTACGACTTTGAATATAATTCATGAGTTTTTTTTCATCTTTTTCACTTAAAGAACTTTCTTTTATCAAATCATAAATTGATATACTGGCGTTCGCTGGTTTTATTTTTTTTGCCTCACAAGACATCTCGTCATTAACTATATGAGTTTGATGTTTGATTATTTGAGCGCCAGCTTTTATGGCTTTGTCAGCCATATGAATTGCTAAATTTATATCCCCTTTATGATTAATGCCTATCTCTGGTATAATTATTGGACAAAATTTCTCTCCTATTAAAATATTTCCTATTTTAAAGCTACTCATGCTATTTATCTAACTCTTTTAAAATTTTTAATTCAGAAATGCTATCAATGTCTAAACTATCTTTGCGATCCATTATATAAGGTAAAGATCTTAATATTGGTATCTTTTTTTTTTTAAGAAAATCTTTTAATGTAAAAATATAAATAGCACCATTGGGGTAAAATGTTTTTTTTAATGTCTGTCTATTTTTAGTTAAAAAATTTTCTTTAGCGATAGGAAAAAGATATTTTCCTTTTTTATACAAACCTTTAAATAGATTAAATTTTGTTTCATAAACACTAATTACAGGTCTTTTTTTTTTTAACAATTTAGAAGCTTCAATTAAATGTTTTTTTTTTTTTAAAGGTGAAGTTGGTTGCAAATAAAATATCCAGGGATTAGTTTTAATCAAATTACGCGGCAAAACTGAAATAAAGTGCAAAACAACAGAATTAGAGCTTGAATTATTTGAACAGAATTTTCTAGGCCGCTTTATGGGTATTGCATGATATTTTTTTGCAATTTTTAAAATATCTTCACTATCAGATGAAACGTAAATTAAATTAGTTATTTTTGACGAAAAACTTTCTTTTAATGTTCTTTCAACTAAACTTTTGCCATTAATTTTTATTAGATTTTTATTCTTAAGTCCTCTAGAATTTTTTTTTGCAGGTATCAAAAATAACTTGTTCATAAACAAAAACTAAAATAAAATTTTTTTAGAAAGCTCCATAAATCTTCTTGAATTGTTTTTGTCTTGCAAAGGAATTAGTGAGATTAATAAGCTAGAGGTTATAAATTTTAAATTAATTAATTTTTTTTCATCAAAAAAGTTTATAAAATAATTTTCAAAATAATTTTTCTTTTCTGAAAAAAAACTATTGTTTGTTTTTTGATAACTTACAATTTGTTCAAATCCTACTAAAGACTGATAGACTTTTGCATAATCATAAAAAACATCGCCATACATCGAAAAGTCATTTAATTGCCCAGCTCTCGGGTCGATAAATTTTATAGTATTGTCAAAATTTTTAAAAATATTAGAAAAAACAGGGTCTCCATGAATCAAACCCATTTGTCCCAGTTTCTTTTCTTCATAACTATCTAAAAAATTTGAAATATTACTAATATGATCATGAAAAATTTTTTTTAAATTTAAATCTACATTTTTTAATCTTTGTTTAAACTTTATCGAATAATTTTTATAAATGTTACTATGAAACAGTAATTTATCATTATTTTTTACATTATGAATTTTATTTAATGAGCAAAATAATAAATCTATATCAGCATTTAATAGCAATTTATTTAAATACAAATAACTATAAGAAGTACCTTTTATAGTTTCCATTTTAAAAGAATTTTTTTTTTGCTCTAAAATTTCTGGAAAATAATTCTTAATAGTAATTGGTAAATTTTTTATGTATTTAATTTCATTTTTAATTTTTGTAATATTTTTTGAAGACTTAATAGTATAATTTTCACCTACTGTTACATTATTAAACTCTCGCGAGGTATTTTTTTCATAATCATAACCTAATGCAAATGGTAAATTTTCATAAGAATTGACAGACAAATCATCTATATAAAAATGCGCATAAGGCTTGCCAAGTATTAATTGATGATAAGGAATTCTAAATGTATTTAACTGAGAAATTGTTAATTTCTCAATATTTTTTTTAACTAAATCTATATTAGATTTGAAGGTTCTCATTCTTCTTGCGGAATAAATTAAAATTTTATGTCCATCTCTATATAAGGATCTTAAAAATTTAATATTTTCGTAAATAGGAAGGACAGTATTATAATCTCCTTTGACCTGCGGATTTGTAACTAGAGTGTTGTCTAAGTCAAAACAAAATATTTTTTTCTTTGTTTTATTATTTTTCTCAAAAAATTTAATTTGATCTGGAGTGCCCAGAATATTAAAATTTTTATTAGAGATTTTTATTGAGTCAATTGGAACATTATTATCCAACATTACGCGATAAATATCCGAGACATATGCTCTTTTCGTTTTCTTTTTAATTGTGATTGATGAAAACTTTTTTAAAAGTTCAAAACTAGAAAAGTAATAACCAATATTAGCATTATGTGAAATTTTTTTTTTTTCTGCAATGTCAATAACTCGCTTATTTTTGTTAATTTTTATATATGAATAAATTGGTTTTTTTTCATTGGAATAAAAATACAATATACAACTATTTTTTTTATTTTTTAATTTTGAAATAACATTTGTTGAATAAAATGTATCACCATCTAAAATAAAAACTGGATCATTAATTGACTCTTTTTTCATAAACTTACAAAATAAACAAATGGTTTCAACTGGTCCTTTTGTAGATTTTGGTAATTTGAAAAAATTAACATTGCTATGCTCAGCTAATATTCTTCTTTCGAAATTAAATTCTTCTAATATATGATTATATAAAATATAAATTTTGTCTTTTTTTAAAAATTTTAAAGAAGAAAGAACCCAAGATATAATTTTTTTTCCATGAACATTCACTAAAGGCTTAGGATCTTTAAAACCATAATCAGAAAATCTTTTTCCAACTCCACCAAGAGGAATTATTATAATCATTTTTATATATTAATATTATAATCTTTTTAAAAATAGTTAAAATATTTTTATAAAAATTTAATTTTTGATCTAAAATTTATTTTAATTAATTGAGTTCTATGAACATTGTAATTCGTATCAAAAAATTTTTTCAGTGCATAAATCAAGCCAATTGAGCTATTAGTAACGGTAAGCTTAACGTGTTACCACGCTTCCACACCCGTCCTATCAACGTCGTAGTCTACGACGGCTCTATAG
>Ga0169931_10000856_pt1 | contig 50718 bp, 41 predicted proteins | sample Kivu_15m_20L_FD_129675 | JGI IMG/M metagenome (GOLD analysis project Ga0169931, IMG submission 129675) | Freshwater microbial communities from Lake Kivu, Western Province, Rwanda to study Microbial Dark Matter (Phase II) - Kivu_15m_20L... | ecosystem: Environmental > Aquatic > Freshwater > Lake...
ACAATCAAACAGTTGATTTTGAAGAGAAGCCAAACAGTAATCTTGGCCGATGGTATGCTATTGAAAACGAAAACAATGAAGACTATTGGAAGCATGTTTACCTAGATAGGTTATTGATTCAATTTAAGCCATCAACTCCCCTGAACCACCCTAGAATTTTGGCATTTTTGGATAAATTGGGTTTGAACCAAATTTTAGACTCGTCCATGTTCCCCGCTGTTCAGCAATTTGCTGAGTATTCTTTTCCAAGCTCCAATAAAGAAGATTTGCTTGCCGCAATTAAAGAGTGCAAAACGATGGACTTGATTGAATTTGCCGAACCATCTGCTATAATTATTTCAAACACCTGTTATCCAAACGATCCTGCTTGGAATTTAATGGTACAATGTTGGGGGCATTATGAAATTTATGCCGATAGTTTGTACTGCTATTTAAGCCAGCCAACGAACCAAAGATTGGGTGTTATTGACGATGCCATCGATTGGTATCATCCTGATTTAGACGATGTGGTTTGGTATGGATACGATTATGCCAATCAAGATAACGATCCAACTCCAGATAATTCTTTAGGAAAACATGGGACTCACGTAACCGGTTTGTCCTCGGCCAAAATAAACAACAATATTGGCATATCAGGGGTTAACAACGATACGGTTGTCTTTGCAAAAGTAACCGATGGTTTTACTTTATTCCAAGGAGGCCTTGTCTTTCTTACTTCAGCAACGATCAATGCGATAAACGCGTTTGCAATAAATCCCAAAATGAAAACCTTTAACATGAGCTTTGGCTCTTACACTCCAAATGCAGCACAAGAAGCTGCGTTAAACACAGCATGGAACAATGGAAAGCTACCTATTGCAGCTGCGGGGAATGACGATACTTCAAGTCCCATGTATCCAGCTGCATTCAACAATGTGGTTGCTGTAAGTGCGGTAGGGAAGACTGCCAACGGTAGTTTGACGGCTGCTTCCTATTCAAATTATGGGAATTGGATTAGTGTTTCAGCGCCCGGCGGCGAGTTGAATACCAATTGGGGCCTGCTATCTACACTGCCTTCAAATTCCTATGGTTACTATGAAGGCACCTCCATGGCGGCTCCTTTGGTTACAGGCGTTGCGGCTGCCATTTTTGATGCCAATCCATTTTTGTCTGCCTCTCAGGCTCGGTCCATCCTTCAATCTGAGGTTATTGACTTAGGAACCCCCGGCTACGATGTTTTGTTTGGAACAGGCATGGTTTGTGCTCCTTGCGCATTCTTAGAGGCCTGCAACCAAATGATGCCAAGTTTATCGGCTTCTGCTACAACCCTATGTCAGGGAAACAGTGTACAATTGAGTACACAGTCCTCTTTTAATGCTATTTACCAGTGGTATTGGAACGGTTCCCCCATACCTAATGCCAATCAGGCCACCTATTATGCAAGCAATCCGGGGAATTATTATGTGTATGTGCAGTCCTTGGGCGGTTGCTACAATTACACCAACACAATAAGCCTTAGCGTTACGCCAAATCCGACGGCAAATTATCAGTACAGCGTTGTTGGTAATACGGTTTCGTTTGTGAACGGGGCATCAAATGCCAGCACGTATTTTTGGAATTTTGGAGATGGAAATTCAAGTACCCAAGCCAACCCAATTCACAGCTATGCTCAATCTGGAACCTATACAGTTGCCCTGACTGTCAACAACAACTGCGGTAGCAACTCAATTAGCAAAACGGTTCAAATAAATACAACAGGGCTCAATTCCATGCCTTCAACACCCACATTCTCATTGCAACCAAATCCAGCTCATGTTTCCTTCAATTTGCATTGTGAATTAAACACTCCAAGCCAAATTTCCATACAAATTGTGAATCCCCTAGGTCAAGAAGTTTGGCAGAAGGTCATATCAACCATTGCAGGAGAATTCAACCTTTCTATACCCACCAAGGGTTTACCTTCTGGAACGTATTCGGTTCTACTCAGAACAGACGACGGTGCCCAGGTTCAGCGGTTGATTGTTCAGCATTAATTCAGGTGTCAGGAATTTTATTTTAGGGGGCCTTGAGCCCCCTTTTTTTGTTTCATCGCCCCGATTAAAAGGGACAGGCCTATTTTTTATGGGTTGATAGCAACGAGAAGTATTTGGCGAAAAAACACAAATGACCTTTATCTTTAACCCATGAAAGCACCCCATTTTATTTTTTCGCTCTTTGTTTTGCCCCTTTGTTTGAATGCTCAAACCTCTTTTCCATTGGGCGAGGTTTGGGGAACCTCGCTTTTTTTTCCTGCCTCGGCAGGTGGTTATCAGGCGCTGAAAGATGGGAAGCATTACCTGGAATTGGATGAGGCTTTGATAAAGTATCATTTTGAAAAGGAAAAGGCGGTTGACACCTTTCGTTTTTCGTTTGGAAATGAGGCTTTGGTTCCGGAATCGTATGAACTAAGTCCCAACGAAAGCCGGGTTTTGTTGGGCAGCGATATTGAGTCTATTTACCGGTATTCAAGCAAGGGAAGGTACTATTGGGCAAATTTAACCGAAGGGCGAGCCCAGCCTATTGCGAACAACAAGCCCATTTCGCACCCCAGTTTTTCGCCCGATAACCGCCACCTGGTATACCAATATGAGAACAACCTGTATTTGAAAAATTTAGGTGATGCCACCGAACGGGCCATCACCACCGACGGAGAGAAGAACGCCATAATTCATGGTTCTGGAGATTGGGTGTACGAAGAAGAATTTACCTTGGTTAAGGCCTTTGACTTTTCGGCCGATGGCCGTTGGTTGGCATGGTTGCGTTTTGATGAACGCAATGTCCCTGAATTCCACATGCCCATGTTTTTGGGCAAGTTGTATCCGGAAGACGTGCGCTTTAAATACCCCAAGGTGGGGCAGCCCAATTCTAGGGTTGAACTTATGTTGTGCGAAATGCCTGATGGGCAACCCAAACGCATTTCATTGCCTTTGCATTTGGAGTATGCTCCAAGGTTGCTTTGGAACCATCAGGGGCAATTGTATTTGATGGGCTTGAATCGACTTCAAAATCACCTTTGGTTGTATTTGGTGAATCCCACCGATGCCACCTTAAAATTGGTGTACCAGGATTCCAGCAACACCTACTTGGAAATTCCAGATCCCATTCAATTGCTGCCCGACAGCAAAGAATTTATCATTCCCTCGGAACGCAGTGGATTTAAGCACCTGTACAGGGTGAATCCCGAAACAGGTCAACAGGTTCAGCTGACCTCGGGAAATTGGGAGGTTCAGGAAGTGCTGGGTTACCATGCCGGAACAAAAACCTTGTTTTTTACTTCGACCGAATACAGCCCCATCGAACCCAAGGTATATGCATTGGATGCCAAAGGCCAGCGGCGTATGTTTGTTGAGGGACCTGGTCAGCAATCGGCTGAACTGTGCGGAGATTATGTGGTGTTTACTCACAGTGAAGCGCACAAACCCTACAGGTCGGATTTGTATTCTGTGAAGGGGAAAAAATGCAAAAACTTGGTGGACAATTTGGACCTTGAGGCGGCGTATGCGGAGCGGGGATTAAGCAAACCTGAGTTTATTCAAGTGCCAGGTTCAGAGGGAAGTGTATTGAATGCTTTTGTAATAAAACCATCGAATTTTTCGCCGAATACAAAGTATGGATTGCTGATGTATGTGTATGGCGGGCCGGGTAGCCAAGAAGTGCTGAACGGGTGGATGGGGCCCAATTATGGTTGGTTTCAGTATTTGGCCAGCCAAGGAATTGTAGTGGCCTGCGTAGATAACCGTGGTACAGGGGGAAGAGGCAAAGCCTTCAGAGATGTAACCTATGGTCGTTTGGGCGAAATTGAAACCGCCGACCAACTAGCGGCGGTAGATTGGTTTGCACAGCAATCTTGGGTGGATCCTAGCCGGATAGGCTATTTCGGGTGGAGCTATGGAGGGTATATGAGTGCGCTGTGTTTGCTGAAAGGTAAAGGGAAAGTGGCTGCAGCCATTTCAGTGGCTCCGGTAAGCAACTGGAAGTTTTACGACAATATTTATACAGAGCGCTACATGGGAACCTTGCAAACCAATCCCAAGGGGTTTGATGCCCAATCTCCGATATCGTTGGCCGAAGATTTAAAAGGGGGATTTCTGCTTATTCATGGCAGTGGCGACGACAATGTGCATTGGCAAAATGCAGCGGAGTTAAGTTCAGCCCTAATAAAAGCAAACAAAGATTTTGAGCAGTTTATTTATCCAGATAAGAACCATGGAATTTATGGAGGCTTTACTCGAAGTCATTTATACCGTAAAATGACAGGATTTTTGATGGAGCACTTGGGCAATCAACGGCCCTAATGGAATAGGGGGACAGAACAATTGTGGCCTGCGGGCGGGATTGAACAAGGTTGCCCGCAAAGGTCAGGGGCTTTTGGCCGCGAGGCTGCCCGGGCGACCTTGGGAGCCACGGGCAGCCCGCTGGCCAAGTGCCCTTGACCTGCGGACTACCTGTGAAAGCCCGAAACCCGCCCTAAAAAAGAACCCTTATTTGATTCCGTGCATCCAGCGTGAAACCATTGGGCCCAGAAGGAAAAGCAAAACTCCGCAGCCAATGGCCACAAAACCAAGCATTTGGAAGACGCTCAGCCCAATGGAAAGGGACTGTTGGCGTAGGCTGCTGACAATTTGACCGGTGGGGCTTTCTTGAATTCTACTCTCGGGGTTGCTGGAGTTTGCATTTGGAATTGATGCTGCCGCAGCACTGTCGCGGCGCGCCAAGAAATACGTTGTGGAAGGTGCTTCGCCTTCGGCCACCACCGCGCTGTCGAGGTAGTACGTATAGGCAGAACCTTGGGCATTTAGATTGCCGATAGCGGTAGAACTTGAAAGGGCTTTTTCAATGCTCAGTGAATCTAAGCTTGCCATAAATGAGGTGTCGGCGAACAGAGCTTTGTAAGCAGGGTCTGTAAGCGATTCGGTGAATTCAGGACTTTGCACAATGTTCTTTTCGCTTACTGTAGTTAGTTTGGCAATGTGTTTGCCCGCTTGGTGGGCAATGGAAGAAGACAAAAACCAAATGCCCATAAGGAAAGCAACGATGTTGGCGGGGCTTAGCTTGGTTACCAAGGAAAGTCCAACCGGAGAAAGGGTTAGTTCGCCCAGGGTATGGAGCAAATACAACAGAATCAAGAAAAAGGCAGGGACCAAACCGGCAATTGCATAGCCTTTACCTAGGGTGAGCACCAAAAATCCCGCACCGAGAAGCACCAGGCCAAGGGCGAATTTGTAGGGGGCAGAAGGTTCTTTCCCTGAATTGGCCAATTTAATCCAAAGCCAAGAAAATAGGGGAGCAAAAAGCATGATAAACAGCGGGTTGACCGACTGGAAGAAGGTGGTTGGAATATTTGTTCCAAGTAAACTGCGGTTTACATTCCGTTCTGTAAACAAGTTCATTGCCGAACCTGCCAATTCGAAGAAGGTCCAGAAAACGGTGGTAAAGAGCAGTAAAATAACAATAACCCAAATGCGTTGTTTTTGAACTTGCTCGTATTTGGTTGATTGGAAAAGTAGGTAGCCCAGAATTAAGATGGCTAGAACGGCAAGACCAATATCTACCACATCGTTTTGCTTGATAAGCAACCAAGCCAAAGGAACCATAACAGCTGTTGTGAGGTAAGGAAGCCATTTGTTGGGTAGGCCTTGTAGCATAGGTTTTTGATCTTGGGGTTCGTAGCCATAGGTTTCAAACCAACCTTTGGCTTGGGCCCACATAAAGATGCCAAAACCTAGCATCATGCCGACACCTGCCGTTAAGAAACCGTATTTCCAGCCTTCAATTTCGCCGATAGCGCCGCAGGTAAGCGGAGTTAGGAAGGCGCCAATGTTAATGCCCATATAAAAAATGGTAAAAGCACCGTCGCGACGGGGGTCGCCATCGGGGTAGAATTTGCCAATCATACTGCTGATGTTGGGTTTGAAGAATCCGTTTCCAATTACAAGCAGAGCCAAGCCAATGAAGAAGGTGGTTTGGTTGTCGGCGAACAAGGTGAATTGGCCTGCTGCCATAAGTAAAGCACCCCAAATAATGGCTTTTCTGAAACCCATGATGCGGTCAGCAAAAACACCACCTAAAATTGGGGTCAGATAAACCAAGGCACCATAGGCACCATAGATACCATAAGAAGTGGCATCATCGAATGCAAAGCCACCTTTAATTAGTTCCGAGGTCATATAAAGCACCAAAATGGCGCGCATTCCGTAGTAGCTAAATCGTTCCCATAATTCCACCATAAACAAGGCGAACAAAGCTTTTGGGTGCACTTTTCGGTTCATAAAAATAACCGCTGCAACCCATACGGCTACGGCGGCCCAAGAGATTAGCATTAACTGATAAGCTGGATTCATAGTTTTTCTTTCATTGTTGGTGAACGAAACTAAATAAAAATTGGATTATCCCAAGGTTTCGTTCAGGTTAAATGCAAGGTGGGGGTGAAAAATACTCTATTTTATCTGTTTCCATAGATTTGATTATCTAATTGATACTTAAGTTTTTTTGAAAATGGGTTTTGTACAAAGGCCATAATGGGGTGATAGATTGAATGAAAATGTACCTACAGTGAATAATTTACTCGAAAATGGCCTTATTTTTGACTGAAAACAATTAAGGGGATTGAAAATCAAATTGCGAACATGGGTAAAATTATTTTTTTCGTTTCATGGCTGGGTTTAATTGGCCTAAGTTTTGAGAACGTTCATGGGCAGGTGTATAGGTATTCGGAATTGCAAACCTATGCATCGAAGGCTCAGGCTGATGCCATGTTAAAGACGGAAAGGGCCGTTGCCAAAAGATTTCACGAACTATTGAATGCCTATAGGGCTCAAAAGAAACTGCCTGCTTTGGAATGGAATGAAGCCTGTTTTTTGGCGGCCCACAACCACAATCAATGGATGGCCTTGCGTGAAACCTTAAGCCATGAGCAGAATGCCCGGAATGGCGTATTTACTGGGGCTCAGCCGGGTGATCGATTGGGTTTTGTGTTGCAGGGCAGCAAATTGGCTTTGTCGTGGAGTGCTGAGAACTGCTTGCAATCGTATGTGGATGATATGGCAGCCATATCTATTGAAGAGGTAGCGGCAGCGGCCCTAGAGCAATGGAGAAATTCAACAGGGCACAATGCCAACATGTTGGGAAAAGACCATGGATCGTGCGGTACGGCTTTTCGTATTGTTGATGGTTGGGTTTGGGCAACCACTTTGTTTGCTTATCCAGCCAAATAAGGTTGTTTTTGCAACCCGTTTTGGAGAATGGAATGGGAGTTGAAAGATCCTGTATGTTTATTCCTCTTCGGGGAGGTTTAGCAATCGGAGAATTTCATCGGCATCGAGTTTGAACACCCCGGGTCTGGTGAATTGACCTGCAATCATGAATTTTCCAAGAATAACAATGCCCTTGTCTTTGTCGATGTACATATCGGCAATGCTAGAAACGCCGTTGCTTCCAAGATCGTAGGTAACCACGGGAATGTCTTGTGGGCTTAAGAATTGAAGATGGATTTGCCCATCGGTTCCACTGTAGCCAATAACGGTGTAGTCTTTGTTTTGAACCGTAAGTGTTTTAAAGCATACCCGGGATTTGGGTCTCCAATTAAACAAATAGGTGCCGCCTAAGTCTTGGGCGGTAAACACTCCAGAGCCTAGGGGGGCATTTAGGTTTAAGTACATGTCGTTGTTTAAGAAACGGTGCGCCATCCAGCCTTGTGCTCTTGGCATGGCCATAGCGATTCCGCCTTTGTATTGGGTTCCTTGATACAGGGCGGTTTGGTTTAAATTGCCATCTAGTACCAAGAAAGAATAGCTGTAATTAACGAAACCATTAAAATAGTATTCGCCTTTTGAATTTTGGCCTCCGAAGAAGGGGTAAATTTCGGCTCGGGTCAGGTAATCGTAAATGATGTTGTCGATTTCTTGGTAATTGTTGTACCCTTTGCTTTGCAGGATACCCCATGCTGGGTTAAGCAGGTGAATAAAGGTTTGTCGAGCATATCGGTTATAGGTAACCAGCATAGGGTTTCCATTGTTGGTGGTGCCAAGAAAGAGGGGATATTGCCCGCCGGGTAACCGAGCGACTTCAACGGCTTGGCCGGGTGCTTGAACCGCAAAAACGATAGGAGCAAGGCTGGCTCTGTCCATGCAGACGAAATGAGGAGTTCCATTGATGGTAACAAAGCCATGTGCAGGGTGAATAACGGAAGCAGGAGGGGTCCAGCTGCCACGAAAATCGCCATTGGCATCCAACCAAGCTAGGTGAGGGTCCCATTGTCCTGTAGCCGAAAGCATAACCAAACCGTCAGCGGTAGGGCAAACCGATTCGGGGTGAAAGACCTTTTGGGCCACATCATCGTTAAGAATATGGAAAAAAGAATCTCCTGGCTCGAAGGTGTCGTCTACGCACGAGTTTAACAAGGCAGCAAGAAGCAGAGCAACTAGGGCAAAAGGCGTTCGGCGTAGGTTCATCGGATAAGGCGTTTGCGTTTTTTGGATTTTTGTCCGAAGCTGCAGTTGGCGTAGTTGCTAGGGCTGGCAGAAATGATGTTGCCGGGAGCAAAAACAATGTAAAATCCAAGGTCCATATGCTGGGTGGCGAATTCATCGAAAACGTCCAAATATCCGGTTGCCCAGCCCTCGGTGTTGGCGTATCTGCGCGAGGCCAAAATGGGCGGAGTCAAGCCCCAGCGAAAATCGGCCATAAAGCCGATTTCAATGGCATTGGTTCGCCAGCGGACTCCAATTCCACCCATGGCACCAGCGTCGAAATTTGAAACAGGATTTGAGGCGGGGCCAGAATTTGCCCGAATGAAACCGATGTCGTCAACGAGGGCAGGCAATTCGCTTTGGCGCAGGAAGCGTTCGTCAACTTGTTTGGTTCCACCGGTTAAGAAGCCAATGTATCCACCCAATGAAACGAAAGGAGAAACGGCATTTGGCAATAAGTCCCATCGAACCATAACGGGCAGTTGCAGGTATTGAAATTGCTGTCGGAAACGCTGATCCATTACCAGTGGGTCGGCCGAGGCGGTATCGTTAAAAAGGATTCTGGTATCGTAACGGAAGGTGTGTTGGGCATAGCGGAGCATGGGGACCAAATAAATCTGGTCGTTAAGGGCTATTAAAGAAATCACCCCCGCCTGAAAGCCCATGTGGTCTAAAGAAAACCAATCTTCGTATTGTTTGGCCTCGCGGTCAACAATCATGGGAGTTGGTTGAAGAACAGAGTGGCGGTTCAGCACCATAATGTTGCTAAAGTTAACACCCCCATATGCCCCAATGCGAAAAGGAGCTTGGGCGAAAATGGACAATGGTGCAATCAGCAATAAAAAAAATAACCTGAAGGGGTTCTTCATACTCTAAAAGTACATTTAAAGGTATCAGATTCGCAAATAGAGAAGGGGAAGAATTTGTTAAGAAAGGTTTTTTTAATGAAAACGAAGAATGGGACCCATTTGGTTACCGGATTCTTGCGTCGTAAGTAGACCCCATACTGCTGCTGGAATGAAGCCTAGACATCATGTGCTTTTTAACCACATTGAAAACGGCCATGTGCACATCTTCCACCACCTCCATATCGTTCACTTTTGCATGGATGACCACATCGGCCAGGGTGGCAATTTTTCCGCCTTTAAAACCGCACATCGCGATGGTTTTAGCTTGATTTTCGCGGGCGAATTGCATGGCATTGACAACATTTTCGCTGTTTCCACTGCCTGAAATTCCGATAACCACATCGCCAGGGTTTAAGTAGTTTTTCAGGGCTTCTATAAAGATTTGCGACCAGTCGGTATCGTTGGCGATGGCCATCATTGAGGGTAGGTTGTCGTTCAGGCAAATCATGCGGAAGCGTTTTTCCAAACCGAAAGATGCTCCTTTAATAAAGTCGCCTGCGGCATGGCTAGCGGTTGCCCCGCTGCCGCCGTTTCCGAAGGTAAAGATTTGTTTTTGTTCTTGTTGTGCATAGGCAAACAACTCAATCATAGCGTTGATTTGAGCATGCTCCAACTGGTCGAGCGTATTTTTTAGGGAATCCAGGTATTGTTGGGTTAAATCCATGGTTTTCGAAATGGGTTAATGGCCTGGATAAATTAGGGTTGTTCCTTCTTGTTCAAAGCCAAAATCAAAGGTACGCAAATTTGAAAGGGCTTGGCGGAGTTTTGCTTGAGTTGGTTTGGGGCAATAAAAGAGAAGAAATCCGCCGCCTCCGGCACCCAGCAATTTACCGCCCGTTGCTCCATTTTTCAATGCAGCCTCGTATGCTTGATCTACCAAAGGGTTGCTTATTCCTCCCGCCAGGCTTTTTTTCATTTCCCAATTTTCATGCAAAAGAGTGCCCATGGCATCTATGTTACCCGATTTAAGTTCAGCGGCAAGGACATCGACCAAGGCGGTCATTTCTTTCAAAGCGTTAAATCGGTCTTCCTGGCTAACGTTTTTCTTTTGTTCGGAAAGGATGCTTGAGGCTTTGCGCTGATTCCCGGTATAAAACATGAGCAGGTTTGAGTCGAGTTCTTGACGGATTTCAGGGTTCAGGTTTAAGGGTTCAGTAATTACCTGACCGTTGGGAAGAAAACGAAAAATGTTTAAGCCTCCTATGGCGGCACCATATTGGTCTTGTTTACCAATGGGTTCGCCCAAATCGACAATCTCGACCTTGCATGCCTCTTCGGCCAGGTGTTGCTTTGAAACCTGAATTCCTGAGGCGGCATACAGGTTGTGCAGCAATCCAACGGTAAAGGAGCTGCTGCTGCCCATGCCCGTTCCGGCGGGAACATCGGCAATAGAACTGATTTCAATGCCATTGAACTTAAAGCGTTGAAGGGCCACCCTTAATATGGGGTGTTTTAAATCAGCTGCAGAGGAAACCGTTTCGGTTTCGCTGTATTTTACCCGAATTTTATCGGGTTCAAAATACTTGTGCGACGAAATGTACATGTACTGATTTATGGAGGTGCTAAGTACGGCACCGGGATGGCGTTCATAAAAGGCAGCCATGTCTGAACCACCTCCAACAAAACTAATTCGGAAAGGTGTTCTGCTGATAATCATGGTTCAAAGATATGCAGCCAATGAAACAAACTCAAAGTCGGTTCCCATTTTTATAGTGAGAATACCCGATTTGTCGGGAAGGGCTAAATGGAAAAGGTATAAAAATAGGTACCTTTGGGCTAGAAAATAGATGATATGCCAACACCGGTTTTTTTGGTTCCTGAAACATCGTGGATAGCGGTTTCGCCCGATAGTGATTTTAGCCTCAATAACCTTCCTTATGGGGTAGCCCGATTTCCAAAAGGAGAGTTGTCGGTTGTTGTAGCAATAGGGGATTATGCCCTAAATTTAAGCCGGTTGTATAAGAGGGGTTATTTCCCAGAATTGAATACCGAAAAGAATCCATTTCGGAAGAGTTCCCTGAATGCCTTTATTCGTTTGGGTAGGCCCTCATGGACCTATGTTCGTAGAAGGTTGCTGGAGTTGTTGGATTTGAAAAATACCGAATTGCAGAAAAGAAAGGATTTGTCGAAGATCTTGGTGCCCCAATCGTTGTTGACATTTTTGTTGCCTGTGGAAATTTCAAACTACACCGATTTTTATTCTAGTTTGGAGCATGCCAGCAATGTAGGGAAAATGTTCAGGCCAGACGGAGATGCATTGTTGCCGAACTGGAAACACATTCCGGTAGGGTATCATGGTAGAGCCAGCTCTGTCGTGGTTTCGGGATACCCCATTCACCGCCCCAAGGGGCAAACCCTGCCAGAGGGATCAGAGGTTCCCGTTTTTGGTCCTAGTCGATTGCTTGATTTTGAATTGGAAATGGCCTTTATTGTAGGGAAATCCAATGCGCTGGGAGAATCGGTTCCTGTAGATAAGGCGGAGGATCATTTGTTCGGGATGACCATTTTTAATGATTGGTCGGCTAGGGATATTCAAAAATGGGAGTATGTGCCTTTAGGGCCATTTTTGGCCAAAAATTTTGCCAGCAGTATGTCTCCTTGGGTTGTTACCATGGATGCCTTGCAACCGTTTAGGACAGAGGCGCCGGTTCAAGATGTGGAAGTGCTTCCCTATTTAAGGGAGAAAAACAGAGGGACCTATGACATTCAATTGCAGGTAGATATACAAGCGGCAGAACTGCCAGCGGTTACGGTTTGTCGTTCCAACTTTAAGTATTTGTATTGGACAATGGCCCAACAGCTCGCGCACCATACTGTGGGGGGGTGCAATATGCAGGTTGGTGACGTTTGCGCCTCGGGTACCATTAGCGGGCCTAGTCCTGATTCTTATGGCAGCATGCTTGAATTAAGTTGGAAAGGAAGCAAGCCCTTAGTGTTGGCAGAAGGAGTAGAGCGCAGGTTTTTGCACGATGGTGATGTGGTTGAAATGCGGGCCTATTGTGAAAAAGAGGGTATTCGGGTAGGTTTTGGGGCGGTTAGAACAGAAATTTTACCTAGCAAATAAATCTTGGCAAGGTTTTTGGCCTACTTTCGTTACAAAATACAAACACCATGAATCGAATTGCTTTATTGTTGCTGATTTTGCCTAGCATTATGCTGGCTCAAACCCCTGCCAAACCTTTTGATTTTGGCGCCAAGGTTGGAATAAATGTCAATACGCTGAGCACCAGCCTGCCAGATTACACCGGGGAGTATTACACCGGATTTGGAATTGGGGTATTTGGTCGGATTAACGTAGAGAAGTTTTATGTTCAACCTGAGTTGATGTATTCGGCTGTAGGGGGAGATTTTACCTTTGACGGAGTGGCTTACCAAGCGAGGCATCAGGGTCTAATGATGCCTGTTTTATTTGGATATAAATTTGTGGACTTCAAATTGATGAATATTCGTGCCTATGCCGGTCCGTATTTCTTTTATCAATTTGGCAATCGGGTCGATGCGGTTGGTCAAGGTTCAACGGCAATAGATATGGAGGGCAAATTCAACGAAATGGGTGCGGGCATTCAGGCCGGTGCAGGTTTGGATATTTGGAAATTGACCTTTGATTTGCGTTACCATTGGGGCTTGTCGAACAATCTGGGAAGCAGACAATTTAACGGGGAGCCCAATGCGGGCTTAAAAAATGCGAACTGGGAGATTTCTGTAGGGTTTAAGTTGTTTTAAAGCAGAAAAATTAATGGGACGCCAAACCTAGAGACTGGGTTTGGCGTTTTCATTTTGTACCTTTGAGCAAATTAGAGTTATGAGTGCTACCGCCGAAAGAAAAAAGCTATTTGTATCGCACAAAGACGAATCGATTCGGATGTTTAAAAACCCGATAATGGACTTTTTTTCAAGGGTCCATTTTGCCGTGCCTTTGATGATATATGTTCCAGTAATTCTATGGTTTGGATACAGGGCCTTTTTTGCTTCGGACTTGTTGGTTTGGCAGGCCGCTTTGGTGGTTTTGGGTGGTTTGGCGTTTTGGTCGTTTACTGAGTATATTTTGCACCGTTTTGTTTTCCATTACCATCCTAAATCTGAGTTTGGAAAGCGGATTCATTTTATTGCCCATGGGGTTCACCATGATTATCCGAACGATTCTATGCGGTTGGTATTGCCGCCCAGCATAAGTGTGCCTTTGGCTTTTTTATTTTATGGATTGTTTTTGGCGGTATTGGGAAGCACCTATGCTGCGCCGTTTTATGCTGGATTTGTGTTGGGGTATTTATTGTATGACGAGTTGCACTATGCGACGCATCATGCAAATATTCAGGCAGGATGGTTTCAGAAAATCAAGAAGCACCACATGAAGCACCATTACCAGGATCCGGATATGGGTTTTGGAGTAAGTTCAAATGTGTGGGATATGGTTTTTGGAACGCGTTTTAAATCTTAAGATTTTAAGCGTTTAAAAAGAAGGTGAAACAGCAGAGCGTGGGGCAGGGTTAAGGCCGCAAGCAACCCCAGCAAACCTATCATTTTTTCATGTATTGGGAATAAATTCCAAGCTAGGGCAAACATGGCCCATGCGGAAAGGGTTATAAAGCCGACAGAAAGAAGAAAATTGCGGTTGATTTTTTTGATGGTTTGCCAAACGGCCAAGGCACTATGTGGGGTATGCCAAACCAAGAAATACAAGGTAAAATGAACAAAGAAAGGAAGGAGGATTCCTGCCAAAGAAATTCCCAACAGAATGAAAACCCTGGGGGTTTTATTGTGGGTCATAAGGAAGGCCACCCAAATTAAGGTGCTAGCTAAGCCAAACCAGGGGATTAAAGAATCGTTGGGGAAAATGGCGGAAATTGAGGGAGAGGTGAACGATTTCCACTCCTGCAAATGAACAGCGAGCAAAAAGACAATATGAAGAAGGCCACCTAAGGCTTGTTTGGAGCTGGATTTGGATTGGAAATCGGTTTCGCCGAAATGCCAGGCGGAAATAAGCATGAAAGCAGGGAATGCCCATTGCAGGGAAAAATGCCAGGCACAATAAACGAGGCCTACCAGAACGATATAAAGACCTAGATAGAGTGTCCATGGCCAAGATTTGAGTAGAGTTCGACCCAAGTACAAATCGGCGGCTCCATGAGGAACGCCAAAAGCAATTACGGCGAACATTAAAATGGTTTCAAGGGAGTTCATGCTTGGGTTGGCTAAGAAAAAAGGCGGAACCCCGATAGGGATTCCGCCTTTTAAAAGGAAAGAAAATTAAGCTTCTTTTGACTGAGACAAAGCGTAAATTACTAAGCCAAAGCCGATTTTGTTTACAGCATCACCGATATTGTAAACTACGTCCATCAAGGGATTTCCAGCAGCGGCACCCCACATTCCAAACAAACCGCCAGGAGTACCAATGATGTAACCTAGGGGATAAATAGCCCAACCTACCAAAACAAACCAAGCCAAAACCTTAACGGCACGGGCTACAGCAGGACCGGCAGTAGCTGCCAATTTAGCAACTTCACCGAACCATACAAGGTAAGCGATGTAGAAATAAGCAGCACCAGAAAGAACGCCCCACAAAACAGATTGGTCGCGGTCGATGGTTTCGCCGAAGAAGCCGGTAACCAACATAACCACAGAAGCCAGGATCAATTTCCACAGCAAACCGATTTTAGCGCCCGCTTTTTTGGTGATGAGGTAGAACTCAACGCACATTAAAGGAACAGTTAGCAACCAATCCACGTACCGGAAGAAGGTGGGAGAGGTTTCGGTAGCGGTGTAGAATTCGCGCATGTAGTAGTAGTGTACCGCTGCGATAAACGTAATTAAACCGCTGACAAGCAAGGAAGTTCTCCATTTTTCAGGAACATTCCTCATTTCAAGGAAAAAGAAGGCAGAAGCCGCCATCATGGCCATAGTACCTACGAAAAAGGTAAAGGCAGTGTAGGTCGACAAGTCGTACCTGGTTAGCATTTCCATCATCTTAGAAGGATCTGCAGAGAGCAAGTGTTTTACCATGTGTTTAAATTTTGGTTAATAACTCTTAAACAAGGCTGTTTTGATTTTGTTCACGTGTGTTTGAATTAAAGTTGTTGAAAATCAGTCTTTTTTTAAATAAATGGCATTCAAAGGCAAGATTTAGTTTAATAAAAAACCAAAAAAAATGTTTAACGATTTGGCCTGCGGCCCCGATGGAGCCGGCACCGACTTTAAGCAAAAAAAAACGGCGGCTTGGTTGGGTTGGGCGAGCAGAGTAAGCCCAACCCAAGTTAGTCCGCTGATTTTTTTGCAAAGGAGGTATAGGGGACAGCGGGAAAAGCCGCCCAAATTAAAAAATCAATGGTGAGGGTGGTACTTTTCGTGAATTTCAAAGAAGGGGTGTTCGCCGGGAAAGGTGGGTTTTGGGAAAGCAGGAATATCGATTTGGAACAGCTTATTGAGAAGCGAAGCGCGCACGAAGGCAATGGCCTCGGTCGCTGCTTTGCCTTCGGCATTGGTAACAATAACGATTCCTAGGTCGATTTCGGGGAACAAGGTGGTATGGCAGTAGAAGTTTCCTGCTGTGCCGTCGTGGGTAGAAATTCGGGTGGCGGGTTCTTGGTGATTAAGCCATCCCATGGCAAAGGTAGGCCGGCTAAAATGCATGTATTCGTATGTTTTTTTAGGCATATCTGCGTTTTTTCCTTGGAGGCCACGCAGTTGATGTTTCAGGAAGAGGGAGTAATCGTAGAGTGGCATACAGAGGTCGCCTGCTGGGGCGAGAATTTCGGGAAGCTGATAGGGGGTGGAAGGCGGAACGGGGCTAAAAAAAGTGCTTTTGGGGTCTGTTTTCCAATGTCCCCATGGTTGAGCAGGGCTAATCCGGTTTGGCCATCCGGTGGTGCAACGCAAGCCTAGGCCCTTAACAATATGTTGATCGAGCAATTGTTTGAAGGTTTTTCCGCTGACGTATTCCATCATGAGGGCAGCGAGGGCGTATCCACCGTTTGAGTAGTGGATTCCGGTATCGAGAGGAGGTTTAGATAGTATCCAAAGGGCGAATTTGGCTCTTTTTTGAACGGCGTTTCCTTTAAAGGCAGGAATGGCTTGAAATTCGGAGGGTTTCGCGAGTTCTGATACCTGAGCGCGGTGGCTTAGTAAATCGGCTAAGGTAAAGTTGGGGTATTTGGGATTTACTCTTTTTTTAAGAGAAGGAAAAAGGTCGAAGAAGCGCGTGTCCCAAGAAAGTTTGCCAGCTTGAACAAGTCGGGCAGCGATAAAGGAAGTAATTCCCATGGAGTTTCCCCCAAGGTGGAAGTAATTTTGTTCATTAACCAGATTTCCGTTGGGCCATTTGTGCAGGCCTTCTAAACGGACGGCAAGGATGGTGTCGCTGCGGAAAAGACCAGCTCCGATTGCGGGAAGGGGGTATGCACGGTAGGTATGAGAAATGGTGCGTTTAAGGTGTGTGGTGTCGGTCAAAATTCCTTGCCATTCAGTGATTTCTTGTGCTGGCAAAGTTGAAGCGACGGGGAAGAGAGGACAAAGGCTAAGGGTAAGAAAAAACCATCTCATAAAACAAAAGTAAAGATATTTTACCTTTGTTGAGGAAAGCCGGAGTGGTGAAATTGGTAGACACGCACGTTTCAGAGGCGTGTGTCGCAAGACGTGCCGGTTCGAGTCCGGCCTTCGGCACAAAAAAGAGGTTAAAGGCCTCTTTTTTTGATTTGTGATAAAACTCATGCTTAGATTGGTTGATTAAACGTATTTTTGTTGAACAAAAGAATCAACATATGCTTAGCAAACAACATCAAGACTTAATAGTAGTTCCTTACGATTTTACCCCCGAGGCCGATTCGGCTGTAAAGCATGCGTCCTCATTGGCTAAGGCAGGCAACGACAGAATTTCATTGATTCATATTTTAAATTCGGAAAGCCGTTCTGTAATTAAAAAGCAAGGAGTTTCTGAGGTTCAGTTAAGGGACAAATTGGCCCAAATATGTGTAGAGAATCAAAGGTCGAATGGAGTAGAAACAACCTTTGAGATTCGAGAGGGGAGTATATTTAGTTCCATAGGTGATTATGTAACCGAGGAGAAGGCGGATTTGGTCGTGATGGGAACCCATGGGGTATATGGAATGCAGCGGATATTGGGAGCGGACGTTTTGCGCATTTTGCATGGGTGTCAGGTTCCGGGCATCGTGGTTCAAATGAGGGAACCCAAATCAGGAGGCTACTCTTCGATTGTAGTGCCCATTGATGAAAATAAATTTGGGAAAAATAAATTGGCTTATGCTGTGGCTGTAGCCAAGTATTTTGATGCCACCATTTGCATTTATTCGGATTATTCATCCGACAAAGGGTTGTCGGGCACGATTGCCAATAATGTTCGATTTGCTAGGGAACTTTTCGAGAAAAATGGGGTTCAGGTTAATGTGGTTGAGCATGAAGAATTGAAAGGTGATTTCCCTAAGGCCGTGGTCCGGCATGCTACGGCCATCTCTTCGGATTTGATTGTGATTTCATCGCGGCCAGATGAGGTAAACATTGTTGAATTGTTTTTTGGGCGAACGGAGGAGGAACTGATCAACAATGAGGCAATGATTCCTGTAATGTGTGTAAATCCTCACCAGGATTTATCGCATTTGAATACCAACGTTTTTAGCTGGTAATGGATAGGTTGGGGCAGGGGGCGGTGTACCTCTTGTTCCGTTTTTTGCTATTGGTATTGAGAATAGTCTTTGCTCTTCCTAGGGTTAAAGGTATAGTGGTTTGGCTGTTTCAGAAGGCAATCAGGTATAGAGGGAATGTTGTTCGATCCAACTTGAAGTTGGCATTTCCTGAGAAAACGGAAGCCGAAATCCATCAAATTTCAACTCTTTTTTATGGTCATTTTGCAGACTTGATTTTGCAGCATGTTCAGGGATGGGGTTTTGAAGAGGGGGAGTGGAAAGGGGCGGTTTGTTTTGCTCCGGAGAATGCATTGGAGGACTATTCAGAAAAGGGGCAATCGAGCATTGTGGTAATGGGGCATACCGGGAATTGGGAATGGGCTGGTTTGAGAGCTTCTTGGGTTCAGGGAGTTCAAATGGCAACCGTTTACAAGCCGCAGCGCAACAGATTCATAAACAGATATCTACTTGAAGAGCGCTCGAAATTTGGAATGGAACAGGTGCCTATGAAAGGGGTAATGCGGTTTATTCAAACTTCTGAAAAGCCATTTTGTTTGACCTTTTTGGCTGACCAAAGTGGTCCAAGGGATTCTGAGTTTTACCCTACTTTTTTTGGAGTAGAAACCAGTTTTTTTGGGGGCTGGGCAAAAATTGCCATTCGAAAAGGCCTTCCTGTATTGTATGCCGGGGTAAAAAAGACAGGGGCAACGACCTACAAAGTGCATTTTGTTCCACTTTGGGATGGGAAAGGAAAAATGGAGGCCTCGAAATTGGTTCAGTTTTTTGCTCAAAAGCTGGAAGATGACATACGGCAACAGCCTGAAAATTGGTTGTGGAGCCATAGGCGGTGGAAATGGCGCAAAAAGTTGAGGGAATAAAACCGCGGTGATAAAAGGGGAATTAAAATTGAAACAGCGGTTTGAGGGTAGAGGTTGGGTTAATGATTCGTTAAAAGCCCAAGTATGTGCATCAAATATCTAACTTTGCTTGTTATAGAACCTTAGAAAACGTATAAACGATGAAAAACCTGAAGGCAACCTTTGTATTTACACTGATTTTAAGCTGTTTTACCGTAGTTGGAAGTTTAACTGCACAGGAATCTTTTCCTGAATACTCATTCAAATTTAAGATCAAGGGACTAAAGGATACGGTAGCCTACCTTGGCTTCCATATGGGTGATAAGAAGTATGTTCGGGATACCTGCCGAGTCAACTCAAAGGGAGAAGTTGAATTTACGCATTTAACTCGGCAAGGAGCTTCAGAAGTTTTAAAGGGGGGAATTTATTTATTCGTGCTTCCGAATATGCAATGGTTTGAATTTGTGGTAGCAGAGCCAAGCCTTTATATAGAAACCGATACTGCAAATTTTGTAGAAAACGCATTGATTAAAGGAAGCCTAGAAAACACCCTATGGTTTGATTATTTAAGGTTTGTATCAAAAGTTCAGAAAAAAGTTCAGCCCTTACAAAACCAATTGAATGCCATGGATAAAGAAGATCCGGCGCGCAAGGAATTGGAATCTACCCTTAAAGAAGAAAACAAAGTGATGGTCGATTACAGGAGGAACACCATAGCTAAGTATCCGAGGGCATTTGTGAGTTGTATATTTAAAGCAATGGAGGAGCCTGAAATTCCAGAAGAAATAATGGCAAAGGCTCAAAGCAAAGAAAATGAAAATGGCCCCTATTGGTATTTAAGGACTCATTATTTCGACAGGTTTGATTTGACGGATTCAAGGATTTTGAGGACTCCCATTTTCGAGCCCAAATTGACCTATTATTTTGAAAAATTGCTTCCCCAGTTGGCAGATTCGTTGGTTCCAGAGGCGATATCCCTTATCAAAAAGGTAGAGGGTAATCCTGAAATGTTCAAATTTGTGGTTCATTCCTTGACCTACATGTTTGAGCGGTCGAACATCATGTGCATGGATAAGGCATTTGTTCAAATGGTGAATACCTATTACAAATCAGGTAAAGCGGTTTGGTTGGATACGGCAACATTAAACAAGGTTGTAGAGAGGGCGACTAAATTAGAGCCCTTGCTATGTAAAGAGCGGGTGCCGAACATAATTTTGCCTGATACTGGGGGTGTTTGGCATAATTTATACGCACAGAACTACGATTATACCATTTTGTATTTTTGGGATGCAACCTGCGGGCATTGTAAAAAGACAACTCCCAAATTAGAGACCTTGTATCAGGAGTATTTAAAACCCAACCGTATTGGCTTGTTTACTGTTGAAGGAGAGGTTGAAACCAAAGAATGGAAGAAGTTTATTCGGGAGAATAATTTGACATTTATTTCAGTTTCAGACAATCCAGAAATTAGAGATAAGCCTGAGCAGGTTGTGCCATCAAAGACCGATTTAAACAGTTTGAATTTCAGGAATATTTATGACTTGTCGTCGTACCCTGTGGTGTATGTTTTGGATAAAGATAAGACCATTATTGCAAAGAAATTGGGAGTTGAGCAGCTTCAGGATTTTTTGCAAAAGCGAATGGAGTTGGATAAAAAGGGTAAATAACGCCTTGGTATAAGCAGCTTCAATTCAGCGAAAAAGATGGGTAAAGAAACGCCATTGTTTGATAGGGATTTATCTTGGCTGAGTTTTAATCATCGTGTTTTAGAGGAAGCGGCCGATTCCTCAGTTCCGCTGTTTGAACGGATTAAGTTTTTAGCCATTTACAGTTCGAATTTAGATGAATTTTATAGGGTTCGGGTAGCGTCTTTGCAATCCATAAGCGGAGAATCGGAAGGGTCAGATAAAAATTTGCTGGAAGAGATTGATTCATTGGTTCAGGTTCAGCAGGAACAATTTGGAGAAATTTTTTTGCATCAAATAATTCCAACTCTTCGAGATGAGGGGATTCGGTTGAATTTGAATGGAAACTTTCCTAGGGCTTGGGCTGATGACCTTAGGCGGTATTTTATGGACAAGGTGGTTCATTTGCTTCATCCCACTTTACTGAAAAAGAGCATGGTTCGGCCTTTTCTGTCGAATGGTTCATTAAACTTATTGGTAGAGTTGCATTCAAGGCGTCCCTTAAAGAACGCCAATTCGGTACGTAAGCCAAAGTATGCCTTGGTTGGAATACCCGATTCGTTACCCCGTTTTTTCCAGCGCAGCGATGGACTTGGTGGGTATGATGTTGTTTTTTTGGATGATGTTATTCGGGTTAATTTAGGCCTACTTTTTTCGGGTTATACCATTGTTCATGTTCATTCATTTAAAGTTTCACGGAGTGCAGATTTAGGAATAGAAGATGAATTTGAAGGGAATTTGGTAGAAAAGATACGAAGCAGTTTAAGTAAAAGAAAGGAAGGGGTACCAAGCAGGTTTTTATACGATGAAGAAATGCCGGCTGCCATGTTGGGATTTTTGGTTCGGTATTTCAAGCTTGAAAACGGAGAACCTGTACCTGGGGGTAGGTACCATAGGTTTTCAGACTTTTTTGGATTTCCCAATCCATTTAGTCCCAGGCTGGAAAGGCCATTTCCACAGCCTCTTTCTGTACCTGCCTTGGATTCATATTCTACGATGTTTGAAGCCATAAAAAAAAGAGATTGGCTGCTTCATTTTCCCTATCAGAAGTACGATTATGTAGTGGAATTTTTTAATCAGGCTGCTTTTGACCCTAAGGTTGTAGAAATTAAGGCAACCCAATACCGTGTTGCCCCGAATTCGGCTATTGTCCAGGCCCTAATAAATGCAGCCAGGAATGGAAAGCGGGTGACCGTTTTTGTGGAGGTGAAGGCCCGCTTTGACGAAGAATTAAACTTGCTTTCGGCTCAACGAATGGAACAAGCAGGAGTCCGAATTATTTATTCGCATCCTGGATTAAAGGTCCATGCTAAGATGTGTTTGGTTACACGAAAGAGCCGGAATCGAAAGCGGCTTCGGAACTATGCCTATGTGGCCACGGGGAATTTCAATGAAAAAACGGCTCGAATCTATTCTGACCAGGGTTATTTTACTTCGGATTCAGAAGTTTGTGGCGAAATGGAGCATTTGTTTAGGGAACTGCATAAACCAACTGGGCTTTGGCCGTTTAAGCATATTTTGGTTGCGCGGTATAATTTGGTGGAGGAATTTAAAAGGCTAATCGACAATGAGATATTGATGGCAGAAAGGGGGCTGCCTGCAGGTATTTACATAAAAATGAACAACTTAGAGGAAGAAGGGATGATACGGCATTTGCAAACGGCTGCTGAGGCAGGGGTTCGGGTTCGGGTAATGGTTCGAAGTATTTGTAGATTGGTTCCCAATGGGATAGAAGTTAGAAGAATAGTGGACAAATATTTAGAGCATGCGCGGGTTTTTTGTTTTGAAAATGCAGGTAACCCCCGGGTTTTTATGGGAAGTGCCGATTGGATGGGAAGGAATTTGTTCAACCGAATAGAGTTGGTAATAGAGGTTCGAGATTCTCAATGGAGTAAGGAATTGAATGATGTAATGGAAATACAATGGAGGGATAACTTATCGGCACGCAAGTTGAAATCTGATTTAAGTTCCGAGCGAATAGCATTAAACGGTGAGGCGGTTCGGGCCCAAACGGCTATTTATGATTTTCTGAGAGATTCAAGTCAATCGTCCTAAAATGGGGGTGTGGTTTCCTTTGGCGAAAGGGTTGATTTAATTCCAAATTGAAAGGCTGGGGAATATGTATTTGACAATGGCATCAAAAAGTATATTTTTGTACCCTTAATAAAGACTACATACCATGGTAGAAGAATTTGAAGAAGTAAAAAAAACCAAGGCATTTGATGCAGAGGCCTGGTTCAAGAAGAATCAAAAAACGGTATTGGGGGGCTTGTTGGTTTTAGCACTCGGCTTAGGTGTTTATTTGTACACCCGCGAAGGTGGCGACGATCCTGAAGAAATTGCTGCATCTGAAGCCCTATTTATGGCCGAACATTATTTTGGTCAAGATAGTCTAGAAATAGCATTGAAAGGAAGGCCAGGAGATTTTGAAGGTTTTGAATCGATAGCTTCTAGTCAGAAGGGTACAGATGCGGGGAACGTAGCACATTTGTATGCCGGAATTTGCCATTTAAATCTTGGAAATTTTGAAAAGGCGATAAGCTATTTGAAGGAATTCAAAGGTGAGGACCAGGTAATGTCTTCCATGGCTATTGGTTGTCAAGGTGACGCTCAATGGGAATTGGGTAAGACCCAAGAGGCAGCGGATCTCTATGTTAAGGCAGCCCGCAATTCAAACAATCGGTTTACTGCACCGATGTACCTTGAGAAGGCGGCCATGGTTTATGAATTGGAATTAAAAAATACAGAAAAAGCCATCGCATTGTACACCGAAATTAGGGACGATTATTATTCCTCTTTTCAGGGAAGCAACAGTGAAAAACAACTCTTGCGCCTAACTACGGCTCAACAGCCTTAAGTTATGTCTTCGGAGGGTAAAAATTTGTCGGATGTTTCTGCCTTTTCAGCCGTTAAAGTAAAAAAGGATTTGCGCATCGGTCTGATTCAAGCCGTTTGGAACGAAGAGATTACCAACAAACTGCGCGAAGGAGCCGAGGGATTTCTATTGGAATCGGGAATAGAGGCAAGGCAATTGACCCATGTTCGTGTTTCTGGAGCCATGGAGTTGCCCCTAGCGGCTTTATGGTTGCTTGAAAAGGTAGATGCTGTAATTGTTTTAGGTTGTGTTGTTCGCGGTGGAACGCCTCATTTTGAATATGTGTGTCAAGGTGTAACTCAAGGTATTATTCAGGTGCAAATGCAAACCCATAAGCCGGTGGTATTTGGTTTGCTGACTGTGAATACAGAACAGGAAGCACTAGACAGGGCAGGGGGTAAGTATGGGAATAAGGGAATAGAGGCTGGCGCTACGCTGCTGCAGCAATTGCATGTTAGGGAAGCAATAGTAGGTCTTTAGCCGACCGAACAATTCCTCATTCGAACAGGTGGTTTGGGACGAGGCTAAAAAGGAAAGCAAAAAGAGAGTCTAGTGGTACGTTCTAAATCAAGTTTATAGTTGATTAAGAATGCGAATGGCTTCATCGATATGTTTATGCACATTCGTTTGGCTTGAAAAAACGTGGCGTATTATTCCATTTTTATCGATGACGAACGTTGTTCTGCCAGGCAGAACCAAAAGGGTTTTTGGAACACCATACATTTTACGGACCTGACCTAAAGAATCGCTGAGTAGGGTAAATGGAATTTGGTATTTTTCGGCAAATTTCATGTGTGCCTCGGGAGAATCTGAGCTGATTCCAATGACCAAAGCCCCAAGTTGTAAAAATTTTTCGTAGGAATCTCTAAAGCATTTGGCCTCAGCGGTACAACCGGGAGTGTCGTCTTTGGGATAAAAATAAAGGACAACAGGCTGTTTGGTCCTAAAATCCGAGAATTTAACGACTTGGCCATGCTGATTTTTAAGGACAAAATCGGGTGCAAAATCTCCGATTGAAAGGGTTTTAGTCGCGGGCATTACTTTGGTTCTAACAAATAAAACACCGAAAGTAGCCGTATAGTTAACACATGGAAGGAAAAGGCTGGTTAAAACTTGTTAATGCCAAGCAAATTGGGCTCATTGTGAATAATGAGGCGCTTGAAGTAGGCTTTTTTAACGGAGATGTATCAACAGGCCAAAGCGAAAAGAGTATCTTTGAAATCATGCGTGGAATCCTAGTTGAAAACCTAAGAATGGCAACAAAAGCGTTGACTGGGCAGTTGCTACGCACCATGATAACCATCTTTATTATTGGTTTTGGGATTATGTCGTTGGTTGGAATGCTTACGGCTATAGATGTTCTTAAACAAAGCATAAACACAACCTTTGCCGCCTTCGGCAGCAATTCGTTTACGATTCAGAATCGGGATTTTTGGCAAGGCGGGGGGCAAAAACAAAGGCCGCATCCTAGTATCCGTTATTCAGAGGCCGAGGCTTTTAAAGAACGGTTTGCCTTTCCATCCTTGGTTAGCATAAGTTCGGTTGCAACTCGGACGGGGGTGGTGAAAATTGGCTCTCGAAAAACCCATCCAAAGATAATGGTCATTGGAATAGACGATTCCTATTTGGAGGTTGGAGGTTATGCCATAAAAAAGGGCAGGAACTTTTCTCAACAAGAAATACAGCAGGGCAGCCCAGTTGCGATTATTGGTCAGGACATAGCCAAAACACTGTTTCCTGGTGAAACATCCTTGCAAAAGTCGGTTTGGGTTGGCAAGGTTCGGTTAAAAATAGTCGGCGAAATAGAGGAGAAAGGAGCTGGAGGGGGTATTAGCAATGACCGGCAGCTGTTTGTTCCGATGCGTCAGCTTCAAATGTATTTTGCGGGCGATAAAGCATCGTATGTCATTACCGGCCGCACGAGTTCAGCTGCATTGTTGGATGAGGCCAGCAGCGAAGCGGTGGGGCTTTTTCGATCCATTCGTAAGGACAAGGCAGGACAAGCAGATTCTTTTGAAATTGAGAAGAGCACAGGTTTGGTGGGAGAAGTATTGGGCATGACAACCTATTTGCGACTAGGGGCTTTTGCGGTGGCTTTAATTACCCTTTTGGGAGCTATGGTAGGACTTCTAAACATCATGTTGGTTTCGGTTACGGAACGAACGCGTGAAATTGGGGTTCGTAAATCGTTGGGTGCCACGCGCCGAAGTATAGCCCAGCAGTTTCTTATCGAGGCTATCGTTATCACCCAAATTGGGGGCCTTTTTGGGGTGGTTTTGGGTTTAGGGCTGGGGAATTTGGTGTCGGTATTTTTGGGGGGGACCTTTTTAATTCCGTGGAATTGGATTGTGCTTGCTTTTGTAGTGTGTTTTGTTACTGGCGTTGGAGCTGGGCTCTATCCGGCTTTAAAGGCAGCAAAAATGAATCCGGTGGATTCATTGAGGTATGAATAGGATTTCAATTTAAATCAAGTTTTACTTTATGGATACCCTAATTCATAATATTGGCCAATTGTGGATGGTAAATCCGGGCGACCGAGCCATGGGGGGCGCAGAAATGAAAGGTCTAGTCCCAATGGAAAATGCGTGGTTTCGAGTACGAGGAGAACATATTGTAGAGGTTGGGCAGGGCGATTTTACAGAGGACTTGAACCTACCCATTCATAAGGTGGATTGCGAAGGAGGTTTGGTTATTCCAGGATTTTGCGATAGCCATACCCATATTGTTTTTGCAGATTGGAGACCAGAGGAGTTTTTGCAAAAAATTCGAGGAATGAGTTACTCCGAAATTGCCGAACAAGGTGGTGGGATTATAAATTCGGCAAAAAAGGTAAGATACATTAGCCATGCTGATTTGGTAGAAAAAGCCAAGGGCAGAGTTCTTGAGTGTATTGGCTATGGAACTTCTGCCATTGAAATCAAAAGTGGGTATGGATTGAATGTCGAATCTGAACTTAAAATGCTGCGTGCCATTGCAGAACTGAAAAGCTGGTCGCCGATACCAATAAAGGCAACCCTGTTGGGGGCCCATGCCTTGCCAATTGAATACAAAGAAAATCGAAAGGCATATATAGAAATGGTGGTAAAAGAACTAATCCCGATGGCTGCTTCTGAGGGTTTGGCAGATTACTTTGATGTATTTTGCGATCAAGGTTTTTTTACTCAGCAAGAAACCGAATTGATGCTTGAAGCGGCTTCTGGTTTTGGAATGCGGGGTAAAATTCATGCCAATGAATTGGGGTTGACAGGTGGGGTTCAGGCAGGGTTAAAATACAATGCATTAAGCGTCGATCATTTAGAGCATTTGGGTGAAGATGAAATACGGTTGTTGAAGCAAGGCAATACTCAGCCAACCCTGCTTCCAAGTACCGCTTTTTTTCTAAAAATGCCCTACCCAAATGGGCGAAGGTTGCTGGATGAAAACCTGCCGGTTGTTTTAGCTACGGACTTTAATCCTGGAAGTTCCCCGAGTGGGAATCCTTGGTTTGTATGGTCTTTGGCTAGTATTTTTATGAAATTTGAACCTGTTGAAGCCTTGGCTGCACTTACCTTGAATGGAGCCCATGCTATGGAACTAGGAGGCAAGTATGGCAGCATTTGGCCCGGGAAAGTGGCCTCATTTATAATTTTGCCTAAATTGAAATCACTATCTATGATTCCTTATCGATTTGGTGGCGGTTTAGCCTACCGGGTTTTTACCCATGGCAAAGAATGGGTCAAATAAACAAGGGGATACATAAATCAAAATGGCTAACTATCTTTGCATATAATCAACCTAAATGAGAGCATCATTTTTTCTTTTTGCCTGTGTTATTGCTGGGCTTTACTCATGCTCGGGGGGCGATCCGATTCCTGTTGATACTTATTTTCAGGGTAAATCAATTTATTTGACCAGCGACATGGATGGTAAGCATCAGATTTATCGCTGGACACCTGATTCCTTGGTGCGTATTACCTTTGAGCCTGATTATCATTTTTGGTGGCCTCGATGCCAACCCAATGGAGATCGGATGATTTGCTTTCGGGGGCCATTGATGAATGGATTGAGTACGAGCACCCTCTGGCGTTTTAAAAAGGATGGTTCTCAGGGCGAACTGCTTATAGACCCTACCACTTATGGATGGTTCGGTATGACATCGGCGAACTATTCTCCCGATGGTCGATGGATAATTTTAGCGGCCGAGGTGATGGATTCTTTGGTAGGGGATGAGCGTTGGCATCTTTTTGTTTGCGATAGTTTGGGAGACAATCCAAAACGGATAACCCCCTGGGGGCGGATGTACTATGATCCTTCTTTTAGCAAATCTACTCCTTTTGGAATAGTGTATTCGGCATGGCCTGACGGAACCCTTGAGCCATTCACCTACAATATTCGGTGGAGTTTAGAGGTGCATACGGCGAAGATTGATACCAGTGTTTGGCAATTGGTTGATGAGATTCGGCTGACCGATGATGATGTTTTAAACTCAACCCCAATGCAGACCTCGAATGGACAACGGATTGTATTTTCGTTTGTAGAAGATCAAATAAACCCAAGCATAAAAACAAATGTTCACTCGGTTTGGACCAATGGAACGGAAAATGTACAGTTGCTTAGAGATGGCCGAGCCAATTATCATCCGTTTTGGACTCCCGACGATCAGACCATCGTGTTTCAACGTGGAGAATTTAATGTGTATTCGTTGTATGCCATTCGTTCAAATGGAGGAGGTTTGGTTCGAATATTGGGTGACGACACGAACAACTTCATGCAGCCGTTTGTTGAAGATTAAAAAAAAATGGTGAACGCCCCAATTTTTAGAGGGCATCCTCTGCTATTTTTGGCATTTTGGATAGGCTGGATAGGCTTGATTGCTCAAGATTGGACTGGTTACCATAGTTCAAATTATGCTGGCATTCATGCGGTTAACTACAATCCGGCCTTTTTGGCAGGGAACAACTATAAGCTTGATGTAAGTTTGTTGGCGGGGCATATTCAAATTCAAAATGATTTTGTGGGTTTAGATAACCAGGTAATATTTGAGCCAACGCGGACAGGTTCTGATCCTGATTTTAACCGACAGTACCTTCGTTTTAGCGATCATGCCCAGTTTTATACTGCCTTTGTCAATGTACATTTACAGGCCCCGTCTGTATTGTGGCAGTTTAGTCCTAGAGATGCCCTAGGTTTTGCCCCTGCTTTACGGGTTTTTATGAATGCGGATCATATAGACAGGCGGCTTGCAAGATTGGCCATAGAAGGGTTGGATTATCCTCCATATTGGAATTACAATCAGGACAATGTTTACATGCGGATTGATGCTCATGCTTATGCTGAATATGCCTTATCGTATGCCCGCACCCTTTACAACGACGAAGGTTTGGTGGTAAAGGCGGGAATAACAGGGAAATTGCTTCAGGGTATTTCAGCGGCTGAATTTCAAGGTACTGGTTTTACCCATTCTGTTCAAAATATGGACACCATTGATATTCGAAGGTTTGATGGTGAATTGTATATGTCGCAGGGGGTCGCAAATCAATCTCCAGGTTTTCGTTTTGAGGGCGGGCCGTCGTTTGGGTTGGATTTAGGGGTGATTTTTGAAATTCATCCTGGAAATTATCAAAAGAAAGGTTTGGTGTCTCAACGGAATTATGTAAGGAAAAAGGGGTTGCTAACGGAAGATGAAACTCCATACACGGCCCGGTTTGGATTTAGTGTTTCCGATATTGGGGTGTTGTCGTATTCCACAGATCCACGGAGTGCTATTTTCTATATTGATCGGGATAGCATTCCCCTTGACGAATTTAATAACATAGGCTCTGCCTCTGGTTTAGGAACGTATTTGGAAACCAATTACCAAGGAATAAATTCAAACGACAGTAGTTTTTATATGCTGTTGCCAACGACACTACGGTTTTTTGGGGATCTGAAATTTATCCATAATGTGGGGCTTCATGCAGGCTTACAGGTGGGTTTGTTTGGAGGTCGGGCTAGCCGATTTAAAAATGCCCAGCTCACTCAATTTATTGTAACCCCTAGGTGGGAAATAAAATGGTTTGGAGCCTATATGCCTTTTGGGATTGATGAGATGGGGCTTTTCAATTGGGGGATTTCGCTTAGAGCGGGTCCATTGGTAATTGGCACAGGCGACTTGCTAAGTAACTTGGCCAAGGGATATGTAATGGGGAGTAATTTTCACTTTGGATTGAGGTGGGTATTTCCCTTGGTAAACGCTCCCGCCCGAAATCCCGGTTGCAATCCGTACGACCGATCTTACCGGGCAGCCACATTTTTAAAAAAGAAACGAGGTCGGCGGAATTAAGAAATAAAAAAAGGGAAAATTTCTTTTCCCTTTTATTCAAATTTGGACTAATTTTTAGGCAATTGCTTGAGGATCAGCTAGTGAAATGGCAACTTGTTTGCGAGCAAGGAAGATCCTGCTTTTAATTGTACCGATAGGAAGGTTGAGTTCATCCGCAATTTCTTTGTACTTAAAACCTTCAAAATACATTTTCAGGGGAACTCTGAAATCTTCGCTAAGGGCATTCATTTCGGAATAAATTTCATTGTATCGGTAAGCCGACTCTGGATTGAAAGAATCTTTAGAGGATTGGGGCAATTCGGCTTGACCCACATCCGTGCCAAGGTCAACAATGCTTCTAAATTTAATTGAACGCCGGTAGTTGTTAATAAATATGTTTCGAAGGATGGTGTAAAGCCATGCTTTGAGGTTGGTGTCGGGCTGAAAACGATTTTGGTGCATGAACGCTTTTAACATGGTTTCTTGAACCAAATCATTGGCTTCTTCAACATTGGAGGTAAGGCTGAGAGCGTAGTAGCGAAGTTGTTCGCGGTAGGCTACCACGTCTGATGAAAAGGAGTTTGTAGAAGCCATAGTGCAATTGTTTAAAGTAAAAGTAGTATAAGTTAAACAGAATCCAAATTTTTGTTGAATTATTTTGACATAAAATTCAACAATCTTTTTCGGGAATGGAGGTTGATGAGCGCAATTCACCCAAGGGGGCTTGGAGTTGTTTGCGGGCGAGGAAAATACGGCTTTTAATGGTGCCCAGAGGAAGCTGCATAATATCTGCAATTTCTTTGTATTTAAAACCTTCGAAATAAAGGTTAAGGGGCACTTTATACTCATCGTCCAAGCGTTCGACGGCCGCAGTAATTTCTTGGACTTGGTACATGGTTTCTGGGTAGGAACCTTTTGGAGATTCGAGTTTTACTAAGCCTTTTCCCTCAGGGCTTTCGTCTGAAACGGTTTGATTTCTGCTTTTTCTTCGGTATTCATTGATGAAAATATTCTTCATGATGGTGCAGAGCCATCCTTTCAAGTTTGTATTTTCCAGGTATCTATTTTTATACAATAAAGCCTTTAAAAAGGTTTCCTGAAGAAGGTCTTCAGCGTCTGCTTCATTTTTGGTCAGGCTTAAGGCAAAAAAGTACAAAGGTTGCTTAAGGCCGAGCAGTTGAAAATCAAAAGAGGTTTTTGCTTCCATGTTTAACTTTTATACCTCAAAGTTAAACAAAAAGTGTTTAACAAAAAACAAAAATTGTTAAACAAAGGCGAAATTGCCAATGCATGAGAAGGGAAATGAGTTAAGAAGTTGAGGTTCAGGAAAGCGTTTCGAGGAGCTCGGTTAGGCTTTCTATGGAAGGCAAATGCAACGTTTCTGGATTCAGGTCATTTTTTATTTCCAAAGCCAATGGGCCGCAAATACAAAGGGTGGTATTTGGAAATGCTTCCTGCATTTGTTTGATGTAGGTTTTGGTTTTTTTGACTCCCTGCCCCAAGGTAAAATAGGTTAAGAACTTATGGGGATTGTAATCTTTAGAAACAGCAATTAAATCGGGTAGAGGAACGGATTGTCCCAAGTAAAGAATGGGGAACCCGCGGAGCCGAATAAGGTACTTGGCAAACAACAGGCCAATTTCATGCAATTCACCATCGGGCAAGAACAAGATAAAACGGGTGTTTTTGTTTGTTTTACCAATATGGGCATCGATGGCTACGATTAATTTTCGGCGTATCAAATTGGTTATAAAATGTTCTTGGGCCACATTGATTTCACCGGTACTCCACAAAATTCCAACCTTTTGAAGGAAAGGCACAATTAGGCGAATCATCACGTTTTCAAAACCGTATCGGATAGCACCGCTGGCAATCACTTTTTCAAAATGGATTTCGTCAAGGTCTAACATAGCTACGACGAGAGCATCGATTTGAACATCGAAGAAATCTCCTTCTGAAGAGGTTTGATGTGCCAGTCGTTCTAGTTCATTGCGAATTTCTGGGGTGCTCAGTTTTGAAATTTGGGAGATTCGACGGCCATTTTTAATGAGAACACTGATGTTGAGCAGTGTTTTCAAATGTTGATCGTCGTAATATCGGATGTTTGTTTCGGTGCGATGGGGTTCAATAAATTGATACCTCTGCTCCCAAATACGAATGGTGTGGGCTTTAATTCCCGTTATTCTTTCTATGTCCTTAATGCTATACTTGCCCAAAGTAAAACCGTTTAAACAACAACACCTTCACCCCAATAATTGTTTAAACGATTTAGAATTAGTGGATAGCGGCGCGGATAGAATCGACCAAATCGAGTTTTTCCCAGGTAAATAATTCCACCTGTTTTACGATAGGATTTGAATTGGGAACAGGGAAAGATTTGGTGATGGTTTCAGGTTGCCTTCCCATGTGGCCATAGGCTGCGGTTTCCTGATAAATTGGGTTTCGAAGTTTCAATTTGGTTTCGATGGTATAGGGAGTCATGTCAAAAATAGCCAGTAGGCGTTCCGCTATTTGGCTATCGGATACCTTAACTTTAGAGGTTCCGTAGGTATTGACGTAAAGATTCATGGGATGTTTTACTCCGATGGCGTAAGCTACCTGCACCAAGACCTCGTCGCAAATACCAGCAGCGACCAAATTTTTTGCCAAGTATCGGGCTGCATAGGCTGCAGATCGGTCAACCTTACTGGGGTCTTTCCCTGAGAATGCTCCACCTCCGTGAGCACCTTTTCCGCCGTAGGTATCCACGATGATTTTACGTCCAGTCAGGCCGGTATCTCCATGGGGACCGCCGATAACGAATTTTCCTGTGGGATTGATATGGTAAACAATATTTTCGTCAAAGAAGCTGGCGTATTGGCTGTATAGCGTTTTGACTCTCGGCATGACGTGGTCTAGGACATCTTGTTTGATTTTGGCCAACATAACCTTTTCGTCAGGGTCAAAATCGTCGTGTTGAGTTGAAATAACGATAGCCTGAATTCGTTTGGGTTTATTGTCGTCGCCGTATTCTAGGGTAACTTGCGATTTTGAATCGGGTCTAAGATAGGGCATGGGGCTGTTTTCCATACGGCGCAATTCGGCCAAAACCTTTAAAAGGGCATGAGACATATCCAAAGCGAGGGGCATGTAGTTGGCCGTTTCGTTGGTGGCATAGCCGAACATCATACCTTGGTCGCCGGCGCCTTGGTCTTGAGGGTTACCGCGGTCAACCCCTTGTCTAATATCACCGGATTGCTCATGGATGGCTGAAAGGACGCCGCAAGAGTGTGCCTCAAACATATATTCGCTTTTGGTGTAGCCGATTTTGGCAATTACACCACGGGCAATTTCTTGAACATCTAGATAGGCGGAGGAATGCACTTCGCCCGCCAAAACTACTTGACCAGTAGTAACCAAGGTTTCACAGGCTACTTTTGAATGGGGGTCTAAAGCGAGGAAATGGTCAATGATTGCATCGGAAATTTGGTCGGCTACTTTATCGGGATGGCCTTCGCTCACAGATTCAGAGGTGAAATAATAGGGCATGATTTCAATTTTTATTTTGGCAAATATACATCATCGGTGTCATTCAGCCTTCATCCTTTTTTTTCAATTATCAAGCTTTTCGGCCAAGCAGTTCTTCATTTTGTCGGAAACAAAGGTTTGCCAAGTTCCGGCTTCCTCATAAATTAAGAAAATTCCAAGGTCAGGGTGTTCTTGTGAAAATGCAATGGCAGGCTTGGTGCCCATAGCGAGCAGAGCGGTTGCCATGGCATCGGCTTGGGCTGCAGTTTTTGCTAAAACGCTTACGCTTACCAATTGGTGGCTAACGGGATACCCGGATTTTGGGTCAATGACATGGGCGTATTTTTTGCCATTTCTTTCATAAAATTTGCGGTAGCTTCCGGAGGTTGCTAGGCCTCCCTCAACTTTTAAGATAGCTTGAAGGGCTCTGTTTTCATTTTTTGAAAGGGGTTTGTCAACGCCAATTTTCCAGGGCAGGTTTTGTGGACTTTTGCCTTTGCACCGGACCTCTCCTCCAATTTCAATCATGTAATTATGGTGGCCGTGATTTTCAAAAAAATCTGCCAGAACATCAACGGAATAACCCTGGGCAATGGCATTAAAGTCGAGTTTAGCACCGGGGAATTTGGGAGTCAATTTCTGGCTAATGCTATCGAATTGAAGGATTCTATCTAATCCGACCAAATTTTTTATGTGATTTAAAGCAAGGGTATCTATGCTGTGTGGGAACGTGTTTTTTGCATTGCCAAATCCCCAAAACTGAATAAGAGGTCCAAGGCTGGGATCAAAGTACCCATTTGACTGCCAAAAAAAGTGCTGAGATAATTGCCAGCAATAATGAGCATGGGGGCCTAGGGGTAGATGGTAATTGCCCGCGTTCCATTTTGAAATCCACGATGAGCTGTCCCATAGGGACAATTCATGGTCGATGCTTTTTAAAATAGAATCAATCGATGCGGCATAATCGTTGTCTCCATTAACTTCAATATAGAAGGTTGTACCTTGGGCATATCCTTGGTAGGTAGTAAATTCCGGTTGACTTTTTTGTGTGCAGCCTAGGAACAAAAGAAAAGCAAAACTAAAACGAAGGCAGGGGAGCATGTGGAAGTTTTTCAACGGGTTCGACGTGAATTAAAACATCTTCAATTAAGGGCATTTGACCTTTTATTTTGTCTTTCAGGGCGTGAGCATAGGTATGTCCGAGGGCCACCGAAATTTCAGGGTCGACCCAAACATGCAAATCGACAAAATACCGAGCGCCCAGTTTCCGAATTCTACAAGTGGGAATTCCTTCAATAAAAGGGAGTTCCTGTCCGATTTTTAAAATTTCTTTGGCCATAGGTTGGTACATATCCTCGTCCATAAACTCGCTAAATGCCTTTTTGAAAATTCGATAGGCGTTAAACATCAGTACTAGGGCAGAAATAATGGCAGCCGCTTCATCGAGCCAAGCGAATTTGGGTCCCAAAATATAGGCAAGGCCGATACCGAGCAAACCAAAAATGGAACTAACGGCATCGGCTCTATGGTGCCAGGCCTCTGCTTCAAGAACGGAGCTGTGGATTCGTTTTGCCTTTGCGCGGATGTATCGAAAAGAGGCTTCTTTCCAGACCACAATGCTTAGCAAGGCAATTAAGGTAAATGGAGCGGGTAAAGATTGGGGTTTCTGAAGGTTGGTATAGGCTTGAATACCTATTCCTGTTGCGGATCCAAGCAGAAAAAAAACCACAACAAAAGTCAGAAGGCCTTCAAAACGTCCGTGGCCGTATGGGTGGTTTTCGTCGGGAGGCCTTTGAGCGTATTTTAAACCGAACCAGAGCAGCAAGGAGCTTAGGGAATCGGTAGCCGATTCTAACGCATCGGCAATTAAAGCAAAAGAGTTTCCCAAAATTCCAACAGCAGCCTTAAAGGCAACCAAAATCAAATTGCTTAACAGGCCAAAAAGCACGGCATTTTTTGCGGAGTGGTTTGGCTGGGAGCTCATGAATTCATAATCTTGGCTTGAATTTGGGCGGGTTTAAATCGCAAATCCATTGCAACCAAAATGGCGCCCATGGCCCAAAATGGAACGGAAGCCTCATCGCTGTCTAAGAAATTATTTAGAACGGCATGTATAAAGTAGGTTGACAAACCAAGCAATGCGGCATAGCTTAAAATTAGTTCATCTCTTTCCAATTGAGGTCTTTGTACAACCCTAATTCCTGTTGAAATAAAAACAACAGCCAGAGCGATAAAGGATAGGGCTCCCAAAAAACCTTGTTCAGAAAGGGCCAAAAAGTACTCGGAATGTGCAGTACCTAGGCTACCAAAATTTGTGCTAATTACCGTCAACTCGGTACTACGCTGGTAGGGGGCATACTTTTGAGCATAGGTGCCTGGTCCAAATCCGAAAACCGGTTTTTCTTCAAACATTCTCAAAGCGCATTTCCAGCGTAGAATTCGTTCAACGTTGCTGGCATCGCTGCTAATGTTTGATGCCGATTTAAAATGCTTAACTAAATCTCCGCTGCTTTCTTGTTTGTTTTTTTCTAAGGCCATCATCAATTCAGTTTGGAAGCTAAAAAGGGCAATGCCAATACTGAGAATGGTACCTAAGATCAACTTAAAGGGTATTCGAAGGCGAATGACAGCAAGCATACCTAAGGCCAAAATAATGCTAAGCCAAGCTGCCCTTGAAATAGAAAGAACGAACCCCAGAATCATGATCCCAAAAATCAGGAACGAGGCTAGGCGTACAAATTCGTTCATTTTTTTTCGAAATAGAACGGCAAATGAAAAGGGTAAAAACATAGCTAAAATGGCGCCGTAATGCGTATGGTCATTGTAAAAAGGCGTCATAACCCAATGGGCGGGTTGCTTGGCAAATCCAAATTGAGAATGGCGAATTAAGGTGTAAACAACCACTCCGCATAAGGGCAGAAGATAGGCCCAAAAAAAGCGAAGCATTTGTTTTTGCTGCTTAAACAGTTGAACACCGATAAAATAAAAAGCAGAAATAAACCAAATGCGGGTTGCCAAAACTTTGAAAGAGGCCAATGGTAGGGTGCTAAACAAAGATGCAACGAGCATCCAAGCCAAATGTGTTAGAACGACCACTGTGGCTGGGTGCCGCCAGAATTCTTTACTCACGCTGCGTTCCAACCACCATTTAGCGTAAAAAAGTAGAGTTAAAAGAAGAATAAGACCCTCGGCGGGTAGACTAATAGCCATTCCCAAATCCATTTCTTTGACTTCCAATGACAAAGGGGTAATGAAAACAGTGAATAGGAAGAATTTATCTAGAGAGGTGAAGAGCCAGATGATCAAAACCAAGATTAAGGGCAGGGCCATGAACCAAAAAAATTCAGAGGCAACGCATGCAGCCTGTATTGCTGCCAAGCCTAGGGCAAACCAAAGCCAGTTTGGAATCTGAATCCAGCGTTTTTCCATTTTTTTAGCCCTTTGCTTGGCGGCTGGCTTGAAGGAAAGGTAGGGCCAAAAAGTACAGGGCTCCTAAAATCAAGCCTGACAATGAAGCACCTAAGGCAATAAGCAGGCGTTTGGGGTAGGTTTTGGCATCGGCTTCGTAAGCAAAATCGATGGGCATGATTTGGGGAACAAAGCTTTCAGCATCGGTTTTTATTTCTTCTCTTTTTCGTTCAAGAAGAACCTTTTGCTCAGTGAGTAAATCCAATTCTGAAGACAAAGACAAATAGGCTGAGCCGTATTTTGAAAGGGTGTCTAATTTTTGTTGAAGGGCGGCAATTGCGCGTTGATTTCCGCTGGCTACTGCTGCCGCAAATTCTTTGTTTACAACTTCGGCCTGCGATTCATAATCGTTGATTCCTTTGTTTCTGATGATGCCCAAGGAATCGGAAAGCAAATCAATTCGCTTTTCTAATTCGGAGTATTTGGCTTCTACAACCAGTAGGCCCTGTTGGGCTCTTTCTTGTTGGATTCTGTTTTTTAGGGTATCGAGTTTGTGGACCAAATCGTTGGCCATTCCAGCCGCCCGTTTTGGGTCGGTGTCTAAAACCGAAATTTCTACCGAATTAAATTCGGTGCGTCGAAAGCTTACATTTTCTTTGTATTTACGCATCATTTTGGTGCGTGCCTTTGCGGCTTTTGGGTCAATGTCGTAATGCTTCCATAAGTCATAGTTTGCAATGATGTACTCCCGAATTTCGTTGGCTTGCAAAATTTGGATAACCCGTTCGGCTTCTTCTTCTTCCCCATAATCCAGAAAGTCCTTATCGGTGCCACGGCCTGTGCTTACCAGATTAGAAATAGACTGGGTTACGGCCGGATAAAAAACGGCGGTTCCCTTGTACTTCGGTTTTATTAAAAAGGAGAAACCGAAGGCAAGGAGCCCACTAAGGAAAGAAATGATGAGCAGTTTTTTCCAATGGGCCATTAAAAATTGGAATACTCCCGGTGAAGAGTTAGAGAATGGGGGTTGCGGGTTCATACGTACAACTTTGGGTACGAAGGTAGCCAAAGAGAGGGATTTTTTTCTAATTAGGTTGAAATGATGCATGGGGTTGAACCGAGAGATAAAATCCAATTAAGAACCTGAAGGGAATTGGATTGCGGCAGGGATAGAGCAGGGTAGCGCGCAAACCGGTAGGGGTATGGGGGCGCTAGGCGCGGAGGCGACTTTAGGAGCCCCCGCAAGCCAGCTGCCCCCAAACCCTAGCGGTGCGTACTACCCGCGAAAGCCCGTTAGCCGCCCAAAAATAGGCTCAAGTTCTGTTCTTAAAAAAAAATAATGGTCAAAGAAATGGAACCGATGTTGCCTCTATTTTCAGGAATTTAAATAGGGTAATTTTTGTTTCCAGCGGTTGATTGGGCGTTCCATAAAAATCCATGAAAAATGGGCCAAGCCAAAGGTGAGGAGGAAGAAAACAATCGGCATGGCAAATTCGGGTAATTTGAACCCTAAACGGGAGAAAATCGCCGTGCAAAAAGAGGGAACAAACAAATGAAAAACGTACAAGCCGTACGAAATTTGACCTGTGTATTGAATCCAGCGTTTATTTAACAGTTGTCCAATCCACCCTGAAAATCCATTTTCAGAAGCTTTTGCAATGATAAAAAAGGCAAGGATGGCAAAAAAGTATTCGTCCACCATTTCTTTGTACCAAATCCAGCCCCACCTATTGTAAGCAAATAGACCCATTAAATAAAATAAAAAGACCAACGGCAAGCCAATAGGGTGGTTGATTTTGGATAAAAGGGACGGGGAGTAGCGTTGAATCCATGCAAGAATTCCGCCCAAAGCCAGCATAGGCATGCAAGCCAGGGTGAAATAAGAGGTTGCCATCCATTTACCCACGTAAACCGCCAAGAATATGCGCAGCAAAATTCCCAAGATGGCAATTCCTATCATCGCAAACAAAAGCCTTTTGGACTTAGGGAAGATGAGAAAAAGCCAAGGCCAAAAAAGATAAAATTGTTCTTCGACTCCTAGGGACCAAAAGTGGTTGAAATCGCCGACATACACATTGTGGATGGATTGATAAATATTGGTTGAATAGGTTAACAACCAAGGGAATAATTCCTTTGCCATGGGGTGATTTATGGCAAAAAGGAAGAAGATAATTCCATAGTATAGCGGAAAAATTCGCAGGGTTCTTCTAAGGTAAAAGCGGACCATGAAAGGCCTTGCGCCTTTGTTTGTTTGCTGCCTAATCTGATTTTCGTTCAGGAGAATTCGTGTGATAAGGAATCCGCTCAAAACGAAAAACAAGGTAACCCCGTGAATCAAGGGCAGGGCCACTAAGGCAGGATGGGTCCATTTCCATTGAACCCAATGCCCAACCATAACCATTCCGACAGCAAGAACCCTTAAACCATCTAATTGGGGTAAATAGCCTAAAGGGCTGTTTACCTTTTTTAGGGAGGGGTTCGGCAGTGAAGGGTATTTCTGGGATTCGGCCGAGGTCATGTAGGGTAATTGAGGGAGTGTCTAGGTAGGCTCGGTTTTAAAGGGGAGGTATTTTGGCTTAACAAGCCAAGGGCACCTTATTGAGAGCTACCTAATAGAGCACCACCACCGTAGCATTATGGGATTAAAAAGGAACATCGATAAAGCTGCAGGGCGAAAAGAGTTAAGCCTTGGCCTTGCGTGATTCCATAAACCAACGACCCAATGCACCCAAAAGAAGGAGAGCAAGAATAGCGGATCCGGCGTAGCTGTATTTAGATGAGGTTTCAACTACATCGGGTTTAAAATACCAACGTATGGTGTGGGTTCCTGGGGCTGCTTCAATAGCCCTAAGCAGGTAATTGGCTCTGTAACTAGCAATGGGCAATCCATCCATTTCAACCTTCCAGCCTTTATCGTAATACAATTCGCTGAAAACCAAAGGTTGGTACACTTTAGATTTGACGGTATACACAATTTCTTCGGGGGTATATACTTCAACCTCGACCGTAGCGGTTGAGTCAAAATCACCTTTCCATGCTTTTACCGAGGGTTTGAATTTTTGGTCAACAAACACCACATCTTTGAGGTTGTAGGCGTTTTTCACGGCCTGAATTTCTTCGTCGGGGCCAGCAACAAATTCAATGTTTTTAGGAAACCATGCAGCGCCATAGTGGTATGGATTTTCAATGGGCGATCCTTTGGGGTCAAGAATAATGTATTTGGTGTTGAGCATATTTAGACCAGCACAAGCAACAAATGCATTTCGGGCATCGAAAATGGTTTTAGCTCCCTGCAATCCAATTTGCATCTGCCTTAAATCACCATCGATTCGATTTTCAATAAATTCCTGATATCTTTTCATTTTGGCGCCATGGTAACCGCCTATGGATTGATGGAAGAAGGAAGTAGTAGCGTCGTTGAATGGGGAGACCGATAAATTGAGGACCCGAATGCTTGGGTCACCGTCGTTCAAAATAACCAGATCGGCCGCTGTTTTAGGTTGGGCTTGTTCTTTGGGTTGAGCGGGTTGGTAAACAGACTCATCTAAGTATCTAGAACCGACTCCGCCCAAATCAATCGCTATAGCAAGGCCGAGGCCTACTGTTGCTTGTGTTAGGGTTAATTTTTGTTTCAACAATGCCCAGAGCAGACCTGCGCCGATGAGCAGAAACAAAATGCTTCGTCCCAAATCGGCCCTGAGGATAGCCACCCTACCTTTTTCCATGGTGTCAATAATTTGGCCAGCGCCATCTCCAGCCAATCTAGAAATTTGATCGGCGTCTTCGGCGCGAACGATGTTTTGGAATAAAGACGGAGCAATGTAGCTTAGTGCCATAAAGGCAAAGGCGGCAATAAAAATGCCCTGTCCGACTTTTTCGTAGCTGATATTGAATTCCTTGTTGCCCAATTTAAAGGGTTCTTTTAATCTGGATGGAGATTCAAACAATTCATGTAGGGTTAAACCAAAAAGCAAGGGGAGTAAGAATTGGGGGATAACCATAATGGAGTTTACTGCCCTGAATTTGTTGTAACCTGGGAAGTAGTCAATAAACAGATTTGTAAGCCAGGGGGCATTTTTTCCTAATGCCAGCCACATTGTGAGCAACAAACCGATAAGGATGACCCATTTTAAACCTGACCGAACGAAGAACAATCCGAACAAACTCAAAACGATGATTAAAACACCGGCATAAATAACACCTCCCGCGGCATCTTGGTATCCCCAATATTGGTCAATATACACGTTTAATCCTTGCTGTTGGGCTTGAATTTGGAAATTTCGGATGGGTTCAAGTCCTTTGGCGCCAATGGATTTCTCGGCGGTTTCATTCAACAAGAGCAAACCGTTTTTGGGGCCTTTGTAGTTGGGAATCATCAGGGCAAAAAAGTCTCCTTTAGCGAAGCTATAGCCTGTGATGTAACTGCGTTGCAGCCCGCCTGTTTCTTCATTTGGGTCGATGGCTTTGGTTTCAGCGCTGAGTTCAGAAGGGGCGCGTGTGCTGTATTTTTGGTACTCCAAAACAGGCATGATTTGATTTAAATTAGCAACCAAAGCTCCGCCCATAGCCAAAGAGAGAAGGCTGCCTGCTATGGCTAAATGTTTGAATTGTCTTGCTTTGATGCTGGCAAAAGCATGTTGAATGAGCCAGATAGCCACAAAGAAAACCAAGTAATAGTAAATCATTTGATAGTGTCCTGCAAGGATAGCGCAGCTCATCATAATGCCCGTCATGGCAGCGCCTTCCAGGTATTTTTTTTGAGCCATCCAACCCATACCTGCGATAGCCCAAGGCAAATAGCCAATGGTTTGAACTTTGCCGAAGTGGCCAGCGGCCAATACTACAGCGACATAGGAGGTGAGGCCAAAAGCAATGGCGGAAAGGACAGAGGCTTCAGGGCGGTTTTTAAAGGCGATCATCATCAAATAAAAACCAGCCATGGCTGACCAAAGGTACATGGCTACGCGGGTCATGCCTAAACCAACCAATTTGTTGACGGTAGGCGCGATAAAATTGCCTACCGGGGTAAAGTAAATCAAATAGTTGGGCATACCGCTGAACATACGGTTGGTCCAAAGAGCAGGTCGCCCATGTTCGTTTTTAAAGTCAATGGCTTGCATGGCTGCGCCGCGCCACATATCGTCGTCGTGGGCTCTCAATTCCATTCCATCGAACAACTCAGCCTTTCCGATAATTATTGCAATGAGGAGCAAGGCGGCAAGGGAAACCGCATGTGGGATTAGGTGACGAAAACGTTCCATGGATAGGGTAGGTTTAAATTTTACAATCGGTCTTCGGGTTTTATGGCCTCAAACACAGCTTTAGCGACCTTGGGGCCCACAGACATGTCTAGGGTTTCGGGAACTATGTTGTTTCGGTCAATGTTTTCTACGGCGTTGGCAATAGCCAAAGCTGCAGCAATTTTCATTCGTGTGGATATTCTGCGTGCGTGTCCGTCTAGGGCACCCCTGAAAATACCTGGGAAAGCCAAAACGTTATTGATTTGGTTGGGCAGGTCGCTTCTTCCGGTTCCTACCACAGCGCCCCCCCCTTTGTAGGCTTCTTCGGGCATGATTTCGGGAACGGGATTGGCCAAAGCAAAAATGATGGCATCTTTAGCCATGGTCGCAATATCGTTGGCATTAAGTAAATTCTCTTGGCTTACACCAATGAATACATCGGCACCCTTAAGGACGTCGTGCAGACTTCCAGAAACATTGTTGGGGTTTGTCCAGCTTAGCAGGCTTCGTTTGGTATCGTTCAAATCGGTTCTTCCTGCGTGAACTACACCCTTGGTGTCGCAAAGAATAACCTCTTTTACGGCAATACCTTGAAGGTCTTCGCCTCGGGTTGCACTATCCAGAAGTTTTGCGATGGCAACCCCAGCAGCACCGGCTCCATTGATCACAATTTTAAGGTCTTGGATATTTTTGTTCAAGAGCTTACAAGCATTGATCATACCGGCCAAAACAACAACGGCTGTTCCGTGTTGGTCGTCGTGGAAAACGGGAATACCCAAATCTTGAAGGCGGTCTTCGATTTCAAAGCATCTGGGGGCCGAAATGTCTTCAAGGTTAATCCCGCCAAACACAGGAGCTATTCTGCGAATGGTTTCAATGACTTCTTCGGTATCTTGGGTGTCAAGGCAAATAGGGAAGGCGTCGACATCTCCGAATTTTTTAAAGAGCATGGCTTTTCCTTCCATAACGGGAAGAGCGGCAGATGCTCCAATGTTGCCAAGGCCTAAAACGGCGGTTCCGTCGGTAACCACAGCCACCATGTTGCTTTTAATGGTGTATTTCCAAACGTCGGCGGGGTTGGCATGAATTCTTTTGCACGGTTCTGCAACTCCTGGGGAATACAATAAACTTAATCCATCGCGCGAATCAATGTCCATTTTGGCCTGAATTCCAATCTTTCCACGTAGCGATTCATGCAGGGTCAGGGACTCCTTAAAATAATCCATAAAGGTGGTTTAGTTTAGTCAAACTTAATAAAGAAAATGGTAAGGGAGGTTGTTAACGAACGTAGCGGTAATCTTCTTTGCCCGTTAAGCCTACTATTACATTGTAAATCAAGTCAATAACTCGTTCAACATCTTCGGCTGCCACGGTTTCTACTGTAGTGTGCATGTATTTTAGAGGTAGGGAAATGAGCGCACTAGGAACACCTTCGCCGCTGTAGGCAAAAGAGTCTGTATCGGTTCCGGTGCTTCGTTCGGCCACAATGCGTTGAAATGAAATTCCTGATTCTGTAGCTGTGTTAATGATTCGGTCAAGCAGCAGGTTATGAACGGCAGCTCCATAGGAAAGAACCGGCCCGCGTCCACAGGCAATATCGGCGTCTTCTTTGTTGTAGCCGGGGGATTGGGTGTCGTGGGTTACATCGGTAACAATAGCCACATCGGGTTTAATGCGCCGGGAAATCATTTCGGCTCCGCGCAGACCAATTTCTTCTTGCACGGCATTTACTGCATACAAGGCAAAGGGCAATTGAATGCTCTTTTCTTTAATGCGGCGCAGCACTTCGGCGATCATAAAGCCACCCATTCTATTGTCAAGGGCGCGTCCTGTAATGTATCTATCTCCATTAAGCCAGGTAAGCCCGTCGGTAAACGTGGCAACACAACCAATGTGAACTCCCATGGCCAAAACCTCATCGCGGTTGTTGGCGCCCACATCCAAAAATATGCTTTTCATGCTTGGGGCGGGTTCGTCTTTGTCGCGGGGGCGAACATGGATGGCGGGCCAGCCGAAAATGGCAGGGATAAGGCCTTTTTTGGTATGAATTACGGCCCGCATGCTGGGCGCTATAACGGCATCGCTTCCGCCATTTCGTTTTAATGTGATGTACCCTTTTTCAGAGATGTTGGCGACAAACCATGCGATTTCATCGGCATGAGCCTCAATAACAACTTTGTATTTGGCTTCGGGGTTTACAACGGCTGCAACAGAGCCATAGGGGTCTGAAAAATAGGTATCGGAGTACGGTTTAACGTAGTCTAGCCATATCTGCTGGCCAGGAGCTTCGTGCCCGGTTGGCGAATAGTTGTTTAGGTATCGGCTTAAAAATTCCTTCGATTGTGTATCCATAACTGAGTATGAAGGTAAAAAAAAAGCCCCAACTAGGGGCTAGAATAGATGTGCGGGAAATTCTATTTTTTAGGATAAAATTCGTCAGAAACAGTAAGGCGTTTGCGGCCACGACGGCGACGCGCTGCCAATACACGGCGTCCATTGGCCGTTGACATACGCTTCCGAAAACCATGTTTATTTCTTCTCTTGCGAATGGAGGGTTGAAACGTTCTCTTAGACATGACGGTGATTTATACGGTATGCTATCAAAAATTGGATTGCAAAAATAGGTTTTCTGTTTCAAACCACCAACTTTTAATTTGAAAACCTTTAAAACCAACTCTATTCTTCAGCGTCGATAATTAACCCAAGAATGCAGGATTTTTTTGTGGTTGAGGCTACCTATTGGTTCGTGGTTAGCCTCTCCCTACGCGGATTTTCTGTCTTGGTACTTGGTAGTTTAGGCAAGAATACACGCATATTGTGCTTTCCTGGCACTCTTACCAATTCTCAATGGTCCATTCGTTGAATTCCAAATGGGGATGCATCTTGGTGCAGCCTGATGGCTTTTTTAGATAGGTAAATACTGAGTGCAAAGGTTCCAAGGGCCCCAATCAGAGTAAGAATGCCCCAGCCATGGAATAAAAAGAAATCGAATAGGCCGTGAAGTAGGGATGCCAAAAAGAGCGTCGGAATTAAAATGGGTACAGAAGGGTTCATTTTTTTTATTCCCAAAGCAAAACCAAGCAGAATGCCCCAAGTTGCATGGGCGGGAACCGATAAGAACGCGCGCATTATTCCAGTGGCAACTCCATGTTCTGTAACGTACATGATGTTTTCAAGGGTGGCAAATCCCATGGCCGACATCACGCAATAGGTTATTCCGTCAAAGGGTTCGTTGAATATTTTTTTAGGAAAAATAAGCCAACGAACGAATATGAATTTGCAGAATTCTTCGACCAATCCGATGCCCAAAACGCAGGAAATTAAAGAAATAAAAAGCATATCTGATTCGGGTTCTGAGCCCAGAAACTGAGCTAAAAAAGAGAGTAAGAGGGTTGGAATTACGCTAAGAACACCAAGAAGGAAGGCATACAAAAGCCAATGCAGGGGTTCTTTTTCCCATTTGTCTTTCCAGTAGATGAATATTCCAATGGCCAATCCAGGGGCAACAGCCAGGGCAATTAAGCTTAATTTAACCATAAAAAAGGAAGCAAATTGGGCAAGCCCATGTTCATAAAATGAATTTCTTTTAACCCCCTAAAAATGAGTTCAGGGTTTATGAATAAACACCAAGGTAAAGAAAAAACAGTTGCATTTTACTTCAGGGAGTCGATGCATTGAGCAAGGCTTTTTATTTAAAGGCCCATGTCTTCGCCCCCACCCATACCCTCACCACGGCGGCGGTTTCGCTGTTCGGCCTTGAATGGTTTGCCAAATTTCCAGGTCAGCTGTGCTGTAAACCTCAAGGTCATTGGGTCGCGCAAAACCTCTCCATCAAAATAAAGATCCCTTGATTTAAACAGAAATCGTCTTGTGTCAAAAATGTCAGAGGCATTGACAGCCAACGATAGTTTTCCGTCTAAGTAGTCTTTTCTGAGCCCTGCATCAACCCATAAAAAGTAGGAGATTTCTCCCTGAGGAAATACCTGTGGGGCTTGATAAAAAATACTGGCTTGCCATTCCCATGTTTTGCCCATTTTATAGGTCCATTGGGAGCGAAGGTTTAAACTGAAGTTTTCGGCATCCAAAGCCCCTAAACTTGAATTTCCAGCCATATAGGTGCGAAAAACATTTAGGGTAAAGGTTCCTGAAAGCACTTTTTTTATTCTGGCTCGGTACACCATTTCCAGCCCTGTGCTGTGCGAAAATCCAAAATTCGCCTGTTCCACTGTGGCAATACCGCTGGAGTCGATAGAAATTAGGCGTTGGATTGGGCCATCCACGTATCGATAATAGGCAGATGCATACAAAAAATGGGGCCCTAGCATTTTACTGAATGAGAGTTCTAGGGCATCTGTAATTTCTGGATTCAAATTGGGGTTTCCCTGCCGAATGTTAAAGGGGTCGCGGTAATCAGGAAAAGGGTTAAGGGACCAAAAGCCAGGGCGGTCGATGCGGCGCGAATAGCCCAAGGTGAAATCCAATCCAGTTTTAGGACTCCATTTTAGGTTTGCGGTTGGGAAAAACTGAATGTAGCGTTTGTCAAATGCAGGGATGTTTTTTAACACAAAGCCCTGAGCTATGGTGTATTCGCCGCGTAAACCTGCCTGATAATCTAAGGTTTTGTGGAGTTTTCCTGCAACCTGAACGTAGGAGGCTGCAACCCATTCGTCGTATCGAAATGAAGCGGTCCTTAGGGTGTCGGCAAACCAACCCGAAACTCCAAGGCTGTCGGTTTTTAAATCGGAATCGCTGCGCCGTAAATTTGATTTAATGCCGAACTCAATTTTAGAGAGTGTTTTCCATTTCAGCATGTGTATTCTATCCAATTGAGCGCTAAGCACTCCATTTAGCGTTCCATTCTGGCTTCGGCTCAAAACAGTATCGACAACCGGAACCAAATTCATTTGTTCGAAATCTGCTTTTTCAATGTCTCCATTTAGGCTGCTTGAAATGGAAGCGCTCCATTCAGAACCATTTTCATTTCCTTTTTTTGTCCACGACAGGTTGATGTCGCCATTCCAGCCTAGTTCGGTATTGTTGACTTGCCTTTGGTAGCTGGTATTTGGAGCAAATAACGAATCTGAAAAGGTGTTTAGAAAATGTTCTGGGTTGCTTTCTTGCCGTGGGCCTGCCAAATAGGTCAAGGTTAGCGTGTTTTTTTTGTTGGGGCTAAATTCAACCGAACCCGATAAACTGGCATTCATATCGCTTCGGTCTCCTTTCACATCTTGATTTTGCCTTAAAAATGGTGTGCCTGGCAAGTAGCTGTTTCTACGGGTAAAACCACTCATAGGTCGCGTTGAACTTCGAAAAGAAAGCGAATTTGCCAGCACCCAGGCCCCTTTTTTCAGGTTAAAACTTGCCGAGAGGTTAGCGTTGGCAGGCCAACCGCCTCCGGCACTTAGCTGTCCAAACCTTCCGTCTGGGCGGTCATCTTTGGTTATGATGTTCAAAATGCTAACCCCTTCGGCGTCGTATTTGGCCGATGGCGAGGTAATCAATTCAAATCGAACAATCGAAGCCGCCGGAATCTGCTCTAAAATTTGGCTTCTGTTTTCGGCATTCAATCCCGATGGCTTACCGTTGATGTACACAAGCAAACTTCCACTGCCACGAACAGAAATGGCTCCGTCAACATCTACCTGAACCAAGGGGACTTGCCTTAAGGCATCCATGGCCGATCCACCCGCAGCTATGCTGTTTTTTTGAACATTAAAAATCTTGCGGTCAACCCCCAGTTCCATTTCGGGCCGGTCTTCGGTTAGGTTAAATTCCGAAATGGCCTGAGCGTTCGGATTTAGGATGAAGGTTTGGCCTATTTTCGTTTTCCAATCCTCAAAAAGCGTGTCTTTGAATGTGGTGTAGCCTACGGCGCTTATGTGCAGAAGCAGAGGACTCCCATCGGGCATAGGGAAATTAAATTTACCAGTACTGTCTGCAATTCCTCCGCCCAAGGTTTTGGAGGTATTACCCAAACTTTTTATGGCTACCGAGGCAAATGCCAAGGGTTTGCCAGAGGTGCCGTCTTTTACTCGGCCTTTGAACGATTGTTGATTCCATGCATGGCTGATGGGCATTAAGGCCAACATCAACCCAATTTTAGACCCTAATTTCACGCCCAAAACCTAATTTTTAATGTTGCTTAATAAACCGAACAGGGCGGCCTATATCTTCAAGCCAAAGGGCATAAACTCCGGGATTTAAGGTTTCAATGGACTTTCCTTCCGAAGGATTCCAAATGCCGCTCATTACTTCGCGCCCAGCAACGTTTATTATTTTGAACGGGGTATTTCCGGCCAATCCCGTTAGCCATACCTTTTCTGAACTAGGGTTGGGGTAAGGTTGTATGCTGTTGCCAACATGAGTAAGGTGCAGGTTCCCGTTCATGGTTATGCTGCCATCTTGGTTTAAAAGCCATTGGTTTGGGTCAATTACCAATCCAGTCAATGAGCCTGAACAAGGCACAATAGCGGTCGAAATAGGTTGGGTAAGGTTCATTCGAACCACCGTATCGCCGTTGGGTCGTTGAACCCTTAGCTCAAGGGGAACGTTGAAAAAGGGAACCGAAGTCGGCACCGAAGTGGTTTGACTCACCGATAGCCAAAGGGTGTCGTTTAGGTGTAAATATTCAACGCTAAAAGTCGGAAACCCCTCTCCATAATACCATTCCTGAAAAAAATCACTAAAATTAACTCCCGTATGATTTTCCATCAATGCCTTAAACTGGGCCACGCTTGCTGTGCTGCCTCCATAGGTTTGAAGGTAAAGCCGCAAGCCAGAAAAAAAGACCGAATCGTTGTTTGCAATGGACCTCATGGTATGCAAAATGGCGGCCCCCTTATCGTAGGTTAGTCGGCCTGAAAAAATGCGGTTGACATCGGTGGTGTCGGGAACGTAAACGCTGCCCCCTGCTGACGACATTGCATTTGTGTGGGTGGCATCCATCCAACTGCGGGCGTTTCCGTTTTGAACTTGCTCCCGATACAGGTATTCAGAATAGGAGGCAAAGCCTTCGTTCAACCAGATTTCTCGCCAATACGAGCAGGTTATATGGTCGCCAAACCATTGATGCCCCAATTCGTGTGCTGTGAGGTCTCGATTGAAAAAGCCTTGGGTGGTCATGGTTTGATGTTCCATGCCACCGCTAAATGGAGCCATGCAATGTCCGTATTTTTCGTCGGCAAATGGATAGGGGCCAAACAGTTTAGAAAACTCCTCCATCATAGGAACCGTCTCGTCAATATCGGCCTGGAAATTGGGCAAGGTTCCCGGGTTGTCGTAAATGTAATTCAAAATATACACGGGAGCAGAATTCACCGGATAGGCCGTTATGGCATATTCCACGTAGGTAGAAACCGAAACCGACAACAAGTAATAATCAATAGGGTGTTTATGCAGCCATTCAAATCGGTGTCGGTTGTTCGAAACGGGTGTGATCGCCTCAAGAAGTCCATTGGAACCGGCTTTGTTTTGGGTTGAGGTGCTAATCCAAATTCGACAGGAATCTATTTTATCGTTTAGGCTTTGTTTGGCCGGCCACCAATCGCGGGCAGAATAGGGTTGTGATAAAGACCAAGTAACCTGGTTGCCCCAAGAAGGACTGCTCCCGTTGGATAAGCCATTAAAAAATCCACCGTTTGGGGGGCTGCCAGCATAGGTAATGGAAGCGCTAAAGGTTTGCCCCTGTAAAATGCTGTTTGAAAGCGTTGCCGTAACTACATTGCCGTTGCGCTGATAGGGTACGGCTTGCCCGTTGATGCTTAGGTTCGATATGCTTAGGTTTGAATGCAGTTCTACAATGTACTGAGAAAGGGGCTGCAAGGCCACTGCCACCGTGGTAGCTTTTCCTGCAATGGCGTTTGATGTCCGTTCCAATTCTAAATCCAAATGTACATACCGCACATCGTAAGCATTGGTACCCGGTACGTCAAGGTGAACTCCGGGTACAATTCCGCCCGAAGCGGTTTTTGAAATGGAACAGGGATGCTGACTGAAACCGTAGTTGGCCATCAGCGTGCCAATTAAAATGGGAAGAAATTTCATACGGCAAAGATACAGGTATAACATTGATTTTGGGTAGGTTTTGAGCCGACAATCTACCATAAAATTCAGCAAAGATGAACCGGGACGCCGCGGGCGGGATTGAACCAGGTAGCCCAAAAGCAAAACGGCCATGGGCCCGCGTGCTGCGGAGGCGACTTCAGGAGCCACCGCAAAGCCGCTGGGCCCAGGTCGGTTTGCTGCGGACTACCGGTGAAAGCCCGATACCCGCCCCAATACACAAAAAAAACGGTCCAACCGAAGTTGAACCGTTTAATTTTTTCAAACCTTGATTAGACCAAGGTGGAAGCAAATATTATTTGATGAAAGGAATGGCTACGCGAGCGTTTTCTCCAGTCAAAGTTAAGAAATACTGACCTGATGAAAGGCTGCTCATGTTGACCGAGATGCTGTTGTTGCCTTCGGTCAATGCAACGTTGCCAAACTTAGCAACTTCGCGACCCAATCCGTTTACTATGCTCATTTCGGCATTGAAAGAACGGGTTGAAGCGAAGGTCAAGGTTGAAACTTCGTTCACTGGGTTTGGAAACAAATTCATTTGGCTTAGACCGCTTGCGCTTTCCAATGACATTACAGGAGTCAATTCTACCAAATTTCCACCGTTAGGGAAGGCAACCCACAAACCGAAAGGCTGTAAATTGGTTACGTTTTCGTCGTTAGGTGTTAGGAAGCCTGTGGCAAAAATGGTAAGACCTAGTCCAGACAACTGAGTTAATGGAGCTGCAAACGTTGCAACGGTAGTATTGTTGTCGTTGGCAGGAGTAATACGGATTTGACC